>Ga0207008_10087_pt1 | contig 28667 bp, 31 predicted proteins | sample Alteio_BWMinCont_83_FD_153489 | JGI IMG/M metagenome (GOLD analysis project Ga0207008, IMG submission 153489) | Enriched cells from forest soil in Barre Woods Harvard Forest LTER site, Petersham, Massachusetts, United States -... | ecosystem: Environmental > Terrestrial > Soil > Temperate forest >... | reverse complement strand
CCCGGCTCGCTTGAGGACAATTACGCGGCGCTCAAATGGGTTCACGCCCATGCGGCGGAGCTGGGCATTGATCGCTCCAGGATTGCCGTGGGCGGTGAGAGCGCGGGCGGCGGCCACGCAGCCAGCCTTGCGATTCACGCGCGCGATCGCAACGAAGTTCCCATCGTGTTTCAGCTGCTCATCTATCCCCAACTGGACGACCGCACGGGCAGTACACGTCCAGCGCCGCCGGCCATTGGCCACTTCATGTGGACTGCGAGTGCCAATCGTCTTGCCTGGAGCTCGCTGCTCGGTATTCCAGCGGGTTCGTCCAAGGTGCCGGTAGCTGCCGTACCCGCCCGGGTAGCCAGCGTCGCCGGCCTACCGCCTGCCTGGATCGGCGTCGGTGCTCTCGACCTGTTCGTCGAAGAAGACATGGCGTACGCGCGCCGACTCGTCCATGAGGGAGTCGCAACCGAACTCCTGGTCGTGCGTGGTGCCTTCCACGGATTCGATCTCCTGGTGCCGGATGCCGAGGCCTCTAAGCAATTCAGCGGTAGTTGGAAGTCTGCGCTCCGCAAAGCATTTGCCACTGGCAAAGCTGTTTAGCAGAGAACCCATTTTACGGGAGGAAAACAGTGCTTAAGAAAATCAGCGCAATCGCGATCAAAAGCTTGGCCCTCATTGTGGTGCTCGGTACGGCATATCAGTCGGTGGCGCAGGCCTCCACAACCTTGTCTACCACCACACCGTTTGCGAAGATGGCCCCAATCGACCAATACCTCATGACGGATCAGAGTGCGGAAATCGCACTGGCGCGAAGTGCAGCGCCGGAGTCCATTTCACGCGATGCAGAGATCCTGGTTCTTGGACGGCGTGGTTTCGAAACAGCGGTCAAAGGCACGAACGGTTTCGTGTGTATCGTGGAACGTTCGTGGACTTCCGCGGCCGATGCTGACTTTCGGAGTCCGAAGGTGCGGACCCCGATTTGTTATAACGCGGCCGCTGCGCACTCGCTCCTTCAACGCAACCTCAAAAGAACCGACTTGATCCTGGCGGGCCACACCCAGGCGCAGGTCGACGACACCATCGTCGCCGCTGTCGACAAAAAAGAACTGCCGGCCATGGAACCCGGCGCGATGTGCTACATGATGTCGAAGCAAGGATACGGCGGCGACAGCGTCCCGCACTGGCCTCCGCACCTTATGTTTTATTATTCGCAGACCGACCCCGCAACCTGGGGAGCGAATCTGCCCGGCTCTCCCATCCTTGCCGTGAGCGACGAGCACGAACGCCTGACCGAGCACCTGACCATGTTCTCTATCGGCGTCCAACGGTGGTCCGATGGAACGGAAGGTCGCCAAACCGATCTAGCGAAATAATTAGGAGACGTTATGAGAATGATCAAAATCATGGAACACATCTCGCTGGACGGTGTAATCGAGGTTCGCGCCCCAGGCCAAGACGGCGATTTTCCCTACGGTGAGTGGACCGCGCCCTATCGCACCCCCGCTGGCAGAGATGCACTCCTGGCGGCGCATGGCGAGAAGTTCGATTTGCTGCTCGGCCGGCACACCTACGATCTTTGGTCGGGATTTTGGCCGAAGGCGCCGAGCAGTCCTATGTCTGACGCCCTCAACGCCGCGACGAAATACGTCGTGACTCACAGGCCAAAGAGTCTGGAATGGGGTCCATTCGAGGGCGTTGCGCCGGACGTCGTGGATGGCATTCGCCACATCAAGTCGCAGGACGGCCCTAACCTGATTCTCTGGGGCAGCTCGACGTTGACACCGGTGCTGCTCGAACACGGCCTTGCGGATGAGCTCCTGCTGGTCGTCTATCCAGTTCTGTTGGGCAAAGGAAAGCGCGTCTTTGCAGAGGGAACTCCGCCACGCGCATTCGAGCTCGCCAGCACGAAAGCTTTGCCCTCAGGCGTCATTGTGAATGCATTCAAGGCCGCTGGGCCGTTGAAGAATCAACCATGAGGAGCAACTCGACGCGTTCCATGATGATGGTGCGCACGGATGCTCGCGACGCCGGCAGGGAAACCGGGCAGACGGAATGTTTCACAAATTTGTCGACGAATGGAAATCTGGGAACGTTCTGTCTGGCCCCAGTTTTCAGTTTGTCCCGGTGCCACTCATGCTCACCGACACCGGTGCAGTCGGATAGCTCGTTTGTAAGACAAGGTTGCCGCTTCGCAATCCGGCAAGCTTCGGTTTGAAGGTCACCGCCACGATGCAACTTGCGCCAGCTGCCACGGTGCCGTTTTTCGGACAGGTCCCTAAGGAGGCGAGGGCGAAATCACCGCTGACGTTTATACTGGAAATCGTCAACCCCGTGGTGAGCCCATTAGTCAATCTGACTTTCTTAGCTGGGCTCGTAGTGCCGACCTTCTGATTTCCGTAGGACACGCTGCTGGGTACCAACGTGACGGGTGTGGCAAAGGCTACCAGTCCGGCAAGTTCAGTTCCGGTCGGAAAAGTGAAGATGACAAAGCCTCCATTCACCCCTTGTGTAGCCCCTGTGGACCTCACGCTCACACTGCAATTTTGGTGCGCTGCTAACACCGCCGTACAGGTCGTGCTTTCGGTAAAGTTGCCACTTACGCCGACGCTGGTTATATCTTGAGGAACCGACTGTGCATTGTGCAACGTTATCTTCTCCACAGGCGAATTCCTTCCAATGGCTTGCGGTTGAAAATCCAGCAACCCGGGTGTGGGGCCAACATTCCCAACTAGGTAAACCTGCGTCTTAGCCGAGGTATTCCCATGGCTATCGGTCGCAGTGACCGTGAAGGCACGAATGCCTCCCACGGTGGTGTCCACATCAGATCCATTTGCAACGGGCCCGGCACAGGAAGCTACCGGGTCGTCGGGATCCGTACAGGAATAGTTTGCCGCCACCTTCTGATTGAGTAAGTACGTTGTGGAAGGGACCGTAATCGAAATGTTCGGCCCTGTTACGTCTTTGTTGCCAATGGTTATGTCGGCGATGACCTGTCCCGTGTTATCGTCTACGCTTCCGACCACTGCATCGTCGTTGAAACCCAGCCACAGCGTCCCTCCATATGGAGAGAAAAAGGTTTTTCCAGATCCAATCGAAATGTAGCCGGAGACTTGGGGAAAAAATAAACTGTTGCGCCACTCACCCTGAAGGGGGTCCGTTCCGACAAAGGCAATCAACCGACCGTGATCTTCAATATCAAAACTGTCAAATTCATCGCCGTAATCCGGAAACGGAGTGTTTGGATCGCCATCAGGTCCAAAGTTGGCTACTGCTTGGCCCCAGTTCCAGCTACCCGAAGCCGAAATGGAAATCGTCTGTCCAGACCTAAGTGTTACGCCCGTGTTGGTCCACAGTGGATTCGAGGGGACCGTAACTTGAATCGTGCTTTGCGCGTGGGTCCCAATGAAACCAACGAATGCCACAAAAAATGGGACTACAAAGCACCGAGAAACCCTGATGCGAGGGCTGAGGATAATCATGGAGGAAACTCCTTAAGAATTGAGTGAAGAAGCAAGGCCCAGTTGGAACACAAGGTGAAACTGCGTGGCTCGGCGAGAGGTTTTGAGTAGTCTCCTAGTGTTACAAAGTTATGTCAATACCAAAACTATTAAGGAACATTAAAATGGATCAGGCCAAGTGGCCCACGCTTTGATCTCGCTGGCATCACGGCGCAGGAAGTGCACCGCCCTTCGCGTTTCTTACGAATGACGGGAGTCAGAAGTACCGGTATGCTCGGTTCGCCGACTTACCTAACGCAATCCTTTGAACAAGTGACTCGGCTTGCATGGGTCTGCTGACTGCAAGGCCTAATGCGAATTTCTTCTGCGGCGCTCTGCCAACTAAGCCACGCCATTTTTCGTGCGTGGGACCGGATTCGGGAGGTATCTCATTGCGCGGAAGATATCAGTGTGCACGGCGCCAGTCGCGCACACCACAGCTCGTGCGATCAGCCATTGATGAGAACGGAGACCTCGAACATGAAGCCTAGTGAACCCAGCCTCACAGCCCTTATGATCGCCCGACAACGAGCTGCTCATCAGGTGCTGGATCATGGCTCGATCCTCGATGACCCATTTGCCATGAAGATTCTGGGTGAAGACGAAAAGGACGTGCTTCAATTTGCGAACAAACATCCATTGGCCAGCATCGGACGTCTGATCACCGCCGCGCGCAGCCGGATTGCGGAAGATGCTTTGTCGAGAGCTGTCGAAGGCGGAATTCGGCAGATCGTCATCCTTGGCGCCGGACTCGACACTTTCGCTCTCCGGAATCCCCATAGCGCACGACAGATCCGTATCTATGAGGTGGACCACCCCGCGACGCAGGCATGGAAACGCCAGCTCTTGGCTGAAGCTCAAATCGCACTTCCGCCGTGGCTTGTTTTCGTGCCAGTCGATTTCGAGCGGGACGATCTAGGAGAGAACCTCGTCGCCGCAGGCTTTCGGCAGAACTCGCCTGCGTTTTTCACCTGGCTCGGAGTGGTGCCCTATCTGACACAGGACGCGATCGGCCGGACGCTGAACTACATGTCGTCCATCCCGAACTCGGAGGTGGTGTTCGATTACATGGAAGCCCCCGAGGCATCCTCAGAAGAGCTAAGGCAGATAGAAACGGAGCGGACCGAACAGCTTAAGAAAATGGATGAACGGTCGGACAGCCGTTTCGATCCGGCTGGCATGGCAGCGATTCTTCGCTCGCACGGATTTGGTGCCATCGAGGACATCAGTTTCCAGGAGATCGCGTCCAGGTTCGGCCGCGCCGTTCAAGGACTCGCGCCCGGACACCTCGGTGTTCATGTTGCCCACGCTAAGCAATAATGAAACGCGGTCATCTATTGCGATTCAAATTAACCGAATCGATTTATTAGGATCAGGGCCGAACAGATGTAACAGCTGTTTCTTTCGCAACCGCAAGCGCGATTGCCGGCACATTCCCGCCCGACTTGCTGCGCAGATAGCGATTCGCCGGTTCGGAATAAAAATTGGCCACCCCAGCGCCTAACAATCCTGAAACCAGAATGGCGGAGACGAACAAAAATGGCACGCCACGCATGGGCTTACCAGCATCGAGAAACAGACCAAAGAACGTGAACACCACAAACATGTGCGTGAGATAAATTTCATAACTGTAGCGGCCCATCCGCACCAGCGGAGCCAGCACGCGCGGACTTCTCCATTCGCTCTGGGCCGCGGCGGCGATGAACATGCATGTCCCTATACCGAGAACAGTGAAATTCACTCCCGTTTTTCCAAGCCAGTCGCGATAGGCCTGCCATGAAAATATGAGACTCGCAGAAACGATCACGATCCCCGCCATAGCAAGTGTGAAGACGACACCCCGCGAGAAGCGTCTCCTCGAAACGACCAAGGCTGTGAGGCAGCCCAACGAGATTCCTTCCATACCTCCAAGATAGGAATAGTCTTCTGCGATCTCGTTGCCATGAGCGAATAGAGTTCGGCCAAAAGGACCAAGAATCACAAAGACGAAGAGCAGGGCAGGGAAGACAATGCTGCGGCCCAACAACCTTTTGCCGGCAAACAGCAGACAAGCCAAGGGAAAAAACAGATAGAACATCTCCTCAATCGAGAGCGACCAGAGGATGTCCCAATTGCCGGGCAGATATCCACGATGAATCTGCAATTCGTTCACGTGCAAGGTCAATACGGCGAGCAGGGCGCGTCCAAGTCCTCCGGTCTCTGCCGTGACCACGTATCTGTGAACATGAGCGAAATGCAGACTGCACAGAACCGCGAGCAGCAGAAACAACAATGGCGCGATACGCGCAAAGCGGAAAAGATAGAAACCGCGCAGAGAAACCTGAGATAGCGAACCCCAGCGCCGGATCGTGATTGAAGTGATCAGAAATCCGGAGACCACAAAAAATATCTGTACGCCGAGTTGCGCGTTCCAAACGAGAACGTGCACGAGTTGCGCAGGAAGATAGTCAGTGTAAGGTACGTCGGCCCCGAGCAGTCGGATATTGATGTGGTTCATCAGGACGAAAAAGATCGAAAGCCCCCGGAGCAAGTCGATGCCATCGAGACGCTTCCAGGTGGGGATCGGGGACTGGGAGTCGGAAGGAATCACATCTCATTGTTGCATCAAAACCGCGATGGCAGGTCGCACTTGGCGGGTACCTGCGCAACAGGATCTGTGCAGGCCGCATAAAGGTTGCGTCGGCGAGGGTCGCTACTCGCGGGCGCTTGGAGTGATCTTCAGTGGCTGGGGTTTTGTGTGGGCCTCGTCGACTGTATCGAGGGTGTACGCGGTCGTAAGGTCCCTCGGAGCGCTGTGCGCGCTCCTCAGGATGACAAGGATGCAAAGATCAGAGGAGGTAGGGCACCAGGGCGGCAGTTTGTCTGGCATACGCAGCGTACGTCTCTCCAAACTGAGAGCGCATAAACTCTTCCTCCATGCTTAGCTTGAACCAGAACACGGCGAAGATGAGGACGACAACAATGAACCCGCGCACCTGGGAGATTGCAATCGCCATGCCCAGAAACCCGGCGAGAATGCCGGTATAGATGGGATGACGGACCACTGCATAGGGACCGGTGGTGATCAACTCGTGTCCTTCTTTAATGGTGACGGAGCGGCTCCAGTTGCGGCCGAGGTGCTCGCGCGCCCAGACGGCGAAGAGAAGTCCGGCGACGGTGACGGCGGCTCCCAGCCAGAATGGCCAATAGCCAGACGGCCAGAGCTGGACGTAAAGCCAGCGCAGCGGGATGCGAGGTATCGAGAGTAAAGAGATCGCGATCACGAAGATGAGGGCGCGGAAGATGCGCGAGGCCGCGGGTTCGAGACGCTGGGTGGCTTTGGTATCCGCAGCTTTGATCTGCCAGTAGAGAAGAAAAACGATCCAGACCACGGGAAAGAAAGATTCGTAGAACCAGAGCATGCCGACCTCCGGGCGCTAAGAATACTACGTAGGCAGGAGGTGGAGTTCAGGCCGGGGGGTCTGATCACTCGGGTGCGAGAGTCATTGACAATTCTCCGTGGCGCGGTGAGAATCTCCGCGTTGTGTCCGCCTCCCAGAAGTGCACGCCCCACCCGTAAGGACGCGACCACCCTTGAGGCGAACGGGCCCCCAAACCCAGTTCAAGGAGACAACCCATGTCCAAGTCGACACTGAAAGTTCTGGAATTCCTCGTGATCACAATCGCCGCAGTCTTGGCGCTGGATGCAGCGTCAAGAGCCCAAAATGCGCCTGCAACAACGCTCTACGACAATTTCAATGCGAAGCTCCTCAATGACGCTCGATGGAATACAGCCTGTCAGTCATCCACCCCCAGGTCGGAAGAGTGTGTCATCAGCATCCAGAGCGGCAAGCTCCACCTCACTCGTCGCGTCCCCGCACTCCGAACCAGCAATACGGGATATCAATGGGGCGATGCGACCGCAAATTTCGCCACTCCTCTCGCGATCAAGAGCATCACGGCAGATGTGACCGTTACGAATATCGTGGAACAGACCTGCGCTGCCAATTCTGAATTGGGTGGTAACGCGACACTCTATTCCATGTTCTTCAATGACGGGTCGGGAAATCCAAATAACAATCTCGCCGCATCCCTACTGGTAAGTCGTATCTCGACAGATCCGAAAGGTCAGCTCGATGTATTAGGCCAGATGTCGCTGGGGTATACTCCGCTCCAAACGATCGGACTGGGCAGCGTAACGATGGGAACGCCCCTTACCGCGACTGTGCAATGGGACCAGCCCAATCATCAGTTTGTTCTGAGTTGGACCAACGATGTCACCCAGCAAACGACAACCGGAAACATTCCCTACACCTATTCGGATACGACGCCTCCGGTGACCCCAAACACCACACTTTCCCTGAACGTGTTTCCGGCGAATTGCACCGCGAATGATACCTGGCTCTACGTCGATACGACCTTTGACAATGTGTACATCACTAAATGACGGTAGTTGCGCCTGCTGATCGTGGCTAGGCCGGGTGCCCACCCCTTGTGCATGCAAAAGGGTGGGTTCCCCAAAATGGCGAACATCAGTGCGCCAGGTCAATGTGTTCGTCACATCGTCCACGACAGTCTCGCCAGGCCAAACAACGGCGGGTGACCCACGCACTTTCGCGAATTTTCAGTCCTGAAAAATCCTCTTGACATCCTGAACGCGTAACCGTACAGTTACGCATTATGCGTCACCGATCGGTTACATATCAGGATCCGAGAATTCAGGAAGCGACCTTCCAGGCTCTCGCCGATCCCACCCGGAGAGCGGTTCTCGATCTGCTTCGGCGGGGCAGTCAGCCCGCCGGCCAAATCGCCGACGCTTTTCCGGTGTCTCGTCCGGCAATTTCCAAGCATCTGCGCCTCTTGCGCCGCGCTCACCTTGTCCGTGAGCATCGCGAGGGACGCAATCGCATTTACCAGCTCAATCCTGAGCCGCTGCGCGCGGTCGACTCCTGGATCGAGCAATACCGCGTCTTCTGGGCCTCAAGTCTCAACAAGTTGAAGGAATTCGTGGAAGCCGAGCACGCCCGCGAGACCGAAGAGGCTTCGCACAAGCCGAAATAAATCCGTGACGGATCTCAATCCGCACCAGAAAGAAGGGAACTGACATGACGAAACGTACGCGCACCCTGATCCTAGCTGCCATCGCACTCTCCGCCGTCTGTGCCGTCGCGCAGACCGATGCCGAAAAGGCATTCGCCGCCATCAAGAACATGCCTGGCACATGGGAGGGCACCAGCGTCGAAGGCCCCGTAAAAGTCAACTTCAAGGTCACCGGCGGCGGTTCCTCCATCATCAGCGAGATCCTCGGCAAAGAGGACATGATCTCGATGATCCATATGGATGGCCCGAACCGCCTCCTCCTCACTCACTATTGTGCGATGGGGAACCAGCCACGCATGGAAGCTACGGTCTCGCCCGACGGCAAGACGTTCACCTTCAACTACGTCGACGCCACCAATCTCGCCACGCCCGACGCTGGACACATGCAACGCATGATCCTGACCTTGCTCGATGCTAATCACCACACCGAGGAGTGGGTTTTCGCCGATCACGGTAAGGAGCACAAGGTCGTTTTCGATCTGCACCGCAAGGCGTAGTTGGACAGAAATGTGGGGCGGGCGCCCTCGCCCGCCGCTTTTGACTTGATTCTTGAACTGTACGGATTGCCATCGTGGGAGCATCCCGCTTCAGATGTTGAGGAAGCGGGAGTCTCGGAAATCAGGAGAGCAGCGTATGACCACCACCATCGTTACGCCCGACCAGGACGCCATCGTCGCCGAGATCCATATCTCCGCGCCTCCGGAGCGCGTCTTCAAAGCCATCTCCGATGCCGACGAACTTCCGCATTGGTTTGGGGGCAGCGCGGAATGTCCCCTGAAATCCTGGAAAATGGAACCCCGCGCCGGCGGCCGCTACTCGTATACCACGCAGAAAGGGTCGATCATGGTCAACGGCGTCAGCGAATTCAAGTGTTACGGAGACATCGTTGAATTCGATCCTCCCCGTGTGCTCGCGTATACGTGGTTCGGGAACTGGCACGACGATCCCAAGCGCAGCACGCTGGTTCGCTGGGAGCTCACACCGAAACAAGGTGGCACACACGTCAGAGTCACGCACAGCGGACTCGCCTCGCTGCCCGTCGCCCGCAAAGATTACGCGGGAGGTTGGCCGGGAGTGGTCGAGCACCTGAAGAAATTTGTGGAAACAGGGAACAGGGGCTAGGGGTCAGGGACCAGATCACTGACCACTCACTACCAAGTAGTCAAAATCTTTACAGGAGACCGTCGCATGGCAACATCCAGCATCACGCCCGACCAAAACGCAGTCATCGCCGAAATCTTCATCGCTGCGCCGCCGGCCCGAGTGTTTCAGGCCATCAGCGATCCCACGCAACTGCCACGCTGGTGGGGGCAGGACGGCCTTTATCACGTGACAAAATCGACCATGGATGTCCGCCCCGGCGGCAAGTGGCGGAGCGAGGGCGCCGGTGCCGATGGCCGCACTTTCTACGTCGAGGGTGAATATCTCGAGGTTGATCCCCCGCGCCGGCTCGTGCACACATGGGTCAGCAGCTACGACACGTCCCGGACTGTCGTGCGTTGGGAACTTGAGCCGCAAACCGTGAACTCGCTGCATCCGAGCGGACCGAAGAAATCGGGCACGGGAACGCTGGTACGCGTCACGCAAGAAGGGTTTGGAACAAACATCGAATCCGCCAAGAGTCACGGCGAGGGCTGGAAGCGCGTCCTCGGCTGGCTGGAGGCATTCGTGGAAGGAACCACGGGCGCAAACTGAGGCTCGATCAGCCTGGATCGATCAAGTTCACTAGCGCCTCGCGTGAAGCCTGCGGATCCCCACTCTCACCACGCACACGTGCGTCGTCTGGGTGGGGATTTTCCGCAGGTCATTACAGAATCCGGACAACTCTGACGCTCCCGCTCTACCCGCTCGCTGCGGCTTATAATCGATGCAGGTTTCAGGTCCCGCGAATGCACCTGGACGGGTTGGGAGCGTATGTCCGAGAACAAGGATCGTTGGATGGAGTTGTGCGCTCAGGCCGCAGTCGAGCAAGATCCCCAGAAGTTATTGGTTCTGGTGCAGGAGATTAACCGGCTGCTCGAGGAAAAGGAAACCAGGGCCCGCGCCAGGTTCACCAAACCCGCAGACAACCCGCTGGCGTCTGATTGACTCCATTGCCCGGGAGGCGGCGCCCAGCACGGTTTTTGCACCACATCTGTCAATGGACACATCCCCTTGCTGAGGCGTAATGTGTTCCCACCCAAAGCGAAAGGAGTCCTTCTGTGCGGGAAGAGACTCAACTGGATATTTGTGTTTATTGCAAGCAGCCCATCACGCGCCACCAACTCCCTGCGATGCGGCTGAGTCCCACGGAGCGCGCCCACGTCACCTGCTATCTTGACCACGATGACACCGAACAAAAGAAAAAGAACGGACAGGAATGAAGGTGGCCCTGCCAATCGCGGACTCCTCCTGAGGCCGCAGCAACCCAGGCACTACGATTTCCCGGCGGTAACGCGGTATGGCCTCACGACGATTTCACTCGAAGTCGCCGATCAGGTGCGCAAAATTGCGCCATCCTTGATCGGGGTGGTACTGCGCAGAAGCGAAAAGAGCCGAACCTTTCCGGAGTGGGGCGTTGCTACTCGATTCACCTGATTCCGCACACGAGCGCGTCACGATACCGTTACAATTTGGGGTTGCGCCTCCTCCCCTAACCGCGCAAGCCCCCGCAGGACGCGCCATGTCTACTGATGGGGAGTTGAAATTCTGCTTGATTCCTTACTCCACAGTGCTCAGCGAAACATCACCAACCCTCGTGCAGCCCTGCGATCGCCCTGACCGCTTGTGCGGCTATTGTCATCAGGCGATCGCAGCGTCTCAGCCTCCCGTGTTGGTGAAATCGGGGCAAAGCCTGCATCTTGAGTGCTACCTTGCTGTCCGAAAGGTCCCACTTAGCGCTGCGACCAGTTGAAACCTGATCTAGTCAGCACGGGATCGGCGCCCGCGCGTCCGCTCTCGGGTCACGATGGATGCTTCGCTCGAATGCTAGTGCTCGCCTGCACTTTTGCCTAGAATTCCTACACAGTTCACCGTAGTGCGCTTCTGTCGCCGACTCAGATACGGTCCTTAGATTACTAAGGCGATCCGTGGACGATCCGATCCATATCTTGCTGAAGGAATTACTCGCCGCCAAGGAGCCTGCCGCGATCGACCGGCTGAGTCTGGAACTGCGCACCGCGCTTCACGAGCGCATTAGCGCGATCCGGCGCCATGCCCGCTCACTGACCGCGTTCGAACCTTCGTCTGACCGAAAGAAACACACGCGCCGGAACGGCAAGAAACAACATTGAGAGATGGTTCGCGGATCTCAGCCAATCGCCCCAATCGCATCAGAAAAAAGTAGTTGTCTACTCCTGCTTCATCCTGCTCCAGTTAGGGAGTCCTCCTGATTCGCAGGCGTCCACCCGCCTGCTAGCGTGGGAACGCGAGACTTCCGGAGGCGGCATGACCAGCAACGGCGACACGTATCGCACCCAGCTTCGCGATCCGGACTGGCATAAGATCGCGGAAAGCGCTGCCGAGGAAAGGGATCCGAAGAAGCTCGCACAGTTGATTCAGGCGCTGTGCGACCGGCTGGAGGAACTGCAGCGTGCCCGCAGTCAATCCCCGCAGCGCTGAATCTGGGAGATCTTGTCAGGCCCCTTAACTGTCCTGCCGCGTCTAGGTCGTTCATTCGCAAGCGGCTCAAATGTCCACACCCTTGCGCAAAAGAAAAACGCGCAAGGATGGGCACCCCGGCGACTTGACGGCATGCAGTCGCGGCCGCGCTAACCCCGTGACTCAAGGGCTTGAATATAACGACTGATCTGATGCAGGTGGGAAAGGTCGTGACCTGCTAGCAATCGCACCATCACGGCCAAGGACTCCGCGCCACGCTCATTGTGCTGCCCGCTGCGTTGCAAGTCCTCTGGTGACATTCCTCTCCACACCGACAAATTGAGTGCACGCAGCGTCCGAAACATTTCGACAAGTTCGGACGGCTCGCGTTCATTGTGGCGCAGGGAGGCTACCCAAGCATCCTGCCTGAAGCCCAGAATAGCCGGTTCGTCCTCGCAAAGGATCAACCTGAAGCGATATCCATAGATCCATTCGATATCGGTGAGATGGCCGATGATTTCGTTTGGAGTCCATTTCCCTTGCATTGGTCGACCACGCAGCACTTCCACCGGATGTCTGGCCACAATCTCGGCCAGGGTGGATGCCGTCTGCCCTAATACCTCGATCGGATCCCGGCCAGCCAACAGGTTGGACAGCTTTTCGCGGTAGATCGATGGGGCCGACACCTCTAGTCCCGGTTGCTCCGGCATCATAGTGAACTCCTTCCTATCGCAACCTCTCGAAAATGAGGGGATTGATCTTGCTTGCCATTGGCAAAAAATAGGGTCTTCGGCTTCGGCCGGAGGAACGGGTCAGCGAGGACCTTTACCGCAACGCCGAAGCGATGGGCCACCGGTATCAGGTGGCGGCATTCCCCGCGGCTTCAACTCGCTCATCACTTCTTTAGCCAGCCTTCCAACTCCATCCAGTCGGCGAAGCGGTCGATCCAGTGGTCCGTTGGGATGTTGTGCGGTCGCGCGCCGAAGCCGTGGCCTCCCTTGGCGTAGAGGTGAAGTTCGGCCGATTTATGAGCTGCGGTCCATTTCTCGTAGAGACCAATACTTACGGGCACGAGTCCTAGTTGATCATCGGTCGCGGCCGCGATGAACATCGGAGGAGCGTCGGCGGGAACGGTGGCATCTTTGAAAGACTCTCCACCTGCATAGATCGGGGCGACGAATGCGGGCCGGCCTTCTGGCGCGTAGTGGAAAGCGACGTCGCCGGCAACCGCACCGCCGGCGGAGAATCCGATAATGCCGACGCGGTCGGGAGAGACTCCCCATTCCGAGGCATGCTGCCGAACGTAGGTGACGGCCGCTCGACCGTCGGCGAGGGCGAGAGGAATGACGCTGCCTACGATCTGCTGAAATTTGCCATGTTCGCCAATCGCTGCCGCAAATTCCTGGGTGGCGTCTTCGCCGGTGTGCGCGAGGCGGTACTTCAAGACAAAAGCCGTCACGCCCCTCGCGACCATGTACTTGGCGACATCGGTGCCCTCGCTGCTGATGGAGAGGGCCATGAAGCCTCCGCCGGGACAGATCACCAGAGCGGTGCCGTTTCTCAACTCGGGAGAAGGCTTGAAGACCATCAGGCTGGGCTTGGTCACGTTGCTGACGACGTCGGTGTTCCAGAGTTTCGAAAAGTACGCTTTCTCCGGATAGCTGTCGGGCGACGAGCCCGGCGGGGTTCCTTGATAAAGCGGAATGACATCCTGGGCAGCGGCCAGAGTTGCCAGGACCACCACAGAACACAGGCTTCGAAGGAGGAATGTTTTCATGGCCGCGTAGTGTAGCAGAGACAGGCGATTCCGAGTGAGGAGGAGAACGACGGAAAAATATAGACGGCTGCGCGAGGAGTAGGTGTAGGGATCTTTCGACTGCGCGGGCCGACTCACTTCGTTCGCCGTCCTGCTCCGCTCAAGATGACAGGATTCTGGATGCTAGGTTGCCACGAGTAAACGTGTGCCCCTTCCCACTGTGTGTCGGGATGGGTTGATCGTCGGGAGATGGAGGCAGAGACGTAGCAAGCTACGTCTCTACGAATGATGTTTCCATCACTTCCACCTCTTAATTGTTCAAGCCTGTACCTGACAATGCCAGCGTTGCTGCGGCGCCTGCGCTGTTGGTGACTGACAACGTTGCTTTGTAGGTGAAGACATCCGGCGGCGTGAACGTGATTTGAAAGGTGCAGGTCTGCTGCACACCTAGAGTTGGCGGGCAGTTGTTGGTCTGGGTGAAAATGCCGCGCGCGGGCGAAATGGAAATTCCCGTGATGTTGACTGAGGCCGCGCTGTCATTGGTCAAGGTCGCGCTTTGAGTTGTGCTCGAGCCAACGACTACGCTGCCGAGATTCAGCGAGGCAGGCGTGAATCCGAGGGCCAGCTTCTCCCCGGTTCCGGATAGTACGATGGTTTGCGTGGGACTTCCCGGGCAATTGTCTTTGAGCGTAACCGCGCCCTTGCGAGGTCCACTTGCGGTCGGTGTGAAAGTGACGGTGATCGTGCAGTTCTGTCCGGACGTTATTGTTGAGCCGCAAGTGTTCGTCTGCGCGTAGTCGCCGGTGCTCGCAATCGACGTGAAAGCCACCGAGTGATTGCTGACGTTGGTCACCGTCACGGTTTGCGAGGGGCTGGTGAGTCCGATCTGAAGGAGTCCGAAGTTCAGGCTGGATGCGGAAAATGTGAGGGACAGCGGAGTGTAGAGCGAGGCGGTGCTCACGACCGTACAACAGATGGAGGTGGTCGCAGAGCCGCCACTCTCGAGGGCGCGTCCGCCGGTAAGAACGGTCATGGCTTGATACGCCAGCGCCTGGCTTAGATTGGCCGCAGCGGTGAACGCGCCGGTAGCTTCGTTATAAATATCGACCTTGCTGGTGGGGATGTAGCTGGTGCAGTCTTTGCCGCAGCTGATCGATTGCCCGTATCCTCCGGCGACCAGGACCGTGCCATCGCCGAGCAGGGAAGCGGCGTGGGCGTAACGGCCGATTGTCATATTTCCGCTCAGGGTCCAGGTGTTGGCCGTGGGATCGTAGACTTCTGAGGAGTTGACGGGGAACCTGCCGTTGGCGCCGCCGGTGACTAGTACCTTTCCGTCGGAAAGAAGTGTTGCGGTGTTGAGGTAGCGTGTCGCGATGGTACTGGCGGCGGCGCTCCAGGTGCCTGCCGCAGGATCATAGAGCTCGCAGGAAGTGAGATTGCCCAAGCCGCCAATGACCAACACCTTGCCGGTCCTCAGCAACACGGCAGTCTGGTATGCACGAGCGGTGTTGAGGCTACCCGTGGTGGACCACGTGTTCGAGGTTGGATCGTAGAGTTCGCTGACAGCGGTATCGGTGCTGCAGGCGCTCGCGGTACAACCGCCGGTCACGAGAACTTGTCCGCTCGGCAGCAAGGTAGCGGTGTGGGCATAGCGGGGCACCGACAGGGAACCGGCCGGAGTCCACGCGCCCGTCGTCGGGTCGTACAATTCGGCGGTAGAAATCACGACGCTGGCGCTGCCGAGTCCGCCCGAAACCAGGACTTTTCCGTTCGCCAAAACAACGGCGGCGAATGATTCTCGTCCCTCAGCCATGTTGCCGGTAGCGATCCACTTGCCGGAGACGGAGCTGTAGAGTTCGGCGGAAGAAAGAATGTTGCCGCTGCCATCGACTCCTCCCATCGCAAGGGCCTTGCGACCCGCGAGGGGCACGAGCGCGTGGAGTTCACGAGCCGTTTGCATCGTCCCGGTACTCGCCCATTGTCCCTGAACCTGAGCGGAGGCTGGCTGAAGCATCGCGGACACGACCGCAAAAAACACGACGCACGTGAGTTTCTTCATAGCGAACCCTTTCTTACTCTGGTGTTCTTCTTCTGAGATCAGCGACGAATGGCGCTGCAGGATGCCCCAGTGATTGCGGAGTATACATGGGGCAGGGAAGCGCAGCAATCGCAAAAGCTAGATAAGGAGAGAGAGGAGTGCACTGAAAAGTGTACGTACGTCAGAAATTTGTACAGGTGGGCATCCTGCCTCTACGCTTCTTGCAGAGGGTGAGATCCCGGGACCGGCTTAACGACCCATTCGGGCTTGCTTGTGAACTTTGGAGCCGGGTGAGACGATTATTTTGTTCTCGGAGGTTCCCATGATTAACGGCGCGCATATCGTCATCTACAGCAAGGATGCAGAAGCTGACCGCGCCTTCTTCCGCGACGTGCTGCAGTTGCCGTCCGTGGACGCCGGCCGCGGTTGGCTGATCTTCGCCGTGCCTGCGGGCGAGGCGGCCTTTCACGACGCAGAGCAGAACGACAAGCACGAGCTTTACTTCATGTGCGATGACATCGCCGAGACGTTGCGCGATCTCAAGAAGAAGAATGTCCCGGTTTCCGCCGTGAACGAACAGCGCTGGGGAAGTCTGGCCACGTTCACCCTCCCCGGCGGCGGCAAAGTAGGCATCTACCAGCCCAAGCATCCCAAGCCGGAGCAGCCCAAGAGCTGAGGGGAATCCGCTTCTGGATACCGGGCATCCCTAGGCGCGCAACGACTAGAGCCTTGGTGCTAAGCAGCGCTCGCGGGCAGCGCTGCACTCTCGCGTAGCGCTTCGATCAGAATCGCCTTGTTCGAGTACACGAACGCATTGCGCTTTTCGAGCAATTCATTCAGAAGACGACGGCTGCAGGCATGCAGCAGGTCGGCGGACCAGGGGCTCTCTTTGCCGGCGGTATAGAAGTCGGCCATATCCCCCATCACTCGGAACAGGATCTCATTGGCGTCTTTTGTGATGCGTCGAACATTGGCTGCGTATTCCTGCATGCCGGGCAGTGGCGGGAAAAGGCGTTCGATCACTGCCACCTCGTTCCAGGCGTGGCAAAGCTGCGGGGAAAGGGATTCTATGCCGTGCACCCAACCTGATACATTGACGATTCTCGTCAGCGCTTCGTAATACTCCTGAAGACGGGGATCAAGAAAATCATATCCCGGATTGATGACATCCCCGATCAGGCGGCCAGTTCTCTCTAACTCGTCTTTGATCGGTGTCCCGTCGTACGGAATCATGCGCGAGAATCCGGCAGCGGCGCTTCCGTCTCCCACGATGTCCCGGAGAAAACGGATATTGTCGCGAACCGATTCAAACGTGCTGGAAGGATCGAGCAGCATGAATCCGAACTCGAAGCGGAGGCCGATCTGCTTCAGGATGCGAACGGCGCGCAGGTTCTGCTCAACCGTAATTTGTTTGTGGAGAGTCTTCAGTCCCTCTTCACTGCCGGATTCCAGCCCCATGTAAACGAGGAATAAGCCTGCGTCGCGCATCGCCGAGAGTAATTGTTCTTCGACGGCATCGGCGCGGCAATTGATTTTCCACACCACCCGGCCCGCAAGGCCGTCGCGATGCAGTTCGTCGACGAACTCCTGGGCCCAGCGAGTCCAGACTGGACCGAAGAGAGGGAAGTCGTCATCCTGGAACAGGAACACGGTGATGCCTTGAGAGTCGTGCAAGAAGCGCATCTCCCGGACGACCTCTTTCGGTTTGCGTGTGCGGACTACCTTGCCCGGGGCGGAGCGATAGAACATATGGATCGAACAGAAAGAGCAGGTGCGTGCGCAACCACGGCTCGCAAGCATTGGCATGACGACGCGGCCGAGGATGTGTTGTGCGACAAAGTCGCGGTCCGGGAACGGCAACTGATCGAGATCTCGGATCAACGGGCGTAAAGCAGTGCTGACGATTTCCGTGTCCTTTCGATAGGCGACGCCCTGGATTCCGCGCCAGTCTCTGCCGGTGCTCAGCAGATCCACGAGTTCCAGGAGCGTCATCTCTCCTTCGAATCGCACGACACTATCGAGTTGAGGAGCCATTTGTAGCGTGCGTTCGGAACTGAGGCTGGGAAAATGTCCGCCCATGGTGAAGTGCGAACGGATGCCATGAGCGCGCAGGTAGTTCATCAGTGAGCTGAATTGATTGATATAGAACTGGAAGATCAGGGAGAAGCCGACCAGTATGGGCTGCAGTTCTTCAGCCGCTTCCAGGAGTTCGTCGCGATCCTTCTGGAAATCGAAGACCTCGACGCGATAGCCGTACTGACGCAAGGTTGCTGCCAGGTAGCCGAGGCCTAGATTTCCTTGGACCTGGAATCCAATCAGCATCACCGGGCGCCGGAGATCTCTCGGGCGCTCACTCGAACCTTCACTTTCGAGGACGTTCAAACTCGCAGACGTGCTCATGCATGTCCCCCTTTTCAACGAAAAGTGGAAGAAGCGGGATGAGGATCAGCTCTAAATGAGACGCGAGGCTATCGACCCTGCGTGCCCTTGGTGAGAGCCTGCAGACTGTCGATCGCCTTCAACTGGGCCGTCAGGATGTCGCGCTGCAACTGCAACGCCGCGCCGACCAGTTGGCGTTTTTGTTCGGGTGAGTCCTGCACCAGGGCGGACAATTCCACCCAGGGGTCTTTAAAGATGATGGGATTCCACGCGAGGGATTCCTCAAACGATCGGGTAGCCATACGAACCTCCAAAATATGCGTGAGTTCGGGGTCCCCAAGCGCCGTTGCGTTTTACGCGGAAGGGAAAACGGGCGGCGCGACCTTGTTCGGAATTGCGTGATTATTATGCTGCGGGATCGCTCTGTCAAGCGGCTTTTGCGAAAAAAGTTGCGCCACGACCTTCGATGATGGCGGATATCCGTCGGCTAGAGCTAGGAGCTAGCGGCCAGAAGCTGGAAGCTGACCCTGGGCGCGTTATACTTCCCCTATATGTCTGGGGTTCCACAAAGCAGTCCGCAGAAGACGTTTTACCTTGAAACCTTCGGCTGCCAGATGAACGTACACGACTCCGAAAAGGTCGTGGGCACGCTGGTCCAGGAGGGTTATCGGCAGGTGGAGTCAGTCGAAGCAGCCGACCTGATTCTCTACAACACGTGCTCGATCCGCGATAAGGCGGAGCAGAAAGTGTTCCATCGCCTGGCTGATTACAAGAAGCTGCAGGCAAAAGGCAAGAAATTCGGCGTGCTCGGATGTGTCGCGCAACAGGAAGGCGAAAAGATTTTCGAGCGCGCGCCGTACGTCTCGCTGGTGTGCGGCTCGGCGTCGTACAACAAGCTGCCCGAGATGCTGGCGCAGTTGGAAGGGAAGTCGGCTGCAAGCGAGATGCCTCGCCCCGCTGGTGAAAGCGCGGGGTTTCGGGATGGCGCCTCTGTTCTGACTTCGGACGCGAATTCTCACAGCTCGGGGCTCGGAGCTCGGGACTTGGTTCGCATCACGGGGCTCGACGACCGGCAGACTGATAAGTGCTTCGAGACGGAATACACTTCGCGCCTGAATCCGCATCGCGGATACATCACCATCATTGAAGGTTGCGACAAGTTCTGCGCCTACTGCGTAGTGCCCTTCACTCGCGGCAAGGAGCGTAGCCGCACGTCGGCCTCGGTTCTGGCGGAGGCACGCCAGATGGCCGACTTGGGATATACCGAGATACAACTGCTCGGGCAAAACGTGAATTCTTACCGGGATCCTGATGGAAAGAAGTCGTTTGCAGAGATGCTGGCGGCGGTGGGAGAGGTGCGCGGAATCAAGCGTGTGCGCTTTACGACCTCGCATCCACGCGACTTTGGGCGTGACATCGTCGAGGCGATCGACGCCGTACCTTCGCTCTGTGATCACGTGCATCTGCCCGTCCAGAGCGGGTCCACGCGGATACTCGATGCCATGCAGCGGCTCTACACGCGTGAACAATATCTCGAGCGCATCGTGTGGATGAAGTCCGCAAAGCGCGAAATCAGCATCACAACAGATGTGATCGTCGGATTTCCGGGAGAAACTGAAGCGGACTTCGAACAGACGCTGAGCCTCCTCGATAACGTGGGCTACGACGCGGTGTTTTCATTCAAGTACTCTCCAAGGCCGAATACGCCGGCGCTGAAGCTTGAAGACGCGATCCCGGAAGCAGAGAAGTCGCGCCGCTTGGACGTCCTGATGGCGCGGCAGCGTCAGATTCAGATCGCGAATTACAAGAAATATATTGGGACGAAATGTGAAGTAATGGTGGAAGGGCGCAACGATGCGCGCGCCCAATGGATGGGACGCACCTCGCAAAACAAGACCTTGAACTTCACGGCGCCGGAAGCAGCTTCACCGCAGGTTGGAGGCTACGTTCCTGTGCTGGTGACCACCAGTTTTCCCAACAGCCTGTTGGGCGAAATGGTGGTATAAGGAGCAGAAGCCTCGGAGGTAACGATGGAAGTTGAAATGACAATTCGCGGCCTGATGGTCGACCCCGTGTCGAATATGCCGATCGTCATACTGAAGGATGTCGGTGGAGAGACGGTGTTGCCGATCTGGGTGGGTGTGTACGAGGCGAATGCGATTGCACTGGAGATGGAGAAAGTATCGACGCCGCGTCCGATGACACACGATCTCATCAAGAATGTACTGCTGGGGCTGGAGACGCAGGTGCACAAGGTTGTCGTCACGGAGTTGAAGGAGGATACATTCTATGCCGTGATCTGGCTGGAACGCAGCGGCGAAGTGATCTCGATCGATTCTCGTCCGTCGGATGCGCTGGCGCTGGCGTTGCGAGTGGATTGCCCGATCTTCGTGGATGACATCGTGCTGAAGACTTCGAAGCTGGCGGCCAACATGTCGGACCGGGTGACCGCCGAGGAATTGCGCAAGTGGCTTGAGGGGCTGAACGACGAGGATCTGGGGAAGTACAAGATGTGAGAAGTCAGGGCCCGCGCCTCTGATGCTACAATGGAATATTGACATCAATTGATTAATATGGCATCATGTTAAGTTATGCGCACCACCCTTAATCTTGACACTGACGTCCTGCAACTCTTAAAGAATTACGCTTCCGATCGCTCCGTTCCTTTGGGCGTTGCTGTTTCCGAACTAGTCCGCAGGGGGCTGGAAACGCCAGTGCAAATGCGGATGGTGAATGGGTTTTACGTAGTCGATCTTCCCGCCGACGCTCCCACAGTATCAAGCGCTCGCATCAAGGAGTTGCTCGAGGAAGATATCTGATGTCGGTCTTCCTGCTGGATGCGAACCTGCTGATCGCATTGGCCTGGCCTGAACATGAAGCACATAACAGAGCCGGGAGTTGGTTCGCCCGGCACTCCCGAAGCGGGTGGGCGACCTGTCCGTTTACTCAAGCCGCATTTGTCCGCATCTTGTCGAATCCAGCGTTTTCTCCCAGGGCACTCTCACCTCAGAATGCTATAGCTGTCCTGGCGGCGAATCTGAAGCTTCCGGGGCACCGGTTCTGGACAGACAGCCTTTCGATAGCCGACGCGCTTGAGCGATTTGGGAAGAGGATCATCGGACACCGGCAAATCACCGATGCTTATTTGCTCGCGCTGTCGATCCATCAGAAAGGGCGGTTGGCCACCCTGGACGAGAGCATCGCATCCTTGGGCGAAGGCGTAGAACTGGTTCCTCGCTTTACATAATACCTGTTATCGGACATTGAATGGGGCATGCGCCATCTCGTCGACCATTCCTCGCGGTCTTTGTCGTCGTCGGTTTGTCCTTCCTCTCCCCCGGCCAGTCGCCCAACGACATCCAAACGCGGCAGCCGGTCCACGAAAGTACTCCTCAGTCGACTTCGATTCCTTCAAAGCAGGACGATCTCTCACTCAACTGGAACGACTTCGATCACCGAGTCTGGGTGAATGCGAAGACTTATGTCGACATGCCATTACAGGACGTCGTCGACACGGTGCCAGAGCTCAAAAGCATGACGCAGGGTGAAACGCCAAAGGATTCGGCTTCCCTTTTGCACAAGGTTGGCAAAACCTGCATGGAATTGCTGCAACACACTCCGAGTGTCGCATCCCGCGAAGATCAGATCACAACCCAAAGGACCGTCAGCCGGATATCCCAGGGAGTGCTCGTGCCGGCAGCGCTTCCGCCAACGCGGGAAAAACAGACGTTTGGCTATTTACTTATGTCCCAGGTCACTGACGCCGGTGTGGAACTCCGTGAATACCGGACGGACAAGAAGGGGCGTCCAGTTTCATACTCGGGATCAAAGAGCGGACAAGTCAGCGAAGGTTTCGCGTCTGAGTGGCTGCGGCTCTTTCCGGCGAACCAGAACCAATCGCGCTTCCGTTTCTTGGGGTACCAGAACATGGATGACCACAAGACACTTGTAATTGCATTTGCCGAGGTTCCGGACCACGTCAAATTTCCTACGATGTTTTCGTTTGATGGGACTCGCTTGGCATTGCTGTTCCAAGGCATTGCATGGATCGATGCGTCTGATTTTCGAATCGTCCAGCTGAAGGAGAACTTGCTGGCACCGCGCCCAGACCTTCACTTAACCGAAATGTCCATCAGCGTTCGCTTGGGGGATGTGCATATTCTCAAGGCACAAAGCACACTGTGGCTCCCTCTGGAGGTAGACGTGGCGTGGAAATATAAGGGAGTGGCTGTGGAGCAGCAGCACCTATATTCGGATTTCCGGTTGTATGCGGTGCACTCAAAGATTGTGCCCCAATAGGTTTGCCACATTCTTGGACACGATTCGCTCTCATTTTGCTTCTGCAGGAGGCAGCCTTAGGAAGCGAGCTGCATTGTTATACAAGATGTCGCGTTTTTGTTCGGGCGTCAGGTAGTCGGCGTTTTGGATGATGCTGATCGAGTACGCCATCAGCTTCGGCCAGAGCAACTGGTCGGTGCCGAACATCACGCGGTCTTCGAAGCCGGCGTCGACCAGGCGCTCGATGTAGCGATTGACTTCCTTAATCGGATAGCTCCAGATCAGTCCGGCAACGTCCACATAAACATGGGAGTTTGCCTGGAGCAGTGTCAGCATGCTGTCGATCATGGGATAACCCGCATGCATGACCTGCACACGCAGTTTGGGATGGCGGGCCAGCAGGTCTTCGAGCAGGAGCGGGTTGCCCATGGAGCCGCGGAACTTTGGCATGGCGACGTTGGCTCGTCCAGAGCCTCCGGTGCCCATGTGGATGGCTACGGGGATATCGAGTTCCTCGGCGAGGGCGAAATACTGATCGACAGAGGGATCGCTTGGTGAAAGTCCCTCGTATTGAACTCCAATTTCTCCCATCACTTTGAAGCCATCCTTCGTGAAATTCTTTCGCAGTTCATCGAGAGCCACGCGCTGGCCGGGCGCCATGCCATTGGAGAATGATGTGCCGGGGATGACCCGCGCTGGTGCGGCGTCTTTCCATTTCTGAACGCTCTTGGGATCTCCGAAGACGACCGCAGTGACGTTGAGGCGCTCCATCTCCGCGAGCACGTCTTTCATGTATTCGCCCGGAGCGGACGGGTAGAGCGCGGGAGTGCACTGTTCTTTCACCCATCCGAAAGATTCCTCTTTTGTTTTCGGATCGGACGCGGTGAACTTCGAGGTATTGGGACACATAGGGCCGATACCGGGAAATCCGTCCATGGCATGGACGTGAACGTCGAGGACAGGCGGGGCCTTGGGGTCAGTGTTCTGGGCGAACGCTGAGATCGAGATGACAATTGCAGAACAGCAGAGCGATCGAAAGATGAGACGGATCGACATGAAATCTCTCCTTTCCGCCCGTGCAGGGGCGGAAATCGAATTGAACACAAACGGCACGACGGTACACGAAGCGCAACTGTAGCATGGTGGATCTTCAGTCTATGTAACGCCGAGAACGAGTTTAGCGTGGAACAGGGTGCCGGCTACGCGGGTGGCGATCGCGATCAGGTCGCGCTGGCTGGCGAACACTTTGACCTGGCGGGCGCGGGAGAGTTCGGGGAGATTGACGGTACGTCCGGCACGGATGCGAGCGGCGCTGAGCTCGTCGGCAGTGACGCAGGGCAGTTGCGGGAGGAGTTTGCGCGGGTGGATGAAGACTTCATGTAATGGTTGAAGTATGACAGGCGCGGTCTCTTCCCGGAATGCAGCTTCCATGATCGGGGGCGTTGACGCCCGCGCCACACAAAACTTCCCTGCTGCGGCTGCCAGTTGTTCGAGCGTGAGCGCATCCGACAAACTGAATTCGGCTGCGGTCGTGCGGCGCAGGCTCTGGAGGTGGGCTCCGCAGCCCAGAGCCTTTCCCATGTCGTGGGCCACCGATCGCATATAGGTGCCGGAGGTCACGCGTGCGCGGAAATACACCAGGTCTGCATCGACACGGAGAATTTCCAACTGTTTGATTTCGACTTGCACAGGCTGGAGCGTCACCTCTTTTTGCTTGCGGGCGAGTTTGTAGGCCGGGACGCCTTTGATCTTCTTGGCAGAGAATGGTGGAGGAGTCTGGTTGAGCACGCCGCGGAATCTCGCGGCGACGGACTCCAGTTCGTCAGACTGCAGGTTTACATCTTTTGGTTCGCTGGTGGGCTCGCCTTCGGCGTCGTAGGTATCGGTTGAGAATCCAAAGCGGATCACGCCTTCGTAGGTCTTTTCCGAGTTCACGTAGAACTGCGCGAGGCGGGTGAAGTTCCCGGTGACGAGAGGCAGGACGCCGGTGGCCATGGGATCGAGAGTGCCGAGATGTCCGACGGAACGCTGCTGGAGGATGCGGCGGACACGGTTGACCACGTCGTGCGAGGTCAGACCTGCGGGTTTATCGATTATGAGGACGCCATTCATGTAGATTTGGTAGTTTTGTAGTTGAGTAATTTGGTTATTGAATACCCGTAGGCGTGCATCGTATGGCAGGCGATCCGTCTAGCGCCCTCAATTTCCCAGTTACAACTTACCAAATTACCGAATCCCCGACATGCTTCCGATCAAAGACGACCAACCACGATACAGCACACCGTATGTGAATACGTTCCTGATTGTGCTGAACATTCTGATTTATTTCTACCAGTGGACGCTGGGTCCACGGGCGGGAGAGGCGTTCGCACAAATTTATGGCGAAGTGCCTTCCCATCTGATGGCGTTTCTGGCGGGATCTCCGCGGTATACGCTGCCCGACATCATAGTTCCCTTCTTCACGTCGATGTTTCTTCACGGTGGCTGGATGCACGTGATCGGCAACATGTGGTTCCTCTATATTTTCGGCGACAACGTGGAAGACTACCTGGGACATTTCCAGTACCTGATCTTTTACATACTTTCGGGATTGCTGGCGATGGCGACGCAGGTGGCGATTTATCCGCACTCGACGATTCCGACGGTCGGGGCGAGCGGCGCGATCGCCGGCGTGCTGGGAGCATATTTCCTGTTGTATCCGCGAGCGCGGGTGCTGACGTGGTTCTTCGTTTTTGTGTTGTATCTTCCTGCGTGGATTGTGCTCGGGGAGTGGTTCTTTCTGCAGTTTTCGGCCGGGGCGGCGTCGTTGTCGTCAGCGCAAGCGGGCCGCGATTTGGGCGGTGTCGCGGTGTGGGCGCACGTTGGGGGATTCGTGGCGGGAATGGTGATGATCAAGCTGTTCCCGGAGCGGCGAAGCCGGACGCCGTACGCGTATCGATAGGGATCGTGAGGGGCCAGGGATTAGGGGCTAGAGGTCAGGGGCCAGTTGTAGAACCTGCGACTTTGTCCGCGACAGGTAAGTCAAGATCAGAATCCAAAAGAATTCACGATCAATGGGACGGACAGAAGAGTCCGTCCCATTGTTCCACATTATTTCTTGGGACGAGACTCTGGGGGAACCAATCCTGCCAGGCGGTAGTAGCCCACGAGTTGGCCATAGTGTTCGCCGCAGTGCTCGATGAATCCGTAGGCATAGTCGGAGATACGCACCTGCTGATTGGCGAAGGAGTCCACGAAGGTATCGGACATCCCCTTATCGCCTTTGGCTTTGATGGCGGCTGCGCCGTCGGCAAAGGACCTTTTGACGAAGGCGACGACGTCGGCCTTGGTCTTGTACTGATCACGCTTGGGATCCTCTGCGGCGGGAGGCTTTTGACCCATGGCGGGATTGGTGAAGAAATAGTTGGCTCCAGCCACGTGGAGCAGTTGCTCGGCGAAGCTGCGTTGGGCCGGTGTGGGCTTGAAGTCGTATTTGTCTTCGGGGAAGTCTTCGGCCATGGCGATGAGTTTGCGGCCGATGTCATTCCAGGAGTCGAGCACGACTTTCGCTGGAGGATCAGCAGGTTTGGGGGCGGTCGTTTTCTTCATCGTGTCTTGGGCATGCGCGGGGACTGCGAACGCGGCCGCGAGCAGAGCAAGAGCGAGAAACGGCAGTTTCTTCATAGTTGAGTTCTCCTGGGAAGTAATGGCGGTGGCCATTCTACTCGGACGGCGGAGGGGTGAAAAGGAAAGCGGAGTGTGAGGGGGGCAAGGGCCTCCGCACAGGGGCTGGAGTCCACCCCATTCGAGTGGGCTCCGCTGAGGAGCTGATTAGCGTAACGGTGGCTCCGAGGGCCACTCTCGGACGCGGCTTAAATTCCTGTGCCCTTCAGTTGCACGTGCTGCGGACTTCCACCGCCGTTGTCTGCGATGGAAACGCTTGCCGATCGCACTCCAGTCGCGGATGGCGTGAACGTCACCCCAATCAGGCAGGTTCCACCGGCCGCCACGCTTGCGCCACAATTTGTGATCTCTGCAAAGTCGCCGACATTCGTCCCGGTGATCGTAATACTGGTAATGCTCACCGCAACACTACCCTTGTTGGTGAGCGTGATTTTCTTGATCTGGCTCTTCGTCCCCACAGTTTGATTGCCGAAATTCACGCTGGTGGGGACCAACTGGACATAGGTCCCGGTGCCCTTGAGCGTAATCTTCTGCGGACTCCCCGGTGCGTTATCCGTGATCGAGATGGAGCCGTTCAAAATCCCAATCGTCGTTGGAGTAAAAGTCACGCTGAACGTGCAACTGCTGCCAGAGTTCAGGCTTGTACCACAGGTATTGGTCTGGCCGAAGGGACCCGAGACCACGATATTCGTGATGTTCAGAATTCCCAGGCCAGTATTGGTCAGGGTCACCGTCGCGGCCTTACTGGTTGTATTTATGAGTTCAACCGGGAAAGTCACGCTGGTAGGAGAAAGCGAGACCACGGGTTGCTGCACCACCTGAAACAGCACCGCAGAAGTGCTGCCCAAGAAATTGCCGTCTCCGCTGTACTTTGCGGTAATGCTATGTGTACCCACAGATAGGGAGGCCGTCGAAAAACTCGCTGTGCCATTGCTGCCGAGACCGGAAGACCCCAGGTTCGACGTCCCATCAAGGAAGTTCACTGTGCCCGTCGGCGTCTGCTTGAATGCGGCAGATGTCACCGTCGCGGTGAACGTCACGCTCTGCCCGACTGTCGATGGGTTCACCGAAGAGGTGAGTTGGGTTGTCGTTGTCCCAAGGCTGGCATTTAGGAGCACGCCCACTGTTCCATTCCGCAATCCACAATTGCTGCTAGCGCAATTCGCGGTTGCGACGTCAGGCTTGCTGTCGCCGTTTAGATCAGCGACTGCGATGCCGAAAGGAGTGTTGCCCCCCGAGGCAAACGTGACTGCCGTCTGAAAGGTTCCGTCGCCATTGCCGAGCAACACGCCCACACCCTCATTGCCACTTGTGCCCGTGCAGTTGCCAGCGGTGGTTGAACAGTTCGCCACCAAAATGTCGAGCTTGCCGTCCCCGTTTACATCAGCCAACCCAACCGAGGCGCCACCGAATCCGCCCGAGGGATAAGCGACCGCGGTTTGAAAGGTTCCGTCGCCGTTTCCCAAAAGAACGCCGACACTGCCCGCGAGGTTGCTGAGGCTGATGCTGCTGTTCACCACAACCAGGTCGAGCTTGCCATCTCCGTTCAAGTCTTCGACGGCGACGCCTTGGGGATAAATCCCGTTCGAATTGTAGACAACACCTGCTGCGAAGGTTCCATCGCCATTCCCCAAAAGCACTCCCGCATTGCCTATGCCGCATGCACCTTCGGAAAGGAGCCCGCAATGGGAGACGATCACGTCCAGCTTGTTGTCTTCGCTCACATCCTTCACCACAATTCCAGTTGGACTAAACCCGCCAGAGCTGTAAGTAGCAGCGCTGGCAAAGGTTCCATCACCCTTCCCCATCAAAACGGCAACGCAGCCAACGTATGAGCCGCCGGAAGGGCAATTCGTGGCGAGCAGCAGATCGAGTTTGCCGTCTTCGTCCACGTCGCCCGATGTCACCGACGCCACTCCAAGCGAAGGGGAATAAGAAACGGCCGGCTGAAAGGTTCCGTCCCCGTTGCCCAACAGGACGCCCACGCCTCCATTCGTGCCGACACAGATGTTCCTCTGAATCGAACCGCAGTTTCCCACGATAATGTCCATCTTGCCGTTGCCGCGCAGGTCGGCGATGGTGACGGTGTCGGCGTACGAACCGCCTGAGGCATATGGCACCGCCGGCTTAAACGTTCCGTCGCCATTCCCTAACAGGACTGCCACAGTGCCAGTCGTACAACTGCTCAACGAACACCAGTCGGCTGTCACCAGGTCAGGCTTGCCGTCGCCATTCAGGTCGCCAATAGCGATGGCAAAGGCCCCGTGTCCAGCTGAGCCATAGCTGACGGCAGGAAGAAAGTTCAGTCCCGAGGAGCCCGGACTCAGCGTGCCTGATGTCGCGAGCGATTTCTTATGCGGGGTGACCAAAGACGTCTGCAGCGCTGCGGAATCCGACAACTGACTGCTTT
>Ga0207008_10086_pt1 | contig 28694 bp, 22 predicted proteins | sample Alteio_BWMinCont_83_FD_153489 | JGI IMG/M metagenome (GOLD analysis project Ga0207008, IMG submission 153489) | Enriched cells from forest soil in Barre Woods Harvard Forest LTER site, Petersham, Massachusetts, United States -... | ecosystem: Environmental > Terrestrial > Soil > Temperate forest >... | reverse complement strand
GTTTTCTGGATTGGCGTGTATCCGGGACTCACGACCGAGATGCTAGATTTTGTCGCCGATACCATCTTCGACTTCGCAGCCAGTGCCAAATCGGTTCCTGCACGCTCCTGATAGGCTCATACCCAAACACTCATGAAGCTTTCCGATTACATTTTTGGCCGCTTGCGGGAATGGGGCGCCCGTCATGTGTTCCTCATCACAGGCGGGGGAGCTATGCACCTCAATGATTCCATCGGCACCAGCGGCCTCGGTTACATCTGCACGCATCATGAGCAAGCAGCCGCCATGGCCGCCGAAGGGTATGCCCGAATCACCGGTAAACCCAGCGTCCTGAACGTTACGACAGGACCTGGAGGCATCAATGCGCTAAACGGTGTCTTCGGAGCGTGGACGGATTCGATTCCCATGCTGATCCTCTCAGGGCAGGTCAAGCGAGAAACCTGCATGGCAACGTATGGTCTTACGGACCTGCGCCAGTTGGGGGATCAGGAAGTCGATATCGTCCGCATCGTAAAGGGAATCACCAAGTATTCCGTATTCTTGTCTGAACCGGAATCGATCGCGTACCACTTGGAGCGTGCATGGCACCTAGCCCAGATTGGGCGTCCCGGACCGTGCTGGCTCGACATACCAGTCGACGTGCAATCCGCACAGATCGAACCGGACCAACTTCGTCATTACGATCCTGCTGAAGATGAACTGAAGTTTGATCCGGCGACGATTGCGGTTGCGGTCGCAGATGTCCTGGCACGCATCAGCAAGGCCGAACGTCCAGTCATTTTGGCAGGCAGCGGTGTACGACTCGGTGGCGCTCTTGAAGAATTTGAAGAGGTCATCCGCGCTCTGCGCGTTCCGGTTGTCACGGCGTGGACACATGATCTGATCGCTAGCGACGACGAACTTTTCTGCGGGCGACCGGGCACCATTGGTGAGCGAGCCGGAAACTTTACCGTCCAGAACTCAGATCTCCTACTCATCCTCGGTTCCCGGCTTAACATTCGTCAGACCAGCTACAACTGGAATTCTTTCGCTCGGTTCGCCACTAGAATCCAGGTCGATGTGGACCCGGCCGAACTGCGGAAGCCTCTACATCAGCCCGATATACCCATTTACTGTGACGCGAAGCTTTTCTTGGCTGAGATGGCGAGACAACTCAGTGAGAAGAACCAATCCAATTCGATCCACGAAAAATGGCTCGATCACGCCCGCGACTGGAAGGGACGATACCCGGTAGTTCAACTCCGGCAGCGCGTCGCAGGGCCCCCGCTGAATCCGTATGACTTTATTGACAAGCTTTTTCAGATGTTGGGGCCGGAAGATGCCGTGGTTTGCGGCAATGCGACGGCGTGCATCGTTCCGTATCAAGCGGGAAAGTTGAAAAAGGGGCAACGCCTGATTTCGAATTCCGGTTCCGCTTCGATGGGATACGACTTGCCCGCTGCGATTGGAGTATCGGTCGCGAAAGGCGGACGTACCGTCTGCATTGCCGGCGATGGATCGCTTCAGATGAATGTGCAGGAATTGCAGACGCTGGTAGGCTACAGGCTGCCGATAAAGCTATTCGTTTTGAATAATGGTGGTTATCTTTCAATCCGCCAAACGCAGACCGGTTTTTTTTCAAGGCAGAAAGATCGGCGAGAGTGCGGAAAGCGGCGTCACTTTTCCCAACATGAAGCGAGTCGGGGAGGCTTATGGCATCCCGTCATTCGCGATCGAAAATGTTGAACACCTTGAAATAGTCCGACGGGAATTGGATACGGACGGGCCCACTTTATTTGATGTGTCCCTCGATCCATCTCAGGAGTTTGAACCGCGGCTTCGCTCGCGCATTCTGCCTGACGGAAAGATTGTCACCCCGAGCCTTGAAGACATGTATCCGTTCCTCACTGCCGAGGAGTTAGCCTCGAACATGCTGGTGGAGGAAAAGAAATGAACCGCGACCTTCCCGCCTGCCTTTTGTTTGATCTGGATGGTACTCTTATCGATTCGCTACCAGGTATCGAGTTTTCGGTCGGTGAAGCTTTCAAGACCTGCAAGCTTCCATTACCGGATGGGAGCTTGCGAGAACTGATTGGCCCGCCTATTCGGACAATTCTTTCGCGGGTCGGCAACATTGTGGAAGAGAGCAGCTTGGACGCACTCGAGCGTGCATTTCGTGCAAGTTACGACAACGAAGGGTGGCATAAGACGGCATGTTTTCCGGAGGCCGACCGCGTCGTCAAAATGTTGCATGACCGGGGACATCGACTTTTTGTGGTATCGAATAAGCCTCGACAGGTCTCGCTTCAGATTCTCACGAGGGAACGAATTCGCGAGTATTTTGAGGCTATTGTTACCCGTGATTCTCGCTCTCCGAATTACCGCGGGAAGGAGGAAATGATTGAGGTGCTCTTGGCCGAACGCACAATCGCCAGAGAAAAATGTCTGTTGGTGGGCGACACGATGGAAGACGCAAACGCCGCCGCATCAGTCGGGATCGATTTCATTTGGATGACCCATGGTTACGCAGTGCGAGCTCAGATGTCCGCCCATTCAGTGGCGCACACGATGGAGAGTTTCTCGCGATTCTTGCCCCTGATAGCGAAGGAGCCTATTTGTGATTGACAAGGATATTTTTGAAGACCTTTTCGTTCTCGAGATGGCCAACAATCATCTTGGCAGTCTGGAACGTGGACTGAAGATCGTTGCAGAATTCGCGCAAGTGGTTCGATTCAACAACGTTAGAGCGACGATCAAGTTGCAGTTTCGCGATGTGGAGTCGTTCATTCACAAGGATTTCATTGATCGCAAGGATCTCCGATACGTCAAGAAAACGCTTGATACGCGGCTTAGCGACGAAGACTTGGGGACTCTGGTCAGAGCGATTCGGCAAGCAGGATTTACAGCGACAGCTACTCCCTTCGACGAGCGCTCCGTGGATCTCTGCGTACAATTAGGTATTCCGATCATTAAGATTGCAAGCTCCGATTTGAACGACTGGGTTTTGATCGAAAAGATTGCAATGACCAAGAAGCCCGTAATTGTCTCGACGGGCGGATCATCACTCAAGGACATGGACGACATCGTCACGTTCTTTGCAAATCGGAACATTCCACTTGGCATCAATCATTGCGTCTCAATTTATCCGTCAGAAGACTCGGAACTCGAACTCAACCAGATCGATTTTCTCCACAACCGTTACCCCGACAATACGATTGGGTTTTCTACCCATGAGTATTCGAACTGGACCGATTCGATGCTCATTGCATACGCAAAGGGCGCCAGGATGTTCGAACGCCACATCGATATTGAGTCAGATGGTGTAAGAGTATCGCCCTATTGCAGCCTTCCGCATCAGGCGGACGAATGGTTCAGGGCCTTCCATAAGGCCAAGGAGATGTGTGGTGCTCCGGGGACGCAGAAACGAATTCCCCCTAAGAAAGAGGTCGAATATCTCGATGCATTAGTCCGTGGCGTCTATGCGAAGGCTGATCTTCCTGAAGGTCATTGCCTGATGGATGATGATGTGTATCTAGCAATTCCGCTGCAAAAAGGTCAACTTTCCTGCCGTGAGTTGATGAGAGGCGAAATGCTTCTGAAACGAGTGCAAAAGGACGCGCCGATCAAGATTGATGACATCGAGAGCCCCTATTCTCAGATACCCTCGCTTAAGAAAGCGATCTACCAGCGCGGACTTGACGTCGAGAGCTGAACTGGACGGGAGAGAACTCAATTGCGAAAAGCCGAATTTCACCTCACAACACTCTAGGCGTCCGTTCCGATGAACAAGCTGGCTCTAGATTTAGACTTCATTGCGGCCAAATCCCAGGGGTTGTGGGACGAGTTGCGGGGTGAACGCGTCTTCATAACAGGCGGTACGGGTTTTTTCGGCTGCTGGATCGTTGAGAGCTTTTGTTTTGTTAACCGCCAACTCGGTCTAGGCGCAAAGGCCACGATCCTTACGCGCGACCCCGATGCGTTTTCACAGAAGTGCCCGCATCTTGCGTCAGACCGGGCCGTGACGCTTCATGTCGGAGATGTGCGCACCTTCTCGTTTCCAGAGGGAGAATACAGGTTTGTCATCCACGCTGCGACGGAGGCAAGCGAGAAGCAGGCTGCGGAAGCCCCGCTTGAGATGCTCTCAACTATTATCGCCGGCACGGAGCGAACACTCGAGTTTGCGGTCACGCATGGCGTGAGGAAGTTCCTTCTGACCAGTTCGGGCGCCGTGTATGGGAAACAACCCGCCGATCTGATGCATGTTGCAGAAAGCTACGCCGGAGCACCAAATTCGTTGGACCGGTCCAATGTCTACGCGGAAGGCAAGCGGACCGCTGAGCTATTGTGTGCGCTTTATCAGAGTGGCAGCCTGGATTGCAAAATAGCCCGCTGCTGGGCTTTCTGCGGCCCACATCTTCCCCTAAATCGGCATTTTGCGATTGGCAACTTCATAGGCGACGTCCTTGCGGGAAGACCAATTCGGATTCAGGGCGACGGTACTCCCAGACGATCCTATTTGTATGCTGCCGATCTGACCGTGTGGCTGTGGACGATCTTGTTTCGGGCACCAGCGCTTGTGCCCTTTAACGTGGGCTCATCACAGGATGTGAGCATTCTAGAGTTGGCGCAGATGGTCGCCGCGACTCTTAATCCGCAGACAGAGATTCTGGTTGCCCGGCAAGCCGTTCCGGGGATTCCTCCACTCCGATATGTTCCATGCGTGGATCGTGCACAGGAACTCCTCGGACTGCGCCAGACCATCGGCTTGGAGGAATGCGTGCGCAGAACCGCCAGATGGCACGCGAAGTGAATCACGGTTTGCCAACACTCGAGCAATCACCGCCGGCAAATCGAGGAGACCCCGCGCGAGGGTCAGTCTCCGCCTTGGGGATGAGTGATTTGAATCAGGCTTCCGGGATCGTTCTTGGGAGGGGTGGCGCCCTTCTCGTGCTGGCTGCCGCGCAATAGATACTTTGACAGGGTGATAAACCCCTTAACGTTGCGCTGCAATTCGCGCGGATCGCGCAACGATTGTTTCAGCTTGTAGAAAAGATACGAGGGGCTCAGATAGAAACTCCGCCGCGCCCGGTCGCAGAAGCTGACCAACTGCTCGTGGGTGATGTTGGGAAGATTCACTACGCTGTTGTGGAGGCCATCCTTCGTTAACCAACCACCCCAATCCTCAATCTGAATATAATTTCGCTTTTTGGCTTCCTCGTAAGCGGTTGTCCCCGGATAGACCATGATGGGGAAGAACTGAGCCGTGTCGGGCTGAAGCTTCTTGGCAAAATCGAGCGTCTTTTCCATGCTGGCGGGCGTCTCGTTCAGGTTGCCGACCATGAAGCAGCCGTGCACCATGATGCCCGACTCCTGGCAACGGCGCACAAAGCGATGCGCCTCTTCGTGGTATTTCGCATCGCGACGGTCATCGTTGTTCTTCTTCATCCCGTTGATGACTTCCACGTCGCCGCTCTCGAAGCCTACGCAAAAGAGCCGCGCTCCAGCTTTGTGAAGGGTCGAAAGCAATTCCGTCTCGGCGCCAATATCTGCCCGGCAATTCGCGTCAAATGGCAGCTTATTGCCCCGGCGAATCAATTCCTTGGCCAGTTCGAGGGTGCGCGGCTTGCTAATGATGAATGTGTCATCCTCGAGCATGACCGTCTTAATCTCGGGCATCTCGCGGGAGACGTAGTCGAATTCATCAGCCACGTTCGTTACTGAACGGTAGCGCATTTTGTGACCGGAAAAGGTCTGCGGGTAAACACAAAATGAGCAGTGATACGGGCATCCGCGGCTGGTATCGAAAACCACCAGAGGCCACAGCGAGTGGCCATAGAAGTAATCCGGCGTGTGAAGAAAGCGCTTGTAGACTTCTGAAACAAAGGGTAGTTCGTCGAGATTCTGGATCGCCTCCCGAGGCGCATTGCTGACGATTTCGCCATTAGCGCGGCGCCAAACCAGACCCTCTACCGCGGAAAGATCGGCACCGCAAGCTTTCGCAGCGAGCCAGTCGCGCACGGTGTATTCGTATTCACGGACCGCAACCGCCTCCAAGGCGGGCGACATGGCAAGCGTTTCCTTTGGGAGTGACGACACGTGGCGTCCAACCATCATCACGTGGAGGGACGGACGTGCTGCGACCAGAGACTCGATCACGCTGACATCATTGAGGATACTTGGCGTAGAGGTGTCGCAAACAATAGCGTCGATATTCTTGGCCGCGATTCGGTCGATCACCGCCTGGACCGAGTAACCCGCAGCAGGGGAATCGACCAAGTCCACATCGTGTCCGTTCTGGATCGCAACTCCAGCGGCCGTAGCTAACCACTTGGGATAATAAAGGGTTCCACTCTTGGTAACTGCCGGGCTGCGTTGCTCGCGAGAGAAACGAGGATGAAACGGCGGATTCAGAAACAATACACGCATCGTGTGGATCATATCACACCCCATTCCAAACACCGGGATCCACGGCGAGTGCCGCTGTAGGTTCCGGCGTTATCAAAAAGGCGTAGCTACTTCGCACAATCTGCAGCGAAAACAGGACTTGCAACTTGTGCCCTGAATTCGTTATCTGCCGCGTTGAAGCTGACTCACGGGCGCCCCTTGCACGCAAAGCAGCCTAATAGCTGTCGCCATCACCCTTTCCAAGGTGAACCCCACAATGCAATAGAAGTTCCGGTTAACCACAAAGATACTACATGCACATTGCGGTCAGGGGCTGATTTCGTGATTTGTTCGTCGGGTTGGCCTAAGGCGCCGTTACCGGTTACGAGACCTTGGGCCCCTGCAGGTTGTCAGGCGCAAAGTGAGGAGGGCAACCCACGAGCACTTTCTTTGTCGGAAAAGCCAAGATTAAGTTTGTACATTATCGCGACCCCACGGAGTTTGGCCTTCTTCTCCAATGTGCCTTGATCGCGTCCAATCTGCGTCGATTCTCAGGGAGTTCAAAGGCGCGATTCAGGCCTTGACGAATGATGATCCAAAACACTGCGGCAAAAAAAGACAAAATGGTCATCCCGATCACAATCAAGGTCCGATGCGGCGACGACTTTTTGTCGGGGACAACAGCGGGATCCACGACCTGGACAATCTCCCCTTCTCGGGCCTCATCCAGTTTCGCGATTTCCAATTCTTTCGCGAGAAGCTCAAAAACAGTCTCGTGATACTTCAACTCACGGAGGCGCCTGAGGTACTCCATTCCTGATTCAGTGACCCTGCCTTTGGAAAGGACAATGTCTGAACCGCTGTCGTGCTGAGAGCCTGCAATTTGTTCAAGCTGCGATTGAAGAGCGGAGAGTTGTTGCTTGGCCAGGAGGAGGGCGGGATTGTCATCGGCAGCATAAGAGCGCATGCTTTCAATTTGCACCTCTTTGGCTACCACTTGGGCGCGCAACGTGGCTGCCGTTTCGATTAGTGCGCGTGCTTGACTGTCAATCTGCAATACGCCCGTAGATTGCTGCGTTTTCCGCATCGCCTCCTCGGCACCCGTGAGGTCGCTTTTGGCTTGCTCCAACTCCTTTTGAAAAAACAGTCGGCGGCGCGCAGCCTCGGTCATTGCCAATGAGGCGGAAAGATCGCGAAATGCTTCCACGTATCCATTCGCCAAGTCAGCGGCCCGCTTCGGGTCAGAATCTTCAATCGTGATCCGAATCAGCCCGTCCTTGTTGCCAGCGACTACGCTGGCGTAACGCTCGAAATCTTTGCGAGCGTCAGACATTCGTTTTTCGTGATATTCCGCCATTAATCCAAATTTTTGGACCACCGCGTCTTCTACGCTGCGACTGGTCAGCAAAGAGACATACATGTCAGCCGGGCTCTTCATGCCGAAGCCGCCGGCGAGCCCCGTGAGCGATCCCAAGTTCCCGAGTTGCCCTAACAACGCAGCCCCCATGGACGATGAACTCTGTGAGGGTGGCAGCAGCGTAACTTTCGCTTCATATTTGACCGGCAAGATGAGGGCAACGAGTACTGCTAGTACAGCGACCCCCACTACAAACCGTACGATGAAGCTCTTGTGTTGGACCAGAAGGACAGTGATATCCAAGAGCGAAAGTTCGGTTTCCTGCTGAGGTATGGTTGCAGTGTCTTCAACAGCAATCGGTTCTGCTTCGATCATTGTATTCGCATGAGGTGTCACGCTACGATTATGACATTGTGCGCGAAGCGATTCTAGCGGGACCATCTAAATTGATACGCCAGCCCTAACCCCAGTCCAGCGGTGCTAAATCCGGAACTCGGCGCGAACTCAGACTATCTCCCAATGTTCATCGGGAGTTGTGCTAACGTGGACGATTCAGGATTCCGCCGAGAAATCTTCGGAATTTTGCAGATTCCTTGCGAGGAGTTTGGGCTCTAAGTGCTAACCGATCAATATATTGCTGCGTCGAGAGGACCAGGGATGGAGCTTGCTGAAACGGCGATTTGCCAGCCTAGAAAGAGGCCTTATCGTGCAAAGTTTTTGGCATCGCGAGTTTTAGTGGCATTTCTCGTCATCCGCACCGCGGCCCTCTATGCGCACGCGCAGGACGCGCCACAAAGTCCATCTACCGAAACGTCTAAGCCGGCACAGGCTCCTGGGTTTTCCATCCCTCCAGTCGATATCAAGTCGCTCCCAAAGAACCTGTTCATGGACCAGAAAAGGCTCTGGACGGCCCCCCTCCACATGAGTCAGAAACAATGGGAGTGGGCTCCCGCCGCGATCCTTGTGGGAGGACTGTTCATTAAGGCCGACCAGACCATTGAGAACCACGTCCCCACAAGTACGAGCACCGTGTCTCACGCAGTCACCGCGTCAAACGCAGGTGTCGCCGCTCTGACGGCGGCGGGTGCCGGACTGTTCCTGCTGGGGCACATTGAGAACAACGATCAGAAACGTGAAACTGGAATTCTTAGCGGAGAAGCTGCCATTGGCGCGCTTATCGATACTGAAATCTTCAAATATGCAGCAGGGCGCGAACGGCCTTTTACCGGCACGAGTCCAGGGCGATTCTTTGTTGGAGGAGACTCATTCCCTTCTGAACACTCCTCGGTGAGTTGGGCCATCGCCACTGTCATCGCGCACGAATACCCGGGTGCGCTGACTCAGTTGCTGGCTTACGGTACAGCGGGAGGGGTGAGCGCGGCACGATGGGCTGGGCAAAAGCACTTCTTTTCAGATGTAGCCATTGGCGCCGCGCTCGGCTGGTACATGGGACGGGAGGTCTATCGCTCCCGCTCTCACTACAGCGATGCCGATATGGCGCGTTACGGCACTTTCTACAAAACCGAAGAAAACGAAGAATCCCAGCCTCTTCATAGAACTCGTGTCATGGGCTCCAGCTACGTTCCACTGGACAGTTGGGTCTATGCCGCTGTCGGACGCCTCGCTGCCCTCGGTTATATTCAATCAGACTCGCTGAGTATTCGTCCGTGGACGCGCCTCGAATGTGCGCGGTTGCTCACTGAAGCCGCCAAAAACAACGCTGCTTCGGATGCCCCTGAGGAAGTTCAGCAACTCTACAATTCCCTTTCCGCAGAGTTCGCCTATGAGTCTGAACTGATGAATGGTGAGCGGAACCTCAATGCACAATTCGAATCCGGCTACTCCCGTTTCCTAGGGATCTCGGGCACTCCGCTCACCGATAACTATCATTTCGGGCAGACTCTTCTGAATGATTACGGTCGTCCGTACGAAAATGGTTTCAACGCCGTGGATGGTGCATCGGGCTATGCAACGGCAGGCCCACTCGTCCTTTACGTTCGCGGAGAGTATGAGTCGGCACCTTCGGCCCCGGCTCCTACTCAAGCCACCCTCGATTTCTTCAATCGCACCGACAACTGGCCGACAGGTCCAGCGCTCCCCGTCTCGTCTATTAGCCGCTTCCGCCTGCTCGATACCTATCTGGGATTGAATCTTGGCAACTGGCAGTTCTCATTCGGCAAGAACAGCCTCTGGTGGGGCCCCAGCGAAGGTGGAAACATGATTTTCACCAACAACGCGGCCCCATTAAACAACATGTTCACTGTTGATCGCATCAGCCCGTTCCGGTTGCCGTGGTTCTTTCGGTATCTCGGGGACATCCGTTTGGAGGGTTTCATCGGACACATGACGGGATTGCAGTTTCAGACAACGGTCTATAGTGGCGCGACTACTCCGACGACCCTGGGACAGTATGGAAAGAACCTGCATCCTCAGCCTTTCCTGAGCGGCGGGAAAATCAGCTTTAAGCTCACCCCGAATTTCGAGTTTGGCATGGCGAAAACCACCGTCTATGGAGGGCCGGGAAATCCGCTGACGATAACGACGTTTCTGGATAGCACCTTTGGAAAGCACTACCACGGGGACGTCTTGGGAGATGGCCGCACGAGTGCTGATTTTTCGTATCGTATTCCGGGATTCCGCAACTGGCTCACCCTCTATGGCGAGACCTTCAGTGAAGATGAGCCTTCGCCGATTCCTTATATGCGGAGGAATGCCTCCCAGGGAGGACTGTACCTCGCAAAGTTTCCTGGAGTTCCAAAGTTGGACTTGAGACTCGAGGGTGGATACACCAACCCGGTTGCCTTTTGCGGTATCTGCATTTACACCAACGCGCAATACAACAGCGGATACAACAACGACGGGCGGCTGATTGGAACCTGGATCGGACGTTCCGCACAAGGTGAACAGATCCGAGCTAACTATTGGCTTGGCGCGCGCAAAAAAATCGGCGTCGAACTGAGGCACCGAACCCTCGATCCGGGTTATCTCCCACAGGGAGGAAACCAGAACGACGTCGCGGTAAACGCGGACATCTTCGCGGGACCAGGCTTCCGCTTTACGGGCAACGTGCAATACGAGCGATGGCTGATTCCTTTGCTGGCGACAAACCGCCAGTCCGATGTCGCCGCTTCATTCGAGTTCAGTTTCTGGCCGATACCACACAAACATTGAGCTGCATGCAACCCAATCGCATTGTTGGACTTCCCACAATCCGCACAGCTGGGCATGGCGAGTCGCGTTGTACACGGACTCTTTCCCTTCCGGCTGACTGTGATATAAGGTTCGATTCCCCACTCAAGGAGATGTATGCAACGCGTTTTCCCGCCTTCTGATCTTTGCGCCAAAAGCCTGGCTCAGGTGGAAAAACTCGTTCGGCTGCCACCTTTCGGGATCACCCTTCTTCTCGTAATAGCCTCTGCGATGCCCTTGTCTGGCCAGTCCGACATAGTCCCATTCTCTGCGTTTCAAAGCTCCGACACGAATTGGGAAAACAACCTGGCTTTCGACCCCAGGGGCGCATTCAGCCCCGCAGCTGTGGCGTCACGATCCGCGGTTGCGCTGCGTACTGCTCCACCAGAAGCGCCCCATCCACTTCTCTCCGCAAACTTTGAAGAAGTCTGCTCAGAGACGGCGTTATGTGGCGGATCGTTGGGTACCCCGCAGCAAGTCTCCTCCTCCGATACGCGGCAAGCTGCGTCGGAGACAAAAAGCATCCCCCCTGACGAAAGTGTAAAAGCATCCTCAGGCGTGATCGCGCAGAAGAACGGGCGACCCGACCGCAACCTCGAGATCTATTACAGGAACCGACGGGAGTTCAGCTTGGATGTGGGATGGCATCCTGTCAATATTCCATTCATATATGATTTTGCGGTTGGCGACGGCTACAACATGACGCCGCTGAAATATACGCTCGTGCCGATTATCGCTTCTTTGCGATGGCACGTAACCAACGTCGGCTGGCGATGGATTTTCCGTGGCAACATGGATTTCACTTTTAGCGGATCCATCACTGCCATCCCGCGGGGAACTGAAACTCACTACTACTCTTTTGACTTCGGTATACGTCGCAATTTCGTCTATCGCAACTGGAAGGTCGTTCCCTTTTTTGAGCAACGAGGTGGAGCGGGCATCATCAATGCTAAGGAACCTTTGGGACTTCTATTTTCCCAAGGACAAAACCTCACCTTCACTTACGATTTGGGTGTCGGCGCGAGATACAACATTAATCCCAAGTGTTCATTTTCTGCCGGCATGAACTATATGCATATATCGAATGGTTATTTGTCCGAGCCTCAGTTTACGAACTATGGCATTAATGTTTATGGGCCAATGTTTGGCATCGATGTCCGGTTGGGTAAGCCTCACCACGCCTCCCAATAGAGGGGTAGGCTCAGGTTCTGCGATTGAAATCGCCGTCACTCGCGCCCAGCGCCGGCCAGAGGATCAAGATCGTTCACGAGAGGATGAAAAGTGAGCCCTAACGAAGGTTTCTCGTGCTCAAATACTCGGCCTGATTGCAAACTGAGCGATCACACGCCGGCGAATAATAGGTCCGGGCGTTGGCAGTGGCGGTTGTGTGTACTTCTTGCAGCGTGGACGATGGTCAGTTGCGCTACCCCCCACGCAACTCTTGAGTTCACCGCCCCTCCCAACGTCGTAGCGGGTACGCCCTTCACCATAACAGTCACGGTCTTGTACCAGGGGAAGCCAGACACCGTTATCAATAGCCCCATTCACTTCACCAGCTCAGACCCAGCAGCCATCCTTCCTGGCAACTATTACTTCACTCCGTCCGATGCCGGCTCTCACACATGGGCGAACGCATTTGTTTTGGCTACACCAGGCAGTCAAACAGTGTCCGGATTCATCTTTTTCGATTCGAGCGTCACCAGGAGCGGCATCAATGGAAGCGCTCAAATCAAGGTTTCGCCTTGAGCAAGTCAGCTCGATTTCAAGGTTCAATCCCCTGGATCCGCGCTTGAGCTGTCAGTTTATGCCCGTCCTGCCTAATGGACGACCGCGAGGGCGGCAGCCGTCAGGGCCATTTGCGAAGCGATCTGAGTCCAATCACGCAGTCCGCGCACGAAAGCTCCGGTGGAGAGTTTGTAGGGAACGACGATCTGATCACCCGGATATAGCCGCAGACGGTCGAATTTGTTGCCCGTGAACGCCCCGTTGACACTATTCGCCGCGACTACGACTCCGTTCGCGCGCAGTACGAAAGCGTGGTGCAGGTCAGATTGTGGCTTTCCTTTCCCCGCCATTGCCAGATACATTCCGGTGGAGTTACGTGATTCGAAAATGAAAGCGCCAGGATTGTAGACATTCCCTACCACAGAAACAGTGGAAGGGGTATGGGGGACATCCAGACGGTCGCCATCTTCGAGCACGACATCGGGTAAGTCGTTAATCTTGTTGGCGGTGGGCGTAACGGGGAGCGCGACCCGCCCCGTAACCTGAACATTGCGAAGCTGGGAAATAACACCTTCCTGGGCTGCTTGCAGTTGAGCCACTTGCTGAACATCCGATCCCACGGTGGAGGAGGCCACAGACAGAGACGACTGGCGGACCTGCACTTCCATTTGGCGGACCAGTTCGTCCAAGCTTTTCTGTTGCTCGATGCGCGCCGATTCACGCGTCAATTGTGCACCGTATACGTATGCATTAGGAGTCAAACCGCCCGCGCGCGAGAGAACGGAATGGAGCGCTTCATCGGCTTCAAGCTTGTAGACTCCCGGACGCGCCACCTCGCCCTCAATGATTACATAACGGGAGCGCTCGTTCTGCGGGACGCTGATGTCCCGCTGAGAAAAAATAGTAAGAATGTCGCCTGGCTTCAACTCAAGATTAGCGGTTTCGTCCTGTTCGAGAATCGCTTTCCGAGGGTTGACCCAGAGCAATTGAGAACTGAGATCCGTAGGATTGACCCGCTGAATGATCGCGTAATCCCAGTTGATTTCGGGAGCGTAGCGGCGCAAATCCTCGGCCACATTCCTGACGGCTCTCTCGTTGGACAGACCCTCCCGGCTGTAAGTTTGCAAAGGAGACTGCTGGCTGGTCCCCATTGAGGCACGATTGTTTGACAACCCTGTGTCGCTAATGGACTGCTGTTGCTCTATCGATGCGCAGGGAACATACTGCAGATTCGAACCCTCGGCGTTATCGGGCAGATAGTCTCGATAATCATAGTTCCCAGTCGAGTCGGAGTTGTCAGGAGTCGCATTGTAAGGGACGTTGAATCCTGATGGCGGCGTCCCGTTCCCCGTGTTGCCGGGTACGGCAACGTTGCCCGTCTGGCGATTCGGCAAGCATCGAAGATTCTGCGCTCGACGCACGGGGTATTCCGTTTCCCGACCGGAGATGATCGCGGCCCGATCCCTCCAGTAGCGCCGAGTGAGCAAGGCCTGAGCATCGGGGACCAGATCGCGAATACGCATGCCCTGCTTCCAGGGGTAGCGGCCAGGATTGGCGACATTACCGCGTAAGGTTACCGTGTCTTGAAAGCTCGGAACGATCGAAAAGACTCGCACAATATCTCCGTCTTGCAGGGAAAGACGGCGGGATTGTTCGTCGTACGGAAACTCCAGAGTCTTGCGAGCCGAATGATCCGCTACACGGTCAACGGTGATCTTGCTGGTATCGGCGAGATTGCTCAGGTCGCCGGCAATTTCTATTAGGTCATTCAGGGTGGAGTCGGCCTTGAGCTCGTAGATCGCAGGCGTATTCACCGAACCAGAAATACCGACCAGGGGTCCGACGTGTGGAAAGTAGATGACGTCGCCAGGCTGGAGTCGCACATCTTTTGATTTGTCGCCTTTGACCAGCAAGTCGTAGAAATCGAAATCCGTAATTGTTGCGCTGTCGCGTCGCACTTGAATGTGGCGGAGTGAACCCTGCGGAGACGGTCCTCCAGACGCGAAGATGGCATTGACCAACGTGCTCAATGAACTAATGGTGTACGTTCCGGGATAACGGGCATTGCCGACCACCAGCACCTGAATGGAACGCAGCCTTCCGACATTCACGGTGAGATTGAAGTTCTTGAAGATCTTGGAAATCTCCCCTTTGACGTGCGCCTCCAGATCGCCGTAATGAATTCCGGCTACCGAGATCTGTCCTACTTGTGGGACGTAGATTTGACCGGAGCGGTCGACAATCACGCGCAAATCGGCTTCGATTTGGCCCCAGATCCGGACTTGGAGTTCATCGCCCGGGCCAATGATGTAGTCGTTAGGAACTTGCAGCAGATCCATTGGAGCAAAAGTGCTTGGAGGTAGATCAAACAATGACTGCCCAAAGAGCGGCAAAGGGCGTCCTGCGGAGTCGGCCACCATCTGTTCAAACTCAGTTTCCGGCTTGGGAGGAACCTTTGGCAGGCGAAGCTGCGACGGGTTGAGAGGAACTGTACGGGGAAGGCTTTGGTTTTGGTTTGGATTCGTAGATTGATTTCTCAGTTGCGGCAGCCGCTCTGTGGGTAATTGCGATCCCTGAGTCGTAGAAGGCATCTGCGTTTGGACTGCATTGGTGCAATCGGGGCTCTGCGACTGTGTCGGATCAGAGCAATCTACGCCAATGCCTTGAGGCGTCGTGCTTTGAGGAGAATTGTCATTGGCGGATTGGGAAAAACATACCCCCGCAAAAATAAGGGTGCACAACACAAGAAGCCGTAACTTTTGCATGATGGATTCGGAAATTCTGTAGCTCCAGAAAAGGTAAAAAAACAGATCGTCAATCTTACCAATAGACAAACGGTACGGCCAAAGCACGCTTCAACGTCTGCCGATAATGTCCGCGACGCGGTCCCGGACCTGTAGTCGCGCGTACTATTGAGACTCTCAACACAGCTATTCGTGCATTCAACATAATACGGTAACTCTACCGTTCTTCAACCAGGTTCGTCAGTCGACTCGATAGACGATCCCGGAATGCCCACCAAATGGGCTACCCTTTGATTCCGCAAACTCTAACGACTCGTCGGTCGTTTCTTGCTTGTCCGTAACTCCGAATCGATAATCGGACGCTCGTACGGCGCACAAGACCCCTGTCAAGGTAGTCTCGGGAGGCTGCGATACAGTCAGCGACGTCACGGATTGGGGCAACTCCGCGAAAGGCACCGAGCGATCGGGTAAAGGGAAGCCTATTACGGCACGGGACACATCGCTGCCGATCTGCGGCGAGAATGGCGCACAAGGTTAGGGTTACCAGCTTTGCCCCGATCAGTTCAAGACCCTCTCAGTCTAAAGCGCTGTACCTTCCCTGTCGCCGTTTTGGGCAATTCGTCGAGAAACTCTATCCAGCGGGGGCGTTTATACATTGGCAGACGGCTTAGCACGAATTCCTGCAGTGCCGCTGCTAGTTGTGGGCTCGCCATCATTCCATCCCTTAGGACTATAAATGCCGAGGGTTTCGTTAATTCGTCGGCATCCCGGCGAAAGACGACCGCTACTTCCTGGACCACATCGTGTTCGGAGAGCACTCGCTCGATTTCGACGGGGCTGACCCAGACTCCGCTAACTTTTGCCATGTCATCGGAACGGCCGGCGTACCAGAAGAATTCGTTTTCGTCCTGATAATACTTGTCCTCGGTGCGGAGCCAATGACCGGCGATCGTGTCTTTCGTTTTTTCATGCTGATTCCAGTAATAAGCGCAGGTGGAATCGGCCATAACGACCAGGTTTCCGACCTCTCCGCGTGCAACGGGCTGATCATCGTCGTCAATGATCTTTGCCTCGAACCCGGAAATGACCTTACCGCTCGATCCTGGCCGAATATCGCCGGGAACATTCGAGATCATGATGTGCAAGGCTTCGGTCGACCCGATGCCGTCCAGAATCTCGACTCCAAACCGCGCTTTAAAGCGATGAAACACGGTGGCGGGGAGGGCTTCGCCAGCAGAGACTGCATGGCGGATGGAGGACAGGTCGAATTCGTGGCCGGGCAGAGGTTCATAAGCCAACAGTTTGACGTAATTCGAAGGTACGGAGAAAAACAGGGTAGGGCGGTGGCGCTCAATGATTTCAAAGACCGTCTGCGGGCGAGGAGACTCGGGGAGCAGGATGCTGGTCGCACCTACAGCGAGCGGAAAGTAAAGTCCGTTCCCCAAGCCGTAGGCAAAGAAAAGTTTGGCAATACTGAAAAAACGATCTTCCGCCGTGATCTTCAGAATTGTTTTAGCGTAGCGTTCAGCGCTGACCACCATGTCATGCTGCAGATGCACACAAGCCTTGGGCTGCCCTGTGCTGCCGGACGAGTAGAGCCAGAAGGCAGCGTCGTCTTTGTTCGTAGGCGCCGGTTCAAGCTCCGAGGAACCCTTTCCCAACAGGTCTTCAAAGCCTAACTTCCCTGGCGGAGCTGCTCCCACAACCACGACGTTTTCAAGATAACGAAGTTCATCTTGAGGAACGGCATCAATGAGAGGTAGAAGCGACTCACTCACGATTGCGACACGAGCTCGCGAATTGTTCAGCAGATACTTGTAATCGGCCGGTTTAAGCAGCGTGTTGACTGGAACGGGCACAGCTCCAATCTTGATCGCGCCGAAAAAGCTGATGGCAAATTCAGGAGTATCGAGAAGAAGCAGAAGGACGCGCTCTTCCATCCTGACGCCTAGACTCTTCAGACTGTTGCCGAGTTGATTGACCCTGCAAAAGAGCTGGCCATAGGTGAGACGAGCGTCTCCGCACTCTATGGCGGTCTTTTCAGCGCGGCCCTCGCGCGCGTGCCGATCGATAAAATGCGCCGCCGCGTTAAATTCGTCCGGCAGCAGGATCGGAGATGCCCAGGTCATCTGGATGTCAGTGTGAGGCGTGGCTCCCAATGGACGCCACGTGCTGCAACAAGGTACCAGACTTGGGTAAACGGAGAAATTCCATGCTCAGCGGGACACAGTGTCGACCGAGGATTAGGTCTTCCCTTCCCCTCGCCACCGGGAATCCGATTTCAGCAGGACTGTTTGGACCTTCTCCCAACCACCCGCACCTTGCCGGGTGATCGTGCTTGAAAACTCTCGAAGCCAGCTGGCCTAAGTCAAATCGACGAGTGTCGGAGCTCAACTATTCCGTTGGCTTCTTGTCAGAAATCGGCATCTCATCGTAGGGCATCTGAAACAGCGCTGCCTGGGCTTCCGCATTCTGCCGGAGTTCGTCCAGATTGTCGGCGCTGCCCGGTTCGGGCTTGTCCTGCTTCCGTTGAACCCGGCGCTCGGCCTTATCGCGTTGTCTCTGCTGCCGCGTGTGCTCTTTCTGGCGTTTCGTAAAAGTCGATCGGCCTCTAGGCATGTTTGTCCCCTCAAATATGATTATCCGCCGCAGGCATGCATGAGGCGGTCCCTGCAAAGTCGCGCATCCGAAAAAACCTACCAGCGAGGTTCGCGCGGCTGGCGCGGATGACCCTGATAGTCATCGCGTCCGCGTCCACCACCTCCGCCGCCAAAGCGCTGGCCACCGCCACCACCACCGCCTCTCGGACGGTCGGTTTTTGGCTTGGCCTCATTGATCGTCAACGGCCGTCCACCCAGATCCGTGCCGTTCAAGGCTGCAATAGCCTTGTCGGCCTCTCCGGCATCTTTCATTTCAACAAATCCGAAACCCCGTGAGCGACCGGTGTCGCGGTCGGTGACGAGGGTGACCTTTTCGACTGCGCCGTGCGCCTCGAAAACATTGCGTAATTCGGTTTCCGTTGTGCTGTGGGGGAGATTACCAACATACAGATTCTTCATTGCATTTCCTCTCGTAGTAAATCGTCCAAGGTGGGCGGTGGTGGTGGAGTGGGCTTCGATGCTCGCAGATCAGAGTCCCGCGCTGGCCCTGGCCGATCACGCATCGCTGTGGTGCGGGCGTTGCAAGCTGAGCGAACGGCGGAGATCCGGCGGGATGCTTCAAGAATGCCCCACGGATGAGTCACATCTTTGAGATGCGCGGATAATGCGGCCTTTACCTCACCCATCAGAACCTCGTCGAAGCTATGGTCCGACGGTGATTCATCTCCTCTGGGCGAAAATGCCAGATACTGAGGACTACCAATCAGGAACGCCAGACGTTGGCGAGGCGTCGCGCTGCGAACGTCCTCACAAAATCTGTCGCGATATCCTAGCCCTTTCTCCATGTTAACCAGTACGAGGTCATACAAATCGGCTTTCCACCAACCTCGCGCCTCTCCAATATCGGCAGCGCAGTCCACCTCGATTCCCATTCTCCGCATGACTTCGGCACGCAGGGTCCGGGTGTGAGACGACGTATCTACCAGTAAGACTCGTCTCTTCTTGTATCGGTCCGGAAGCTGCAACGAAAGCGGCAATGCCGGCAGCGGTATATTCATGCCACTCCCTTCGATTTGGAAGGTGCGGTCGAGTGTGTGGGCTTGTTCTCCGCGGCTGTTGGATTCAGCAATTTACGGTTTCGCTTTCGCCGAGCAATCTTTTGCTTGCGTACGCGGTTAAACCTCGACTTGTCACCATTCAAAGCGGACATTGACAGCCCCCTAACCTGCGTCAGTTGGTATACGACCGAAGCGGGAAGACTCGGCTTTCGTTATGGATGCCTGTTGGAACCGCAGGCGAGCTCACTGACGGCGTCCGAAGCCCGATCAAAATGCACGCTTTCGAGTACCTTCGCAGCGCGACTGACAATATGGACTGCGGACTCTGGGTAGACGATACAAAAACAGACGCCTCTCGATCTCTCAATCGCGAAGGCGCGGATTCTGTGGCGTATCTTCGAGGTTAAGTGATCTCAGTATATCCGGTTTGGAAGCGTTCTGCTGAAGCATCGACAAAGAATGAGCAACATACGATTCATGCGGGGGCACGCGGCGCGAATGGACGGAGGAATTAGAGAATATGCAATCAAGGGATGGGACGTGCTCGCAAGCGGAGCGGTCGAATCTGATTGCTAATCGTGGATCTTCCGGGTATTATCTGCATGTGCGTTAGACCGAATCGGTCTTGAGCAGCTCTCGCCTTAACAGCTAGCAACCTGCGCAAGTTCTTCCGAGTCCCTCCAGCGTAACTATCACAAAGAAAAAGAGTACAAACACAATGGAACAAGGAACAGTAAAGTGGTTCAACGACGCCAAGGGCTACGGCTTTATCAGCCGTCAGACTGGCGAAGACGTTTTCGTGCATTTCTCCGCCATCCAAGCGGGCGGTTTCAAGAGCCTGCAGGAGGGCCAGACGGTGCAGTTCAACGTCACGAAGGGCCCCAAGGGCTTGCAAGCAGAGAACGTGCAGGCGCTCTAGGCGACAAGTTTCTGCGAAGAGGCGATCTCAATCGAGATCGCCTTTTTTGCTGCCCGCGGCCATCCTGGACGCAATCCCGCAGTTCCTCTAAAAATCACCTCGAGACTCCGCTGGTAGCAGGCGCCCCGTCGGACCGTAATGGGCTTTCGCTAGGAAAGCGGCAGGCTTTGGTGTTCCGACAACAATGCCGCGATTGCGGCTGCCGATCCTATGTGATCCACTTTACCTGTGGCGATCGCGTTCGTAGGCATTCCGTTGCACTGGGCGTCATCCTGAGCGAAACAAACACCTCCGCTCTCCCTTAAAGCACCTAGTGCTGCGCTCCCGTCGGCGGCCATGCCCGAAAGAATCACCGTGATCGCGCGACCCTGGGTGGTCCGCGCGAGCGACTTCAAGAAAATATCAAACCCATCGGGCGAGCCATATGCGGTGGACATGGGAGCCAGGCGAAACACCGTTCCGTCTGTCGTAAGGTCCGCCCCTGGCGGAATGACGTACACGCAGTTCGGTCGGAGTGTCGCGCCATTTTCTATCTGCCGGACCGGCATCCTCGTGACCTGAGAGAGAATGTTCGCCAGGCCACAAGGTCTGGGTTTGCGACGGTGCGTTAAGACCACGAAAACCATTCCCGTATCTTCGGGCATGTCGCGAAGGATTCGAACGTAGGCCCGCAGTGCACCTACAGATCCGCACAATGTGACGATTGGAAACCTGGGAGGAGATGCGCGTTGTCTGAGCAATTGGAGGCTCCTGCGCGAAATTGCCATCGCACAAGAGACCGCACCCCAGACGAGCGTGGCGGAGGGTCGTGTGAAGACAACTTCAGTGTACTCCGCATTTCCTGGGACTGGACAGAATAGAGAGCGTTCAGTATCCGGCTACCGGCTGGTGATTTAGTCTCACCCCACCTTACTTCGTGATCTTCCCGCCGGGCTCGTTTCCTTCCTTGACCTCAAGGCCAATTGCATTCGGTTGACCCGACGCATCGTTGCTTCGCGTCGCGCGCAAGGAGGTGGAAATGGCTGCAATACTCACGATAAGATTCGCTACTACCACCGGGGCAGAGTGTATAGCAATCCCGTAGGCAATCCAGAGCACAGCCGCTGCGGCCTGTATTTTGCGCAGAACACCCGGCTGCCTAAAAAGGTAGGAAACCGAGAAAACGCCCGTCGCAGTCCAACCGAGTGCATCCAGCAACATATCAGAATCTCCTTCGCACCTGACCTCATCGGCAGACACACCGGTTCCAAGCGTAGGCATTGGATGTGATGGGATCGATGTAGTTGCTCTATATTGCACCGAAACCGCAATATCAGCCATGCGCGAAGGTTATAAGTGTTTTGAGGCATGTGCCTCAGCAAATGCACCCCAGACGGAGATTTCCGAGCGACGCGGTATTGGTGAGGCGGTCAATACACTGGCTCGTTTCAATCGAGGACGCTGGATGTTTCTGAAGTCTGAAACGTTGTCTTCTATCATCTATCATCTTTTCGGAGGTTGCTTTGGCACGTTCACTCAAGATCTCCCCTGCTCTCAAAAAGCGCGCAGCACAAATCAAAGTGCTCTTGATGGATGTTGACGGCACCATGACAGATGGCAGCGTGACACTGCTGTCGCAAAATGATGGCACCGCCCTCGAAATCAAGACGTTCGATGCCCATGACGGCCAAGGCTTGACTCTCGCCCACACGGCAGGCTTGCGCACGGGCTGCATTACAGGTCGCGAAAGTGGCGCACTTCTGCGCCGCGCTACTGAAATGAAGATGGAATTCATCTACATGAAGCAGCCGGTGAAGATGCCGGCGTATGAAGATATCCTTCGAAAAGCAGGCGTGCCGGACACTGCCCTGGCTTATGTCGGCGACGATCTTCCAGACATTCCCCTGATGCGCCGCGCCGGTCTGGCCATCGCTGTGGGCGATGCTGTCCCGGAAGTTAAGAGCGTTGCGCACTACACCACTAGGGCCGTCGCGGGTCACGGAGCCATCCGAGAGGCGGTCGAACTCATTCTTAAATCAAAAGGCATATGGGAAGCGATGATCGACAAAGCGCGTGCGTAGTATCCCTCGTTGAATCAACGGGCATCATTTCTCAAGCGCTTTGCGGTCCCAATGGCCAAGAGTAGCCCCGACCTCGTAGGTCGATTGGCAGAAATCGAGTAACGAGGCCGTTGGCGATTTGGATTTGCGTACATCCTCGTACATCAAGACATACTCGCCAACCTGTTGGTTGTAGTGGGCGGCTTCCGGCCTGGCGAGCTCTTCTTTCAATCCCTGTGGTTCAGGAACCGTGTAGGAGTAGAAGGCGGCATCCTTGATATCACCTCCACCGGGCCAAAAACCAACGCTACAGACTTCGTGCGAATACGCTTCCCGCGTTATGCGGTCGGCGCCCGGACGTTCCGGAGCTGTGCGGCCAGAAAAACGGCTCACGGCAAGATCGAAGCTTCCCCAGAAAAAATGTACGGGGCTGGACTTCCCGACAAACCTCGATCTGAATTCGGTAAATACCGCGTCCACAGACAACAAAATGCGCCAGAATCTCTCGACCGATTCGCGATCATACGAGGCGTGAGTTTGATCTTCGTCAAACGGAATCGGATTCGGGATTTCTACCGGCATGCGCCAGATTTTGACGTGGATTCCCGCGCCGTTAAGCATTTTCAGAAATTCCTGGTAGAAGTCGGCCACCGAACGCGGCTGGAGTGCCAGGGTCTTTAACACCCCTTCGCTCGTCTCCAGGACGAGGTGATGGTCAACCAAATCGAACCTCAGTTCGAACGCCTTTTCTCCATAGGGGATTCGAGAAGTGGTCAAGCCTCGCGCAGTGACATACAACGGCACATTCCACCAGTGATTGACGAGAGGGGTTAAGCCCAAGCGAACCTTACCGACAATCTGCGTCCACATGTGAAAGGTCGCGTATGTATCTTTCCAGGACTCCAGCGAGAGAGTGGGCCAGCATTCCGCGTGATCAGAGACGTGCAGCATTAGGATTGTCTCCCAGTGAGTGCCGTGGCGGAACTTAGCTGCAATCAAGTGCGGCTCTGAACTGCAACGACACGCCGATGATAAACCATGGGGCTAGCGACAGAGTTGAACCCACGACCACGAACCTTTCCAAGTGTTCACCGCGTTCGTGCGATCGTCGTTGATGTTTTCTGCCATCGATAGAGATTGACCGACCACCGGAAAGGTGAGGTAAATTTGAACCAACCACCAAGTACTGCACAACGGCTTTGCATCGTTCGGGGATTCATCCGGAGGTTTGACACCATTGTCTAAGGCAGGGCGCACCTCACAACATTGCGATAATTCTCAAACCCAGGTACTACGTTGGATTGACTAGAGATTTATGGCCGGACGAAGAATCCTATCCCTGGCGCCTTTCATTCCGCTGGTCCAGGTTATTTTCCCCGGGCTGGCAAGACCGCAGGCGAGTCACGCCCAACCCCCGATACAAAATGCAGCAGTGCCTGCAACTGAGCCTACTGGCTCGAATCGCTGCAAGGTTTGCCATTCCACTGAGGTCGAGGGGTATGCTCGGTCTGCAATGGCCCATGCTCTGCGGCGTGCTGGCCAGGAGCCGTCCGGAACAGTCACGACTCCAAACGGCAAGATTACGGCCTATGCCTCGCCGACCGGTTCCTGGCAGCGTTTGGAGACCGCGGGAGACGTCAGCAACTACCACATCGACTACGTGATCGGCTCTGGCAACCATGCCAGCGGATATTTAGTCGACATCGCCGGGCATCTTTTCCAATCTCCGGTCGCCTTTTACAAGAGTCGCAATTCTTACGATTTGGCTCCTGGCTATGAAAAGACGCCGGATCCGGACTTCACCCGTCCGGTCGCTGAAGGATGCGTCTTTTGTCACGCGGGATCCGCGCTGTACGTTTCCGGCACCGACAACCAGTATCGCGATCCTGCTTTCCCGGACGAAGGTATCACGTGTGAGCGATGCCATGGTCCTACCGGAAAGCATCTTGCGGACCCCAGAGCCGGCACGATCGTGAATCCGGCAAAACTTGAGCCTGGGGCGCGCGACAGCATTTGCGAGCAGTGCCACCTGATGGGCGTGACTCGAGTGCTCAATCCGGGGCGCGAGTTCCGCGACTTTCAGCCTGGACAACGGCTGGAGAGCACCTTCACGACATACCACGATGTCTTACCGCCAAACTCGGCCCCCGGCACCTTTAAAGTCATCAGCCACGTCGAGCAACTGGCGCTTAGCGCTTGCGCCCGCAACAGCCAAGGGCGGTTGTGGTGCGGGACCTGCCATGATACGCACAACAAGCCAGCGCAACCCGTGGAGTATTACCGCTCGCGGTGCCTGACTTGTCACACGGCGAATTTTCCCGCCGGACATGCTGGGAAGGATAGCAACTGCATCGGGTGTCACATGCCGCGGCGAGACGCCCAAGATGGGGGCCATACGGCCTTCACCGACCACAGGATTCAGAGGCGTCCAGAGGAGGCTACGGGCAGCGCTCCTGCCGGAGAGATAGCCGCATGGCGCGAACCCGCTGCAGAGCTAAAGACCCGTAACCTCGGTATCGCGTACATCAGCGCAGGCCTGCAGCGTCGGTCGGCGGATTCGCTGGTTCGCGGATATCGACTGCTGACCGAAGTGCAGCAGCAATTCTCCTCGGACCCTGAAGTCTTCACTTCCATGGGAACTGCATTGCTCATTGGAAAACAGGCTTCGGAAGCCGAGTTCGCCTTTGAACGCGCACTGGCGTTGCAACCGAACTCGCCGGTGGCGGAGACCAATGTTGCCGCCGCGCACCAGCAGGCGGGAGACATTGCCAGCACGCTTGCCCACCTGGAACGTGCCGTTGCGCTCGATCCGGTACATCCGCCCGCAACAAGCGCTTTGATCAGTCTTTACCGGCAACAGGGAAATCCAGCGAAGGCCGATGATCTCTCCGAAAAGGTTCGCGCCATCTTGTCCGGACAGCCTGCTCAAAACTCGGGCGCAGCCGTTCAGTTCACAGCCGCACCTGCTTCGAATTCGGCACGAGCGGCGGAGGCGGATTTCAAGAACCTCAAAGTGCTGAATGGCATTCCCTCCGATCAGCTGATTCCTAGCATGCGCTTCATAACATCTTCCCTGGGTGTGCAGTGCACTTTCTGCCACGTGGAAGGCCATTTCGACGACGACTCTAAGAACGAGAAACAGATTGCTCGCAGCATGATGCGCATGATGTATGCGATCAACAAGAATTATTTCGACGGAACACGAGAAGTGACTTGCTACTCGTGCCACCGCGGAATGCCTCGACCCAACGGCGTCCCGGCAGTTGCGGTGGGAAGCCCGCCGCCGGGAAGGGCGGATGTTATTGGTTTGCCAACCGATCTGCCTTCTGCGGATCAGATCATCGACAATTTCATTCGCGCGCTCGGCGGGACTGCGGCGCTCGAGAAAATCTCAACTCGCGTAGAGACCGGGAGCATGCAGGTTGATGGAAAATCATTTGGCGTGGAGTTCTTCGACAAGGGACCGGACAAGGAATTATTGATCCAGCACGGATCGGCGGGTGACAGCCTTACTGTTCTCGACAGCAACTCTGGGTGGATAAGCGCGCCGGGCCGACCGACCCGCAATCTCAGCGGCCCCGACCTCGATGCGGCACGCGCGGATGCCGACCTGCAATTTGCTTTGCACATCAAAGACATGTTTCCAGAATTGCGGGTAGAGTATCCGGAGGCGGTCGATGGCCACGATGCTTATGTGGTTGCGGGCAATCGAGAGGGTTGGCCCTCGTGGAAGTTCTATTTTGACGAACAGTCGGGGCTGCTGATGCGGGTCGTGCGCTATGCCGAATCGCCCCTGGGGCTCGATCCTACCCAAATCGACTATACGGACTATCGCGCCGTCGACGGCGTGCAAATTCCGTTCACCTGGACGAGCGCCCGCAGCGGAAGCCGTTCAACGATTCAAATAGAAACGATCCAGCAGAACGTCACAATCGACGACGACAAGTTTATGAAGCCCGGTTCCCACAAGGAACCGATTTCGCAGCCCACGCCAGCCAGATAGCCGCAACAGCTGAGATTTGTTGCTGAACATCCGTGATGCCACCTGTGATTCAGAATCCGTTTGCCGCGTGGTAGTAGACATCGTTCCAGCGAAGCTCTTTTACGAAGCCTGCAACAGTGGTATTTGCGTCAATCAGAAGGCATTCCATTCCCGCCATGTCTGCAAAGTTCTCCAGGTGCTCCGGAGTTAATGCGTAGCTTAACGCCGTGTGATGGGCGCCTCCGGCATGGATCCACGTGGTGGCTGCAGCCTTCAGATTGGGCTCTGGCACCCACACCGCTCTTGCAACCGGGAGCTTGGGCAGCGAATGTGGTGGCTGAATCACATTTACTTGATTGATGATCAAGCGAAACCGGTTTCCCATGTCGACCAGCGAGGCGTTCACTGCTTTTCCCGCCGCGGCAGTAAATACCAGGCGGACCGGATCCGGCTTCCCACCGATCGATAGCGGATGGATTTCAGCCGAGGGCTTTTCATTGGCGATCGACGGACACACTTCCAACATGTGGGCACCCAGCACCAGAGCACCGTCTTTCAGGTGATAGGTATAGTCCTCCATGAAGGAAGTTCCTCCCTTACGGCCATGGCTCATGACTTTCGCCGCCCGAACGAGAGCTGCGGTTTTCCAGTCACCTTCGGCACCGAAGCCATAACCATCAGCCATCAAGCGTTGAACGGCGATTCCGGGAAGTTGCGCCAGGCCGTGCAGATCCTCAAATGTATCTGTGAAGGCATTAGAAGCCGTCTCTTTGAGGAAGTGGCGCAGGCCAATCTCAATCCTCGCAGCCTCAAGCAACGATGAACGCTTAGACCCACCTTTGCGAAGCGGTTCTGCGACTTGATATGCATCGTCGTATTCGGCGGTGAGTTTGCTTACCTCTGCATCGGTGACCTGCTCGACGCGCCGCACAAGATCTCCGACGCCGTACCCGTTCACGGTATAGCCCAGGTCGATCTGCGCAGTAACCTTGTTCCCCTCGGTGACGGCGACGTTCCGCATGTTGTCGCCGAAGCGAGCGATCTTCAGATGTTGAGCATCGTGCCAGGCACAGGCAGCACGCATCCAGGCGCCAATCTCCGAGTGAATCTCCGCATTCTGCCAGTGTCCAACCACAACCTTGCGCCTCAGCCGCATGCGGGCTCCAATAAATCCGAATTCGCGGTCGCCATGGGCCGACTGATTCAGATTCATGAAGTCCATGTCTATCGTCGACCAGGGCAATTCCTCATTGAATTGAGTGTGCAAGTGCAGCAACGGCTTCCTGAGCGACATTAAGCCGGCGACCCACATGCGGGCCGGCGAGAAGGTATGCATCCAGGTGATCACACCGATGCAGTGCTTTGAACTGTTAGCCTCCTCGCACAACTGATGGATCGATTCGCTGCTGGTCATCACCGGTTTCAGGGCGATTCTGAGTGGCATCGCCACAGAGGCCCCCAAGGCTAGAGAGATGGCGTTGGAATGTTGCTCGACCTTTTTCAGTGTTTCCGGTCCGTAGAGGTGCTGGCTTCCCGTGACGAACCAAGCTTCGAGATTCGATAGATCGATCACTCAGTCCTCTTTTCCCGTACGCAATTCATCTTCGCGTCTGATTGCCAACTTGCATTTGAGAATCACTGGCAGAAGATGGGGCCGTTCAGGCCGTGGCGACTTATCGGGATAGCTTTTGACTGAGCATCCGATGTTGACCGGACTCGAAAAGAAGGGGGGCGCAAATACTCTCTGACTCATCACAGCCCTCTACAGTAATCACAAATGAGTAAACGTTTGCTGGAATTATACGCTGACATTCTTTATACTGCACAAGGAAAGACTCGGCTCGGGTAAGGGCCGCCTGTCGTAAGCTTTATGCCCCTCGGCGGGGCCGGAGAGGAAGATACCGACCCTGTTGCTCCACGACTTTGCACCGGCCCGGCTAAGGTTTGCCTTAGTGCGGGGAACATACTCTCCAATTTGCAAGACAAGGCTCACTGCAATGGCTATGGGTCTTGTCGGACCTCGGTGCCCGCGCGTCTGGAGTGCACGTAAATCAATAACGGTAAACGATTGCTCTGTTTGATATCATTTCTTGATCGTATTCGCGGCCTGCAATACGACCCATCTCATGGATATTCGTGAAATCGCAAAGCGCGCCCGAGTTTCGACCGCGACCGTGTCTCGGACCATCAATCGAATTCCAACGGTCAATCCACAACTCGCTAAGCGCGTCTGGAACGTCGTCGAAGAACTTGGCTACTATCCCAACACCCAGGCCCGTGCCCTGGTCTCAGGACGCAGCCGGATTTTCGGCCTGGTCATTTCGGAGATTACAAACCCTTTCTTTCCGGAAATCGTGCAAGTCTTTGAAAGAATCGCAGTTCAGCATCACTACGAAATCATGCTGACCTCTACCGAAAATGATCCCGCGTACATGGAAACGGCTGTACGACGGATGATCGAACGCAGGGTCGAGGGAGTTGCCATTATGACCTTCGGTATGGAGGAAGGACTGTTGGAGGACCTGAAGCTGCGCAAGGTACCTTTGGTCTTCGTCGATGTCGGACCGGCACGTCCTCGAGTCAGCAATATTCGCATCGACTACCTCCATGGGATTCGTCAGGCAGTCCAGCATCTGGCGGCGCTTCGTCACCAGAAAATCGCCTTTATCTCTGGTCCGTTGCATTTGAGATCGGCTGACGCTCGCAAGCAGGCTTTTC
>Ga0207008_10085_pt1 | contig 28694 bp, 26 predicted proteins | sample Alteio_BWMinCont_83_FD_153489 | JGI IMG/M metagenome (GOLD analysis project Ga0207008, IMG submission 153489) | Enriched cells from forest soil in Barre Woods Harvard Forest LTER site, Petersham, Massachusetts, United States -... | ecosystem: Environmental > Terrestrial > Soil > Temperate forest >... | reverse complement strand
GAATACATGGGATGCGAGAAACAGTAACGGGCAAAGTTAGACTTGCGTTGACCCTTGCAGGGCAAGGGTGCCTTAGTCTGCGGAGGAAGAGTACGGAGGAAGTGTGTGGAGGAAGTGTGAAGACTTGTGGGTCGTGGCTTTAGCCACGACATAAGCCATCCCGTTCTTCCTGGGCTTTAGCCTCTGAAACTCCTTGATGAGTTTTCTCCACGCGATATTCAGTCATCCGAATGGTGGCTTGGAATAGAGATGGCTCTCCACGAATCAGGGAAACGCACGTACAGCCTGACAGGGGCTCAAGCCCCAAGACGTCGCAGGTTTTTTGTCGTGCCTAAAGGCACGACCCACAAAGATTGTGAGCTTTATCGCAAACTTTATTGCCATTGGGGGAAGTAAACTTGACCGAAAAATTGCTGGTTCTGGTGACATGCTCGAGTGCCGCGGAAGCGCGACGGATCGCCCGCGCCGTAGTGGAAGCGCGTCTCGCTGCGTGTGTGAACATCCTACCGGGCGATGTGACGTCTATATATCGGTGGAAAGGGAAGGTGGAATCCGCGCGGGAGCGGATGCTACTGATTAAAACGTCGCGCAAACGCCTTGCGAAACTGCGCGCGGCGGTCGAACGGCTCCATTCCTACGATGTCCCAGAATTCATAGCGCTGCCAATTGCCGCGGGCTCTCCGAAATACCTTGCCTGGCTTGAGGAATGTCTAAAAAAATCTCGTGCGTAATTTAGTAGCGCCGGCGTCCCGCCGGCGATTTTGCCTTGGGTGGATCATCGATCAAACCGCCGGCGAGACGCCGGCGCCACGAAACCCTCTCACGAATCATGATTCAAATTGCTCTCAATGCCTGATCCAGATCCGCGATCAAATCCTCAACATCTTCGATTCCGACAGAAATGCGGATCAACCCGTCGGTGATTCCGATTCTCTCGCGAACCTCGGCAGGCACCGAGGCATGTGTCATCGTCGCGGGGTGGGAGATCAACGTTTCGACTCCGCCCAGGCTTTCCGCAAGCGAACACAGCTTCACGTGATTGAGCACTTTCCGCGCGTTTTCCAGCGTGACTACATCAAACGAAATCATCGCGCCAAAGCCGCGTTGCTGGCGGACGGCAATTTCGTGCTGCGGATGCGAAGGCAATCCGGGGTAGAGCACCCGCTTCACGCGGGGGTGATCCTCAAGGAACCGAGCGATGGTCCTGCCGTTCGCATCGTGCTGCGCCATCCGCACGGCCAGCGTCTTGATTCCGCGCGATATCAGAAAGCAATCCATCGGCGCCAGCCCCGCTCCCGTTGAGCGCTGCAGAAAATAGATTTTATCGGCATCCGCGGCGCGAGTCAGGATCGCGGCGCCTCCCACCGCATCGCTGTGGCCGTTCAGGTATTTTGTCATGGAATGAACGACGATCTGCGCGCCGAGAGCGATCGGCGATTGGAAATACGGGCTCAGAAACGTATTGTCCACCACCAGCGTCGCGTTGTGCGCCGAGGAAATCTTCGCAATCGCTGCGATGTCGGTGACGCACATGGTCGGGTTGGTCGGCGTCTCTACATAAATCATCCTGGTGTTGGGCTTGATCGCGTGCTCGACGTTCCCGGCTGAGGAGGTATCCACGAAGCTGAACTCCAGGCCCCATTGCACCAGGAACTGGGTCGTGAGCCGGATCACGCCCCCATAGACTGCCTCAGAAATAATTGCGTGGTCGCCCGGGCGCAGCAGACGGAACACGGAATCAATCGCCGCCATTCCCGAAGTGAAAATATATGCCGCGCTGCCGCCTTCGAGTCTCGCCACTGTGCGTTCCAGAGCCCGGCGATTCGGGTGATTCGTCCGTGCATAGTCGTATCCTTTGCTCTTCCCAAGTTCGTCCTGAACGTACGTCGAGGTCTGGTAGATCGGCGCGACGATGGCTCCGGTTGACGGATCGGGCTCCTGCCCCACATGAATAGCATCGGTTGCAAATCCCATTAGAAGATCTCCTTAATTCATCCAGGTCTCGAAAGTAGCTCAGGACCTCAGCCGAGTCAATTTTTCTGGCGGAGGCGGCTCTTCTTACGGGCAACGCACTTGCGCGAGAAGCAAAAAAGGGCAAGAATGGGTCAGGCATCGGAGATTGACGGTCAGTCCAGGGTCGCCATGAGAATTGTGCCCAATTCGGCAAGGAAGATCATTACAGCCCTCGCCTCGCTGGTTTTGCTTATTGGCGTTGCCGGCAGGGGACAGGATAAAGACGCCGATTCCAAAGAGAAATCCGATTCCACTTCGAAAAATGTTCGTCTAACGATCATTGTAACCGGCGGAGAAGACAAGCAGCCCGTCGACAGCGCGAGCGTTTATGTGAGATACGTTGAGGAACGCAAGATTTCGAAAGACAAGAAGATCGAAATGAATCTGAAAACCAATACGTCCGGAATTGTCCACGTTCCTGAAATTCCCCGCGGAAAGTTCATGATTCAAGTCATTGCCGATGGCTGGAAGCCCTACGGCGAATATTTTGAGGTGAATCAATCCGAACAGACGATCAACATCGCCTTGGTGCGTCCCCCGAAGTGGTACTGAAAAGATATCGCAACCGGCCAGCGCCTGCGGCAAAGGATTTTGTTCAAGAGACTGTGTTCCACGCTGATTCTTGGAATTCCAACTTTGGTCAAGAGACCGTATGGCCGGAAAAGTTTCCAGCCGGATTGCTTCATCTTGGTGCAAACTGTATCAAACACCTTATTTCACGCGCGAATCGGATCCTTGCACCCTCGTTTTTCACAAACTTTTCCACACAACTGTTGAAATCTTTTAATAAACCGCGCGCGCATTGGTTTGACCGTCCGGGTGCATGGTGTTAGATTGTCACCTCGAAACTTGTCACGCCAAATACGGACCCATGGTTGAAAAACCCTACAAAGGTTTTATGATCTGGCACCTCCTGTGGAGCAACCTGGGGGTTCGCCCGCTGCGCTCCGCGCTGAGTGTAGTCGCCCTATCGCTTCAAGTGTTTCTCGTTCTTCTGATCGTGGGTCTGACATCTGGCGCCCTCGCCGACTGGCGCACGCGCGCCGAAGGCGTGGGCGCGGACATCATCGTCCAGCCGCCCAACTCGTCTATTTTCTTCGCCTTTTCAAGCGCCGTGATGCCGGAATCTCTGGTGGAAAAGATTGCCAGCCTTCCGGGAGTCCATGACGTGGCGCCTGTCCTGATTGTCGTGGACCAGCACAATCTGGGCGTCGTCTATGGGATTGATTACGACCGCTTTGTCGGCCTGAGCACCGGATTCAGGTTTCTTTCGGGGGGGCCATTCACGCAACCGAATCAAACCATTGCAGACGACCTCGCGGCGCAGTCGCGCAAGCTGCGGGTAGGACAAAGCATGACGCTTCTGGGGCATGACTTCACCGTGTCGGGCGTGGTGGTCCACGGCAAGGGCGCGCGGTTTTTTATTCCCATAGCGACGGCCCAGGATATTGCCGGCGCTGACCAACGGGTTTCCATGTTTTATGTGCGCAGCACGGGCGACACCGAAGCCGTGCGCAACGAACTGGTCAAGTTGCTCCCCACGTATAAGATCCGCTCCATGGCGGAATACAGTACGCTGATGACCTCCTCCAACCTGCCGGAGCTCAAGCCGTTCATCCGTTCGTTTGTGACCCTTGGCGTCGTGATCAGCTTCCTGGTCGTGCTGCTGACGATGCACACGATGGTGCTCGAGCGCACACGCGATATCGGCGTTCTCAAAGCCCTGGGTTCATCTCGCCTGGAAATCTGCGGGATGATCATTGGCGAAACTTTGCTGATGGTCGCGCTTGGCGCGGTATTCGGATTGCTCTGCACCTACGGAGTTGTGGCGATCTTGCATCGGACTTCGCCCACCTTGCAAATCACAATCGAGGGTGCCTGGATCGTTCGGGCCATCCTGCTGACCATTGCCGGTGGAATCGCGGGCGCGCTTTATCCCGCCCTGCGCGCCGCTCAAAGCGATCCCGTGGATGCTCTGGCCTACGAGTGAATCCCGCTTCGTGACCCTGTATTCCAATATTGTTCATAATGTTTCGACGAAAAGAAATCCGATTGCAACGCCCGAATCAAATCTGATACAAAGTGGACCGGGACGGTCGTCTTTAAGGTCAAGGCATGCAGATTCACCTTTACACGGAACCCGGGTGTAGTGCGTGTGTGGAGGCGAAGAGCTTTCTGACTTCGCGTGGGATATCTTTTGAGGAGCGGGACATCCGCTCCAATCCGGAATATTTGCGAATTCTGAACGACGATCTGGATAGCTGCACCACGCCGACCCTCGTGGTGGATGACACGATCATTGTCGGTTTTGACCTAGGGGAGTATCAACGTTTGCCTGCCAGTCCGGTGATGGACAGACATGGATGATCCTCCGAATTGAGGTTTTCCGATTGCCACTGGAGTATGCGATGGGGCGAATCACTCTCCGTTTTTGGATTTACCTGAGATCGTTCGAGAGGAGCGCATTTTTATGAAAACCAAACAGTTCGTGATCGTCGTTGCCCTGCTGGCGATGACGCTGCCGCTCGGCGCGCAGATGGGCATGGGCCCGCGAATGTCCGACATGAGCGGTATATGGCATCCGGTCGTTGGATCGGGCGGCGCTGATGAAATGACGGATCGTAACGGTATGAAAACTCAGATGGAAATGACGATCGTAGCGAAGGAAGATGTAAGCGGTAAGCCGGGAATCTGGATGGAAATGGCCATAACGAATCCGCGTGCCAGCGGGCAAATGTTCATGAAATATCTGGTCGCACCGGGAGACAATGGGATGACCGCGACGCGGATGATTATGCAAATGCCTGGCCAGGACCCCATGGAAATGGACATGAACATGATGAGCAGGGCAGGGCGAGGTCAGGCCCCTTCTGCAACGCCATCCGATATTCGATCCAAGGCCGACCTGGTGGGCACGGAATCGATCACCGTTCCGGCCGGGACGTTCAGCTGCGAGCACTACCGCACGAAAGACGGCGCCTCAGACGTGTGGGTTTCGGACAAGGTTGCGCCGTGGGACTCGTGAAAATGCAGGGCAAAGATAACTCGATGGTCCTCAGCAGAGTTATTACGGACGCGAAAGACCACATCACCGGCACGCCCAGGAAATTTGATCCCATGCAGATGATGCGCGGTCCCCAAGGACAGCAAGGGCAGTAGACCCGCGACGGCTCGCGTCTTTCACGTCAGAAGGTGTTCCCATGTGTGAAAATGACGATCGGACGTTATGGCCTCCTCAGCTAACCTGTTTTATTCCGGCCGAGTTTTGGAACGACGCGATATTTCAGGCGATCTGTGGATTATCCGGGTCGACCCGGGTGGGGAATTTCAGTTTCTTCCGGGCCAATACGCAACGATAGGCGTCGCCACTCCGGAAAAACATCACGAGCGGCCTTATTCGATTGTTTCCGCTCCGCACGAGAAATTTGTGGAGTTCTTCCTCGAATTGGTACCGCATGGGGAAGTTACGCCCCTACTCCATGCCTGCCGGGTTGGCGATGAACTCACGCTGCGAAAAACGGCCAAAGGGAATTTTACTTTCGATGCTTCCAGCGGACGCACCAACCACCTCCTGCTTGCCACCGTCACGGGAGTCTGCCCGTTCGTCAGCTATATCCGGTCTCTCCGCGTGCAATGGAAGGCGGCAAACAATGGCGGCAAACATCGCCTCTTCCTGATCGAGGGCGCCAGCCGCTCGTGGGAGTTCGGTTATCGTGAGGAATTGATACGAGTTGCAAAGGAAGTTCCCTGGCTCACCTACATTTCCACGATTAGCCGCCCGTGGGAAGACAAGGGATGGACCCGCGAAACCGGGCGAGTCGATGATCTGGTCCCCAAATATGCCGACTCCTGGGGTCTAAGACCGGAGGACACCACAGTGTATCTATGTGGCCACCCCGGCATGATTGAGAATGTTGGGGGCATCGTAGGACGCCGGGGGTGGAAGGAAGGTGCCGTCAAGAAGGAGGCGTTCTTCGTTCCCGGCCACCAGGCGGTGGCGTCTGAGGGGTAGTGGGTCTGCTTCGAGGGTACAAATTGGATCACTTCTGGTTTGCCGACGATACTCCCACAACGTCGGCCTTAGTTTCCCACAACGCCGTTTCGGGCCCTCCGCGTCGGATTGTAGTGGTTAGGGCTGTTACCGACCAGAATCGGCGGTCGGGGCACTAAGGGCGGACGTTCTTGTAAAACAGCTCAGGGAGCACTACGCGAACGCAAACGCGTGCGAAGAAACCCCTGCCAGATCGGCGTGAATGAGTGCGTTCGGGCCGCTTGATTCGCAACCCGATGTGCGCTCTAATCGAGCACGGTTGCTGGAGCTGTTGGAGGTTGGTTACGACATGCGGCCCGCGTTTGAGCCGTTGGGCCACGGCGGCTTTTTGGGGTTTCGGGGTTCAACGTCTCACCAACCTCCGCGGCAGCTGAGGCTAGTCATGAAATGGACTCACACAGGAGATACCGTGCGCCTTCTCAAATGGCTGCAAAGACCAAGACGGAGCTCTCAAGTGCCCCCCTCCGCCGTAGATAACGCCAGGGAGGGCATTTTCTTCGATGGTGGCAATGGCGAGACGGTCGAAACCGCCATCATCGTGCGTGGTGCCCGGTTCGACCTGGAAGGAACATCCGCTGAGTTCCATTGGCTCACGCAGGCGTACGGCCAGAAGGATATCGATTGGAAGCCCTGCTCCCACTCCCACGGGAATTACGGTGGCCGGGACATCGATACGTTCGAACTCCGGCTGGCTGACGGCACGCCGCTCACAGTATTCTTCGATTGCACTGAGTCATTTGGGAAGTTGCCCCCGCTGGACATTGAGTCAATGTGAGCTGAAGTGTGGGACAACTCTTCGAGGATACCGTCCCACCAGCGACCTTTGGCTTCCCCGTCCAGCGTACGGTCCGCTTCTCCGCCCGCCGCTGATCGTGGGCGCTAGCGGAACCTCGCGATAGCTGTCGCGAAATCCCCTTCCCACCACGAAGCGCCCCGGACGTCCCGTTGTAGGAAGTTGCAAGGTCCGGTTGGAGCTTGGTGGCGATTGGGAATGAATGACGGCGCATCCGGAAACAGCTTCGTCCCACTGCGGTCCTGCTTTTCCAGACTGATGACCCACTACCATATGGTGACTTTTGTGGATTTGAGCCGAGCAAAATAAATGCGCGTCGCGGTTTACCGCCGGTCGTGCTTGAAGTAGACGGCAGCCAGGGGTGGCAAGCGCAAATTGATGGAGTTGGCGCGGTTGTTCCACGGAACCGCCTCGGCATAGACGCCGCCCAGATTTCCTACATTCGTCCCGCCATATTTCTCCGCGTCGGTGTTCATGATTTCGCGGTAGAAGCCCGGCTCTGGGACGCCCACACGGTAACCTTCGCGCAGCACAGGCGTGCAGTTGACGACTGCAACGACGAAATTGCCGGGGTGCTTCCCGCGCCGCACGAACGAGAGGACGCTGGCGTCCGCATCATTGCAATCCAGCCACTCGAATCCATGCCAGTCGAAATCCACTTCGTGCAGGGCGGCTTCACTTCTGTACAGCGAGTTCAAATCCGTCGTAAGCCTCTGAAGCCCTTGGTGGGCAGGGTATTTCAGCAAGTGCCATTCGAGGCTGGTGCCGTCGTTCCATTCTTCGCGCTGGCCGAATTCGCCGCCCATGAACATCAGTTTCTTGCCGGGATGGGCGAACATATAGCCGTAGAGCAAGCGCAGATTCGCAAACTGCTGCCAGTGGTCGCCAGGCATTTTGTTAAGCAGAGAGGCTTTGCCGTGGACGACCTCATCATGGGAAAAGGGCAGCACAAAATTTTCCGTGAAGGCATAGAGCATGGAAAATGTCATCTGCGTGTGGTGGTATTTCCTGTGCACCGGTTCCTGCTCGAAATAGCTTAAGGTGTCGTTCATCCAGCCCATATTCCATTTCAGGCTGAAGCCCAGGCCGCCGAGGTAGGTAGGTCGAGAAACCATCGGCCAGGACGTGGATTCCTCGGCGATGGTCAGCACGCCGGGATGGCGCTCATACACCACCTCGTTCAATCGCTTCAAGAATGCAATGGCCGCAAGGTTTTCCCGTCCGCCAAATTCATTGGGAATCCATTCGCCTTCCCTCCTCGAATAATCCAGGTACAACATCGATGCCACGGCATCCACCCGCAAGCCGTCAAGGTGGTACTTGTCGATCCAGAACAGGGCGTTGGAGATCAGGAAATTCTGAACTTCATTGCGGCCATAGTTAAAGACCAGGGTTCCCCAGTCGGGATGCCGGCCCTGGCGCGGGTCCGCATGCTCATAAAGATGCGTGCCGTCGAACTCGCCCAGACCGTGCCCATCGCTTGGGAAGTGCGCCGGGGTCCAATCCAGGAACACGCCGATGCCCGCCTGATGAAGGCGGTCCACAAAGGCCATGAAATCTTCCGGAGCACCATACCGGCTGGTGGCGGCAAAATACCCCAGAGTTTGATATCCCCAGGACACGTCCAAGGGATGTTCCATCACCGGCATCAGTTCCACATGCGTGTAACCCATCTGCTTCACGTAAGGAATGAGCTGGTCGGCCAACTCCGAATAGGATAGCCACCGCCCTGCTTCCTCCACAACACGCCGCCACGAGCCAAGATGCAGCTCGTACACTGATATCGGCGAGGTAAACCAATCCTGCTTCGCGCGATAGTCGATCCATCCTCGGTCATTCCATTGGTGGCGGTCGAGTCGAGCCACGACGGAGCCGGTTTTGGGCCGCAGTTCGGATCGGAATGCATAGGGATCGGACTTGAGCAACGGTAAGCCTGCCGAGGAAGGCCGGATCTCATATTTGTAGATCGCGCCCTCGACCAATCCGGGAACAAAAAGTTCCCACACCCCTGACGGCCCGCGGTTTCGCATGCTGTGTGTTCGGCCGTCCCATTGATTGAAATCGCCCACGACGCTTACGCGCAACGCGTTGGGAGCCCATACACCAAATTGCGTTCCGGCAACGCCTCCGACCACGGCCAAGTGCGCGCCCATCTTTTCATATTTCTGATAATGCGTGCCCTCGCCCATCAGATGTAAATCGAAATCAGACAGCAGGGGTGGAAACGCATATGTGTCATAGGACTCGCGGTCCGGTTGACCCGGCTCCCGAACGCGCCAGCGATACCTGGTCGGCGAAATGGGAAGTGCTGCCGGGATGGGAAGATCGGCTTCGAACAACCCTTGAGGAGAAATGCGCCGGGCTGGGATCGGGTTTGTGCCTCCATCCATCGTCACGAACGCTTCGCTTGCTCGTGGGAAAAAACCGCGGACCACCACCCGTTTCGAATCGCCGTCTTCAGTAATGTGTGGCCCCAGGAGCCGAAATGGATCGCGGTTCTCAGCCCGAAGCAAGAGCGCGACGTCCCGCTCGAATTCGCTCACAGGCTGAGCTTGCTCGGGGCTTTCGCCGGGCGATGATTTTGCCGTGCTCAATTCAGCTCCTTGGATATCATGAATCTGCGCTTCCCGATTCTAGCAGGGTATGGCAAGGGTAGCGGGTTTGATTCACGGGATGCACTATGCGACATGAGTCTTGCCAACTCCCGGTGGAAAAGCCTTGCCCCACATGAGCATTATCCGAACGTATTATTGCCAACTAATACCAAAAAATTGCGCTAAAGCCACCACGAAATTTGTTATGTGCCTTAGAATGTGCCGTTTACCTAAATTGCTCCGTGGCACTGAGTTTGCATTACTCCGGAGTGCATGCACTTCTGACCGGGAACTGCAGACCTTCAGGATACCGCTGAGGAGCAAAGGCACGAATGTACCCCAAGATTCTCCACAATCTAAGCGTGCCGCTCCTACTAAGCGTTGCGGGACTGGCTGTTATGGTTCCGACCGTGCACGCCCAGGCCTACCTGTCAGGAACCTATACTTGCGTCAAGGTCGAAATCGCGGGGAAGGCACGGGCCTGCTCCGCGCCTTCGATCGAGTTGAATTCAGACGGTAGCTACGAGATCCTCGCCGAACGCGGTACGTATGCCATCGTGGGCGGCCGCTGGCTGGTCCTGTCAACTTCAAAGAACCATGGCAAGGCTCGCCTGGACGGAAGTAAGGAAATCATTTTCGAATTCGTATCTGGAGGCAAGAAAAGCACCATCACCTATCGTCAAAAGTACCAGCGGCCGCCCGCATGGGTTTCCAGTTGAAACCTGAACGACGCATTGCCGCCTTGAAACCTGCCTTCTCCTCTTGTCCCTCGAACTCCTAGTTTCCTCTCAGGTAGTCTCGATGCAATCGGCTGCCAAATGTCGTAGCAAATAAACACGCACGGTCAGACTTCGCCCGCTCGAAGTGTTGCAGTTTGATACAAGCAAGTTGCTTTGTGCGCCATTGAAACAATCTTCCACATGTGAGCACTTTGACCCCTCATGGGTGTACTACTAACCTATTTAGTGTCATCAATTTGTGACCCTCCTCTTTCGCCCGAGTCGAAGCAAAACGGCGCCCGGATTGCTTTTCTCCAGTACGTGTTGCGGGGAAGGAATAAATTCGCTGGACTTGGGGGAAGCAATGGAAAACATGGCGCACAATGCAGAAGGTCAAGGAGCACCTGAGCAGAAGCTTTGGCGTGCTGTAATCGCAAGGACCGTTGAAGAGTGGATTCACGGCCCCCTACGCAAGAAGCGAGAAGCGGAACAATTCCTATTTGTGGATGTAGAGGATTACCGGACCGTCTGTTTTTCGGCGGGGATCGACCCGTCAAACCTGCGAGGACGTCTGCAGAAGATCCGCTCGCGCCAGGATGAGGAAGCCCGCGCGCACGCTGCGCGGAATTAATCTTTGCTTTGTTGTACGCGGTTTGACGAACCTCCGCGCATTCGTTATTATGCTTCCGCGGGGTGGAGCAGCCTGGTAGCTCGTCGGGCTCATAACCCGAAGGTCGTTGGTTCAAATCCAACCCCCGCAACCATGGGCTCAGGGCCAAAAACTGGAACTGAGCCCACCTCATTTTATTCCGATGTCGCCAGTCGCTGGAAACCCGAATTTCATTTTCATGCTGTGGAGCCAGGGGGCCGGGGGTTCTACTTTGGTATCAGCGGCGATCCGCTTTTGGTTAACTGGGGCGAACATAGCCGCGCCCGCTTGACGTGACTGATGGCGGTATCCAGTCCCCACCCCATGCACCAATAAAGGTAACCGATGGCCACCGTTGGGGAGCGCCCGATTCTAGCAGTGCAAAGGAGATGCACTGTGTGGTCAGCGGCGAGCAATCGCTGCAAGGTGCGGATGCGTTGCGGGGGCTTTTCTCAAAGCACTGGCTGCTATTCCTTCATTGGGACCCCAAAAAGGCGAATGGGTGAGGTCCTGTAATGGGCCTCGAGGGGCTTGAAATCCATCCCAATGGCAGACATGTGTTCGTTCGTCTGCAAATTGACTACCGGACTGGCAGTTCGATTCCGCCGAAGTCCTTCGATGTATTCAATGCTGGCGGGATTCGACCCGACGTAAATCCAGGAAAGGATTTTTGCGAAGTCCATCTCCACTCGGGCAACCAGTCGTAATCCTGGTATGGGCAGCGGGCCGGGTCTCTTGCGACTACTGGATATTTCCGACAACTCCTAAGTTGAAAAATTAAAAAGTTGCCACCGACTGCGATCTCCATTCATTCTTTCATCTCCCACTCAAACGTGGAATGCTGCGCAGAAATCGCTCCCTCAATGTCTCTCCTGTGTTCGAATTGCTCGGTGCGCAAGAATTCTATGACTCCTTCTTGCTTCCTCCCTGGCCAATGTGAGTCCGATCGAAGTTAACGATAATGAGTTTGTTACTTTTTGCCAGGGCCTGGAGATTTTGGCGCGAAGGTGCGCAAATAGTTCACGAGTTGCCAGCGCTGTGTCTCAGAAAGCGTTTCCCAGGCTGGCATCGGTGGACGGCCGTTGCTCATTTTCCAAAACAGCTCTCCATCGGTAGCCTCTTCCATCATTTTCGGATCGGTGAAATTCGCAGCTTTTCGTGGAAGCCCCTCTGCCGCCGGGCCATTCCCGTCACCTTTCGGCCCGTGGCACCCCGCACAGTTCAATTTGTATAGTTGGGCCCCAGCGGCCAGGCTGTCTGGAGTGGGCTTCAGCGGATTGTGCACTTTCTTTGCATCATCAGGTGCCAACCACGGTGAATTGTTATCCTGGGCAGTCGCGGCCAACGTGGCACCCAGAAGAACCATCAGCGCCAGGAGCGTAATAGGTCCGACGGCCTGCCGAAGACGCAATGGCTTCTTTTCATTGATGAGCTCAAACATTTTCAGAATCTCCAATTTGATATTTCCTTCACGTTTCGAAGCAGCCTGTCGTTAGGATGAGAATGCTGCAATGCTTGTGTACCACAGCCTTTTCCCTCGCGCTAATTGCAATTTCAATTTTCTACAACAAGACTTTCAGAGCGAACCGAACTTGCCTGGAAGTGCCTACCGTGCTGATCTGGCTTCGCGGTCCTTGATGGATTTTCCGACGTGTTGCCTGCACCGCTCACAAGAGCACTGTTGAATACCAAGCGGCCCGGCAACGCATATCTGTATATTTCGGCAATGGAGTGGTGTCGTCTGTTGCAGTTCAGGGTCACGCAAGGATACGAAATTGAAGAGGAATATTATAATTGCCTTGACAATTCGGGGCGGTTGCCCAATATTCGGCGCAGATATCCTTTCATAGTTTTTGACCCTCGGTCTTGACATTGGAGTCCCGGTAGGCCATATCGCAGAATTCAAATTCTTGCCGTCCTAATACAGAGAAGGAGGCACGTGATGAGAAAAGGTTTGAATTTGCGAACCATATTGATGTTCGCGATGGTTTGTGCCATGGCTGGGTTGATTGTCGGGGCCCAAGCGCAGCAACCAAGAACCGGTGTCGCCGCCCTTAAGGTAACTTCGAGCGAAATTGGCGGTGTGGTTGCCAGCTCCAAAGGCCCTGAGGCGGGCGTGTGGGTTATCGCGGAAACCACGGAAACCCCCACGAGGTTGATCAAGATCGTGGTCACAGACGATCAGGGCCGATACTTGCTGCCGGATCTTCCAAAGGCCACGTACGACGTGTGGGTACGGGGCTATGGGCTGGTGGATTCGACCGCTGCGCAAGCAATGCCCGGCAAGCAGCTCAACCTCAAAGCGGTGGTTGCACCGACGCCCGCGGACGCGGCGAAAGTCTATCCAGCAGTATATTGGCTTTCCTTAATAAAGGTTCCGGATAAGAGCGAGTTTCCCATCAAGGCCACGCCAATGCCGCCCTACAAAGGGCAAATGGCCGGAGCGGCGCCAGCTACGGTTACACCGATCGCGCAACGCGAAGCGGTCGAAAACGAAGAAGCGATCGCGGTGAAACCCATCTTGCACCAGGAAGAATGGATCGATGTGATGAAACAGGGTTGCCAACAGTGCCACCAGTTGGGGACCAGGGTCACCAGGGATCTCACCCATTTGAAGCCTTTGAATTTCAGGTCTTCGGAAGAAGCCTGGGCTACGCGTATTCACTTTGGCCAAGCTGGTATCGGCCGAATGGATGGCACGCTTCCGCGCTTCGTCGATCAACAACGCGCCATCAAGATGTTTGCTGACTGGACGGATCGGATTGCCGCCGGTGAACTGCCGCCCACTCCTCCGCGCCCGTCGGGCACGGAACGCAACGTCGTGATCACCATGTGGGATTGGGGCAAGCCCTCAGGACACCCGCATGACGAAGTGAGCACCGACAAGCGCCATGTGTCTGTGAACGCCAACGGACTGATTTACGCCGCCGACTTCAACGATGATGATCTGTTGTGGGTTGATCCGAACAAGAATACAGCAGGCGCAATCCCCACTCCGTTCATCGACGACAAAACTAAAATGCAACCCACGTGGCCACAAAAGGTAGGCGTTCCCTCACCCATCTACGGAAACCAACTCGTATGGACCGGCGTCGCCGGACCACACAACCCGATGATGGACGAGAAGGGCAGGGTTTGGGTCACGACGAATATACGTCAATCCGCAAATTCTGACTTCTGCAAAGCGGGTTCGGATTCGCCTTTCGCCAAATATTTCCCGGTCAACAGTGCCGGCAAGCAGGCCGCTGTCTACGACCCGGAAACGAAGAAGTTCACGCCGGTTGATACCTGTTTTAACACACACCATCTCCAATTCGCTTCCGACAAAGACAACACGCTTTTCTTCAGCCCACCAGGTGGACAGGTTTTTGGCTGGCTTGACACGAAAGTCTTTGACGAGACCGGAGACTGGAAGAAAGCCGAAGGCTGGTGCCCTGCCTACCTCGACACCAATGGCACTGGCAAGATTGACCCCGCCACCGACAAGCGAATTCCCGTGAACGGCTACGGGACGATCGTAAACCCCAAGGATGGCTCGGTCTGGTTCGCGGTGACCGGCCCCGTGCCGGGTCACATACTACGTATGTCGCTCGGCTCGAATCCGCCAAGCACCTGCATGGCCGAAGTCTACGAACCACCCTACTACAATCCAGCGAGGCCTGGCGTGAACGGATACTCTCCGCGCGGAATTGATATCGACCGCAACGGGCTAATCTGGACAGCGCTCTCCGGTAGCGGCCAGCTAGCGAGTTTCGATCGCAGCAAGTGCAAAGTGTTAAACGGACCCACAGCAACCGGTCAGCAGTGTCCCGAAGGCTGGACGCTTTACAACGCCCCAGGACCAAAGATGAAGGGTGTTACGGACGAAGGCAGTGCTGATTTCGAATACTACAATTGGGTTGACCAGTTCAACACGCTCGGCCTGGGGGAGAACATCCCGATGGTGACAGGCACGAGTTCCGATTCACTTCAAGCGTTTGATCCCAACACGAAAAAGTGGACGATCCTGCGTGTACCGTATCCCATGGGCTTCTTCGTACGAGGTATGGACGGCCGGATCGACGACCCCAAAGGTGGCTGGAAGGGCCGCGGGGTTTATGCGACATATGGTGAAGATCAGACCTGGCACATCGAGACCGGCCCTGGAACAAAGAACAAGTTAGTAAAGTTCCAGATTCGGCCCAATCCGCTGGCTGATTAGTATCGGAATGAAAAGCGCCCCTCGCGAGGAAAATCTTGCGAGGGGCGCTTTTTTTGTCAAAGTTGATTTCTGAGCCGCGAAACGAAATTCATCAGATGTACCCGGCTATCTAAATTTCACTTTCCCTTCTCAGCTGTCCCTATCAATTAATCCCGTCTGAGTCGTGAAGATCCGCGATCCGGCTGCTCCAGCGGCTTTTTGCCGAGCACAGGGAGCTTGGCGATCTTTCGACGCAACTACCTATGCCTCGTACCTGGCTCCGTGGTGACCGCACTGGGGTGTCTCCGGCTCCCATGCCACGCTTGTGATACTGACTTTTGCTCGGCAATTAAGCCATTCGAGACTTGAATCTCGCCTCTAACAAAGCGCTCATGATTTTCCTCGACTTCGATAGGCAAATATCTGTAATTGACCGTTACGCCGAAGGAGGCTTTTAAGCCGTAGGGTCGCAGATTTCCGAACGCGTTGATGCGCTCCAGTCGCGCTCCATTCGAGAGATGGAAAGTGGCGACGGGATCGTAGAGCCTTCCCTGGCGCCGCACCTGAGTGAGATAAGCGAGAGCCAGGCGCTCCAGCGGCTCGGCAAGCACGGCACGATGGGGAAGAGGCTGTTCCAACAGGGAAAACAGGGCATCCACGGGGTCGTGAATCCCCGAGGCAGCAGTGAAACTCCGGCTGTGATCCGCCAGCAGACGGGACAGGCGTTCGCGTGTGAAGCCCTGTTCATTCTTTTCATCCCGCAGCGCGCGCGAAAAAAGCGGGAGTGGCGAGAGTGTGCTGTACGTTTGGATATGGGGGAACTCAGCGGCCAGCTCATCCACAACCTGCTTGATCAGAAAATTGCCAAAGGGAATCCCCCGCAACCCGTTCAAACAGTTGTTGATCGAATAGAAGATGGCAGTATTAAACTTTGCCGGCGCGAGCACCGGGGCGTGAATGTCAAGCAATGGTTCGAGGTCACCTGTCAGCCCGTCCGATAATGCCACTTCCAAAAAAATGATTGGCTCGTCAACCAGTGCTGGGTGAAAAAATGCGAAGCATCGCCGGTCCGCAGCGAGCCGCCGTTGAAGGTCCGGCCAGCCGTTGATCTCATGCACGGACTCGTAGCCGATGAGTTTTTCCAGGATGAGAGCAGCGGTGTGCCAGCTAATGCGCTCCAGGCGCAGGAAGCCTCGATTGAACCAGGACCGGAACAGATGTTTGACGTCGGCGTCCATCTCGGCGAATTTCGCGCCGTTGGAGGACAATTCAAACATATGACTTCTTAATGCGACAAGAGTTTCGGTGCCGTGCGGCGCTGTATTGATCCGGCGGAATAATTCCTGGCGCGGTGCTTCGACGGCCTGGGCCAAAGCAGCCAGGGTCGACGGCCCGGGCGCTCGCCGATAATCCGATGCCGCGGCAAGAATCTCGGCCTGGCTTGGGGCAAAGTCTCGAGACAACATTTCCAGAAATTGCAGCTTCTGCGCATCATTCATCGCCCCGTAAGCATTGATGATTTCCTGCGCGAGAGCCGTCTGCGACGCTTCACCGCGCTCCGAGAGCAGATGACGGCATATGAATGACATATCCGTGCCACGTCTCTCCCGCAGCACGCGCAATAATTTGCTTAGGAATCCAGGCATAATCCTCGAATTTGCCCCACAAATGCATTGTATATCACCGTTGCTGACTTGGATGAATCGTTTGCCATCGTACCCTTCGCTTTCGTGGAAATGCAAGGGCCCGGTGATTCAAATGCACTCGCGCCGACGATCCTTTTCAATGGCTTATCTAACCCAGGCCTTTTCTACGATCCCGTCTGCGACGTGAAAAGCTGCTGCGGCACAGACGCAAACAATTTCGATCGCATGGATTCTAGTGTTTTGTCTGGTGGCCTCCCACCCGATACATGTGCAGGTTTCGGGTACAACGCTGGCTGGTGCCATCACCGACCCCCAGGGAGGAGCCGTCGTGGACGCGATCACAAGATCCGGCACCAATGCGTTCCACGGAGATGCCTTTGAATTCGTGCGCAACGATAATTTCGATGCCAACCAATTCTTCAATAATGCTAGAAGTTATTTCGCTGTGTAGGCTCCGCCGCCACCGCCTACTACACTGGAATCCGCGACACCGAAACCATACGCGACCGGAAAGGGCTGACCGGCAGCTCCGCGGTGCTTTGAAAAATATGCCGGCAGCGTATTTCCCTCGTAAGGAATTTCCAGCCGTTCGTACGCCGGGGGAACCAGCGCCCAAGCTCTCTTGTACATATCCAGAAGCTTATTAAACAATGGCAGCATCCGCGGATCGCTCTCCGGCAGATACAACTCAGCGTCCTGATAGAAACGAGCGGCACGCAGATAGAATTCATTGGCCGAAACCTTCAGCCCTTCCTTTTCCAGGCGCTCGGCCCGCGCCAGATTCATGTCTCCTCCCCGTTGCCATTCCGCGTGCCAGGATTCGGGGTTGAAAGGAAGCATGCGCTCCGCAACTTCGAGCAGATCGAGATCGGGATTGAGCGTAGAGGCCGACATGCGAATTTCCAGTTGGCCGCCGGCCAGCAATCCTTTGGCATTGTAGAGCTCTTCATCCGCCCTGCGATCGGTTTGGGATTCCTGTTGAGCCAGCGCGGCAAAGCTTCCCTTGGTCAGTAAAGATGCGCCAGCGGAGAGCAGGCCGCTTTTCATCATGTTTCTTCGAGTTAGGATTTTCATAACGCACCTCCTTGGTTCCATTTTCCAAAGGCGGACAATTCTAGATTCTGGTGAATGCCCAAAATTCTAAACCTATTTTTTAGGATTTGTATTTATTCGTCCAGCCAGGGGCCGGGGGGCTGCCTTGGTATCAGCGGCGATCCGCATTTGGTTCAATCTTGCTTTGGGGGGGCTTTATACCTGAGACGGTAAACAAACAGGAGTAGGTCAGCGTGTCCGGCCTTAGCAGGTACGCAAGAAATTGCTCAGTGTACTTGTCCGCAGCCTCCTCGCTGCCCAGGATTTTCTTAAGTTGGGGTTTGGCAATGTCCAACTTCGTCTGCCACAGATTGAACTCTTCGCCGGCGATGGTACCCGCATAGAGATGGTATGGATCTATTTGAACCTGGATTTCGGAAAGCCCCGCTTCATAGCAAAGATGAAACAACTTTCGCCCGACCAAAGGGTCAAAACCAGTACTTGCCAAGCGACGAATGACACGCTCGATCGTTTCTTGTAAGTCCGGGTCTTCGGGGGAGTGCCATAACAATTGCCCGTCCAAATCCTGGAGCAGAATCTTTCCACCGCCCCGGCAAATTCGTACCATCTCTCCCAACGCGTGCCGTTTGTCAGGCAAATACTCCATCAGGAACCTGCAAAAAACAAAATCGAAGCTGCAGGACTCAAATGGCAATGCTTGGGCGTCTCCTATTTGAACGCGAGCGTTGGGCACACCGCGAAGCCGATCCTCCGCCTCTTGAATCCGTTCAGCGCTAAGGTCCACACCCACAAACTCGGCGTCAGGATGGATCGCAGCTAATTCCCGCAAAAAGACACCGGGGCCACAGCCGACCGAAAGGATCGTCCTAGCGCCTTGCAAGTGCGGGTCCAAGTACTTCGATATCCAAGAGGCGGCATCCACCTTGTCGAGGAGTCGCTGACCCTCCCTGGGGTCATCCATAATGTAGTTACGCGTGTGGTTCATATCGGCACAAATCGGGGTCGAATGCCAAATCTAATATTTCACGCCTTCAATCCATGAATGTGGCTCAGTCATTCTTAATCTTCATTCAAAAGCGTACCAGCAATCGAACGCCATTGGACTAACTTCACAAGCTGGCTTGGTCAAAAAGTGAACACTTAGGAAGCAATGATTGTTTGGCTGAAGGCGCGCGAAGCCTCGTCCATGGGCGCGCTCCGGATGCAAAGGAGCTACACTTTGCCATTCACCTCAGGATAAGTGTCTACAGCTCAATTAGTTACCGAGTCGCTGGCTTGAAGTCAGCTGGTGAATCGCTCTCCCTTTGCAGGCCCCTTTAGTCATCACGTCACGCCAAATTGTACCCAAGAAGTTATTACTCCGATCGTGGACTGGCCCGCAAAACAGTACCGATGGTCCATTTTGGCACGCGCAGGGCACCCATATAAGTGACAGAGGCGGCATAGCGCCTATTCTCGCGGTGATCCCTGGCGTCTGCGCTCTGGCAAGGAAATGAAGGCTTTATGCCCTGCATTGGGTCGGCTAGAGGATTCAGGTGGACATTGGTTATCAGACTTGGGTAACTCGTTGGGTGTAGCCAAGATAGCAGTGGAGGCAAAATGCTCTTAGAAGCGCAGGATCAGGAGATCATCGACAAACTGCCGCGCTTGTCGGAGTTGTACTCGACTTACGGAGTACAAGTCAACGAGATCGCTGTAAACGAGCTTTTTGCCTTATACGAACGAACAGGTTTTCTCTATCCGGATAAAGCTGTACGCCTCACCCCGCACATCGCACAAGTCAGAGAGAACTGGCGGAGGATGCTTCATGGCGGGGAGTCCCTTCTGTATGTCTTGACCGCCGGGGACGAAGAACGGGGAAAGGCATCGCTGGCTGTCTGGCGCACCACACACCAGGGTTGGATGTCGCAACACCTCGTTTCAGAAAGCAACCCATACGCGTCGCGCTCCGTTATGTTGGCCGGATCGGCTGCCAGCATTCTGAAGGGCGTTGATGAATCCCACCAGAATTGGTTTCGGCCGGAGAATCGCTTTCCTACCAGGGTATTCGGGACCATGGTCCAGACCATAGGTGAATCTCTTTCCTCGGTCCAGCGCCACGCCTATTTCTCTCTCTCGAGGAGGATGCCTTTGCCATCCGGAGGAGGGATTCGTATTGCGGCATACAATTTATCGCACAAGGGGGCCCTTTGTGCGATTGCTTCTGCGGCGCGGGGAAGTATTTACGTTACCGCCGAGGAGTTGGCCGGAGATGTTGAATTTGAGGCCATTGACGAACTCTATCGGCGTGTAGGCCTTCGGCGCACACGTCACGTTTGGCTGGCGTACAAAGGCAACAAAGAGGAACCGGTTGGCGCGGCGATTGCCTATCGCGGTCCCCTGGGATTGAATTTCAGCTATCTCGAAAACCGCTGCGATTTGCTCCTCCATCCGACCCTTCCGGAGTCAGAGGCTCTGGGGGTAGTGGCTTCACTCCTCAAGGCATCTTCCGTGGCATATCGGGACTTTGAGCTGAATGACATCCCGGTGATCACCGATCAAATCGCAGTGCCTGCCATGCTTAAGCTTGGAGTCGAGTTTGTTCGCCACTATTGCCAGGGCATCTGGCTGAAAGATGGCAACCCTGGTTTCTATCGGCATGTCGACCGGTTCTATTCAAAACTATTAGTTCGAGCGGAAAGGCATGGCTTGCAGCCTTCGCTCACAATTTCGGAATAACGATGCATAAAAGCTCGTCAAAGCAATTAGTCCCGAATTGTCCTCGGGAAGTCAGGCGGCCAGATACTCTCGAATGCCTTCCCTGGATTCGCGAAAGCGGGAGAGATACCTCGACGATTGGTGTTGTCTGGAACGGCTCAAGACAGCCAGGAAATACAATGAGCTTCTTAAGGTTGAACGCCAAGCGGGTTCCCCCAGCAATGGTGCCGGTTCGCCCCGCGAATTCGGGAAGGTCTGCATTGATGTTTGCGAGATCAGATAGCGGTATTGGAATTCGGGCCCATGGATTTCATGTTGCGCAAAAAGCTTGAGAGGGGAATTTCGTATGAAGCATAGCATTGGACGAAATCAGCAGACTCAAACTGTGGGCTGGTTCCGGGCGCTTGGGGAGGTCGGGCGTGGCATGTCCCACGACGGCTTGAAAGGGTGTCTCCCGGAGAGGGAGGTCGATGCGCTCCGACGCCAGGGCCAAAGCGTCGACTCGATAACGCCCGTGCGACGGCTCTTCCTGCTGGCTTTCCTGGGAGCTTTCTTGACGGTTACGGTGTCGGCTCAGACGTCCCAGAATATCCCTGACGTGACCGCAATTACTCTGGAAGATCTGATGAACCTGCAGGTCACCTCTGTTTCTAAGAGAGCGCAAAAGTTGGCAGACGCCGCAGCCGCCATTTTTGTGATCACGCAGGACGATATTCAGCGTTCAGGCGCCTCCAGCATCCCCGAAGCTTTGCGGATGGTCCCGGGTCTCGAAGTGGCTCGCATCGATGAGAATAAGTGGGCCATTGGCTCGCGAGGTTTCAATGGACGTTTCGACAACAAGCTTCTGGTTCTTATCGACGGCCGGAGTGTCTATACACCCTTGTTCTCCGGAGTGTATTGGAACGTGCAAGACGTCATGCTGGAAGATGTGGATCGCATCGAAGTCATCCGTGGTCCGGGGGCGACATTGTGGGGCGCCAACGCGGTTGACGGCGTTATCAACATAATCACGAAATCAGCCAAACTGACCCTAGGTGGAATGGTAAATACGGAAGTCGGAACAGATGAACGAACGGCTGAAAGTGCCCAGTACGGCGGCAAGGTTGGCGATAATGTTTCCTATCGGGCTTACACAAAATATTCCGATTGGGAGCCCACGCTAGGCGTCTCAGGCACGAATGCCTCCGACGGGTGGCATACGGTGCGCGGTGGATTCCGAATGGATTCGACGCCGTCACCTGCTGATTCGCTTACCATCCAGGGAGATCTTTACCGCACGAATTACGGCGAGACTCTGACGGTTCCATCCTTAGCAGCTCCGTATTCCAGCACGTTTCCCAATGCTGGGACCTATAGCGGGGGTAACATCCTGGGCCACTGGACGCATGCCTTTTCACGGTCTTCGACGTCCTTGCAGATGTATTATGACAATACCAACATCGCCGACAATTCGCTTTTCACGGACCACGAAGGTGTTTACGACATAGATTTCCAGCATGATCTGCACCTCGGGGAATCGCAGGAGTTGATCTGGGGCTTGGGCTATCGCTCGATTCAGGATAGCAACGGATCCAGCTCTACCGTTTCCTTGCAGCCCAGCCATAGTAGTCTGAACCAGTTCAGTGCATTTGTGCAGGATGAGGTGAGCCTATTCGATAGGCGGCTGCGCGTAACGCTAGGCTCCAAGTTCGAGCATAACGATTTCACAGGGTTCGAAGTGGAACCCAATGTACGGTTCGTAGGTATCCTCAGTAAAACCCAATCGGTCTGGGCGGCCATCTCGCGCGCCGTCAGGACCCCGGCCCTGACCGAAGAAGGTCTGCGGTTGAACGAAGCCGTAATCCCCCCGAGCACTCCCCCGTTCAACAGCCCCTTGCCGGCCGTGGAAGCAATTCTCGGCAGCAGTCAGTTTAAATCAGAGGATCTTCTCGCATACGAGGTGGGTTACCGCGTGCAGGCAACCAGCACTTTCTCAGCGGATATCGCGACTTTTTATAATAGTTACACCAATCTAAGGTCCGCGGAGCCCGGCGCGCCTTTCGTGGAAGGGAACCCGGTTCCTACTGATGTTGTCGTTCCTTTTGTTGCCAGCAATAAGATGGGCGGGGGAACCTACGGCGCGGAACTATTTGTAGACTGGAGAGTCGTTCCCAAATGGAGGCTCGTGGGTTCCTACAGCTATCTGCAAATGAACATCGAGAAAAACAAGGATAGCTTAGACCCGACTCCCGACAATCCGGATGGCGGGAGCCCGCGTCACCAATGGTATGTGAGGTCCTCGTTAGACCTGCCCCTGCATTTGGAACAGGATTTGACTCTTCGATACGTAGATCGGCTTCCCAGTCTGAATATACCCAGCTACTACTCCTTGGATGCGAACATCGGCTGGAGGCCGATCGCAAACCTGGAATTTTCCGTTGGCGGACAAAACCTGCTGAATGACCAGCATGTGGAGTTCATTCCAGAGTTTATCAACACGATCCCCACCGTGGTGACGCGCACGTTCCGGGGAACTATGACCTGGAGATTTCGGTAGCCTGGCGAGTGGGCTTTCAGGAGTCGGATTCTAAGGTGAGGCAGGCAAAGGTTTCATGAGAAAAGTTGGAGTACTGATCACGATCACCTGTCTATTGTCCGCCATGGCTTTGGGGAGCCATGCCGAAGGTTTGGACAATTCCGATTCCTCGGAATATTTGATTAAGGCCGGCTTTATTTACAATTTCGCAAAGTTAGTGGAATGGCCGACCACCGCTTTCGCGCAGCCCGATTCCCCGATTGTGATCGGCATTTTGGGGAACGATCCCTTTGGGGCGACTCTCGACAGGATCGTCGCCGACAAGAAAATCAATGGACGGGGCATTGCCGTCAAGCGAATCAAGTGGAGCAAGGATTTCAAGGACCTCAAGGACTGCAACATCTTATTTGTAAGTTCGTCGGAAAATGAACACATTGATACCGTGGTTGACGCCATCAAATGGCTGCCCATCCTGACCATCGGGGACGCGCCCGGCTTCGCCCGGCGTGGCGGCATCATGAATTTTACTCTCGAAGATAATAAAGTCCGTTTTGAGGTGAACGTCGAGGCCGCCAAGCACGCGGATCTCACCATCAGTTCCCGGTTGCTCACGCTGGCGAGAATCGTCCAACAAACCGCGGCGGATGCAAGGAAGCCTGAATGAATCTGAAGAATCTTTCCATCAAGCGGAAATTAATGCTGATCACGATGCTGACCAGCGGCGTCGCCGTGGTTCTGTCTTCCGCGGGTTTCCTCATTTACGACTTAACTTCCTTCCGCCATTCCTTGAGTCAGGATCTGATGACGCAGGCGGAGATTATCGGATACAACAGCGCGGCGGCCATGGCCTTTAAAGACGAAGCCGCCGCGACCGTAACCTTGTCGGCTCTCCAGGCCAAGGAAGACATCGTATCGGCTGTGTTATATACGCGCGATGGAAAAATCTTCGCCCAATATGTTCACGCGAACGCGCCCCGGCCGGGCCTTCCTGCCCCTCCGCAGGCCAGGGGCTATCGTTTTGCCGGGAATTATCTGGAAGTCTTTCAGGACGTCACTCTCAACGGGGAACCCGTCGGCACACTTTTTCTGCAGTCGGATATGCGCCAATGGACCTCTCGCGCCAAACGATACGCCATCATCTTCCTGGGTTTCGTCCTGATTTCCGGCTTCTTTGCGCTGCTGGTGTCCTCGAAGCTCCAGAAATTGATTTCCGGGCCCATTCTGCACCTGGAAGATACGATGAGAATGGTTTCCGCCACGAAAAGCTACGAAGTGCGCGCCACCAAATTTTACGGGGACGAAATCGGAAGGCTGATCGACGGGTTCAATACGATGTTGTCCGAAATCCAGCAGCGGGATATGGCCCTGCACCACGCCAACGATGAGCTGAAGACCAGGACGCTGGAGCTGGAAGGTGAAATCGTTCACCGCAAGGAGATGCAAAAAGAATTGCTCAATGCCAAGCTTGCCGCCGAGGATGCCAACCGCGCCAAGAGCGCGTTCCTCGCGAATATGAGCCACGAATTGCGCACCCCTCTCAACGCGATCATCGGTTATAGCGAAATGCTGGAGGAGGAAACTCACGAATTGGGCAAAGTGGAGAACGTCAAGGATTTGCAAAAGATTCAGGGAGCGGGGAAACACTTATTGGCCCTGATCAATGACGTGCTGGATCTCTCCAAAATTGAGGCCGGGAGAATGGGCCTGCATCTGGAAACCTTCGATATATCCCAGATGATCGAAGAAATGGTTACGACTCTTCATCCGGCGATTTCCAAGAACTCCAATACGATCCGGGTCCACGAGGCTAAGAAATTGGGAGTCATGCGAGCCGATATCACCAAGGTCCGCCAGATCTTATTCAACCTGCTGAGCAATGCCAGCAAATTCACGGATCACGGGACAATCTCCGTGGACGTGGATCGGAGTACGGAAGAGGGCCATGACTGGATCCGATTCCGCGTCGCCGACACGGGAATTGGGATCAGTGCAAAACAGAAGGGAAATCTCTTTCAAGAGTTTACGCAGGCGGATGTTTCCATCGCGCGGAAATACGGAGGGACTGGCCTAGGACTGGCCATCAGTTACCGGTACGTCCGGTTGATGAAAGGCCGCATTTCCGTCGAGAGTGAGCCCGGCCAGGGTTCCGTTTTTACCGTCCATCTTCCGGCCAATGTCACGACAGAGCTGCCCGAGGCCGCGCAGACCGGCAGGGCCAGCGATCATCAGGCCGCTCCCATGGAAATGAAATCGAACATGGATACCATCCTGGTGATCGACGATGACTCAGCGGTGCGTGATCTGATGACCCGGTTTCTGACGAGGCTGGGGTTTCAAGTGGTCGCCACCGCCAGTGGCGAAGAAGGTTTGCGTCTTGCCAAACAAATCAACCCACTGGTTGTCACCCTGGACGTCATTATGCCGGACTGTGATGGATGGGCTGTCCTGAATAAGCTCAAGGCCGATCCCGAATTGGCAGAGATCCCCGTGATCATGGTTACGGTTGTGGACAATGAGTCGATGGGTTTTGAATTGGGCGCCTCTCATTATCTGATCAAGCCGGTTGACCGCGACCGTCTTGCAGTCCTTATAGAGAAGCACCGAGCCGCTCGCTCCCTTGCGGCCACTCGTCTTGAGTCTCCTTCCAAAAAACGGAGTGGCGGCTGGAAAGGGACGGCGGCAAAGCACAATGGTAAGACGGCGGTACCAGTCAAATAAGGGTATGGCCAGAAGAGACTGGGTCCGCTGGAGACTCGCAATCGTCATGCCGAGGAGCAATTGATCATGCCGAAAATTCTGCTGGTGGAAGATAACGAAATGAACAGGGATATGCTCTCCCGGCGCCTGCAACGGAAGGGATATACCGTGATCACAGCTCACGATGGCGAGGAAGGGCATTTGCTGGCGCATTCGGAAAGCCCGGACATCATTCTGATGGATATCAGCCTTCCGGTGATGGACGGTTGGGAAGCCACACGCCTCCTGAAGGCCAATGTGGCGACCCGCCATATTCCCATCATCGCCCTCACGGCCCACGCCCTGGTGACCGATCGGACAAAAGCATTCGAAGTCGGCTGCGATGACTATGACACCAAGCCCGTGGAATTTGGAAGACTCAATGAGAAAATCGAGAATTTGCTGCTCGTAAGGAAGCCCTCATGAGCTCCCTCCACGGCCGGTTGCTCATCGTAGACGACAATGAAATGAACCGGGACATGCTCGCCCGCCGCCTGGAACGGAAGGGCTATGTGGTTGGGGTGGCGGAAAACGCACACCAATTGCTGCAACGCATCCAGGCGGACCGCACGGACATCGTGTTATTGGACATCGAGATGCCGAATATCAGCGGCCTGGAGGCCCTGAAAACGCTGCGCGAAGCCTTTTCGCCGATCGAGTTGCCCATCATCATGGTGACGGCAAAGAACCAGAGCGAAGATATCGTCAAGGCGCTTCATCTAGGGGCTAACGACTACCTTACGAAGCCGGTTGACTTTCCGGTCGCTCTGGCGCGCATAGCTTCCCAGTTATCGCACAAACGGGCCCAGGAGGCATTGCGAGAGAGTGAAGAGCGCTATGCACTGGCTGCCCAAGGCTCCAATGATGGCCTTTGGGATTGGAATCTCTTGACCAACATCATGTATTACTCGCCTCGCTGGAAATCCATGTTGGGCTATCACGAAGAGGAAATCGGGGACCAACTGGAAGAATGGCTTGGCCGGATCCATGACTCGGATCGAGAACGTGTCAAAGACGAGCTCGCTGCCCATCAAAAAGGCTTGACTCCTCATTTCGAGAGTGAGCAGCGTATGCTGACCAAAGACGGGACCTTTCGTTGGATGCTGAGCAGAGGATTCGCTGTCCGCGACGCTTCGGGAAAGGCCACGCGGATGGCGGGGTCGCAAACCGACATTACCGAAGGAAAGGTAACGGACCCGCTAACGGGTCTCCCCAATCGGCTCCTGTTTATTGATCGGCTTGGACGGCTGATCAACCACGCCAAACGCCGGAAAGACCATTTGTTTGCGGTTTTATTTCTGGATCTCGATGGATTCAAGATGATCAACGACAGCCTGGGCCATTTGATCGGAGATCAACTCCTGCTGGCAGTGTCCGATCGATTGGAGAAGTGCCTGCGGTTGGCGGATACGCTCGCGCGCCTGGGCGAAACGTTTACCATGGCACGCCTGGGAGGCGATGAATTCACGGTCCTGCTCGATGATCTTAAGGATTTGGGCGATGCGAGACTTGCCGCCGACAGGCTCATGAAGGTGCTGGCGCCGCCCTTTATCCTGGCTGGGAAAGAAGTTTTCACCTCGGTGAGCATCGGCATTGCTTTAAGCAACTCCTCCTACGACAACCCGGATGACATGCTGCGGGATGCAGACACCGCCATGTACCGTGCCAAAACGTCGGGTAAAGCGAGATACGAGGTGTTTGACGCGGATATGCGCGCCAGCCTGGTGGCGCGGTTACAGATCGAGACCGATCTGCGACATGCCCTGGAACGGGGAGAATTTCGGAATTTTTACCAACCAATCGTGGCCCTGGATTCCGGCCGCATTGTCGGCTTTGAGGCCCTGCTCCGATGGCAGCATCCGACTCGAGGATTGATTGGACCGGAGGAATTCATCCGTGTCGCGGAAGAAACCGGCCTCATTCGGGAGTTAGGCTGGTGGAATCTGCGGGAGGCCTGCCGGCAGCTTAGCGACTGGAAGGAACATTCCGATAACTATCTCAATTTTACGATGAACGTCAACCTCTCGGCCAAGCAGTTTCTACAACCGAATCTGGTCGAAGAGATCGCAGGTTTGATCCGTGAACTGGCTTTTTCTCCGGAAACTTTGAAGCTGGAAATTACGGAAAGCACCGTCATGATCGATCCCGCAGCGACTGCGAAAATGCTGCAGAAAATCAAATCTCTGGGTATTCTTCTGGCGATTGATGATTTCGGGACCGGCTATTCTTCCTTGAGTTACCTGCACCGTTTCCCGCTGGACACTTTAAAAATCGACCGTTCCTTCATCAGCGGCGTAGGCCAGACGGGAGAGGGCATGGAGATCGCGCAGACGATTATGCCCATGGCGAAAAATCTTCAGTTAGATGTAATCGCCGAGGGAGTCGAGACGATTGAACAGGTTGACCTGCTGAAGAAACTGCAATGCAAATATGCCCAGGGATATTATTTTTCCAAGCCGCTGGCGGCCGAGGAAGTGGCGTTATTGCTGGCGGGGGCCCCTGTGTGGTGACAGGGGAAAGAGCCCTGTGTCTGGACGGGAAGGTCTGGCCTGCAAGAGAAGGGTAAGCTGGTCAATCGCGCAGATTCATAGTGGAAGTCGATGGCAGCCCGGGACGATCTGCTTTCCTGAAACAGCCTGCGGAAAAATCAGAAGCGCGGGCCAACGCGTTCGCCGGAGAGTTTGCGCAGCCAGGCGTCGATGGCGGAATGCTGCTCGACACCCATCTCCCCAAACAGCACGCCCATGCCGAAAATTCCCAAGCCGCCGCCGGAGTGCATGTAGATCACTTTCCCGTTGAGTTCGCAGGTGGTCATGCCATCGCGAATGCACAAACGCAATTCCGTACCGGTGGGAATGGGTTCAAGCGTCCCGATATAACAACCGCGCGAGCTCAATTCGGAAAGCTGTGTGAGAACAGACGTTCCGTCACCCAGGGTAACTTCACCATCGGCGAAAAATGAGAAGCGAGGATTGGCGCGTTTGATTGGGTAGGAACCTTCAGCCATGGTGTCTCCTCTGTCCGTGGACATCACAGGTCACACCATTG
>Ga0207008_10083_pt1 | contig 29254 bp, 26 predicted proteins | sample Alteio_BWMinCont_83_FD_153489 | JGI IMG/M metagenome (GOLD analysis project Ga0207008, IMG submission 153489) | Enriched cells from forest soil in Barre Woods Harvard Forest LTER site, Petersham, Massachusetts, United States -... | ecosystem: Environmental > Terrestrial > Soil > Temperate forest >... | reverse complement strand
CGTAAGCTTTCAGTTAGCGCGTTGCACAAGCGATGGAATTGCAATTCACAGATGCTAGCACAACGCGGGCGTGCCACAAGATTCAAAGATGCCATCCCGTGCGAACACACGAAGAGTGCTACGTGCAAAAGCTGATAACAGGGGTTGAGACCGCAAATTTGAGGGGCGACTTGAACGAATCTGCGGAGAGTGCCGCTTTTTAGCGCAAGCGAGTGCGCTCGTCGGTCTTTCCCAGGTGAAGGAGGAGATAGGTTTTTGTGAGACTCCAGGCAAGAGTCGCGGCCTCCGGATTGTAGCTGGGGCGAACATCGCAGAAAAAGCCGTGGTCCGCGTTGGAAAACTCGACATTCACGTACGTTTTGCCCAAGCGTTTGCATTCGTCCACGATTGCGTGAGTTTGTTCTGGGCCGATGTGTTTATCGAGTCCGCCCCAGAAAAACAGGATGGGCGCGTGCAGATCAGCAACTTTAGGCAGCAGTGCCGGCGCAATATTGCCGCCGTAAAACGAGATCGACGCTTGCAGCGGAAGGCTTGCGCACGCGAGAAACGAAGCTCGCCCACCCAGGCAGAATCCGACACTGGCGATTTTGTCCGGCGTCACTTGCGAGTTGCTTTTCAGCCAGTCGTAGGCGGCGGCGATATCTTGGACGATTCCTTCCTCCGTCATAGCCCTCATATGCGGCATGGCTGACTGGAAGTCGTCATATTTCCCTTCAAAGCCCGGGGCCGTGCGGTGATAAAGTTCAGGAGCAATCGAAACATATCCTTCACGGGCGAAACGCTCAGTAACCTCTCGAATATGCGCGTTCACGCCGAAAGCTTCCTGGAAAACGAGCACTCCCGGAACCTTCGCATTGCCGGATGGACGGGCTACGTATGCATTCATCACCGTTCCATCAGAAACTTTCAACGCGACTTTCTCTGTAACGATATTTTCCATAAAAGCACCCGTTTGTATTTCGGGGTCATTCTATAGGCTCTTCCGCGCGAATGGAATACGAATCAATCCCGGGTGAATTTGCATCCAAGTCAAACAGGGAGGCTTCCGATGAGTTTGAAACAGTACGTGACGCTGGGACGCTCCGGGCTTCGGGTGAGTCCACTGGCCCTTGGCACGATGACTTTCGGCACCGAGTGGGGATGGGGAAGCGAACCAGCGGTCGCGCGCCAGGTATTTGATCGCTACGTCGACCAAGGCGGCAATTTCCTTGATACAGCAGATGCCTACACCAACGGGAAAAGCGAGGAATTAGTGGGCCAATTTATCGACGAACGCGGATTGCGCGAGCGCGTCGTGCTGGCGACAAAATTTACTTTTAACGCTGACCCGAGCAATCCAAACGCAGGCGGCAACGGCCGCAAAAATATCTGTCGCGCGCTGGAAGGCTCTCTGCGCCGACTTAAAACGGACTACGTTGATTTGTACTGGATGCATGTGTGGGACAGAATCACGCCGGTCGAGGAAGTAATGTATACCTTGAACGACCTCGTGCGGGACGGAAGAATTCGCCATTACGGTTTCTCCGACGTTCCCGCATGGTATGTGGCGCGCGCGCAAACACTCGCGGAAAAAGAAGGCAAGGAACGTCTGATCGCTCTGCAATTGGAATATTCGCTCGCGGAACGCAACATCGAACGCGAACATATTCCGGTGGCGCAAGAACTCGGCATGGGACTGTGCCCGTGGAGCCCGCTGGCGGGAGGATTTCTGAGCGGAAAATATCGGCAAGAAGGACAAACCGGAAAAGGCGACGGACGCCTTGATGAAGGCAAGCATGCGCAGCTGTTTAACCGCTTTACCGAGCACAATTGGCGAGTGCTGGATGCTCTTGTCGATGTGGCGAAGCAACTCAACAAGACTCCGGCGCAGGTGGCTCTGAATTGGGTTGCGACGCAGCCCGGCGTTACTGCTACCATCGTCGGCGCTTCAAACGTTTCGCAACTCCAGGATAATCTCAGCGCGATCGAATTTACGATTCCGGCCGAGCTCAGAACGCGTCTGGATGAAGCGAGCGCAATCGAAGTCCTTCACCCCTATACATTTTTCGGCCCGGCCATACAAAATAGGGTCATGGGCGAGAATCCAGTGCGCGCTTGGACTCCCGCTTTTCCGGAGCAGACTCCGTCACCGGCAGCATCCGCCAAGAAACCGAAGGCGAATGCGGCTGAAAAGTAGCTGGGTCGAAATTCCATAAACGCTGACAGCGTCGGCGCGACAGCGGCGTTTTTGAAGTGCGCTTCAGCGTGTGGCGAGTTGGCCGGGTTCAAACGGGCTTGTCCGAAGGATAGGTGACGCTCTTACCACGTACTCGAGCAAACGGAGTTAGCTTGTGCGGATTCGCAATCGTCGCGCTCATAATGTGCTCCACCGGGAATTTTCGCGCCGCCAGAGCGTCGGCCACCAGCGACCGATGGCAGCGCCAGGGCACTGCCTCGGCGCACATCAAGGCGCTGGGTTTGACTTGGGAGAGTTTGATCGCGCGCTTCACACCGGCGTCGAATTCGGCCGTCTGCATGTAATCCGCGAAGCCGCGAAAACTTGCATTGTGCCAGCCAATATTTTTTGAATCCAGTTTTGCGGGGCGCAGCCCTCCCAGGCTTTTGAGATGAACGTATCCGATTTTGGCGGATCGCAGTGCAGGTCCCAGACTTTCTCGATTGTATTGGGGGTTGTGGCGCGAGCGAGGTATGGTGCGAATGTCAATCACCCGTCGAACACCATGCGCTCGCAGCAATGCGATTAGTTCTTGAAAGGTGCGTGTTGAGTGACCTAGGGTGAAGATGGTTCGTTTCGTGGCCCTTTTGCGCGTTGGCGTACTCACCGAAGCATCATAAGCCAGGCCGCTTCGCTCGCGCGAATGCTTGAACCGAGAATTTTGCTTCGGCGAGGGCGCCTGAACGGCGATAATGGAACCCTTTCCGGGGCTTTTGCGGGATCACGGAATATAAACTGAGGGCGTCATGGCGACGGAAATCAAAGCTTTGTTCTGGGACAACGGTGGCGTAATCCTGACGAATGGTTGGGACCGCCATTCGCGTAAAGCCGCTGTCGAAAAATTTCAGCTCGACTGGGCGGATTTCGAGGATCGTCACGAGCTGATGCTCGATGCTTTTGAGACCGGCCGCGCCAGCCTCGATGAATACCTTCATCGCACAGTTTTTTATCGTGAGCGGCCTTTCCCGGCTGGAGATTTCAAGACGTTTATGTTCGAGCAGTCGCAGCCTTATCCCGAGCCGCTCGCATTTTTGGGAAAACTCGCCTGCACCAACCTTTTCCTGGCGTCGCTCAACAACGAATCACGCGAAATCAACGAATATCGGATTGAAAAGTTCAAGCTGCGCGATTACTTTAAATCGTTCTTTAGCTCTTGTTACCTGGGAATTCGCAAGCCGGAGTTGGGAATTTACAGGCTCGCGCTGAAAATCAGCCAACGAAGTCCCGCCGAGTGTATTCTGATCGATGACCGCGGATTGAATCTGGAATGCGCGCGCGAAGTCGGAATGCAAACGATACTTTTTAAGGGTGTGACGCAATTGCGCGACGATCTGGCGAAGTTCGGCATTTCTGCGGACGGAAAATAGTCAGGAGGAAGCTTTATGGAACTCGGAATGATTGGTCTGGGGAAGATGGGCGGGTTCATGACCGAGCGGCTCTTGAAAGGTGGCCATCGCGTGGTCGCATATGACCGCACGACAGCTGTGGTGCAAGGCTTGGTCGGCAAGGGCGCTGTGGGCGCAGATTCGCTGGAGAAAATGATCGCGCAGCTCAAGGCTCCGCGCATTGTATGGCTGATGGTTCCCTCCGGCGCGCCCGTGGACCAAACCATCGAATTGCTAACGCCCCACCTCAGCGAGGGCGACACGATCATCGACGGCGGAAACTCATACTATAAGGACACCATGCGTCGTGGCGCGGCCTTGGCGCCGAAAAAGATTAATTTTGTCGACTCCGGCACGAGCGGTGGAGTTTGGGGTCTCAAGGAAGGGTACAGTATGATGGTTGGCGGCGACGCCGATCTAATCAAGCGCGTCTCGCCAATCTTCGAAACTCTCGCGCCCGGGCCGGACAAAGGCTGGGGCCGCGTAGGTCCGACCGGCTCCGGACACTTCGTGAAGATGGTTCACAACGGGATCGAGTACGCCATCATGCAGGCATATGCCGAAGGGCTCGACCTTCTGCGCCACAAGAAAGAATTCGGGCTCGATCTGCTGCAAATTGGGAAAATTTGGCAATACGGAAGCGTGATTCGCTCCTGGCTGCTTGATCTGACCGTCGATGCGTTGCAGAAAAATCCCACACTGGAAGGCATCGCCGCTTACGTTACCGATTCCGGCGAAGGACGCTGGACGGTGATCGAGGGCGTCGAGCTCGGCGTGGCCCTGCCGGCGATTTCGTCAGCGCTCGACAACCGATTCCGCTCGCAAGACCCCGAACCCTTCGCCAACAAGCTGCTGGCCATGATGCGGAACGAATTTGGCGGTCACGCGGTAAAGAAAACAGCGAGCTAATTTCGATCAACCGGCCGAACTGAAATACGTTAAGGGAACTCTATGAAGCTTGACGCTCGCGTACTTCCGGACCTGGTTTCGCTCAGCCGTGCCGTGCTGGAAGAAACGTTTCCGGTTATCCAACAAGCCGTTTCCAAACGCGGCAGATTTGCGATTGCCTTGTCGGGCGGACATACGCCCGAGAAAATGTATTCGCTTTGGGCTGGGACCGAACAGTATCGCAACAAAACCCCCTGGGATAGCGTGCATCTGTTTTGGAGCGACGAACGATTCGTTCCCGCGAATGATCCTCGCAGCAATTATCGTATGGCGCGCGAAACTCTGATCTCTCACATTCCTATTCCCGCGCAAAATGTGCATCCGATGCCGACGAACTTGCCTTCACCGGAAGAATGTGCCCGCGCGTATGAGACGGAACTTCTGGAATTTTTCGGTTCCGAGCCGCCCGCATTCGATGTGCAGCTTCTAGGACTTGGCACGGAAGGCCACACCGCTTCCTTGTTTCCCGGCTCTCCCGCGTTAGACGAAAAAGTGCGCTGGGTGGCCGCAGTCCGAGTGCCGGCCGAGCCTCCGCAGCGCATCACTCTCACACCCGCCGTCCTTAACCAAGGCCGTAACACGTTTTTTCTTGCGGCTGGTGAAAACAAACGCGAGATACTGTCTGCCATCCGTGAAGAGCCCAGCGGCCGTCCCAGCCAGTATCCCGCCGCCAGAATTCATCCGGTCAAAGACCCGGTGTGGTTTTTGGATGCGGCTGCGGCCGGTTAAGCCCGCGCTTTCGCTTTTGCTGAAGCTTTTCCCGGGCCAAAACGTCTAAATAACACAGGCGTGATTTCTCCTATAAAATATAGACTGGACGTTCTCTGGCACGCGGAAGTGAGGCTGTAGGTGGCAGGCGAGCGTATCCGCTGGCGCACAAGACCATGAAGACCTCATCGGCTGGAAATACGCGGAAATCCTTGGCAGGGCTGGTGTTATTGTTTGCGGCCTCCCTTGGAGTCGTCTCCTGCAATTCAAAGACTGCGGCCGTCGGGCCGGATCTCGCCGTGCCGGTAAATGTCGCCAAGGCGGTGAAGAAGACTGTCCCCATTCAGCTGAGTGCAATTGGCACCGGGGAAGCGCATTCCACCGTCTCGATCAAGGGCCAGGTAAACGCCCTACTCAAGGAAGTTCACTTCAAGCAAGGTGATTTCGTCAAGAAAGGCGATTTGCTGTTCAACCTCGACGCCCGTCCTTTTCAGGCTTCGCTGGCGCAGGCGCAGGCAAATCTTGCTCGCGATAAAGCCCAAGCCGACCTCACGATCGTCCAGGCCGAGCGTTACAAAAAGCTTTATGACGAAGGTATTTCGCCCAAAGAGCAATTCGACCAAATGCAGGCCAATGCCGCCGCTCAGCAGGGCTCAGTACACGCCGACGAGGCTGCCGTCGAATCGGCTAAACTTCAGCTTCAGTATTGCGCGATCTACTCGCCGGTCGATGGGCGAACGGGAGCTTTGCAGGTGTATCCCGGAAACCTGGTTAAAGAGAATGATGTCCCGGTGCTGGTAGTGATAAACGAGATCGCTCCTTTATACGAAGATTTTTCCGTGCCGGAGCAATATCTCGGGGTGATCAAGAAATACATGGCCGGAGGAAGTCTGCAAATTGAAGCGACGCCCTATGGCGACACTGCACCGGAACTGGGCTACCTCACGTTTGTAGACAACACGGTGGACAACACCACTGGAACGATAAAGCTTAAAGGTACATTCGCCAACGCGGACCATCGCCTGTGGCCGGGGCAGTTTTCAACCGTGACGCTCCGCTTATCCGAGGAAGAAAATGCAACTGTGGTTCCCACGCAGGCGGTGCAGACGGGACAAAGCGGCGATTTCGTTTTTGTAATCAAGCCGGATCAAACAGCCGAATCGCGCCCAGTGAAAGTGGCGCGCTCGCTTGGCTCGGAATCTGTGATTGCCAAAGGCGTCGAGCCGGGCGAGACAGTAGTGACGGACGGCCAATTGCGGCTGATCCCCGGCATCAAAGTTCAAATCAAATCCACGCCTCAGGGGAACTAGGAATTCGGTAATGAATATCGCCGAGCCATTCATTCGCCGCCCGGTAATGACTACGCTGGTCATGGCGGCAATTCTCCTGTTCGGCATCCTCGGCTACCGCGCGCTCGCCGTCAGCGAACTTCCCAATGTGGACTATCCCACGATTCAGGTGTCCGCCAGTTTGCCCGGCGCGAGTCCGGACACCATGGCTTCTTCGGTAGCGACTCCTCTCGAAAAGCAATTCTCTACAATTGCCGGCATCGATTCGATGACCTCGTCGAGCTCGCTTGGCACCACCGCCATTACCCTCCAATTTGATTTGAGCCGCAATATCGACGGGGCCGCTCAAGATGTCCAAGCCGCCATTGCGCGTGCTGCTTCTCAGCTTCCACCCAGCATGCCCACGCCGCCTACGTATCAGAAGGTGAACCCGGCGGACCAGCCCATCCTTTACGTTGCGATGGGATCGAAGACGCTGCCGCTTTACACCGTGGACCAATATGCTGAGACCCTTATGGGCCAGCGCATCTCGATGGTGAAGGGCGTCGCGCAAGTCCAGGTGTATGGTTCGCAGAAATATGCCGTGCGCATCCAGCTTGACCCGCAAGCTCTGGCCACGCGGCAGATCGGCATCGACGACGTTCACACGGCAGTGCAGAACGCCAATGTGAATCTCCCTGTCGGCACGCTATACGGCGAACACCGTGCGTTTACGCTGCAGGCCAACGGGCAACTCACTCATGCGTCGGTTTATCGTCCTTTGATTGTGGCCTACCGCAACGGCTCGCCGGTTCGCCTGGAAGATTTGGGCAAGGTTTATGACAGCGTGCAGAACGATCGCGTGGCGAATTGGTGGAACGATACCGATTCGGTCGTGTTGGCGATCGAGCGCCAGCCCGGTACCAATACCGTCGAAGTCGTGGACGCGGTAAAGCAACTGCTTCCGCAGTTTCGCGCCATCATTCCACCTTCCGTGCAGATGCAGATCCTTTACGATGCATCCGACTCGATTCGCAAATCCGTTGCCGATGTGAAATTCACTCTATACCTCGCGATCGCATTGGTCATTCTCGTAATTTTCTTGTTTCTGCGGAATCTTTCGGCGACCGTAATTCCCAGCTTTGCGCTGCCCATGTCCATCATTGGCACTTTTGCCGTGATGTATTTGATGGGTTACACCGTGGACAACTTGTCGTTGATGGCTTTGACCCTCTCGGTCGGGTTCGTGGTGGACGATGCCATCGTGATGCTCGAAAACATCGTGCGGCACATGGAAATGGGCGAAGGCGTAATGGAGTCAGCGCTGAGCGGCTCACGCGAAATCGGATTCACGATTCTGTCCATGACCGTTTCGCTCGCCGCCGTTTTTCTTCCCGTATTTTTCATGAGCGGGATCATGGGGCGTCTGCTTCACGAGTTCGCGGTGGTAATCATCACTTCAATTCTCGTTTCCGGAGTTGTTTCACTCACACTCACGCCCATGCTGTGCAGCCGGTTCCTCCGTCCGGCGGGCGAACAGAAGCATGGGCGCGTGTATATGGCGCTCGAGAGATTCTTTGACTGGCTGCTGAACCTTTACGATGTTTCGTTGAGATGGTCGCTGCGCCATCGTGTATTCGTCATGGTCGTGTCCGGAATCATTCTAGTGGTCACCGTATGGCAGTTTGCTGTTATCCCCAAAGGATTTCTGCCCGCCGAAGACAGGTCCCAGATATTCGCCTTCACCGAAGCTTCTCAGGGAATCTCTTTTGACTCCATGAGGCAACATCAGCTCGCGTTAAACAAAATCGTGCTCGACGATCCGAACCGCAATGATTTCTTCTCCAGCGTGGGCAGCTTTACGGCTAGCAATGGAGGAATCATTTTCATTCATTTGAAGGACCGCAAAGATCGCCCCGGAACGCAAATCCCCGCGATATTGCATCTCGAAGAGAAGTATGGGGGCGTGCCGGTGATGGGGAGCGCGATTCGCGGGGTCGCTCCGCTGTTTGTGCATCATCCCTCGATCGATGAGGTCATCGAAGAATTTCGCGAGAAGTTTGCGACCGTAACTGGAATTAACGCTTACATGCAAAATCTGCCTCCCATTCAGGTCGGCGGACAGCTCACCAAGAGCCAGTACCAGCTTGCGTTGCAAAGTCCGGACACGGCGGAGTTGTATCGCGATTCCATGATGTTTATGAAGGAAATGGCGAAGCTCCCCGGCCTTCAAGACGTGACCACGGATTTGCTCATAGCCAATCCTCAGGTGAACGTCAACATTGATCGCGACAAAGCATCAGCGCTGGGCGTATCCGCCCAGCAAGTCGAGGACGCGCTCTACACCGCGTACGGCCAGCGCCAGATTTCCACGATCTACGCGCCCAATGACGAATATTGGGTGGTGATGGAGCTCGAAGACAAATACCAAGCTGATCCCGCGGCTCTCTCGATGCTCTACGTTCATTCCAGCACCGGAAACCTGGTTCCGTTAAATGCGGTCGCAACCTTAACCACCAACCTGGGCCCGCTCACTGTAAACCATCTAGGCCAGCTTCCCGCCGTCACGCTTTCGTTCAACTTACAAAACGGAGTTGCCATCGGCGACGCGGTGAACAGCGTGAATAAACTTGCCAGAGAGATCTTGCCTCCGACAGTTACGACCGAATTTCAAGGAACGGCGCAGGCGTTTCAGTCCTCATTGTCCGGCTTGGGCATATTGCTCTTCATGGCTATTCTGGTGATTTACATCGTCCTGGGGATCTTGTACGAGAGCTTCATTCATCCGATTACGATTCTTTCCGGTTTGCCTTCCGCGGCTTTCGGCGCGCTCCTGACATTGCAGATTTTCCATCTCAGCCTCGATCTCTACGGATTCGTCGGCGTCATCATGTTGATCGGCATCGTGAAGAAGAACGCCATCATGATGGTTGATTTCGCAATCGAGCGCGAACGCCACGGCCACAAGACAGCCGAGGAAGCAATCTACGAAGGCTGTTTGATCCGCTTTCGCCCTATCATGATGACCACCATGGCGGCGCTGATGGGCACGCTCCCGATCGCTCTAGGTTCAGGCGCCGGTGCAGATTCGCGGCGCCCGCTCGGTCTCGCCGTGGTGGGTGGCCTGGTTTTCTCGCAAATGGTTACGCTGTATCTGACGCCAGTTTTCTACACGTATATGGATCGCTTCCAGACCTGGGCCGAGGCCCGTTTCGGGAAAATAAGCCGGAAACGGAACACGGTTCTCACGGACGAACATTCTTCCGCCGATTGATCTCGCTCAGAATTTCAAATCCAACTTGCACAAGCCACGCAATTTTTCCGCTCGCGCTACTGTTCTTCAGTACAGTTTTTTTCTTTGTCATTGGGTACTAATGTGGCTGTCATTCCGTACCATTGACCCTGTTCGAGCGCGAACCTAACATGCACCAGGACGCAAAAGGCGCCCCGGAACGCAGGGTTGCTTCTGCTGTGTTTCGTTTTGGTCCGCAGGAACCCAGCCAGAATGCGTTATGGAGAGGATTTCCCAAGAGATATAAGAACGCGCCCGAGACGGCGCGGCCCGCGCATGAACTCGCGCGTTACGGTGGTAATTCAGTGCGATGAGAAAGCCGAGCCACCGTCTTTCGAAGCAGGGTTTACTCGGGTGGTAAGCGCGAACGGTTGCTTACTTGTGAGCCCAAAGGAACTCGAATTGCAACAGCGTTTGAGGCTCACGAATCTGTCCACCCGACGAACGGTCGATGCCGTGGTGGTTTGGAAAGGCATGCAACGGCCGGACGGTTGGGACATGGGAATTGAAATCACTGCGCGGGGTATGGATTTCTGGGGTATTGAACTTTGAAATTTGAAAATCTGAAGGTACCTCCGGCCAAGTCTGCTGGTTCGCAGGCAAAGGCGATAGCCATGTCTGCAAAACCAAGCGTGTTGGCGTCAACTATTCCCGGCGCACAGTCGATGAAGCAGTCCACTCCGGGAGAGGAACGCCGGAGCAGTTACCGCGTTCTACTGCGCGTGCGTGCCAGCATTCACGTCGCGCTGCAGGGAAAACCGGTAACCTTCGAGACTGTCACACTCAGCGTCAGCAATCACGGGGCATTGGTTGTTCTGAAGCAGAGCCTCCCGTGCGAGACCCGGCTCGTTCTTGAGCACAGCGGCACGAAAGAGCGCGTCGCTTGCAAAGTTGCGCGAATCTCGCGCGAAATGCCTGAAGGATTCCACGTCCCACTTGAATTTGATTCTCCCGCGCCGAATTTCTGGCGAATCGCTTTTCCCCCCGCCGATTGGCGCCCGCCCGAAGATCTGTAGACACTATCTTCCTTCATTGTGCTGCTGGGCCGGAAACTCGCAAACGCGGAGTCTCGCCGACAATGGTTACCTGCTGCGCACGATCAAGCTATTAGAAGGGAAGTTTGCGCAGGTCCAGATTGCCGCCCGAGAGGACGATTCCAATCTTCTTGCCTTCGGCTCGAATGCGCCGATTCAACGCCGGAGCGGCCGACACCGCGCCGGAAGGCTCAACCACAAGTTTGGTTCGTTCCCACAGTAGAAGCATTGCCGCAGTAATCTCTTCTTCACTGACCAAAGAGATTTCATCCACAAAAGATTGCAGGATCGAAAAAGTTAAGGGGCAAAGTTCCGCCCGCAGCCCGTCCGCCATGGTCTCGCCCTTCGCTGCCGGTTGGATTTTTCCCGCCGCCAGTGAACGGTAAGCGTCATCCGCATTGCTCGGTTCGCCCCCGATCACGCGGATCCCCGGACGCATGTTTTTCGCTGCAATACTCGTGCCAGACAAAAGACCGCCCCCACTCGCCGGCGTAATCACTACGTCCAAATCGCCGACCTCCTCCAGTAGTTCGAGAGCTGCTGTACCTTGACCTGCAATCACGCGTGCGTCGTTATACGGATGCACCAGATGCGCCCCAGTCTTTTTCATCACCTCGGCGCAGGTGGCCTCGCGCGAAGCCATATTCGGCTCGCACAGAGTGATCCTACCGCCATAATTCTCCACCGCGCGCATCTTCGCTGCGGACGAATTCGAAGGCATCACGATGTATGCCGGAATGCCTCGCCAACGGGCAGCCAGCGCCAGAGCAGCCGCGTGATTTCCGGACGACGGAGCCACCACGCCGTGACGCGCTTCTTCATCTGTAAGCGAAAAAACCGCGTTCGTGGCCCCCCGAATCTTAAACGAGCCCGTCCTCTGCAGGTTCTCGCATTTGAAGAACAGCCGAGCGCCGGCGATCTCGTCGAGCGAGGCAGAAGTGACTACCGGCGTGCGATGAATGTAGGGGACGATGCGCTGGTGCGCTGCGACGATCGCTTCGAAGTTTGGCGCGTCCATTCGCAGGGATGTTGCGTTCATAAGCATTCGTCCTGCGCCATTTACTTGGAGCGCGCCGGAACGGTGAAGGTGATTTTCGCTGCCGCGCTGTTCTCGAAGCGGTCGGCGATTTGAACAGCCACGGTATGTTCACCTGCGGCCAATCCGCTGATGGGGATCTGATAGCTTTCCCTCGGCGCGTCGGAAAGCAAGCCCTCTGGAAAGACGAGTGACCAGTCGCCCGCATCCACACTGTATTGCGCCCTCGCGAGTGCGCTCGCGGAGCTGATCCCTTGGAAAGTTACTTTTACCAACGGCGCTGCGGTGTCAGCTCGCAAATTTTCAATACGCGGCGGAGTGTTTTCCACTTCAAAGCGGTCGCTCTCGCGCTCGGTCGTAAGCGCCTGGTCTGCTGGATTCGACGGCGAGTCCGAGGCCACGATTTTCAGATAATACGCTCCGTCGGGCATGGTTGTGGTGTCCCACGAATAATACTTTTGCGTGAACTTGCCCTTCAGTAGGCGCCAGTTCTTTTCGCCTTCGCCGTGATAATAAATCGTGTAAACCAGGTCGTCGTCGTTGTCGTCGTGCGCGCTCCATAGCACGCTCGCGTAACCTTTGTCCTCGAATCCCTGCGGAGGGACTTCGATTTTCAAAGGTCGTGCCGCCTCCGGATTTGCGCTAACAGGCGCTGGAAAATTTCCCGTGCTGCGTTGCGGCTGTCGAAGCTGAACGGAAGCGGGAATTGCCGGACCGGATGGCGGTGGTGTGAATCCCTGGGCGCGAATGCCGGGGTCTTGAATGGCAATATCGTCGATCACCGGCGCAACATTTTTCGGTTGATACGCCAGACTTACCCAGGAAACATTTGGCACACTGCCGGCAGCGGTATCCACAAAAACCGCTTTCCATTGAATAAAACGAGCCGCGGGGCAATCCACAGTCTCCCCCGCTGGATTTTTGTATGGCCCAGCCCAGGCGCTCCAATTCTTCTGCGGGCTGGAAGTATTTCCCGAGCGGGCATAAAACTCCACTTTGCCCTGTGCCGCGCTATCTCCCCACCACGACAAGCGTCCCCAGTGCGAAAATATCTTGGCGTCGAAGGTATCGGACTCAAAGCTGCCGCTGCGCTCATATCCCGGACCCAGCGTGAAGATTTTTCCGGGGTTCGCCGTGGCTACTAATGTCTCTCCGTTACGCCCCGAAATCAGGCTGGTTACCTGCGCTGAGGCAGTTTTCGCGATGCTAGAATAGACATCGTTGCCTTCCAGCGAAAGAATTACGCCCTTGTTTCCCGTACCCAGCAGAATATGCCTCGAAGAGGAAAGCCCCATGGCAAACACCAGTTCGTCGCGTGACGACCACAACGTCTCCGGAGCGCCATCCGCCGATATTTTTATTACTTCCGCGCCGCCGGTCGGCGATGAAATGAACGGGAACGAAATGTTGGGCGGCGACGCCTGCGCTTGTAATTGCAGCGTGACGCTTGCCTGCGGCGTTGCGGCAGCTTGCGGTTGACCCGAAGGCGGTGGCAGATTCAGGATCGGCGCAGTGACGGCTCCGCGCTGTTTTTCGCCGATCGACGCGGCATAAATATTTCCCTGCTCGTCGGTCAGCAGGGAAGTCACTTCCTTCTTGCTGGTCTCATGGACGACAAATGCAGAACCCGACTCAGGCATTGCTTGGGAATTTTTCCTGACGACCGCGACGCGCAAAACCAATCCATTCGGATCCGTTCCGATCAGAAGGTTTCCTTTTTGATCGAATGCGATGGACCGCGCGTGCCGTTCATCGCTTTGATAAAAAACCTGCCCCTTGCCATCCGGCGTCACCGCGAACACTTCGCCCTTATCTCCGGTGGCCACAAACATGGTGCCCTGCGAATCCATCGCCAAGGCCCAGATATATTTTGTTTTCGGATCGAAGAAGACGCTCTTCTGGCCTTCCGGCGTGAGTTTGTACACTTTTCCGTCCGGCGAAGTTCCCACGTATAAATTATCGTGAGAATCAAACACGATGGCCTGCGCCGCGAGCTCACCTGACTCGAACACCGTTGTCGGTTTTGCCGGGTCGTCTAATCGCAGCACCTTCGCATTCGATCCCCCCGCCGCATATAGGCGTCCTTTCGAATCCATGCGCAGCGCCCAGAGGTATGCGAGATTGGGATCGGAAAACGAAGTGAACTTTGGCGCCGGCATCAATTTTCCATCGCTGCGTATCGCCACACCGTTCGCCGTCCCGCGCTCGAATTCGGAGAATTCCGATTGCCGCCAGGTGCGCGTGTGTTCCGCGAAAGTAGAGACGGTCGCAACGAGCCCGATGGCCAGCGCGCACACAAGAAATTGTCGTGAGCTTATCAATCAAAGCTCCTTTCGAAGTGGGAATTTATTTCACAATTATGGTCAGAGTGCGTTCGCCGGTGATGACCTGATGCATTTCCGCAGACCATGAGCCTGCCAATGATTGGTGCAACAATCTCGCGCCGCCAACGCTCTGCCGCTGGTCCAGCACGTTGATTTCCGAGGAGGGCACGTTGGGCATTACCTTATCTTCGACGAGCAGCGTGGTAGTAGGTTGCAGAAGCGTAGCGTAAAGACAGTCGTTTTGCCTCCCGCGATTGATCAACTTGATGAGCTCTTCGAGACCTGGAAGCGTAGCCTGCATTGCGGCCATGGGGTCCACGGTGCGGTCCAATGTTTCACCGTCGCTGATTAACAACTGCAGCGTCCCACGAGCCGTCTGCGGCGGAATGGTGATGGGGATTTCCTGAATGAACGGCTCGCCGCGATATGGCCTCAACAACACTTTCACGGCCATGGTTTCCCCCGGGGCTACTTCGCTTTTCTCGGTCCAGGCATTATCGATCATGGACCAGCGCCGCTCGGCCAGCGCCGTCACTTTTATACGCACGCGGTCCACATGCGCCCGTTCGTACGGATTCGAATAAATCCGCGCAAAAATACTTTGCACTTCAGACGCCACGTAGAAGCCGCTCGGAATCGGCATGTCATTCGGCGCAAAGAGGTTCTCCAAATGGACCGGAGTGTGCCCCTTCAATTCTATGTCGCCATCCATTTGCAGCGTCCAGCCTTCGCCATAGGCAGGGCTGCCGACAATGCCGTTGTAAGTGGCCAGCGCCACCAGCACGGGAGTGAGCTGCGGGCTTTCGATCACTTCAAAATGAAATTGTTTTTCGGCACTCGGCGTGGATAGCTCCACATCCACAGGAATCATCGGCGGTCCAGCGCCTAGCTTGCCCATGATTGCTGTCGTGCGGTCCTGGGTCAGCGTGCCAATGGTAGCTCCCGAGGTCATAATCTTTGTCGACGCCATTGCCGACGCCAAAGTTGTAACCACGTGGCCTCTGGTCATCGGCATGGAAACCGAGCCAAACGAGAAAATTGGATGGCCGCACGCGAGTACCGTTCCATCGCTTTCCACGGCGGTGACCGTGCACCCCGGAGCAATCGAGAGATCGCCGCGAATTAATTCAACGCCTACCATGTCGCCCGGTTTTAGCTGCGCGTCCTCCGGCTCCGGGTCCGCGCTTCCGCCAGGCGCGACGCTCATGCCCCAGGCCGAAAGCTCCTTGCTGAATTGCGCGATTGTCTCGGGATAGAGTCCCGCGGAAATCAGTGGCGTCTCAATGGGAACCAAAAATTGGCCAGCCCCCGCACTGGTGCGAGTGGAAAATTCCTGCGGCAACGATACACGCGATGCCGCCGGAAAAGATCCCGTATTGACGGCTGACGGCGGCGCTCCGGCGCCAGTTTGCTTCGGAGCCGCCGCATCTCTCTCTACGTCGAGCATGTTTTGAATCGGTGTTACTCCACCGATTGCCTCTTTGGTAAAAATGCCCAATTTCAGAGACAGCGCGCCAGCGAGCTTTCCATCGAAATAAACCGGGCTTCCGCTCATCCCTGCCACCACGCCCGAGTGCTCCGCCTTTTCGCCGAGCAGTTGAACCAGAATCACGTCCTGCTTCGGACCCATGGCGTTATGCAAAACGCCCAGAACCACCAGGTCCACCTTCTCCACTTCGTCACCAGTGAAAATCGTATAAGCCACGCCCTTTAATCCGGGGCGCACTTTATCTAAGGGAAAAGTCGACGAGGTGTCGCCGGCAGACAGACGCAGAGCAAGGACGAGAATCAGGGCCAACAGATATGCGAAATAGCGTTTCGCTGGGGCCGTGGGCATAAACATAAATGATACCCGCCGCGACTCCGGGAAGCAAATCGCCCGTGCTAGAATCGCGCATGCCGAAGATCTTCCGAAACAAAACAGTTTCGCCCGGCGGCAATATCAACGGCGTCCTGGAGCTTCCCGGCGACAAATCCATATCCCATCGTTACGCAATTCTGGCCGCTCTCGCCGAAGGACGCACCGAAATTCTCAATTATTCTTCCGCCGCAGATTGCAAAAGCTCGCTCGGCTGTCTTCGCCGCCTGGGTATTAAAGCGGACCTGACGCGCGAGCGTCTTCGCATCACAGGCAAAGGCCTGGACGGTCTGCAAGCTCCGCGGCGTACCCTCGACGCGGAAAACTCCGGGACTACCATCCGTATGCTTGCGGGAGTGCTCGCCGGCCAGCCTTTCGCGTCAACCCTGTCCGGCGATGCTTCATTACGGGCTCGCCCCATGCGCCGCGTGGTGGAACCCTTGCGAAAAATGGGCGCCGAAATTAGCACACATGAGGGCGATTGTGCGCCGCTGGAAATCCGCGGCAGCAAATTGCATTCCATAGACTACTCGCTTCCGATTCCGAGCGCGCAAGTGAAGTCGGCGATCCTTCTCGCGGGACTCTACTCCGACGGCGTCACAACGGTGTGCGAACCTGTCCGGACCCGCGACCACACCGAGCTGGCTCTGCGCGAATTTGGAGCGACGATTGAAAGTTTGAACAAGTCCGTGCGCATTCATCCGCGTCCCAAGCTTCAGGCGCGCCGGTTGATCGTTCCAGGCGATCTTTCGAGTGCAGTGTTTTTCATAGCCGCCGCGCTCGTTCTGCCGGATTCCTCGTTGATGTTGCACAACGTGGGATTGAATCCCACGCGCACGCGCATCCTCGATTTCCTCATTTCCATCGGCGCAACAATCCATCTGGCTTCCGTCGAATTGCGCGGCGGCGAACTGATCGGCGATGTCTCGGTTCGTCACTCGGCTCTGGCAGGCGGTGAAATAGGCGGCGCGCAGTCCGCTGAGATGATTGACGAGCTTCCCATGCTTGCCGTGCTCGGGCCGTACACGGAGAAGGGAATTGAAATCCGTGGGGCGCAGGAGTTGCGCATGAAAGAAAGCGATCGCATCGCCACGCTCGCTGAAGGTCTACGCCGTATGGGCGCCGTTGTGGAAGAATTTCAAGATGGATTGCGAGTGCAAGGCCGCTCCGCCGGAAAACTTCGAGGGGCTAAAGTAGATCCCGCTGGCGACCACCGTATCGCCATGGCGCTGGCCATTGCAGCTCTGGGTGCAGAAGGTGACACAGTGATTCGTAACGCCGACTGCGTTGCGGTATCGTACCCGGAATTTTTCACTACGCTCGAACGCTTACGCGGCGAAGAAAAAGGCGATCAAGACTTGCGCAAGTAGATGGTGCCGTAGCTCGTTGCGATATGAATTTTTGGCCCGCCCGTTCCGATCTTGCCGCTAAGCCGCCCCGTTCCATTCTGGTTGCTAGGCTTCAGGCCTGAATCCTCGAAATCGCTCTGCACCTCGCCGGATTGCGAGACCGCAGAAATCTCGAAGTTGGAGTTCGAAGGCAGCGTGATATCCACTTCGCCGGAGTCGTCCGCTATAGTGATGTCTTCGCGCGGCGGCTGAGAAAAGCGCACTTTGATGTCGCCTTTGGTGTCCGCAATATCGAGGCGCCCGCTGACGTTTTCCACCCCGATGTCCATTTCGTGAGTGGCTAGTTTGGAGGCGCCGCTCACGTCCGAAATCTCGATTTGTCCTGAATCCAGCTCGAGGCGCCCGCGTACGCCGGCCAGGGTCATGTCCGCTCTTTGGGAGTGGTAATGAGCTGTCCCGGCCACGCTTCGCACGCGAATCGGTCCAAAGAAATCGCCGTCAACCGCGGCATTGCCCTTCACGTCGGTTATCTCGATTTCGTCGCCGCGTCCAGCGACGCTGACGTTGCCGCCGACTCCAGTAATGCGAACATCGCCTTTCGACATTTTTGCGCTCACGTCGGCACCAGCGTTATGGATTTCGATGTCCCCGGTCCCGCTCCCGGCGGTTACCGGTCCGGCTACCTGCGAAATACTAATGTCGCCGTGCGACGTGTTGGCCCACAGCGCGACCTGTGCAGGCAGCGTTACGTTCAGATCCACACCCACAACGCCGCTCGAATCCTCCTGTTTCACAGGATGAACAACGTAGCCGCCTCCCGTTTGTTCGATTACGACCTTCACGTTTTTCATCCGTTCCTGCGCAGCTGATTCGGTCGGTCCTGAAGCAGTCTTATTCACCATCACACGCAAGCTGCTTCCTTCTCCCGGATGCACTGAAATGTCCCCGCGCGCAGTGCTCAGAGTAACGTGCGCGTTCGCCGGCAAAACCTCGGGTGGAACATCGTCGCTCTCCGAATACCTTTTCGAAAAAAGATCCACATCCACGTTTAAGCCCGGATCTTTTTGCAAGACCCAGCTTTTCACTCCTAAGCCGATAAAAACAAAAATCACTAGAACCATCAGGGCGGCTTCTCCGCCCGATAACAGTGGAGGCTTGCCTTCGCCGGTTCGTTGCGCCTGAAGATGATCGATGATTTTTGCGACGCCCCATACGATTAACAGCAGGGGCCAATAGCGGTAGAAGTAGTGCCACATCCGAACGGCTGGATGAAAGTGGTCGAAAAGAAAAACGCCGCCGAGGAAAATTAGGAGCAATCCGCTGAATATCGAACCACGTTGATTGGCAGAGTTGCTCACAGGGTGCTCACGAACTGGTGTGGCCCTGTTTTGAGGCGAACTGTTGCGCCACAAGTATGATGCCCGCCACAATCAGCAACACGGGCCACAGGTCCCCAAAACTGAAACGGCTGAATTGCGCAATCATGAACAAAACGCCCACGGTAACAACCATCAGCGGGCCCATCAGGCTGCGGACCCGGCAATGCGCGCACGTGCAGTGAACGCGGTTTGAATCTGCCATCGAATATCTCCTACGACCTTCTGTGCATGCGGTCCCAGGTGAGCCATCCACCCAGGATGATCAATCCTACCGGCCAGGTTTTTGCGAACCACTCGGTGTCCAACAATCCAAAATTCCTCATCAGCAACAGCGCTCCAATGGCGATCAAAATAATTGCGCCCAGTGGCTTAGGCCCGTCTAGGGAAGCAAAATCGGACGGCCCCGGTTCGCCCATCATCCGGGCCTTCGCGGTGCGGTATGCTTCGATGGGCATATAGAAATAAAAACACGCAAGTCCAATTCCGAAGAATGCGTCGTATCCGCCGGGCAAATCGCTGCTCAACAGCGCAATCAGCCCGCCAAAAATCAGAACGTGGATCAAAGCCTTGATGTATTGGCCGTTGTAGACCGCCCCAAGCCCAGGAATAAATCCCAGCGTCGCTGCCAGACCCGGGCGCGGATCAGATCCGGGAGGCACGTCCGGCCGCGCGGTGGCCACCGGTGCAAGGCAGCTTTCGCAGTAGAGCGCGCCGTGAACTTCCCGCGTACAAGTCGGGCACAGCGGCTTGCCGCAGTTGCGGCAATATCCCGTAGCGGCCACTTCTGGGTGCGTGGCGCAGTTCATCGCCTGCTCCGGATGGAACTGTTGTTCGAACCTTCGGCCATCCTGTTGGCCAGGCTTTCGGTTAACAGAAACGCAAAAATCGGTCCGCTGCGGATCCGTGTGCGCATCGGAGGTGGCGCTGTTTGCGATTTCTGCTGCGGCGTCGAACTGGGTGGAATCGAATTATGTTCCTCTTGCGGAGCCGGCGCGGGATTACTGACCGGCATCGGTTCCGGCTCCGGCTGAAGCTTCGACTGAATCTCGTACACCACGCGAAGGTCATTCACGAATTTAGCGCCGCGCGCATAAGTGAGGTGTGCTTGCCGGTTGGCCGCGCGCAATACATTGGCCGGGCTCAGATCGGCATGCTTCAATTTCGTAGGTGTCAAACCAGCGGCATAAGAACCGATCACCAGCGCTAGAGCAGCTGTGGCCAATCCTATTGCGAACCGCGGCTGCCACAGCGTCGAAATCCAGCCGAACCATCGCGTCCAACTTTCCTTCTGCGTGCGAGGCCCCAGCGTAGCGTCCAGAATTTTCGCAACGAGCTGAGGCGGCTCTTCTACCATCTCCGTGTGTTGCATGCGGGTCACCACGCCACTCACCAGCGCAACCAGTTGCTCGCAGTTCGAGCATCCCGCCGTGTGCGCGGAGAAGGCCGCAGCCTCAGCCGTGGACAGCTTCCCGTCCAGGAAATCGCTCAGCCGCTCTTCCGTAGATATGCAGTTCCAATCCATTGAACTCTTGGTCCCCAATCAAACGACAAATTACTACGCTTCCTTCAATTCGACCGCACGCCCATTTCTTTCAAAATACGTGCCAGCTCGATTCGTCCCCGGTTGATCCGCGATTTCACCGTGCCCTCCGGCACTTGTAGCACCGCTTGAATTTCGTTGTACTCCAGACCTTGCAAATCGCGCAATATTACGGACTCCCGCAATTCCGGCGAAAGACGCGACAAACCATGCTGCAGTTGAACGCTCAATTCCGCAGCCTCGGCCAGCTTGTCGGGCGCTCTCGCCGAAGAATGCTTTTCCTCGATCTGCGGCATCGCGTCGTCCATGGAATCGGTTTGCCGGTCGTGGCGTGTGCGCCGGTAATGATCCACCAGCAAATTCCGCGTGACGCTGGTAAGCCACGTCGGAAACGCGCCGAATTCCGGTCTGTAGCTCGCAAGCGTCCGGTAGATGCGCAGGAAAACCTCTTGGCTCAGGTCTTCGGCTTCCGTGGCATTGCCCGTGAACCGGTAGCACAAATTGAACACGCGCCGCGTATGACGCCGCACGAGTTCCTCCCAGGCCGGCCCTTCGCCCCGGAGACATTGCTGTACCAGTTGGGCGTCGGCCTCCAATCTTCCTCAGCCTCGCATCACCCTGCATTCCAATCGGCCTCACACAATGAAACGCAACTTGCCCCTGAAAAGTTCCCCAAAGTGTGCGGTTCCGAACGCTTCAGCCCTCGCAATCCAGATTTAGCTGACTTGGCATCGCCCGGCATCTTATCCGCGTTGCGCTCGGAAACACAAGCCGGCGAGGTCGGCGAGTTCGGCTATCCGACGCAATATAAAAGGGCGCCCCTATAGTAGGGTTTGAGCGCTTGAGTCGAACCTATTCGAGACCATGCTAACCCAATCGAGCGTGTGGGAAAGGTTGAAATCTTAGTTCAGTCGCCCGATTGCCTCGAAAGGGTAGGTGCTTATGGTTTGGGATTGCCCTTCTGTTGTGAATTTCCGTTCGGTTTAACCTTATTGAAGTCCGGCACCTGGACGCAGAGCCCGCCCCGGCGCGTCATCTTCGCATAGCCTGCTACGAGCTGATCTTTGTAATGGTCGATCGAAAAGTCAAACGAATCGCCTGGGTCAGAATCGATCAATTCCAGGTCGGTGTCGCTCATGGTCAGCTTGCCGAAGCGCACCGATCCGCCCTTGAACGTTAAATAATTGTGCGCTGGGCAACTGTTCACCACCGCAGACTGTTTCGCCGGCCCCTCCGAAGATTTGAATCCCAATAAAATTTGGCCGCCGACGATATCAATGCTCACTAAATGACCCGTCAATTCGGGAGGCGGCAGGATTTTCGAAGGGTCTAGAATCAAATCATCCTTATCCACCGTGACGCCTTCCACCTTTTTCGTAGTGAGCAAGTTCGCGGTATCAATTCCGAGCATATCCATTAACCCTTTCACCGGCAGCTTCAGGGCCTTCACTTTTTGGGTGTGAACGCGAATCATTCCTTCCGGCGTAACCGATAGTGTTCCATCCGTTTCAAACGGGATGCCGCCCTTGCTTACCAACAGTCCCTTCACCACCAACAGTTGACCCTGAGTAGTTGCATTCAGTTTCTTCAGAGGCGCGTCAGGTTTTGCGAAAACGTAGTCATTCAGATCGTTCGCCAGAGCCGTCATGCTCACCGCGACCTTCGCCGAATCAATATCGAGCACGAAAGACCGCTTGTCGTCGAGGACGGGAATTTCGCCGTGCGTGGACGTCATCTTTCCGTTCAGCGTCGCAACGTGCACAATAATATTGTCCGTCAAATGGAACTCCACATTTTTCATTGCCACCGCCACTGCTCCGCTTGCGGCGGGAGCGCCTGGAGCCTGGTCGGCATTTGCGACTCGGAAGGGAATGAGACCGGCAAAGATACCTGCACACAAAACGCTCAAAACACAAAAAATCGCTGCTCGTCTCACTCGGATATCCTCCTCAATGACTGCCGCAAAAAAGCCGTCTTTCATCGGGGCGCGAGTTCAGTCGCGCCATTAGTTGACCAAATCCGTGCGGTTTCAGCCCCTGAGGGACAAATTCTGCAGCTGCAACACAGACTCGTTGGTGTCACGGCCGCTCACGTAGACGCGGGCCTCCGTCACGCTTCAGATGCTGGGCGTGTATCCGGAACATCGCAATACAGGTAATGCCGGATATTTGGGGAATTTTGTATCGCTGGCGGAAAGCTCGCACAAATAGAAGACCGAACCGCGGTCCGACTCGATCTGCCGCGCGTGCTGGCAGGTGCCGCACAGCCCTACTCGGTCGAGGGAGCTTGATGCCTCCGTACGTCCGCCGTCTCCCCTTATCACTTATAGGCCTCGCAACTAGTCGCAGGCGCTATTCTATCGCACGGCCTACCTTCATCATTGTATTGCGAGCTGGATTCGGTATTTGCTAGCGTTAGGGTGATCATAGGGATGCCACCGTATCCTCGTGGCCAGGATTTATTTAGAAGGAGCTTTTGTGACACATCGAAACTGGAATCTATTGAACTTATGTTGCTCGCTTCTCCTGTTTCTCGGCTTAGTCGCTTGCACTTCAACCGCCACCCAGGACCAGCGAGCACGCGACGAAAAGACTCGCGAAGAAGCCGCCAAAGCGACTGAGAAGATTAAGCCGGAGCTAAAGGAAGCAGGCAAAGAGTTAGGCCAGGCAGCACGCGAGGCCGCCGAAGACGCTCGTGCCGCAGCACAAGGAGTGAAGGAAGGCTGGAATCGCGATCAAACGCATGTCCTCAATTTGAACACCGCCCCGGAAAGTGAACTCGTCAGCCTGCCCGGAATCACCACAACTGATGCTCAAAGGATCGTTCGAGGACGCCCGTACCGCGACAAGAAGGAATTGGTCAGCAGGGAAATCGTTTCGAGCGCGGAGTACGACAAAATCCGCGATTACGTCTCCGCGGAATAGAAAACCGCTCGTTGTCTTGACACTCTCCGAAGCTTACTGCTACGGTGCGAAATCAATGTTTCAAAAGTCACGAAAGATTGTTTTGCTGCTGCTGGCAGTTCTGGCCGTCGGCTATTTATTTTATAAGTTCCGCAATTCAATCACGCTGGAGGGATTTCATTGGGGGATGATGGCGCAATCCCTCCGCGATGCGCGTCTTTCATTGCTCGTCCTCAGCGTGCTTGCGATTTATGCGTGCTTCGCACTTCGTTCCGCTCGATGGATGCGTTTTTCCCGCCACCTGGGGCGCACTAATTTTTGGCACGTTTATAGCGCCACGCTTATAGGCTTCACCTGCACCTTCCTGCTCGGCCGCGCCGGAGAACCGATCCGTCCCGTGCTAATCGCTAAGAAAGACGCAATCCCGATTGCGCGCATGTTCGGTGTGTATATTCTCGAGCGCGTGTTCGATATGGCTGCTGCCGCCGTAATTGCTGGGTTGGCATTGCTGGTCTTTGAACGAAGACCCTCGATGCCTGGCGGCCGGCAAAACATTCGGATCGAGACGCTGGCTCGTACCGGAGGGGCACTGCTTCTCATCGCGCTAGCTGCCGCCATTGCATTTCTGCTCTATTTCCGGTTTCATGGGGCGGAATGGCTGGCCAGACGGCTCAAGAAGCCCAGCTGGCATCACGGATGGCGCGCGAAAATTGCCACTTTGCTGGAAGAATTCAGCGAGGGTTTGCAGGGCATTCGCACCTGGGGCGATCTCGGTGTGTTAGTTGCCTATACAGGTGTGCACTGGATTCTCGTCCTGTTGGTATACGTTTGGGTCGCGCACGCCTTTAACGCAGAACCAGCGTTGGCGGCGATGACTCTATCGGGCGCGTTCATTGTCCTCGCCTTCACACTGGTTGGTTCTGCTGCCCAGCTCCCCGGAGTCGGCGGCGGCGCGCAGCTCGCTACATTTCTTGTTTTAACGCTGATCTTTGGAGTAGAAAAGGAGCCGGCAGCGACGGTCTCAATCATTCTCTGGCTGGTGACCTTCGCGAGCTGCTGCTTTGTAGGCTTGCCGCTGCTGTTCAAGGAAGGATGGTCGATGGGTGAACTTCGCCGCTTGGCCACTGCTGAAGAGCAGGTGGCGGAACAGATTGAATCAGCGGAGTGGTCCAGAAGAGTTGAGAGCACGGAAGAGAGACCGCGGTGAAGTGTCCGTTTTGCGCCCATCTGGATGACAAAGTAGTGGACTCCCGCGAAGCGCGTACCGGAGATTTGATCCGTCGCCGCCGTGAATGCTTGCGGTGCAACCGCCGCTTCACCACCTACGAGCGTATCGACGAAATTCCGTACATGGTCATCAAGAAAGATGGCCGCCGCGAAAAATTTGAACGTCAAAAGCTTTTGCAGGGTTTACTGAAGGCTTGCGAGAAGCGCCCGGTGCCGGTGGGAAAGCTCGAGACCATCGTGGACGAAGCAGAACAATTCGTCAGCGAAGCGCCCGAGCGCGAACGGACCACCACGGAAATCGGCAAGCTGATTATGGACAAATTGAAGAAGCTGGACAAAGTGGCTTACGTGCGCTTCGCGTCCGTTTATCTGGACTTTAAAGACGTGAAGGAATTCATGGATGAGCTGAAAACACTGTTGAAAGATCGCGCGAAAAAATAAGAACTCAACGCGGATGAGCCTGCCAGACTCCTGCTGCAAACTTCTTAATCGTACGAAATCCTAGATGATCGTAAAGCTGCACCGCCTGAGAATTCGCGCTGGTGACAGTCAGAGAAAGCGATTCGTAATTTCGGCGCTTCAAAACCTTGATCGAGCTTTCCATCATCGCGCGCCCAATACCGTGACCCTGATATCCCGGCATCACGCAAATCTGCGTGGTATGCCCGACGCCATTCGCGACGGTCGACGTAAGCAGCATGCCGATGGGGCGCTCTCCGGTGATTGGCTGCACCAGAAATGAAGCCTCCGGCAGAAACTGGCCGCAACCCGGCAACAGCACAATATTGCGCAAGAATTTCATCCCGCCCGCCTCGCTGCAATACTGATCGTTGATCTCCGCATCCACATGGTCGGCATAGGCTAGTTGAATCAGCCGCGCCGCGGATTCAAAGGCCTTATCCGTCCATGGCTCCAGACGCAGGCCGCTGGAAATCGGCTTGTTGTTGAGCCGAGCCTCGGCCAGAGGCAACAACATGAACAACCGAGTGTGCAGCGTGAAATATTGCGACAGAAAAGCAGGATCCAGTTCCGTGCCGAATGGCATTAACTGCGCTTCCACCCGTTGCAAGCGCGGTGTGGCACGTAGCGCGCTTACCATTTCAGTCACCAGCGTTTTCGTAATCGGCTCCTGCGGTTTTCGAGAGGATACGAACAATCCGCCAATCAATCCCTTGTGATCCTCCAGGACGTAGAACCCATAGCCTGTTGGTTTGTCCTCCTCCATGGCCACGTAGCCGCCCAGCGAATGCGAGTCCACGAACTTACGGATCAAGTCCACCGATGGGCGATAGTCCCAGTGGAGCTCATCCCGCCAGTGGCGAGTCTCCTCCTGGAACAGAGGTTCCAGTTTTCGCGACGCTATTTGGCGGAGATCTAGAATCTGCATGAAGTGCCCGGCATAATCCACCCGCATTATAGCTTTGCACGGTGCGGGAACCCAACCTAGGCGGGCACCTGCGGAATTTTGTGGTCGAGGCGGCGAACGCCCGGCCAGTGCACGATTGGCCCGATGTGTAACGAGGAACTAAATGAGCTTGCACGAAGGTGTGTTAACATTCTCTCGCCGATGCGCATTACTCTTGCGCTCGCGCCCAACGGATGGCCGTCTTCTCAGAGCTACGCTATCCCACAACGCGGCTTGCCAAGCTTCTCTCCAGCCTGCTGGCCATAGTCCTTTTCGCCTTCGTTTCGATCGCCTTGATCTCTGGGTTCCTTCTCTACCAAATGTTGCGACCGGCGCGTTCACCCGCCACGTTCGATTTGACCGTCATGATGGGTCACCCCAGCGCCGTCTCTTTCCCCATCGCCGACGGATCCTCGCGCGACGGCTGGTTTTTTCCAGGGCGTCGCGGCGCACCCACCGTGATCGTCTGCCACGGCTATCTTTCCCAACGGGCCGACGTGCTCACTCTGGTGACCGCCCTCCAGGATAGCCAATTCAACGTATTTCTTTTCGATTTCTCCGGCCACGGTACAAGCCTGGGCATCACTTCACTGGGCTACCGCGAGCGCCAGGAGCTTCGCTCCGCGATTCAAACTCTGTCCGCGCGCGACGACATCGACCCAAAACATTTTGGCCTCTGGGGGGTGGACCTCGGCGGTTACGTCGCGCTCGAAGAAGCCACCGCCGATCCGCGAATCTCGGCTCTGATCGTCGACGACGCCTATTCCGATCCGCGCGAAATGGTCCAAATCCAGGTCAAACAGTCGGGCCTCGGCGTTCTGCCTTACGTCGGCCGCTTCTGCGATTGGGAATTTCGCTTGATGAACTATCAGTTCCGTAACGAGCCCCCGGTCACCGCTCGCTTGCCCCTGACAAAAGGAATCCCAAAACTTTTCTTTGAATCGGAGAGCCGCCCCGCCCTGGCGACCGAGACCTTGCGATTATTTAATCTAGCTCCCGATCCAAAGCAATTAGCCCGCACGCGTTTGCAGTATTCTCAAATGACTGACGAGGACCGTAAGAACTACGAAAATGTCGTGGTCAGCTTTTTTCTCTTAAACATGTCCCCCACCGCGCTCCATTAGCGAGGAAGCTGGGTGACCGGGACGTACAGAATCCCCGGTTCCGCTTCGTTCAATTCGCCTCGAAATCTCCCCGCCTTGATAATCTCATCCAGCCCTTCTTGGTTGGTCAAAACGAGAGCGGCATCGTGATTCTCAGCCGACCATTCCGGAATTTCACGGTGAAAGTAAAACGCGAGTCCGTAGTTCCACGATCGGTTTAGCTGAAATGTGAAAATGCGGTCTGGCCGCAGGTCGCCGCGCAGGAAGGCGGCGTGCGGCCTCGCAGACAAATAAGGATCCAAAGCTGGAAGAAAACGAACATTCGCCACTTCCGCGCTTGCGGCCACAAGCAACGAACCAATCACAGCGACGAGCCACAGATTCCGGCGAGCGCCCGCTAAAAGCATTACAAACACCAGCGAGAGAATTACCACGCAGGTGACCGCGACAAAGTGCGAGCCAATATCCAATTTAGAAAGCTGGCGCGGTCTCAACAACACAGAAACGGCGACGGCCAGCCAAAAGACGCTGACCCCGGCGGTGACTAGCAGCGAAATCAAACTGCTTTTTCGAAATGCCCGCAGAGCACCCACGGCAAAAAGAAGCGCTAACGCCGGAATCGAAGGCAGAATGTAACCCGGCAATTTCGACTGCGACAAGCTGAAGAATAGAATTGGGAAAATTGCCCAACAGGCGAAGAAGAACCCCGGCGAATTGCCCCACGATTTTTCGCGCCAGAGACGCAAACCTCCCTGGGCCACGGGAATTAGCAGCACGGTCCACGGCAGCATCGCCAGCAGCACAATCCACCCAAAGAACCAAAATGGCTGTCTGTGCCGGAACACCGGAGTGAGATAGCGCTCAAAATTATGCTGAAAAATAAAAACGCGGATGAAGTCGGGATTTCGCGCGGCGCACAAGACGTACCACGGCAGCGCCACGATGCAGAACGATCCGCTAGCGATGGGATGAGCTAGCCGAAAAGCCGGTCTCCATTGAGAAGTGGCTAGAGCCCAAAGCCCAATCGCCCCGCCTGCCAGCACCACAGCAGCGGGACCTTTCGCTAAAACTGCCAGCCCCAGGCACACGCCGAAAAACGCGAGAGCGATAACTTCGTGCGCTTGCCTCGTCGCAGTTACGTCTGACGCTCCGCGCAGTGCTCCGCGGCCTAACAAGATGCTAGACGCGCAAGCCATCGCCAGAGTAATGAACGCGCTAAAAAGCATGTCCGGAGTAGCCGCGCGCGAAAAGCCGATGGCTGCCACTGTCGTGGAAAAAATCAGCGGCGCCAGAAACGCTGAGCTCGCTCGGAAATTTTGTTCAGCGCCATAATGTTTCCAGCCAAGCCAGCCAATGGCCGTCGCGGCCGCCAGCGCCGCAAATGCGGATGGGAGCCGAGCGGCCAGTTCCGGCGGCAGATTCAGGCGAAATCCGAGCGCAGCGGTCCAATAATAGAGGATCGGCTTTTCAAACCACGGCTGTCCGAACAGGCGCGGTGTAATCCAGTCCCCAGTTTCGGCCATTGCTCGGGCGATCCACGCATAGCGCGGCTCGTCGGGCCCCACGAGTCCCACGGCACCCAATCCTGCAAAGAGACAAACCAAGACAACTCCGCCCGCGACGATTGCCGCCCAGAGATTGCCGCGAACATGATGCAAATGTGAATTCAAGCGGGTCGAGTCTAACATTTCCTGAGCACATGAAAATAAAGTAGCATCGTCTGAGCTTTTCGCGCTGCGGGCACCGCTCGCGTTACTACCGCTGGCATCTGCTTTGCTGCCTCTAGCATAATGGCTCGGCATGCGCGAATGGATTGAATACGCCGCAACCTGGACGGGATTGAAGTCACTCGGACTGCTGCCCAGGCCTGTGGCGCGATTTGTCGGCGAAAGCTTTGCCGCCGCGGCCTACGCAATGCGCCCGCCACTACGGCGCGCGGCGATGTTTAACTTGAGCCTGGCGTTTCCGGGCTGGAGTGAAGCGCAGCGCAAACGCGTGATACGCCGCATGATTCAGCAGATTGGCTGGATGGCTGCTGAGTTTTCTCAATTTCCAAAATATGCGCGCAAAAATATCGAGAGAATCGTTGTGCTGGACGGCTTCGAAAATTTCGATGCCGCTCGGCGCCTCGGAAAAGGCGTGCTCTTTCTCACCGGCCATATGAGCGCTTGGGAGCTCGCGCCATTTGCACAGGCGCTCTACGGTCATCCGCTCCATTTTCTGGTGCGGCCAATCGCGAATCGCCGGGTGGACGCGCTCGTCAACAACTATCGCTGCCTT
>Ga0207008_10082_pt1 | contig 29309 bp, 31 predicted proteins | sample Alteio_BWMinCont_83_FD_153489 | JGI IMG/M metagenome (GOLD analysis project Ga0207008, IMG submission 153489) | Enriched cells from forest soil in Barre Woods Harvard Forest LTER site, Petersham, Massachusetts, United States -... | ecosystem: Environmental > Terrestrial > Soil > Temperate forest >... | reverse complement strand
CGTCTTTGTACAGATAGGCGCCCTTAATCACGACAATCCAGGTATCGTTGGTGTGAGTGTGCACCCCTGCATCGTAGCCGGGAGCAAATTTGCTAAATGTTCCGTGCGCTCCCGCGTTTTGGTCGCCCCAGATGGGCGCGGTTGAGACACCACTCCTGCTTCCCGGCATTTCGCTGAAATTTGCATGGCTCGAGGATACAAAGATGACTTTGTCCCCTCCCGCTTGCCCTTGAAGCCGTCCAATCGACCACGCCCCGATCATCCCCACAGCAACTCCAACCATCAACCATGAACGCCGCATACGTCCTCCTTGTGGCAGTTTGTGTGGCAGTTTGCCCTCGTGATAAAGCCGCCGCATTCTACATGGAGAGGGAACCGGGACCAAGAACGATATTGAGGATCTAAAGAGCAAAGCAGATCTGGAGATTTTCTCGACAAGCCGCGACCCGATACAAAGAGCAAAGCCGCCCCGGGAGGCGGCTTCGGTTTTTGAGTTGGCGAAGAGCTACGGCACGATCTCGAAGGCTACGGCGCTAGAAAGCGTTCCGCTGGGCGTCGTGACCTGTATGGTGCCGGTCGTCGCGCCAGTAGGGACGACAGCTCTTATGTAGGTAGCCGACACAACATGGAAAGTGGCCGCGATGCCGTTGAAGGTCACGCTGGTCGTCCCGGTCAGGTTGTTCCCCAGAATGGTGACGGTCGAATTCGCTTTGCCAAAATCGGGGATCGCTTTCACCAACGGACCCAGACCACTCGAAAATTTGAAGATCGTGCCATCGAGGGATGTCGTTCCGCCGAAGATGGTGCTTCCATAGAAGCTTCCGTCAGTACCCTGGGTCAAGCCCGACTCAGGACGAGAGCCATCGGTGCAACCGGACATGGGCTGAGGGCAAAAGCTATAAAGAGTGGTCAGCTGGCCAGCGGGAGTGATCTGGAAGATCGTTCCATCTGAATATGCTCCGCCGTAGGCAGTCGTGCCGTAGAAGTTACCGTCACTGCCCAGCACGAGACCGCCTGGCGGATTCCCGCCGTCAGCGCAGTTAGGCTGGGAACAGAACGTGTAGATAGCCTTGAATCCGCCGTGTTGGCTGAAGCGGAAGACCGAACCGCCCGACTTCGAGCCGCCGTTATAGGTGGTTCCATAAAAACTGCCGTCGGATGCCTGGGTCAACGCGCTCGCATCCGGTGCAGGGCCATGGACGAAGCCCTTGAAGTTAAAAAGCGTTGTCAGTTTGCCGGAAAGGCTGATTTCAAACAACGTCCCTTGGCCGTTTGCGCCACCAAAGGCAGTTGTTCCGTAAAGAAGACCGTTGGTTCCGAGAGTAAGACCATCATAGGGCGACATGCCATCTGCGCAGTTGGCCAGAGAGCAGAAGCTGTAAAGCGTCGTTAGTTTCCCTGTGGGCGAGATCTTGTAGATAGTTCCCCCGCCGTTGTAGATGTTGCCGGTGCCGCCACCGACAGTGGCTCCGTAGAAGTTCCCATCCGGTCCCTGAACCAGACCTGCAGCTGCGTTGTAGCCGTCTGGACAATTTGGCGGGGAACAGAACTGGTAGAGGACGTTGAATTGCCCTTCGGGAGTGATTCGAAAGACCGTGCCATTAAGGGACCCACTTCCCCCGTACTCAGCTGTGCCATAGAAATTTCCATCCACACCCAGCACCAGTGGAGCGACCGGGCCATCGCCATCGCTGCCGGTGAATTGATGAAGGGTCGTCAAAGTCCCATCCGGCGTGATTTTGAAGATCGTGCCACTGTTCGCCCCACTCCCGACGGTGGTTCCGTAAAAATTGCCGTCCCTGCCCTGAACGGGAGGGGCGTAGGGCCTGAGGCCGTTTGTCCCGTTGAAATCAACCAAGGTCGTGAGTGTTTGTGCTGACGATGTGATCACGGTGACAACCAGAAATAGGGTGACGGCGGCAAGTTTCGATGCTGAGGGGCCATCTTTCGGAAAACGTTTGGACGAGAAGATCATGGATTTGTCCTTTTGCGAAGAGTAGACAAGAAATTCCCTGGTTCTTGAGGGCACTGTGTGCCAGATCGTCCGGGGAACCCCCTGTACCTCAGGAGGGGAGACGGTTGCAGCCTCTGTTTAAGACTGCCGTGGTCCCAGGTACAGTAGCGGGCAGTTTATGCAAAGTGGGTGTTGGTGTCAATCAGTGCGGCCCAGAGGTGAGAGTCGAGCTGCGCTCGACGGACAGCCGAGGCGGCTGTCCCCACACTAATTCCCTAATTCCTGATTTAGCTGGCGGCTTGTTCTGTGGGCGTGGCTGGGACTGCGGCTTTGGCGTGGGAACCGGAGCTAGCCTCGTGGCGGGCCAGGTCCAGGTCGGAGCGGAGCGAGTCGAGGATCACCATTGGGAGTTCGGCGCCGAAGCCGTCGAGTTCGTCTTCGCTCCAGTTACCGTTGAGGCGCGTGGAGCCGGTGATGTCCTCGGGGAAGGCTTGGCGGTAGTCGCCTTCACGGATGAGGATGTCGCCGTTAAGGCGTCCGGTGTTGATGTCGTAGACGCGCCGGCTGGCCTGGCCGCTGGCATTTGTGAGACAGAGGAATACTTCCCCATCTCCAGCGAACTCGGGACGGTAGTACCAGGCTTGCGGAGCGTCAATCTTCGGGTGGTGGCGCTTGGGGCGATGGAGTGAAGGTTCTTTGTCGGCCAGTTCGTCTTTAGGATTGAAGTAGAGAATGCGCTGGCAGGAGTCGCAAACGATGGTCTGCGTTCCGGAGCGGACCTCGTTGTAGGTCTGTGGCCGGAGCATGACCTGGCACGCCATGCATTTGTGATCCCGAACCTCGGAGATGCCGCTGCCACGGAACTTGGAGACGCGCTCGTAGTGCCGGAGCAAATCCTCGCGAATGCCGGTGCGAAGCTGGTCGCGCTTGGCGCGGGCTTCGGTGAGAAGCTTCTCGTCGACGGCGGTGCGCTGCCGGGCTTGTTCTTTCTCTTTTTCGATCTCGGCCGTCTCGGTTTTCAAATCAGCCTGTGCCGCTTTGACTTCCTTGTCGCGGGCATCGGCGTTGACCATCAGCTCAAGAATCTTGTCTTCGTTGGCGGCGATTTCCTTCTCCGCGAACTGAATCTCGTGCAGCAGCGCCTTGTACTGGTCGTTGGTCTTTACGTCGAGAGACTGGTCGCGATATTTGGAGATCTTGCCGCGGAGGTCGCTGATGTTGGTTTCGTACTTGCGGCGGGCAGCTTCGTCGGCCTTTACGGCGGCCTGGGCCTTTTCGAGCTGGGTCTTGGTTCCAGCCAGTTTCTGCTCGATGACGGCCACGAGTTTGGGGAGTTCGGCGACTTCGTCCTGCAGGCGACGAATTTCCTTGTCCGTATCCTGCAGTTTGAGCAGATTTTCTATGTCTGGGAGCATCCGGCTACATTGATTCTAGCACGCTGGGCGGGGCCAAACGCCCGACAAAAGGCCACAGATGGACACAGAGGACATCAAGCTGGGAACAGCGGCCCTGGGTGTTAAACTCATTCCTTCGCCTTGGCGTTGTCATTTCTTCCTATGAGGTCAATTCGTGAAAAGAAAGCCCTGTTTTCTGCCCTGCTTTGGCCTGATCGTGCTGCTTGGCGGCTTTTGTATTTCTGAGATTGCGACAGCCCAAACTGCTCCCACCAAACCTTTGACCATCGACGCGCTGTTTCAGCCGGGAGGGCTGGCGGGACGCGGTCCGGAGACAACGGACTGGAGTCCGGATGGCACGAGGCTTTCGTTTGTGCAGCGCGATGAGAAAGGCGAGAAGGGTGAGTTGTGGTACGTGGACGCTGCGACTGGCGAGAAGAAGGTGCTGGTCAGCGCGGAGAAGCTGGCATCGCTCGATCCAGATGTGACCAAGGTGAAGAACGAGCGTGAGAAAGAGCGGTTGACGCGCTATCACGTGGCGGCCTATTTGTGGGCTCCGGATTCGAAGCACCTGATGTTCGATTCGCAGGGGCAGCTGTGGCTTTACGACTTGGGGAACCAGACGGCGGTGCAGTTTACGTCGGCGCCCGATCCGAGCGGGGATCCCAAGTTTTCGCCGGACGGAAATCACGTGGCGTATGTGCGCAAGCACAATTTGTATGTGCGTCCGGCGAATGGGAAGGATGAGAAGCAACTGACGAAAGACACCGGCGATAACCTTCTGAACGGCGACATCGACTGGGTCTATGCGGAAGAGTTGGGCGTGCGCAGCAACTATTTCTGGTCGCCCGACAACAAGGAGATTGTCTTCCTGCACATGGACGAAACCAATGTGCCGACCTATCCCATCACCGACTGGATACCGACGCATCCGACGGTCGACCCGGAGAAATATCCGAAGGTGGGAGATGCGAACCCGGTGGTAAAGCTGGGTGTGGTGGATGCGGATAAGGGCAAGCCACGCTGGATTTCGCTGACCAGCGATGCCGATACGTACATCCCGCGATTTGGTTGGGTGAAAGATGGAGTGATCTGGGCCGAGGTGCTGAACCGGACTGAAGACAAGCTGGACTTGTACTTTGTCGATGCGAAGTCAGGCAAGTCTCGGATCGTGCTGACCGAAGAAACGCCCGGAGCCTGGATCGATTTCGAGCACGTGGAAGTGAAGTTCCTGAAGTCGAGTCCGCAGTTCCTGTGGCCGAGCTGGCGCGATGGGAACATGCACGTCTATCTCTACAGCTTCGACAAGCAGAATCCGATGGCGGCCGATGCGAAGCTGGAGCGGCAACTGGAAAAGGGTGACTACGAGATGCTCGGAATTGACGGCGTCGATGAGGCAGCGGGTACCGTGTTCTTTGAGGCGAACAAAGATGATCCGCGACAGACGCACATCTTCTCCGTAAAGCTGGACGGCTCCGACTTCAAGGCGCTTACCACGCAAGAGGGACAGCACTTTGCGAATTTCAGCGACGACGGCAAGCACTATACGCACATGTACTTCGGGCCGCAGACCTCGCCGACTCTGACATTGTGTGCTGTCGGAGGCACGTGCAATCCAGTGTGGAAAGCGAACGATGAGATTGCCGAATACGGGCTGCGTGCGCCCAAGTTCCTGGAGTTCAAGGCGGACGACGGTACCACGCTGTATGGACGGTTGCTACTGCCTCCGGATGGCGTGGCGAGTGGAAAGATTCCGCTGATCATCAATATCTACGGTGGCCCGGCAGCACAGACGGTGCGCAAGGGTTTACCCGATGCGTTCGATGAAATCCTGGCGCGGAAGGGATTCGCGATCTTCTCGGTCGATAATCGCGGCACTCCGGGACGAGACAAGAAATTTCAGACGGCGATACGCCATGAATTCGGCGCGGTGGAGTTGAAAGATCAGCTGACCGCGTTGGATCAATTGCTGGCCGAATATCCGCAACTCGATAAAGACAGGATCGGGATCTGGGGCTGGTCGAATGGAGGATCGATGACGCTATATTCGATGACGCACTCAGAGCGCTTCCGCGCGGGGGTGGCCGTGGCTCCGGTAACCAATCAGGCGAACTACGACACGATCTATACCGAGCGCTACATGGGCCTGCTTAAGGACGACAAGGCAGGATATGAGCAGTCGGATGTGACGAGGTCCGCCGATAAGTTGCATGGTGCGCTGCTGCTGGTGCATGGGACGAGCGACGACAACGTGCACTTTCAGAACAGCATTCAGATGATTAATGCGCTGATCAATGCGGGCAAGCAGTTCCGGCTGATGATTTATCCGAACAAGACGCACAGCATCGCGGGCAAAGATGCGAGAGTGCATCTGTTCACGATGATTGAAGACCATTTCGAGAGGGAGTTGAAAGCCCAATAACCAGTTTCTGGTGCCGGGATGCCAGTCAGGGCGGCTTCGCGAAACGAAGCCGCTTTATTTTTGCCGGCCGGAACCTTTGCGCGGGGTCTCTTTCGCAGGCCTTTCCTTGGATGTTCCAGATTTTGACGACGTGTCCTTGGAAGAAGCGTCTTTGGATGAGCTCTCGGACTTGGGCTTATCGTCCGTTTTCTCCTTCGATCCAGAGTCGCCGGAAGATCCGGGCGAGGAAGATTTCTTGGCGTAGTCGGTGACGTACCAGCCGGAGCCCTTGAACTGGACGGCCGGGGCGGAGATCACCTGCTCGACTTGGCCGCCACACTCGGGGCACTTCTTGACCATCCTGTCGGAGAACTTCTGGATTTTTTCGAAGCGATGACCACACTTCTTGCAGAGATATTCGTAAAGTGGCATGGATGTTGAGACGGTTGTGCGGAACAACTCTGTTTCATATCGATTCTAGGGGTCGGAGTTGGGTGGCGTCAATTTGCGCCCGGGGGAATCGTTCACTACTGAGAACAATAAGGAACACTAAGGAATGCTTTCCCCTTTAGGTCTCTCGGCGTTCCCGCTGGCTTTTACCCCTGCTGCAGGCGTTTTGGTGCGGTGTTGCGCCATGCGGCTTGAATCGCTTTGGCCAGGAGATCTTTGTTTGCGGCCTTCAGTTGGACGCTGGTCGCGCCCCGGCGTCCCCACGTGCCTTTCACCGGGATAAACACGTCCGGGTAATCCTTCGAAAAGTAATGCTGCTCTTCGGGCGAGAGCTTGACCATGCCTCGGGTCTTGTCGGGGTAGCCTAGCGTGGCGAAGATTTTTCCGGCGACGCGAAAGTCGGGATGGCTCATGTGCTGTCGCTCTTCCGTTTCGGGGAGGGAGAGCGCGATCTTGCGGAAGGCTGCTGGGGTCATGGGTGTCTCCTGATGCGCAGGATACTTCGACATCTAACCACAGAGGTCAGCGAGGTGCACGGAAGAAACCCTCCGGATGTGGCATTCACATAACCGGACAGCTACGCGGAAGGTTACGGGTGGAACTGGGGTAGGTCTAAAACTGCGTGTGCTAAAGCAAGATCGAGCTGCGCTCGACGGACAGCCGAAGGCGGCTGTCCCCACATGACCGGTGGTAGACTCCGGCCATGACGGAAGAAGCAAGGGTCTCTGCGCCGGCGCTTTATCTTGTCGCGACGCCGATCGGAAATCTCGAGGACATCACGCTGCGGGCGCTGCGCGTGCTGAAAGAAGTCGACGTGATCGCGTGCGAGGATACGCGGCAGACGCAGAAGCTGCTCAATCATTTCGCGATTTCGACACGGACGACCAGCTATCACCAGCACAACGAGATGACGAAGTCGGCGGAGCTGGTCAAAGAGATGCAGGAGGGCGCGAGCGTGGCGCTTGTGACCGACGCCGGGATGCCGGGGATTTCCGATCCAGGGTACCGGCTGATCACGCTGGCGATCTGGCATCATGTGCCGGTGGTGCCGGTGCCGGGAGCATCGGCTTTCCTGGCAGCGCTGGTCGCGAGCGGGCTGCCGACGGATTCATTTCGTTTCAGTGGATTTCTGTCGGCCAAGCGCGGTGAGCGGCGGGCAGCACTGGAGACGATAAAGAGTTCTCCGTGGACGCAGGTGTTCTATGAAGCCCCGCATCGGATCGTTGAGACTCTGACCGATGTGGTCGAAGTTTTGGGCGAGTCTCGGCAGGTTGTGATCGCTCGCGAGGTGACGAAACTGCATGAAGAATTCTTGCGCGGACGTGCCGGAGAGGTGCTGGCGAATCTGAAGGCGCGCGAGACGGTGAAGGGCGAAATCACGCTGCTGATTGGCAAGGCAGAGGAGTTGGATACGCAGGTTGCTGCGGCTCCGCACGTGAGCGTGCGGCAGCGAGTTGAGCAGATCATGGCGGAAGAGAAGATCGATGAGAAGGGCGCTCTGAAAAAAGTCGCCAAGGAGCGTGGGGTGTCGAAGAGCGAGGCCTACCGAGAGTTGCAGAGGAGTAAGTGAAATCGGAAGTAACGTTGATCCACCGGCCGGGCTGACCTAGGATTCCCGACATGTCCCGGCTATTGTTCCTCGCATTGCTTGCTGTGTCGTTCATGGCTCCGGCGTTTGCGCAGGATGACGACAAGATCGCCTGCTACGCCTACCCGAAAACTACGGAGTCTTACAAGAAGAAGCTGTGGGACGGATACGAAATTTCACTCGGTCCGGCGCGCAATGCAGCAGAAACGGACGGTGGGGATTGCACCGCAACGATCTACAACGGCGCGGGCAAGGTCGTGTTCCGCACGACCGGATTCGGCGTCATCTTTGATGAAGAGCACACGGGGATGGACTTCGACGGAGACGGCAAAGGAGAGGTCGTCTTCGCGACCGATGAGGCGGGGGGTGCGCACTGCTGTTGGGTGTACAACGTTGTGTCGCTCGTGCCGAAACCACATAAGCTTTTCGATCTTGGAGGGGGAGACTTCGTAAAGGACAAAGATGGAAAGATGTTGATCTGGCAGCGCATTGGCGGGACGACGGGATACACGAGCGAAGTCGCGAGGCCGTACGCGGAGCAGGTATTTCGCGTGCGAGAAGGCAAGCTCGTAGACGTGACCCCAGAGTTCTGCGGCAAACTCTTTAGTGCTGGCAACGAAGATTACGAGGTCTGGAGCCGCACACTGACTCCGGAGAACATCAAGAAGCTGCAGGCGGCGAAGAGGCTCGGACCGGCCGGGGACGTGGACGTCGAAGACATCGTGAGTGCGCTGCTATCTCGGGCGGAACAGAGAGTGTTCTGTCGTCAATATGATCAGGCTTTGGCGGACCTTGATTTGTGGCCCGACGGCAGTCGCGATGAGATGAAAGACAATTTTGCGGAGTCGATCAAGACTTATAGTCCGGAGTTTGCAGCGCGGCTGGCCAGCGCTCCACTTTCCAAGTGAGTACTGTCGAGCTTCGCTCGACGGACAGCCGAGGGCGGCTGTCCCCACACGAGCACTCCTACTTCCCGGCTAATTCCCTCTTCACCATCTCGCTGACTACTTTTCCGTCGACGCGCATGCCGGCGGCGTTGAACTTCGCCATCGCATTCTTCATCACCGTGCCCATTTCTTTCATCGTCGGCGCACCCATTTCCGCTATGGCGGCTTTCACTCCAGCGGCGATGTCGGCTTCGCTGGCGGCTTTCGGCAGGTAGCTTTCGATTACCACGATCTCCGCGGCTTCTTTGTCGGCCATCTCCTGGCGTCCGCCTTTGGTGAACTGCTCGACCGATTCCTTGCGCTGTTTGATGAGCGTGGCCAGCACGGCCTGCGATTCCTTGTCGTCGAGCGGGGACATCTTTTCGACGGTTTTGAGCTGCAGAGCGCTTTTGACCATGCGCAGTGTGGAGAGGCGGGCTTCGTCTTTCGCCTTCATGGCGGTGACAATGTCTTTTTGGATTTGATCGACTAGGGGCATGGTGGGATTATAGATGGCCGATCTTGCGCCACCAAACGGGTGCGCGCAGCATCAGATTGGCTGGAGGCAGTCATTATGGCAAGAGTTTCAATTTGGGCCCAGCTTGAAGCCAAGCCGGGCAAGGAAAAAGAAGTTGAGGCATTTCTGAAATCCGCACAGCCGCTGGCCGAGAAAGAGCCCGACACACTCAGTTGGTACGCCATCAAGATGGGACCGGGAAAGTACGGAATCTTCGACACGTTCGCCGATGAGAACGGGCGCAACGCCCATCTCAATGGCGAGATCGCCAAGGCGCTTTTCGCCAAGGCAAGCGAGTTGCTGGCAAGCCCTCCGAAGATCGACAAGCCGGAGATTCTCGCGTCGAAAGGCGGACGCGGATAAAGCTGAAACTGTGCGTCGCAGGACGGCGCCCGCAGACTACCTCAATTGCGACTGGACTTCCAATAGGAGTTGGCGGCTTCCCGAAACTGTTTCGGACCGTCGGCAGTTGCAAAGGCTCGCTTCGGAACGACGTGGGCATTTGATCCACTGGTAAAAAAGAAAAAGTAGTTCTCGTCCTCGGCGATTTCTGTGATTCCCTGCCAATGATTCAAAATCTCAAAGTGCGAGAACTTTCCGAAAATCCCCTCGGGTCCAATTCTCGTCGTGCGCCCTCCCAATGCGGATTCTCGCACACGCCGCATCCGCCGCCTTTCCATCCAGTGAATCAAGCTGACGGAGACCGTGGCCAGAAAGGCGCCGAGCGCAATGGCAAAACCGACCGGCATGTTGGAAAGCAAAGATAGCGCAACGTAACCAGCAAAGAGCAAAAAAAACACGCGGATCGTGCTCCTGCGTTGCGCACGGCGGTGGCGCTTTGCCCAGAAGTCCACGTAGTGCAGGTAGTCTTCGCGCGAGAACGTGAACCTGACTTCCATTCCGGCATTTTCGAGGGGTGGCATGCAGGGTCAGCATATCCGGGATCGAAAGGGGTTGAAAGTCCGTTTGCTCCACGCGCGTGATCGTGACGGTAATCCGGCCCTGCCGTGAGACTACTTCTCTACTTCCCTTTCTGGGCGTGCTGTGTGCGCGCGGTTCCTATAAACTAGAAGGTTATTCCTACACCCAAGGACTCCTCTATGTTGCATAAGAATCGTCTTTTTACTCCGGGCCCGACGCCACTGCTGCCGGCGGCGCAGACGGCCATGGCCGCGTTTACCGCGCATCATCGCACCGCTGATTTCAAAGCACTCTTCCAACGGGTCCTCGCCGATATGAAGGACTTCGTCGGCACGAAGAATGACGTGCTGGTGCTGGCTTCTTCAGGTACTGGAGTGATGGAGGCTTCGGTGTCGAACCTGACCTCGCCAGGCGACAAGGTGCTGGTACTGACGGCGGGAAAGTTCGGTGAGCGCTGGACAGGTTTGGCCAAGGCATTCGGCTGCAACGTCGACGTCCTGAGCCGTCCGTATGGCGAAACGTTTTCGCTGGACGAGATTCGCGCTCGAGTGACGCCGGATGTTCGAGCCGTGTACGTGCAGGCGACCGAGAGTTCGACCGGGGCGCGGCATGACGTGCAAGGCATCGCAAAGATCGTCCGGGCTCAGGGTGGCGATGCGATGTTGGTGGTCGACGCGATCACCGGGCTGGGGACGACGCATCTTGACGTCGACGGCTGGGGGATTGACGTGATCATTGGCGGATCGCAGAAAGCGCTGATGATGCCTCCGGGGCTCGCGTATTGCGCTGTCAGCGAGCGCGCATGGAAGCGGATGGAATCGGCGACCTCGCCGCGCTACTACTTCGATCTGCGAAAAGAAAGAAAATCGGCGGCGAAGGGCGAAACCGCTTTTACCCCGGCGACTTCTTTGTTCGCGGCTTTGGGAGCGGCGCTGGAATTCATTCGCGGCATGGGGGCCGGCGACCTGGCCAAGGGGCGCGAGGAACTGGTCAACAATGCGGAACTTTGCGCTGAGATGACGCGAGCGGGAGCAAAGGCTCTTGGGCTGAAGCTCTTTGCGTCCGCGCCAGCTGCAGCTCTCACTGCCATCACATCGCCGGATGGGGTCGACTCCGGAAAAATCGTGAAGGAATTCCGCGAATCGTTTGATGCCGTCGTCGCCAACGGACAAGGTGAGATGAAAGGCCAACTGTTCCGTCTCGCACATATCGGCTACTACGACTATCTCGATACGATCGGCATCCTGGGCGCGCTCGAGCATGTGCTGGCGCGTGTGACCGACAGAAGTGTTGAATATGGAGCGGCGGTGCGGGCGGCGCAGCAAGTCTATGCCCGCGCCAACGAGGGTGCGCTGACAGCAAAGTAGCAAGGATCAAGTTTTCGGGATCTGCGGGAGTGTGTGCAATTTCGATTTCAGGATGGTACGCATGAGACTTAAATCGATGTTGTCAGTACTGGCCGTGACCGTTGCGGCCACGGGCACGAGCCGGGCTGATTTCAAGTACACGCAGCAGAGCAAGGTAACGGGTGGCGCGCTGGTCGGCGTCACCAAAACGCTGGGCGTCTTCAGCAAGAATGCCAGGCAGGCGACCGAACCCCAGCTTTCAACGACCATGGTCCGAGGCAATCGTCTGCGGACCGAGCACTCGACCGGAACCGTCGAGATTATCGATCTGGATGGAAAGCGTTTCATTCACATCGACACGGCCAAGAAGTCGTACTGGATCCAGACCTTCGAGCAGCTCAAGCAGCAGATCGAGCAGGCTCGCGAGAAAGTGAAAGAGGATCAGACCAAGGCGGCAGCCAAGCATGACGATGCACAGAGTGTGACGATGGTGCCGAAGGTCAACGTGCAGGCCACCGGGCAGACGCGGACGATCCTGACTGTTCCCGCCAAAGAAGTGAAGATGCGCGTCGACATGCTCTTTCAGTCGACCGACCCAAAAACCCAGGCGGACCTGGAGAAGTCGAATGCTTCGTTCTGGTTCACTGGCGATTCGTGGTACGGAACCATCTCGGGGTACGAAGAGGTGCGGCAGTTCTACGTGAAGATGGCGAAGGAACTGGACTGGCTGCCGGGTTCGATGGGAATGGCCAATCCGCAGATGACGCAGGCGTCCGAGGAGTTCCGCAAGAACTCACTCAAGATGGATGGCATGCCGCTGGTCGAGTATTCGAGCTTCGGGATGGCCTCGAACGGACAAAACGGACAGGCAGGAGACGCATCGAGCGCGAACCAGACACAGCCTCCGCCAGCGCAGCCTTCTTCGACCAATGACAGCACGCCGACGAATCCAAGGGACGCAGTCGCCAAAAGCCTCGGCGGCCTCTTCAAGAAGAAGCAGCAACAGCAACAGGCTGACAGCACCAGTGCTACGCCTCAGCCGGCCTCGCCGCCGGGATCGATGATGGATGTGACAACCGAAGTGACATCGTATTCGCAAGACAGCCTCGACGCCAGCTTGTTCGATGTGCCCGCGGGCTACACACAAATGCAGCCGGAAACAAGCGCGAAGTGAGCGGATGAGCCCGGAAAGAATATAGATTTCGGAGGACACGGAAAGGTGAGTCATCGTGTCCTCCGAGTCGCCGCTGCCGCCGATGGAGTGCCGCGAGCCTCAGTTGATGGTGAAGCTCATCGGGCTGGAAGTCTCAGCCAATGTGCCGCCGCTGCCATACATCCCGGTGCCAGGCGTGCCCGGATTGGTCACGGTTACCTGGACAGTGCCGGAAGTGGCAATCATGGAAGTCGGGATCGCGACCATGAGCTGACTGCCGGTGACGAACGTTGTATTCGCCGACTGCGCAGTGCCGTTCCAGTTCACGATGGACTTCGTTCCAAAATTGCTGCCGTTGACGATCAAGGTGAAGGCCGCGCCACCCGCAGTCGTGCTGTTGGGACTGAGCTGCGCAATGGCGGGAACACTTCCCGCGGTCGGGGGAGTAGCCTTGGCGCTGTATCCGCAAGCCAAGGTGATCGCGATCAATGTTCCAAGTAGTAGTGTGTTGACGGTTTTCATGTTTGCTCTCCAAGGGCCGGGGGCCCATTGAGGAGAGTCTAGATAGGCCGGTGGGCGGGCTTGTCGGGCGCGTGTCATTTTCCCGTCAATAGCTTGTCGGGCCGATTCGAGCAATAAATACAAGGGGTTAAAGGGAAACCATTCTTGAAAATCATCGTAGCGGAGAAGATTTCAGCGTCGGCGGTGGCGGAGTTGCAGGAGCCTGGATGGTCGGTGCTCACCGCCGATCAGCTGGATGGAAAGCTGGCCGAACATCTGGAGTCGGCGGATGCCTTGATCGTGCGTTCGGCGGTGCAGGCTGACGCCAAGCTACTCGCGCATGCCAAAAAGCTACGGGTCATCGGACGAGCTGGCGTAGGAGTGGACAATATCGATCTGGAGGCCGCGACGCACAAGGGCATCGCGGTAATGAATACTCCTGGCGCGAATGCTGTTGCCGTGGCGGAACAGACACTGGGAATGATGCTGGCGATGGCGCGTCACTTATGCCGGGCGGATGCTCTTATGCATGCGGGCAAGTGGGAGAAGAAATCCCTGCAGGGCACCGAGCTGCGCGGCAAGACGCTAGGCATCGTCGGCCTCGGACGCATCGGCATGGAAGTCGCTCGCCGGGCGCGAGGGTTTGACATGCACCTGGTGGCGCACGATCCGTTTGTCTCGGTGGCCGTGGCAAAGGAACAGGGGATCCGCCTGGTGACTCTGGACGAAGTCTACGCGGAGGCGGACTACATCACGTTGCATGTTGGGCTGACCGCACAGACGACGGGCATGGTCAACAAAGAATCCATCGCAAAGATGAAAAAGGGCGTGCGGTTGGTGAACTGCGCGCGCGGCGAGTTGGTGATTGAAGCCGACTTGGCTGAGGCGCTGAAGCAGGGACGTGTCGCCGCCGCGGCCATCGACGTGTTTACCGAGGAGCCTCCGAAGAATTCACCTTTGATTGCCCTGGAGAATGTTGTACTCACCCCGCACGTTGGCGGATCCACGCACGAGGCGCAGGAAGCCGTGGGCGTGCAGATCGCGCAACAGGTGAAGGAGTATCTGAAGCACGGCGTGATTCAGAATGCCGTGAATGTGCCGTCCGTCTCTGCCGAGGAATATGCCACGATGCAGCCTTATATCGTGCTGGCGGAGCGGATGGGCGCATTTCTGGCACAGGTCTCGGAAGGATCGCTGGAAGAAATTTCGATCCGTTACAGCGGGCACATCGCCGAATGGAAGACAGAGTTGATTCGGAATGGAGCTGTTAAAGGAATCCTGAACCAGGCGCTCGAGGAGAAGGCGAACCTGGTAAACGCGGCCACGATTGCCCACGACCGCGGACTGCGAGTGCTGGAATCGCACAAGGCCAAAGCCTCGACGGGCGGCGCGGGAAGCGTGCTTTCGATCTTCCTGAAAACCGCGACCGAGGAGCACATGGTAAAAGGCGCGGTGCTGCATGGAGATGCTCCGCGGTTGCTGCATGTGGATGGAATCGACGTAGAAGCTCCACTGGAGCGGAATCTGATCTATCTGCGCAACCGGGACGTTCCGGGCGTGATCGGGAAGGTCGGAACGATCCTGGGCGAGGAGTCGATCAACATCGCCGATTTCTCGCTGGGGCGCCGGACTTTAGAAAAAGACTCGGATCAACGGGAAGCGATTGCAGTCGTCCATATTGATGGAAACGTGACCGAGGCAGTCTTAGGCAAACTCAAGCAGATTCCAGCCGTGCAGCGAGCGAAGGCAGTGCGGCTGTTTTAGGAGTTCAGGGCTGAGATGGTCGGCCGGGCTGTGCCCTGGCCCTGACGGCCGAGGCTGCCGTCCCCCTGTGGCTCTTTACGACTCGGCCTCATCCCTGCGCAGCTTGCGGCTTTCGGCTAGCAACGACATCGAGTGCATCAGGTTCTGTAGCGTGACAATGCCTACCAGCCGCTGATCCTCCACGACCGGAATGATGCTTGAGCTGCGCGCCGTGAGCTTGCGGAAGGCCGAGCCAAGAGAGTCGTGGCGCAGCGAGACATCGAAGATCTTGCTCATGACCGCCTGCACATAGCCGTTGCCTTCCGCGCGCAATGCATCGAGAATGCGTTGGCGCGAGATCACTCCCACCATATCGCTGCCGCGAACCACGGGGAAATCGTCCTGCAACGAGTGGACCGCCTTTTCGAGCGCGTCTTCCAGAGTATCGGCCGGGGAGAGCGTCGCGAAGTCGGTGAGCATGACTTCTTCCAGCCGGACGTTATCGAGCACCGACTGGAATACGAGTGCGCGTTCTTCCAGCTGAGCAGCGGAAAAGACAATAACGCCGACCATCGTGAGCCAGCTATCGCTGAATAGTCCGGCAAAAATCAGGACCATGGCAATGGCGCTGCTGATGGAAACAGCTCTGCGCGTCGCCGACGCTAGGTCGAGCGTACGCGCGAAAAAAACCCGAACCAGGCGGCCGCCGTCGAGGGGATAGGCAGGCATCAGGTTCAGAACTGCCAGATAGAGATTTGCCCACACTATGCTACGAGGCAGGTTGGCAGCCTGGAGGAAAGGCCACTTCCAGAGCTCGATACCGGCGCCAGAGGCGGTGATGGCCGCTGCTGCCAGGCTGGCCAGAGCCAGGTTGACGAGCGGTCCAACGAGGGCGACGCGGACTTCGCGCTTCCACATCAGAGCCGCGGCTTGTTTCTCGATGCGAGATTCGTCGTAGAGTGCAACGCCGGTGAGGGGAAGCAGGATGACCGCTTTTGGAATCAAGCCGAAGCGGCGGGCAGCGAGCATGTGTCCGCACTCGTGAGCCGCCACGCAAGCCAGTATGATGCCGACCAGAGCTAAATCGCGGGGGCCGCTGACCGCTCCCTGGTGAGCCGCATAGTCCGTCCAATAGATGAAAACGGGCAGAATGAGAAACGTCAGATGAAGGCGGATATCCACGCCAAACAGACGCCCCACAGAGATGGACCAGCTTCGCATAGGCCTTCGCTCCTCTTATTCTACATGCTTGGATATAGTGATTGACGCGTCCAAAGTGCTGAGCCATGCGTGTAATCGCGGGTAAATATCGAAGCCGTCCGCTGCGTTCGCTGCGTGGCATGGACATTCGTCCTACCTCGGACCGGCTGCGCGAAACTCTGTTTAACGTGCTGACTGCGGGTGATCCGGAGGCGCTGGCGGGAAGTGTGTGGCTGGATCTGTTCGCCGGCACGGGCGCCGTGGGAATTGAAGCCCTCAGCCGAGGAGCCAAGGAAGTGCACTTCGTCGAAAACTCCGCGGCGGCGGCGGATGGGATCCGGAAGAATCTGCAGAGCCTGGGAATCACCGAAGGATTCAAGGTGTTGCAAGAAGAGTTGCCGCGCGCCTTCTGGCGGATGGAGCGTCTACGGGTCGCCGCCGACGTGGTCTTTGTGGATCCGCCATATCGCCTGAAAGACGCATATTCCAATACGCTTCGAGCGCTGGCAGATTCCTCACTGATATGGGCAATGTCGGTGGTGATTGCCGAGCACGACAAGAAATTCGATCCGGGAAATGAATTTGGACCGCTGCGGAGGTTCCGCCATCTCGCACAAGGCAGCACAGCCCTGAGCTTTTACCGGCTGGGTGGCGCCGGAGATGTGCGTGTGTGAGCGCCCGGCCTTCACCCTTACATGATGAATTCGTCAGTGCGGCGCACGATCGGATGTTGCATTTCTTCGAGATCGTTCTTCACCATGTTCAGGCCGTAAACACAGCTCTCGAAATTCTGGGACAGGTTCGCGAAGAGCGGCGCGACTTTCGCATATTCGAAGTGCTCGAACTTGGAGACGATGTAATAGCTTTCCTTGCCAGCTTTGACCCAGTCGACAAAATTTTCCAGACGCTGCCGGCGGAGCCGGAAATGGTTGATGCTCTCGGGGAACATTCCCGCAAAGAACAGAGTGTAGTCCCCGATATGTTTGCGCACCTGGCGTTCGCGGTCGAATGATGGCGCAGGCCCGTAGACCGGATCGGACTCAAGCAGCATTTCTCCGACATCACTGAGTGGACGGTTCACCGCATCGCGAACCTTGTAGACCTGATCGGTGTCACAGAACTCCGCCAGCAGGCTGGCGACATAGGCGACGACCTGTGGATCCCGAATGCCGATCTCCTCTGCGTAGTGCCGTCCGACCAACTCCTGAAACAACTGCTGCAACGGATGCGATTCCGGAATCATTGAGTATCCCCCGAACCCCGCGCCGATAGCGGAGTATCAATCACATGCGTGAGTACATATCCCAGTTTGCTGTTGAAGCGCAAGTGACTTTTGTTTATCGGCTGTATTCAATTTCCTGATTAGTTAGAAGAGACGGCATTGCAATTGAGTTGTGCGCACTGCCCATTAGAAGAATGGAGATCCGTATCGCATTTTCGGGCGGAATTTGCTGTAGCTTGCTGGCACTTAAATGGGTCGGCTGCTAAAGCTCCGCGCTCGAGAGCCTTCACCCGTGTAGAATTGCGCCCTCGGAGGAATGAAATGGAGCGGCAGAACATTGCAAGCGGCACAGCGTGGGAGCCCATTGTCGGTTACTCTCGTGCGGTGAAAATGGGTTCGTATGTGCATGTTTCGGGAACGACAGCTACTGGTCCGGACGGAAAAATCGTTGGCATCGGCGATGTCTACGCGCAGACCGTGCAGACGCTGAAGAACATCGAAAGCGCGCTGAACAAGGCTGGTGCCAGTATGAAAGATGTCGTGCGCACCCGAATCTACGTGGTTAATATCGCGGAATGGGAAAAAGTCGGGAAGGCACATGGGGAGTTCTTTCGCGACATCCGCCCGGCAACTTCGATGGTGCAGGTGAGCGCGCTGATTTCCCCGGAGATCCTGGTCGAGGTTGAAGCAGACGCATTTGTGGGCTAGCTCTCAAGTCAGAGGCTTCGACATGTTCACGAAGTGGCAGGGCACCTTTGGATTCAAGCCGGGAGTGAATGGAGCCGTCCCGGTTTCGACATATCCGCGATGCTGGTAGAAGCTGGGTAGCTCACGGCGCACACTGACGATCCTCAAGTCCATAAACCTGCAACCGGCGTCGGCACAGTATTTCTCGGCAGCAGTCATGAGCGCGGAGCCGAGGCCAGCCTTCTGAAGGTCGGGATTGACGGCCAGCAGGCCCAGGTACGCCCGTTCGCCTCGCAGTTCGACGTATACGCAGCCTGCCAATGTGCCTGCGTCGTCGGCGACCAGAAATTTCCCTTTTTCCAGAAACGCGTGGACAGCTTCGGAATCGACGCGGTCGCGGTCAATAAGGAAGCCTTCGGCCTTCCTGAATGCGGAGTTAATCACGAGCCTGATGGCCTCTGCATCCGAGATCGTGGCAACACGGAACTGCACGGTGCCTCCTGCAGGAACGCCGGAAATCCCACCAATTTGTTCTGGCGGTATAGAATCCTTCCCGCCAAATTATCCGGCAAAATCCTGTCTGATACCAAGCCGCCAGCCGCGGCTCTCAAAGGGGACCAACGTGAAACTCTCCTGGTTTGTTTTGTGCATCGCAGTCGCAACCAGCGCGATGGCGCAGGAAGGAACTCCTGCCGGCGTGCAACAAGTGACGGTGATTCGCGCGGGTACGCTGATCGACGGAAAGTCGGACAAGCCGCGCCACGACCAAATCATCACGATCCGCGGAAACCGGATTGAGAGCGTTTCTGACGCAGGAGCTGCGAAGGTCCCCGCCTCCGCTACCATCATTGATCTCTCGGAACAGACTGTCCTGCCCGGGTTGATCGATTCGCACACGCACATCTTCCTGCAAGGGGAAGATCCTGCAAGAGGCGGTTATGACGCGAATATCCTGAACGCGCCGTTGGTACTACGGGCGGCCCGCGCGACCGTGTCAGCCCGCAGAGCTCTCGAACAAGGATTCACCACGCTGCGCGATGTCGAAACTGAAGGCGCGGGCTACGGCGACGTGGGCATCAAGCAGGCGATCAACGGAGGATATATTCCGGGGCCTCGATTGTTCGTCTCGACGCGCGCCATCTCGACGACCGGAGGCTATCCGCTCGAAGGCTACGCGCCTGAGCTCGACATGCCGAAAGGTGCGCAGATTGCCGACGGGCCGGTCGCAGCGCGCAAGGCTGCGCGGGAACAGCTGGACCACGGCGCCGACTGGATCAAGGTGTACATGACGCACCGCTCGTGGGTGGGGAAGAACGGGGAGTTGGTGGCGCAGCCCACATTTACGGTTGAAGAGCTGCGCGCTATCGTCGACGAGACGCATGGCTGGGGCAAGAAAGTCGCGTGTCACGCTTACAGCGGGATCGGCTTGCACCGCGCGCTTGACGGCGGATGTGACTCGATCGAGCACGGTCTCGACCTCGACGATGCGGCGATCGCGCAGATGCTGAAACAGGGCACGTGGTACGTTCCGACTCTCAGCGTCTACTACACCGACTGGGCTCCGGCGGATACACCTGACGGGCAGCGTGACCGGCTGCGCGCCTCGGCTCACGAGGTGTCGTTCAAGAAGGCTCTGAAGGCAGGAGTCAAGATCGTGTTCGGCACCGACATGGGTGGTATTCCTTGGACGGAGCCCATCGCGCAGGAGTTCACTCACATGGTGGAGTTCGGCATGCGACCGATGGATGCCATCCAGAGCGCCACCTCGCGAGCCGCCGTCATGCTCGAGATGGACGGCAAGATTGGCGTGGTGGCTCCGGGCGCGTTCGCTGACATTGTTGCTGTCCAAGGCGACCCGCTAAAGGACATCAAGATCCTCGAGCATGTTCAGTTTGTGATGAAGGACGGGCAGGTATTTCGGGGAAAGTAGCTTCACCACGGAGGAAAAAAGCGAGCAGAGGAACATCCGGCTCGTAATCATGACAGGGATTGTCGCATTTCTCTTGACAAGCGCTTCACCGCGATCATAATGCGACAATCCAGTTTCGAGGGAGGCCGGTCCGTGTCTGAAAGCCGGCGGAGGTTCCCATGAGTGTGTTGGAGCTTTGTGACCGGGAAATCGCAGCTGTAGGGCTTGAAGCAACCATCGCCGACGCCATCCATAAAATGCTCGACCACCACGTGGGAGCGGTCGCCGTGGTGGACGACTTGTATCGCGTCGCAGGAATTTTCACGGAGCGCGACGTCTTGCGCAAAATGTCACTCAGCCGACTGGATCCGCAGACGACGCCGGTGCGCGATCTGATGACCACCCCGGTGGAAATGGCGACCATGGGAACGGGTGCTGGAGAAGCGTTAAGCATCATGCTGGAACAGCACTTCCGGCATCTGCCGGTGGCCGACGACAACGGGAAGCTGCTTGGCATCCTGTCGATTCGGAATCTGCTGGAGTGGCGCGTGGACGACCTCAGCCACGAACTCGAATCGCTCGAACAATATATGACGAATGATGGGCCCGGGGGTTAGTTCAGCCTAACTTGGCCCGCGACCCTGAACTGCTGCGATCCACCTCTTTGCTGCGAACCGTGGCTGCGGTGCGCATTGCAGTGTCTGTGTTTTTCCTTCTCTTCGGCGAATACAAAGTAGCCGGGCCTGCGTTTGCCCACGGCGGTTTCCAGACTTATCTGCAAGACTTCATCGCGAATGGGGCTGTCAGTTTCTATCGGCCATTTCTATCGGGCGTGGTACAGCCTCATGCGGTTTTCGTTGGATATTTTGTAGGCGTCCTCGAGTTATTTGTCGGCATTTCTCTTCTCTTAGGCTTATGGGTGCGTCCTGCGTGCATCGTTGGCGGGCTTTTCTTGATCAACATGCTTCTCTCCACATGGTGGGAGCCCGGGCACGGTGTGCCGGTATGGCGTTACTTCGGGGCCGAGTTGGATCATCTTCCTCTCTTGCTACTATTGATCGTTTTTTACGCGGCCGATGCCGGACGAGTCTGGGGTCTGGACGCCCGGCGCGGCGGCGCACGTGATTTCCGGCGTTGATTTGCTGACATTACAGAAAGGGATCTCAGAATGAAAAAGGTTCTTGGCGTAGTAGCTGTGACGCTGTCTTGTCTAGTGAGTCAATTGATTGCGCAGGCGCCGCCCCGCCAGATTGCGGTGCACGCGGGACATCTGCTCGACGTGAAGTCGGGAAAGCTTCTGGCCGATCAGGTGCTGGTCATCGAAAACGGAAAGATCGTCAGCAGCAGTGCCGCGGCGCAGGCGAAGATCCTGTCCGATGCGCTGCGGATCGAGCTGCCGAACTCCACGGTACTGCCGGGGCTGATCGATGCCCACACGCACCTGACGATGGATCCGAAATTCGGCTATGAGACGCTCGCGATTTCCGCGCCGCGCGAGGCGTTGATTGGAGCGAGGAATGCCCGCCTGACCCTCATGGCCGGGTTCACCACCGTGAGGAATGTCGGGGCCACGCACTACACCGATGTGGCGCTGCGGGACTCGATCAATGCCGGCGACATTCCCGGTCCGCGGATGCTAGTCAGCGGCCCGGCGCTCGGCATCACTGGCGGACACTGCGACAACAACATGCTGCCCTCTGAGTATCACGCGACCGAGGAGGGCGTTGCGGATGGCATCTCTGCGGTGCAGCACAAGGTGCGCGAAAACATCAAGTTTGGAGCCGATCTCATTAAAGTGTGTGCGACCGGTGGGGTGCTGTCATTGGGCGACAATCCGCAGAGTTCGCAGTACACCCTGGAGGAGATGAAGGCCATCGTTGCCGATGCGCACCGGCTGGGCCGCAAAGTCGCAGCTCATGCCCACGGTGCAGAGGGCATTCGCTGGGCGGCGGAGGCGGGCGTCGATTCGGTGGAGCACGGATCGTATATCGACGATGCAGCGATCGCCGCGATAAAGGAACACGGCACGTATCTCGTGCCCACGCTCTATCTCGGCGACTGGATGATTGACAACGCGGCGGCCACACACTTGCCTGCGCCGCTGCTAGCCAAGGCGCAAGAGGTCTTACCGGCGGCACGTAAGAACATCGCCCACGCTTTTGCCAGCGGAGTGAAAGTTGCGTTCGGCACGGATGCCGCTGTCTATCCGCATGGATTGAACGCACACGAGTTTGCGGTGATGGTGAAGCTGGGGCTCAGCCCGCTGCAGGCGATTCAGGCTTCGACGATCAACGCCGCCGATCTGCTGGGCTGGACGGGGAAGGTGGGCACGCTGGAATCTGGAGCGTGGGCTGACATCGTCGCAGTGGATGACGATCCGTTGAAAGATGTCACGACTCTCGAACGCGTCAAGTTCGTGATGAAGGGCGGCGAGGTAGTGAAAAACGACTATGCGAAGTGAGGCCCAGACCAGGGAATCACCACAGGGGGCACAGGATTTTCACCGAGGAACGCCCATAGGTGCCTAAGAACGACTCTACCGTCTGGCTCGCTCTGTTACCCAATCGGTAAGGAACGACGATTCGCCGCTGGCGAGCAGAGGCTTTCCTTCAACCACCGCACTCACGAAGTTCTCGATCATGGGATAGTGCAGGTTCGAGTGAGAGGGTAGGTTCTCACGTCCGCCGGGATAAATCAGGTCGGGTCCGTTCAAGGGAGACATCTCGATCTCGCCTTCGGTGCCACGGATGCGACATTCGTCACGGCTCACCTTGGAATGCCAGCGCACATCAACTACGCCACGAACACCACCGTCGTACTCGATCATCACGGTTGCGTTATCTTCGACATCATAGTGATGCACGACGTTCGAAAGCTGGCCAGCAACGCGCAGCGGCTTTCCAAAAAGAAAGTTCAGTACGTCGATGCGGTGCGATGCAATGTCGAAGAGCGGGCCGCCCCCGGCTCTCGCCGGATCGACGAGCCAACTGCGGCTGCCTGTTCCGTCAAACCAACTGTGATTGGTCAGCTCCGCGATCACCGGCTTGCCGATCGCGCCTTGTTCAATCAATTCCCTGGCGCGCTGCACCTTCGGATAGCAGCGGCGATAGTAGGCGACGCCCAACGTCCTCCCGCTTTCCTCGGCTGCGCGAAGCATGATGCGAGCCCCGGCTTCGTTCATCGCCATCGGCTTTTCGCAGAGCACGTGTTTGCCCGCGCGAAGCGACTGGATCGTCTGCGGGGCGTGCAGAAAAACTGGAGTCGCCACATAGACAGCATTCACCTCGGAGTCCGTGAGCGCTTCGTCGAGTGTCGCCCAGACTTTCACTCCGAGGTGAGCTGCTTTCTCCGGATCTCGCGTCACCACGCCGTAGAGGCGGCTGCGAGACTCAGCCCGAATCCCGGGAATGACGCGCCGCGTGGTGATGTCGCCGATTCCGATGACGATCCAGTTGAGCATAGAAAACGACTATTTCTGAGAAACCAGTGCGTTTGACGGGCAGGGGATTCCCCGCCCACCAGACCACACAGCTGTTATGTACATGATGTCAAATTTGCCGTGGCCTTTCACGTCGTATCCCGCACTCTGCAGCGAGATCATCACACTTGCCGAGGTTCCAGCTTCTATTTGCAGCATGTCCCCAGGCTGCACGCGGCTGTCCACGTATCTTCCATGAAACTCGATTTTTCTGCCGTCTCGATCCACTTGAAAAAGGCTCGTGGAAACATTATTCCAAGTCGGCAGGTTCCATTTGTAAACGCCAATTGGCGCTTCAGTGGGATTTGCGACAGTGATTCTTACGACGATGTCTGATTCCGTGGCTTTGGCCAACTCAAGCCGGCAGTACGGAGAAGAATCTTTTACAATTCCGATTCGGCCGACTGAAATTCGATGGGAGAACACGATAAACAGGACGGCGAGGAGTGTGCATAAAACGGCGATTCGTATCGCGTTTGACCTTCGCATGGAGGCGATCTAGTCACCCAAAATCAAAGGCCGGCAACAGCCGGCCTTTGAAAGCAATTCAAATTCGTAACTACTTCTTGGGAGCGATCGCGTCCTTCGCGGCTTTGGCGACGCGGAACTTCACGACGGTCTTCGCCTTGATCTGGATCGGTTCGCCGGTCTGCGGATTGCGCCCGACGCGGGCTTTGCGATGCGCCTTCACCAGGCGGCCCAATCCGGGCACGACGAAGATGCCATTCTTCTTGGTTTCTTTGATGGCGGTGTCGGCGAGGTGCTCGAGGAACGCCGCCGCGGTTTTGTTGGGGAGCTCAGTCTTCTCGGCCAGTTGCCGAATGAGCTGTGTTTTGGTTAGACCCGAAGCCATACAACCTCCTCAGAAAAATCGGTTTAATACCAAACGAGGCCTATCTTATACCTGCGAGCCTGTGGAAAAACACTTATTTTACGGGGTTTTTCTCATTCGTACACGCGGAGAGGGCCGTCTTTACAGGCTATTTCATAGCCAGCAATGCCGAAACGGGCCTGCCATGCGCATCAGCGTGGTAACGACCCGAGGCGTCGCGTCACCACCGAGACAGGGAGTCAGGGAGAACTGATTTTCTCTTTTCAATTCTTCGTGGCTCGGTGTCTCCGTGGTGGATTGGTTCGCCGGTGCCATAATGAGTGTAGGAGTCCCATTTGAGCTGCGCGATTTGTGAAATCCGGAAAGAAAAACGCTTTTGCCCGGCGGTGCACGGGCGCATTTGCCCGCAGTGCTGCGGCGAGCAGCGCGAAGTGACCCTCGATTGCCCCAGCGACTGCCCTTATCTGCAGCAGGCGCGCGAACACGAGAAGCCGCGCTCGTCGGAGCAGATCGATCCCGCCGGATTGTTCCTCCAGATCGAAGTGTCCGACCAGTTCATGTACGAGAAAGAGCATCTGCTCATGGGGCTGACCTACGCGCTGGCGAAATCGGCGCGGGCCGATCACAGCCTGCACGATCAGGACTTGATCGCCACGCTCACCATGCTGGCAACAACGTATGAACGGCGGGCCAACTCCGGCTTGCACTATGAGCAGCCGCTGACCAGCGAATCGCAGCGCAGGGCGGCAAGCGAAGTCGAAACCATGGTCAAGGAGTATCGCGAGGCCGAGCGGAAACACGTCGGCTACTCGACGCTCAAAGACTCCGAAGTGCTGAAAGCCCTCGTGTTCCTGGTGCGGCTGGCGCATGGCCGGACGTCGGGACGTCCGAAGTCGCGGTCCTTCGTCGAATTCTTGTATGCGCAATTTCCCGAGAAAGAATCTGCGGTGGTGGCTCCTCAGGAAGCCGGCAGCCGCATTATCCTGCCGTGAGAAAACCTGGGTGCGGGGAATCACAACAGATACTTTGCGGTCGCGTGACTGTCTGATCCGCGGCTAAGTTTTGCAGAGTTTCCACACCTTTTGCCCAGGTGGTAACTCGTCGAGCAGTTGTCTGGCTGTTCTCTGCAGGCCCGGATGCACCACATCTGGAGCAATCTCGGCCAGTGGCTCAAGTACAAAGCGTCGCTGCGCCATCGCGGGATGGGGAATGGTCAGGTCCGCCGAGTCCACCACCAAATCCCCGAACAGCAGGATGTCGATATCAATCGTTCGCGGACCTTTCTTCCGGATGCGCTCGCGCCCCAGACCGCGCTCAATCTCCAGCAGCCGCGCCATCAGCTCGGCCGCTGAGAGAGAGGTTTCAAGCAAGACCGCACAGTTCACAAAACAGTCCTGCGCCGTGAATTCCACTGGCTCTGTCTCATAAGGCGAAGAGACTGCCTTGACCTGCCCGATCGATGCGAGCCGGGCAATGGCATCGCGCAGATGCGCCCCACGGTCCCCAATATTCGATCCAAGCGATAAATAGGCGAGATTCCGCATTCAGCCTTCGGGCGTGCCTGCTTTTCGCATTTGTGCCGAGACGAAATTGTCCCTGCTGTCAAGGATTTGAACACAAATCAAGCTTCAACTGAGGGTCCATCACCTTGGTCACTAACGCCGATTCCGGTCCACCTCCTAGAATCACATTTATGACCTTGGAGTCCCTGCTCTTAAGCCAAGATCCTGAATTGGTACGCGTGATCCGGCCTACGCTGGAGAAGTTGTCAATTGATGTGGAGGTCTGCCACGATGCGCGGGCAGGCTCCGACATTCTGATCTCCGACAAGTTCGACGCGGTGATCGTTGATTGCGACGATTTGACGGGCGGCCTGGCGCTTCTACAAGGTCTGCGAAATACGCCCAGCAACAAGAACTCCGTCGCTTTTGCCGTGCTCAACGGCAAGCGTACTACGATGCAGGATGCGTTCGGGATGGGTGCGAACTTCGTGCTGCAAAAGCCCATCAGCAGCTTGAACGCGTCGCGCTGCTTCCACGCCGCGCTGAATTTTATGCTGAAAGAGCGGCGTCGCTACTTCCGCCAGCCGGTCAAGATCGACGTGAAAGTTGTTCTCGAAGACAAGACCCTGCACGCGACCAGTACAAACATTAGCGAAGGCGGGATTGCGCTGATGTTGCGTGAGGCGCTGCCCAAAGGCGCGATGCCACATCTGAAGTTCTCGCTTCCAGAAAGCAACCTTAAGTTTGAGGTCGAAGCCGAAGTTGCCTGGGCTGACTTCAAAGGATTTGCCGGCTTCCGCTTCCTGAACGTCCCCAAGAGCACCAAAGCCGAGCTGGAGCAATGGCTTGACGAGCGCATGGAGCAGGAATTTCCCGGAGCCAAGGACCGCCTCGCCGCCACCGGATCAGAAACACTCAACTAGATTCTCCATCCGCCGTTCCATGAAACCACCCAATGCTCCAATCCCGGCGCTCTGGGGGGAATCTCCCTTAAGACTTGCCCACGCATGACGCCCTCGGCAAGCTGAGAGGATTGGGAGAAACCGCATGACCAATGAATTCCGTATTGCCAAGGTCGAAAAGACGCTGCGCTGGTTTGAAGAAGACATTCCTCTACTCAATATGCGGGTGAAGGACTTGTCGAAAGAGCGGCAGGACTCCGCGCGGAAGTTTGCGACGGCGATGATTAACCAAACTCGGGCCGAGCTGGAGAGGTTACTGCAACAGCGATCCCTGGAAACAGTCGATTCGAGCGAAGCCGTCTGTGAACCTGCTGACTAGGCGAGAATTACAGCGAGTATCCAGCCGACGCCCGCGCTGACTGGGTAGCGACCGGTTCGTCTTCTTCCTGCGGCAGCGTGACCTCTTCCCAAAGCGTCTTATCGCGCAGGATCCGCGAGACGATAGCGGTGTGCATGGCGTGACCGGCGCGGTCCGCTACGACCTTTCCAAGAACCTGTTTCCCCAACAATGCGAGATCGCCGACGAGGTCCAGAACCTTGTGCCGAACGAACTCGTCTGGGAAGCGGAGCGGCCCGTTCTCGATTCCGTCACGTGTCAGCACGATACAGTTCTCGCGCGAAGCACCGCGGATCAATCCCATATTGCGCATCGCCTGTTCGTCTTCGCGGGAGCCGAAGGTACGCGCGCCGGCAATGTGCTTCAGATAACTGCCGTTAGTAAGCTCTACTTCGAAGGTTTCTTTGCCGATCAGCGGATGCGGAAAATTGATCGAGTAGGAAACCGAATATGAATTGGAAGGATACACCGCGATGAACTTGTTCCCCTCGCGCATCTCGACTTCGCGGCGGATCTTCAGATACTTGCGGGCGCGGCGCTGCTTGCGGATGCCCACCTTGCGGATCATCTCCACGAAGGGCTGAGCGCTGCCATCCAGAATCGGTAGCTCGAGATTATCGAGCTCGACGATTGCATTATCGATGCCCAGGCCGATAAACGCCGAAAGCACGTGCTCGGTGGTCGAGATCAGCACGCCTTTCTTCATCAAGCTGGTGGCGTAGCTCACACGGGCCACGTTGCGGCTAATGGCTTCGATTTCGAAGCCGTCGAGGTCTGTGCGGCGGAAGACGATGCCCGTGCCAGAAGGCGCTGGCAGGATACGCATCGAAACCGGAGCTCCGCTGTGAAGGCCAACGCCACTGCAAGCCACGGCGGAGCGGATTGTCTGCTCGGGGGTCAAAGGACGGGTCTTAGGTGAAGGAACAGACTACAGTGCTGTCAAAAAAATCGTCTGTGGCTAAAATGCCACACTCCGTAGCAAGGTGGCTACCCCCGGTCAAGGCCCCAACAGTCTCTGCGCACTGGTGGCTATATGTAATTATGTCTTGTATTTACAGTTAATTAGAGGGAATAACAGCTCAGTGCTTGGCGTTCTTGGCAGGTTTATTCGGGTTATATCCAGAGTTGGGGTCGAACATGGCAGGATCGAGTGCCTGATTGATGGTCACCGAATTCAGGAATCGCTGGTTCGACATGTCGCCATTGAAAAAGCGTGTGTAATTGTAAGGCGCCATGATGCCCGAGACCGCTCTGTAATTCTCGTAAACTTCTTCTTCAAGATTCTTCTGCTTGTCGACCGGGTCGCGCCACTCGAAGGTTTTCTTCACCGGCAGGTGAGTGTCGACGTCGAAGTAAAGCGTGACGCTCTCATTTTTGTCATTGACCAGTGTCACTTGAAACGCCGGATGCTGCGCTGCGATGGCATTCCCATCGTAAAGCAGCACGACGGTGGGATCGTTTACCCACGTGCGGAGCACGGTCTCAAGCGAATAGTGGCGGCGGCGAAGGTAGTCTTCCAGATCCTTTGGTTCGACCGGGTGCGGGCCTTTGTACGTAATCTCGTAGCCTTTGTTTCCCACAAAGACCTCGGCCACGTCACGCTCTTTGGTGAATTCGAAGCGTTCCTTGTCGGGGAACTCGGTGAAGCTCCAGTAGGGTCCACCTCCGCCCGAAGGACGCCCGGCATGAAAGCCATAGGTGCGCCCCTGCTGCTCGCGGTCGCGGATCGTCAGCCAGGTGTCTCCACCGAGAGCTTGGATTCCCTGCTCGATAATGGACTTCGCCTTGTCCGCATTTTTAGCGGCTTCTTTGTCGAGGGCGATTGCGGGGTTCGAAGGCGGATTCGTGTTCTGGGATGGTGGTGGCGCGGCGCCCGGAGTCTGTCCCACGGCGTGGAATCCGAGCACACACACCAGCACCGTCAGCAACGATAACTTTGTCATTCCGCTTAAGGGGGTCGCTTGCAAATCAGAATTGTAGCGTTTCCGGAGGCTCTTCCGCCTGCAGCAGTTCGAATGCTCCTCTTATTGCTTGGATGCAGGAAAAACCCGCTTTGCATGCCGGAACTGTCAATTTATAGGGCTTTCGAGGCCTAGCCCGCAAGCACGGCGCCCCCATTTACATTGAAGACTTCCCCGGTAATGAAGCTGGCATATCCCGTACAGAGAAAGAGCACCGGCCCGGCAATCTCTTCGGGCGTCCCAACGCGGCCCAAGGGAATCGTGCGCAGGATTTCTTCCCCACTCTTTGGATCCGCGATGGCCTCAGCGCTCATGTCGGTGTCGA
>Ga0207008_10081_pt1 | contig 29438 bp, 30 predicted proteins | sample Alteio_BWMinCont_83_FD_153489 | JGI IMG/M metagenome (GOLD analysis project Ga0207008, IMG submission 153489) | Enriched cells from forest soil in Barre Woods Harvard Forest LTER site, Petersham, Massachusetts, United States -... | ecosystem: Environmental > Terrestrial > Soil > Temperate forest >... | reverse complement strand
CGGCGGTCATGAAGCCCGCTGCCAGCAACAGGAGCAGGAGGAAAGGGCCGGAAACGATGAATTGGATACGGCGTAACTCCGATGCCATATCGGTTGATTATATGGCAAGTGGCGGCCTGCATGCAGACTCAGAACGCGGTTGCCGGTTAGCGAGCGCCTGTTTGGTGAAAACGATAGCAAAACAAGCGGTAATACACGAAGTAAACACTCACGTAGACGGTCGGAATCAGTGTTGCTACGAACGCTGAGTTGGTAAGGAGGACGTAGGACAGACTTGGGGCTACTGTCGGTGGATTTGTGTACGTCATCAACAGGAGTAAAATTGGAACAGTGAAAAAATATCCGACGGCGGCGCCCCCAATTGCCGCTAAGAATCGCGCGAATTGGCGTCTCTGTTGATAGAGAGATACTTCGCTGTAAGTCGCTTGTATTCCAGCCGAAAGCTTGCGTTCGTAATCTTCTAGGCCCTGCCATGCGGAGAAAAGCTGAGTGAGGGCGAAAGTACTGAGGACAATCCCAATCTGGACGAACGTCAACAGCAGCGCGGGTTGAACAAAAAGTAGCTTGGTCGTCTGACCAAGCCACTGGATGAAGGGGCTTCCGTTTTCGGGCACCCTAATAGACTATACCGGAGCTGCCCTTTCCGCAAGCTCACTAAAACGGGTAGCGTAGGTTTCGGCGCGCTCATCAAAGTAGATAGTTTCCGCCCGGCGCCCTGCAGGCGCCGCAAGATTCTTCACCTTCGCATGTGGTTCTTCAACACGAACGTGAACACCGTCCACCAGAATAAAATGCTGCCGAATTCTGAAAGGGGTTCTTCGCAGCGTTACCTTGCCCTCGTCTAACCAACTTAAGAACTCCTGCCATTCACAATGCGGCGCAGAGGACTGTAGTTTGTCGCGGGTGGTATCGGGTTCGCCAAGTATAATCTCGATCTTTACTCCCCTGTTTATTGCATCACGTAACTCCGTGAAGATCTTCTCATGGAAGTAGAAAGCCGGACTCAGCTGGCCTGAAACCATCCTGACGTTCTTCCTTGCGATCCGAATTAGTCCACTGATCGTCTCAAGTGCCGCACCGAAAGTACCATTTAACGTCTCCATATAACCGGTGTGGAGTCCGCGCGTCGACAAGAACAGAAGATGGAGACCTACGACCCCAACGGCGACCGAGAGCACGGTGACCGCACGGCTGAAGTTGATAATGGCGACACAAAAAGCCGCCGTCAAGAGCACTATGCTTGAACTGACCCTCAAAAGCCTGTACATTTCTCCTCCTTAGATGATCCAGGCCGGGCTTGAGGTTTAGCCTCTGCTCGACCACGAAGGACGGCGATTGCTCTGGGCTCCGCGGGGGAGTCTCCATGAGAGAGATCGGTTGCAGCAGTGATTGGTTCGGGTACATTAAAAAAACTTAACATTAAAGGGTTCTTGAGCCTGTAACGTGGGCCCTGGTTTGAGAGTTACTCAACAAGCCTTTGCTAAGAGTGCAAACTTGTCAACCGGAATCCATCAAACTGCTAGTGTGAGGATCTAACGGAAGAAAAGCAAGACCCAAAAGCGCCAAAAGCTAGTTCTCTTGGTACTACGATAGCACCTCCTCTAAACATTGGCAACCAACGTGCTCGTGCTTCAGCTTCCCTTCCTGAAGGCCGCCTCTCCTCCTCCTCAAGCTTATCATCCTCAGGACATCGTGACATGCGGTAGATCAAGAAATTGCCTTGGCTTTAGGACACCAGAAGACCCCTTCACTTCGGAGTTGGAGTTGGATCGAAATCCTCTCTCGCGATGTTGCGAACGATTTTCTTATCCTGGCGATTCCATGCGGTTAGCATGACTCTCAAATCACAATCCTTTCCACCTCATCCAGCGTAATCTCATCGCTTGTACGATCGTAGAGCTTGGTCGTCCGCGGTGATTCATGCGCGGCAATGGCCTGGGCGTTTTCGATGGTGCCGTGGTTCTCCAAATAGGCGGTGATGCCCGTGGCTCTCCAGGTGTGGCATCCGATGGCCGTCTCAATTCCCGCATCCTTGGCCCTCCGCCGGATCATGCGCCAGACATCGACGCGCGATAGTGGAGCGAGCGTCAGCCTGCGGTGCTTGTCCACGCTGCGGAACAGCGAGCCTTTCTTCTCCTCCCAGATCCCGGCGGCATCGATATATAAGTCGAGGTAGGATTCGGCGTTGTGGTGGGCTGGGACTTCGTGGCGCTTGCCGCCTTTTTCGTGCAGCCGGAACCACCAGCGCTTGCCGCCGCCGTTAGCGTAGTAGTCTTCCACCTTCATGTTGACCACGGCAGAGACGCGCGCGAAAGAGTAGCACATGATGCCGATCAGGGCGCGGTCCCGCAGGCCGACGATGGAGTCGGTGTCGATGGAATCCAGCAGCCGCCTGGCTTCATCGGCTTTGAGCACCGGGGTTTTGCCCCGCCTGACCACGTACTTGGGTCCGCGCACGGAGCCGGCCGGATTCATGGGTACCACCTGCCCGGTCACCAGCCAGTCAAACAGCATGCGAATGGCAGCCAGGTGTTGCTTGGTGGTCGGCTTGGAACGCGCGACCATGACCTCCTCTATATATGCCGCGATGAGCACCGGCCGGATCTGCTCCAGGTCCGTGATTCGCCGGCGATCGCACCATTGGAAAAACTGCCCGACAGCCTGCGCATAGGCGGCTCGGGTATTCTTGTTTCTGATGTTGGCGGCGAAGAACTCGACAAAGCGCCAGGAGGCGCGTTGCCCGGCGAGGTGGATCAGGGACGGAAGTTGAGAGAAACCGCTGCGGGCGAGCTGGCGATTAGGAAGTCGATTTGCGGGAAGCGTCATTCATGGAGAGGTTAATGATCGAGGTGGCTTGTCGATATGCGAATGGTAGCTCTGGGAGTCTGGTCCCCAGTCAAAATAGACGCCAGAGCCTTCGCCAATCGCCACCGATTGTTCTGGAGTAAGGCGAAGCTGACTTCGCCACAACAGGAGCGGATCTTGCGAATTGACCAGCCTAGCGTAGATGTCCACGACGTATTCTCCCGGAAGGAAGTGGAAGATCGTCCCATCCTTCGGCAACACAAAATGATGATCGTGAACGACACCGTCTTCGGAAACACGCAAGCCGCTTCCCCGTAAGAGCCGACCCTTCTCGCCGTAGACCCAGATGTTGAACGTCTGAACGGATTCCCCACGGCGCAAAGTTATGTACATGCTCTCAAGAATGTGCGGCCGCTTTGCTGTGGCGTAGAGCAAGGTCCGCATATAAACCTTCCACTCCGAACCCTGGCTTGGTGGACCATCCGGCCCAAAGAAGATTACAGTGGGCCGTGTCATCCGAAGCGTGCCCTTTCGAAAGAGGGTCAGCCAAGCCGTGGTCGCCGAGATGGCCAGCGCCAGGAATGAGATTACGGCGGCGACAAGGGGCAATTTGATGATCCTACAAGTCCGCCGATTGACGTAACATAATTACCTTTATGTTACTTCGTTATACCCGACCTGGGAAGGGGAGTTGTCCACAGGAGAGCAGCTGAGGAGAGACCCTTATCCCATGCCTCCACTTTGTGGCTAAACACGGCTACAGCCGCGAGGAAGCGGACTGCACGATAGAGCGAGTACCGGTACTATCCGGCAGAGCGCCAATGATTGTTTCTTCCAACAACACTCTAGATTTTGTGCGATGATCGAGTGATCCCGGAACTCCAAGAGAAGCATTAAGGAGAATTGTTGTGAGATTTTTCGCCGTAAGCGTTCTGCTCACCATTTCGCACTTGGCCAGCGCCCAGGGCTGGGTCCAACAATTTCCGCCGACTTCGCCGCCTGCTAGTCTCTTAAACGGATTTGCTTACGATGCGGCGCATGGACAGGCGGTACTATTCGGGGGCCAAGGGGGACCAAATCCTCCCGATTCGAACCAGACCTGGATTTGGAGCGGCTCCAATTGGATACAGCAGAATCCAAGCTCCAGCCCCCCAGCCCGCCAGTTGATCGCCAGTCCGGCCATGGTGTACGACTCCGGGCACCAACAGGTCGTGTTGTTCGGCGGCTATTCCAGTGCGTCATCAACATTGCTGAACGATACCTGGACTTGGGATGGGTCTACGTGGATGAACAAGACACCCCAAGCGCCAAATTCCAGCCCGCCCGCCAGACAAGCATATGCGATGGCTTATGACGCGGTTCGGCAACAAGTTGTTTTGTATGGCGGAGTCGGGAATGGCGCTGGAAACAGCGACACGTGGCTGTGGGATGGGTCTACATGGACCCAAGCCTTTCCAGCCCATGATCCGAGTCAGGGGCTGGACCTGTATAGCCACACAATGGCCTTTGACCAAGCTCGCGGCCAAGTGGTCCTCTTTGGAGGAGTGCGGGCCGGCAACTCAGTAAATGGGACTTGGGTCTGGGACGGGACGGACTGGGTTAATAAGACGCCGGCTGATCCGACGCAGAGTCCAGGGGCCGATGGCAACAGCGAAAGCCAAAGTTTGGTCTACGATACCGTCTCACAGTCCGTCCTGCTCTACCAGTCCGGCCAAATTTGGAGCTGGAACGGTTCAATCTGGACAAATTTGTCCAGCACTCCGGCGCCAACATCGGGCGGATTTCAAGCATTCGCCTACGATCAAGCGCGCGGGCGGGCGGTGCTGTTTGGTGGTTATGGGGGCGGTGGCCAGACATGGGTTTTCAATAGTGTGCCCTTGACCGGTACGATTTCGGTCACCACCAACCTCCCAACTGCGACGTTCACGATCACCGGACCGGCAACTTACAACGGCGGTGGTACGTCGCTCACCCAGACAAATGCTCCCCAGGGCACTTACACCCTGAACTTCGGCTCCGTGTCGCAGTACATCACCCCGGCCACTCAAATGGAAAACTTGACCAGCGGAGAAACGCTGACTTTCAACGAAGGCATCTACACGCCAATCACCCTTAATGCGTGTCCAACAAACTCGCCGAGGTGTTCGCCGGCGATTTTCCTTACCTATGAACAAGGTTCGGGAAAAGGAAATGGCCCACAACAAGTATTCGTCAGAAGTAACGGGCCGGCGATTGACCTCTTAGCGACAGTCTTGACCAATCCTACGGATGGCCAATGGCTGGCGGTCTCGCCATCTGGGGGGACAACGCCAACGACCCTCACGGTCACTGTCTCGTCAAATCTGAAAGCTGGGACGTACCCAGGAACGATCTCAATCTCATCCGGCGGCGCAACTAACAGTCCGCAGGTATTTTCCGTAACGCTCGTGGTGACGAAAGGTCCTGCCCCACCGCCTCCCCCGCCAGGTTTGACGCTCCTATTTCCCGTTAACGTCCCGATCAACCCCAGCGCGTGCGGTGGTACCACATGCACACCAAGCACCGCGCAAATAAACACTGTCTTTGACCACCAAATGCTCAATGCTTACGAAGAGCCCTTAAAAGAGAATAAGCAAGGAAACTGTACCCCCGCCTCTACTCCAGACAACTGGGGCACAATCGTTGATTTCCTGGGAGAAATGGCCAATGTCCAATTCGGCACAAAGGGTTATGGTAGTTGCTTCGAGCTGTTTGGCTATCAAAACTCCGCGCAAACCCGCTTTCTCGATAATGTCGTCAAGTACAACAACGGAAGCGTATTATATTACGACAGCCACCCTGGCTATGATTACAACTTCGGTTTCGGCACTGAGGTATACGCGGCAGTAAGCGGCTGCGTATCGTACACTTCACCTCCGGCGCATGTGGCGTCCTCGTCAACCTTCCACATCCTCACAATTATTCCAAGCAGCTCGGAACCGGCTGGTGGATGCTCATCAGCTCCGGTGCCGGATGGTTATCTAATTTATTATCTGCATCTTTCATCGTTCCTAGATTCTACGACGAGTTCCCCACAAGTCGTGAAGGCGTTGTCTCCCACGGGAACTCCCAGTCAGATTGTTCCATGCCCGGAGTGTATCCAACCGAATATGTGGGTCGCAGCCAACACGTTCTTAGGGTATTCTGGAAATTTTTCAGTGATATGGGGTGGTGTTGGGTCGCATCTGCACTTCGAGGTTGACCTGAAAAGCGGATCTGCTCTGACCCCTGTCGACCCATACGGGTGGAACCCGCTGGACCCAACTCAGATCGATCCCTACTCGATCGCCCATCCTGGAGTGTCCAATATAATACTGTGGCAAAACTTCGTACCATAGCAGAGTCGCCGCGCGTCAGTTCCAATTCACACAGTTCGATCCAATACAGTTGATTGGTTCCGGAAGAATTGTCAAGCTAAATAACATTTGATGCCAAAAGCGCGGATACTCGTAATTGCGAGAACCAGCTTGGAAAGTAAGCTCGTAGGCGGTCGAATAATCGGAGGGAACAGTCAAGAACGCCGATACTGTTTGTGTCTGTGGATTCGTTGCTACAAAACCGCTCCACCCCTTACCGGCAATATCTTGGATTGTTATCAAAGGTGACTCCGACTGTTGTCGTTGACGCGCTACCCACTGCTGCGGTGTATTCGGCGTGAGATTCAACGTGTCCGTCTGTACTTTTTCTATTTGAACATCATCGGAACTGGAGTCGAGCCAACCGATTGTTGTTATTCCCAAAGCATCTGTGGGGTGGCTGATGATCACATCTGAGGCATTCGGATATGAAATAGTATAATTATCTTCATTATTGGTATAAGTGCTCCAGTTAGCCGCATAGGTTTGAGGTGAGGTCGTGGCAGGTGATGCTGAGTGAATTGTTGGTTTGTTGTCGTCAAGAAGGGCGATGACTTTGGGCGAGGAGGTGCCAGAGCAGCTGGCGGCAACGAAGGTGAGGCCAAGCACAAGCTCGCACAGTTTTAGGTATTTCATGGATGTGAAGGGTTAGGATCTTGAAGATGTCTTCTTTTGGACCTCGTGTGTTAACACCTGTGATACTCGTGCTCCCGAAGCTGCTTGCCGCAATTGCGGCATCTGCGGGCGGGCGTGTGCTCCAGTTCGTAGTGCTTCTTCAGCGAATTGGCCGAAGAGAAACGCCGGTAGCAAACGTTGCAGCGGAAGGGGCGATCAGCGGACGGCATGGCCCTCCTGCCGAGAGAGCTCCTTTGTCGAGTAGATTCGAGCTTCTGTCTTCTCGGAGTCGATGGTGCCCACAAAACCAAGTTCATCGAGAACGGCGGGAAATACTCCCTCGTCCGCTCGCCACTCAAGCCATTGCACCACGGCTTCCTTCAGGTTCTTGATCGCTCCCAACTGAGTCTTGGCCGGAGTGGACCCATTCTGATAAGTGTTGGAAAGGGGCAGCTCAACACACCGGGCGACAAAGCCACGTTCGTTCTCAACGACAATGGCGGTAAACCGGATGGTCTTGATGGCTCGGCTCATCGGGCGGACCTTTCTTCCGCGACTGCCTCTAACACACTGCTGTTCGCGTGGAGTTCATCGACTAGGTTGTTGAGCGCCTCATCCTGGCAGGTGCCATAAGCGGACACGTCAAATTCCGGCGCGAAAGCGACGTAAAGACTTTGTACTTTGAATGTGAGGGTGGCGGCTTGGATATCCACAGGCGTGTGGGAGTTAATGCTTGTACTGGAAGAATAGCACCCTAAGGGAAAACTGTGAAGCGGAATGTGCTACTTTAAGCTACGCGCAGTCACCGCATAGCCGACTGCCATGTACATCAACTCAAATGTTCCAGGGCGTGATCGAAGAAAATGTAATCTCTGGATACTCACTACTGCCAACCGCGTAACCGTTGGCCGCCAATAGCGTCCTCAATTGGTTGCGGGCGTCTTCGGCTGAGCGGTTTGGGCCTACGGTAATCTCAGAGAGGGCAATTCGCTTTCCCGTTGTCCTAACGGAAATGGGCCAATACCTTATCGTCTTGCCAGCAGATTCCCGCTCTTTCAGCTGGATGCCGGCATCGTGAGGGATTAACGTGAGGTGACGGAATTCCTTCTCATGCGCCCACTTTGGGCGTTTGGCCGTCATGGAGGCGAATGCGGCGATTCGGTTGAGCGCCGACAGACCTAGTGTCCGGTTTGGGGGCGAGTCAGTCATTTCTGAGAGTCTTGAACAGATAGGTTTGAACCCTCGCGCCACTGCATCGCGACACGAAGATTCCGAGTAGACAACCTCAGCCAATGCGCCCGGCGGGTCCGGGGGGGTTTCATCCAAGACCCGGACTCCGAGACAAACACCCCGGCCATTGTCTCCATACTTCCTCCACTGCTCCTCGTCGTCCCTCGCGATCGAAAAGCACGCTAAACATACTGTTATGGACTGAGTGATGTGTAGACTCGTATACCTGGCAAGAAATGCATCCAGGACTTTAGCCGCGGTCCCGACAGCATCCTTACGTAAATCGCGCGCAACCTCGATGATGATGGAATCCGCCGAGATCAGTTCAGACTCGTCGTTCGTGCAGTCATGCGCCGTCGCCCAGAATCGCTGGCTTGACAGAATCCCCTCAACTCCTCCCCACGTAGTGTAATGGTAAAGAATTTTCGGAGCACCGCTTCTATCGTGTTCCACCCAATCGAACATTCGATCAAGTTCGAGGGATTCAGACTGCGACGTGGTTGAGCGAAGTTTCGGTCGTAAGCGCTTTCGTGATCTCGGCATAAAATCGTGTGTCCTCCAAGACACCATCACACTTCCAATTTTCAACTATCTGCGGATTCCACAAGAGCGGGGGCTTGCGTAGGTGCCAAATTTAGGCGCTGAGGTGCAGCGCGGATCGGATTTCCAACATCTGACGCTTTAGGGTCAACACATCTTCTTTCACTTCAAGCAATTCTTCCAAACGGTCAAAGCGTTTATTGAACGGCGTGGCGATCGTGTCGGCAATGATGCGGGCCAGATCTTCCGTCTGGTCGTCCATATATGTCTTCAGTTGTTTGGTTTGGGCGTCAAGCCTTTGAGCGAGAATCTGCTCAAAGCGTTCTTCCGTAAGTTGGGTCATAGTAGTGGGTGAGGTTATTAATGATGAAGGAATCGTACGCCCGCCAACGGAATCCGTCAAGAAGGACGCCTTGACCGAAACGCCGTCGGAGCAAGAAAAAGAGGGCAGGAAGTTGTCTCCTGCCCTTTGGGGTCTCAAACAGCGTTATCCTCAACGAGCTAAATCCGGCTCCGCGATCTACTTGGTCGCGGATGACGTTTCTGCCCGTTCCGATAACTGTCCAACATCTTAGAACGTATCGCGCGTTTGACCGACTCCACCGCCTGCTCCCACTCTTTGGGAACCACGGACTGGAAATCCGGCGCAGCCAGCTGCAGCGGGCCAATGACGTTTGCCTGGCTCCACTGGTCGAGGTCCTGCATGAAGCTCTTGCTTTCAAGCTGCCGTCGAGCCGTCGCACAGTAGCCCGCATCCAATTCGATGCCAAGGTACCGGCGGCCGAGTTGATGTGCGGCCAGCAGCGTGCTGCCCGAGCCGCAGAACGGATCGAGCACAATGTCACCCTCGTGGCTGAAGGCGCGCACGACCGGAATGAGACCGCTGACCGGCTTCTGAGTCGGATGCAAGCGGTTCTCGGTGTATTCCCAGCGCAGCACGTCGCCCAGTGCACTGGCGGGCATCGCCGGAGAGCCCTTAGCCAAAACATACGCCTGCTCGTGGTGATAGCGAACGAACCTCTGGCGGGACGCATAGCGTTTGGTCCAGACCAGGTGCGCCACCGGATGAAAGCCGGCGCTGCGCCAGGCGGAAAAGAACCGGTCGACTTTGGGCCAGCCATAAAAGCTGACGCAGAAGCAATTGTTCTTCAGCACGCGATAGATTTCGGCAAATGCCGGCTTCAGCCAGGACGTTTGGTTGTCGTTGGCCACCGTGCGACCTTCCCGATCGCGATAGTTGGTCAAATAGGGCGGATCGGTGAGCACAAAATCGATGCTCTGAGCCGGAAGCGTGGGCAATGCGGCCAGGCAGTCGGCGTGGATGACTTGATTGGCGACAACCGCAGGGGGCGGTGCCGCGAGCCTGTGAGTGGCCATTGCCGGCGAAGTGGACACGCGAGCCGTTTGCTCGCGAACCAACTTGCCAGTTGGCGAGGTGAACGGAGAATCGCCCATGACTTGCCTCCTTATGATTTTGTTTTGGATTGGCGAAACGGATGCCTGGGTAGTCTAGCGGGTGTACCGGCGCTGTCAAGGTTTCGCAGTCTGCCTCCGACGTTCCAGCAACTGCGGTTCGGACGTCGAGTGAGGCGCAATTTGGTGGGCTGAGATCAGTGAAACGATGGGAGAACTTCTACGGGGAATGAGTATCGTCCGCCATGCCAAGCGCGGCTTGACAGCGCAAAGGGGCCCGAGTTTCGTCTGTCAGCACACGCATGGTACTTTCGGTACTTCCGACAGATTCGCCGAAAATTTGGGACCTATTTATTTGCTGATCTTGTGATAACATCAGCTTCTCCACACGCAATGGGCCGTGGAGAGGAACAAATTGGATGTGGTCGAGGTTTGAAGCTCGCTCCAGGTTTTGCTAAGGAGTTACAAAATGGTGAAGATTCGTATATGGACAATCGGACTGCTGGCGGTAGCGGTCGTCTGCCCGGCCCAGGTCACGTCGTTTACCGCGTATCCGTTACCGACGGGCCTCAGCCAACCGATCGCAATCACTGCAGGCCCGGACGGCAACCTATGGTTCGCAGAGCACCAGAGGGGCAGGATTGGGAGAATCACCACCGCTGGGGCGATCACGGAGTTTCCGATCCCCAGCGGCAGCCCATCGGACGGAATCGTCGCCGGGCCGGATGGCAACCTATGGTTCACGGAACGTTCCGTGGCACTAATCGGAAGAATCACCACCGCTGGGGCGATCACGGAGTTTCCGATCTCGACGACTGGCAGCGATTCAATCACGGCGGGGCTGGATGGCAATCTTTGGTTCACGACGTCAAACACAGACGGGATCGGGAGGATCACTACTGCCGGAGTTTTCACCCAGTTTTCGCTTCACCCCGGCAGCGATCCGATCGGGATCACCGCCGGGCCGGATGGCAACCTGTGGTTCACGGAATCAACACCCTCAAACGCCATTGGGAGAATCACCACCGCTGGGGCGATCACGGAGTTTCCGATCCCCACCGGTGGCAGCGTTCCGTACGAGATCAGTGGAGGGCCGGACGGGAATCTGTGGTTCGTAGAGCGGTTCGGGAACAACATCGGGAGAGTCACCCCCACGGGGGTGATCACGGAGTTCCCGGTCCCTACCAGCGGGGCGGGCCCGCAGGGGATCACCGCTGGGCCGGACGGCAACCTATGGTTCGCAGAGTTCTCCGACGGATCATTGAATTCTCCGAACAAGATCGGAAGAATTACGGCCGCCGGAGTGATCACGGAGTTTTTTGTCACCGCAGGCACCGGCACCCCGCTTGGGATCACCACAGGGCCGGACGGCAATCTATGGATCACAGATGGGAACAACATTGTCAAGGCCACGCTTCTGACCACACCCCCGGGCACACTCACGGTTTACCCCGCCACAGGAGGGAATACGGGAAACGTGACAGTGCAGATCTTCGGCAGTGGCTTCCAGAGCGGAGCGACCGTCAAGTTGACCGGCGCAGGCCCGGACAACATCGGCTCGAATGTCAATGTGGTGAACAGTTCTGATTTAACGACAACATTCTCCCTTTCCGGGGCTGCAATTGGGGCCCGCAATGTTGTCGTTACGAATCCTGACAGCACCTTCGCCACACTCCTGAACGGATTCACGGTGGAACAGGGTGGGGCGCCGCAGATTTCGGTAGACATTATCGGTCGCAGCGCGATCCGAATCGGGACTCCACAGACTTACTATCTGGCTATTTCTAATAGCGGTTCCGTTGATTCAGGTGGAGGGATTCTGTCTCTCATCGTTCCGTCCGCTCTGTCATCTGAGCAGACGGACGGAAGCAACCTTTTTGTCGCAGGAAGCACGGCTACTATCTTTTCGCCAGTCCTTACTCCAAGCACGAGATCTATTGCGTCAACGACATCTACTGCTTCGAATGTAAACCTACTGTTCGCAAGCGCCGGTGTGGCCGCCGGGGCGACTCAGTTTGCGCCGGTTCAACTGTTCGATGTTGGGATCTCTAATTTCACTGTCACGGCCCAGTGGCAGCAAGACCAGTATCCATCGAATTTCGACGATTATCTGGCGGAGCACAGTATTGGCTATTACTCCGTTGTAGCTCTCCAAGCAACGTTGCCCCCTCAGTGCGGGCCCCAACTGCAGACTCTCACAGCTGCGTACGATTCGGCCAGCTCGGCATACTCAACCTTTCAGGATGCATGGCAGAACGCCATCTTAGACCTGGCTGCGATACCCTTTTCCGTGGGAAAGGCCGCCGTAGAGGGCTACGCAGTTGAACAGGCTGGCCTTCCTTTTCTCGGGACGGTTGCTCTAGCCGGTCTCGTCTCAGGGATTGACGCGTGTGTTTCAAATTATTTTGGTAATCCTGCTAATCAAGGCTGCTTATTGACTGTGGAACCTACGTTGAACGCCGCAGGGGTTGCCGCTGTTACGTTTCTCTCGCAGAACCCGATTCTCTCGGCAGCGGAGCGGGCGGCGGTGGGTGCCTTTTCTACTGCTGCCACAGCCGCGCTCGACCAAATTAAGCACATTGGTGATCTTAATCAGGCGATCGGTACCGAGCAGAGTACATTCGCGCTGTTTAATTCGCAGCTCACACTATATATCGTCGCGTTCAACAATTTCGAGTCGTGTATCGGGGGAACGCCTCCGTCTCCCATAAATACTCCGGGAACCATGTCGCTGATGGTAACGGGCGTCTCCTCGTTGGACCCCAACGATAAAACCGGGACCCACGGCATAGGTTCACAGCAATACGTCTCCGCTGCAGAGCCGTTGTTATACTCGATCTATTTTGACAACCAACCCACCGCAAGCGCCCCGGCCCAAGCGGTCACAGTTACGGATACGCTCGATGCCAGCCTCGACCCAAGCACTCTTACGTTAGGTCCGATCACGTTCCCAAATCAGGTGGTCAGCCCTCCCTCAATTCCATTGTGGGTCTCCCCTTTCACGACAACAGTGGATCTCCGTCCCACCACGAGCCTTCTCGTTAAGGTGACCGCCTCTCTCAACATTTCAACGGCGACGTTCACGGAACGGTTCCAATCCCTCGACCCGTCCACAAACCTTCCACCAAGCAATCCGCTGGCTGGTTTTCTTCCCCCAGGTGCAGAGGGCAGCGTCTTCTTCACCGTGATACCCAAATCCATCCTGACGACCGGTACCGTCATCCAAAACAACGCGACGATTGTTTTCGACGTGAATTCACCGATCAACACTCCAACATGGTCCAACACAATCGATAACACCAAACCCGTAAGCCAGGTGTCTCCGCTCCCGTCCACCGAGATCTCGTACAGCTTTCCGGTTAAATGGTCCGGTACCGACATAGGCACCGGTATCCAAGACTTCACAGTTTTCGTGTCGGATAACGGTAGCACCTTTACTCCTGCACTGATCAATGCGACTGCCACCCAGGGCATTTACACAGGCGTGGGAGGGCACACCTACGGCTTCTATAGCATCGCCCGCGATCTGGTGGGGGACGTCGAGAACAGCAAGACTCTCGCTGAAACGACGACTCGCGTGGTCGTTGACACCACGCCGCCAGTGATTGTCCCCCAAATCTCCGGCACGTTGGGCAACAACGGGTGGTACCGAAGCAGCGTGACCGTCAGTTGGAGCGTTACCGATTCTGAATCGGGCATTGCGTCCTCAGCAGGCTGCAACACGAGTACCTTCACAGCGGATACGGCGGGCGTGACTCTGACATGCTCGGCCACAAACGGCGCTGGGCTGTCCAGTTCTGTCCCGGTCACGATCAAGATCGACAAGACTCCTCCCGTCATTTCAGGTATGCCGGCCCAAAGCTGCACACTCTGGCCTCCAAACGGCAAGCTGGTGCAGGTTGCAACAGTGACGGCCGCCGATGCGTTATCAGGGCTCGATCCGGGTTCCTTCAAGGTCACCGGCGCCAGCAATGAGCCGTCTGATTCCAATAAGCCTCAAATCGTTATTACGCCGAACGGATCGGGAGGATTCGTCGTTCAGCTTCAAGCTGATCGTCTGGGCACAGGCACCGAACGGGTTTACACGCTTACGGCAACCGCGGCGGACTTGGCAGGAAATCCTGCCACAGTGACGGCGACATGCTCTGTGCCGCACGATCAGGGAAACTGAGAGTCGGCTCAGCGGTCAACGTTCGCCCGATCAAAGCACAAGCTATGCGTTTGTAGCCAAGCCGAAATCGGCCACATTGGATGCGTAGTCGGCATCTCGGACTTGTGCCCCCCTGTGGGGGAACGGCACAATTCTTTGTGCCGTTCGGGGGTCCAGCGGGTGCACGACTTGGTGGCCTCACCAAGTCAGCGCGGGGGCTTGCTGCCCTTCGGCCTACTTTATTGCCGGCGTCGAGCTCCTGCATGAAGCTCTTGGGTTTTTCTTGTTCGGACATGGTTTTACGTCCCTCGGTGGCCACGTGAAAACCGGCCATACGTGGCCACTTCAAAACCGGCCAACGAAGCTGAGCCAGGACAAGAGTATTTATACCCTGCCGGACCGGTTTAAGCAAACATTTTTTACGTGAAAGCGAGCCGGGGAGGAGTATACTGGCAAGACCTGAGCGGAGGATACGGCGACGCAGGGATGCGACCGGAGCGCCGACTCGGGAGCCGGGATTCCGGGAGGGCGGGTACTTCCAATCCAGCTCGCTCTCCCGACCCAGGAATCCTGGCCGAAAAGCGATAAATCCCAGGGGTATGGGGACAGGAGTCCCCATGTTAAGAGCTTTTTTCCTTAGGATGCCGGTGCGGTCTTGGTGCGCCAGCTGCGCGGGCCGCACTTGAGTACGTGGCCGTGATGGAGCAGCCGGTCGAGCATGGCGCTGACCGCGGCGACATCGCCCAGTAGTTTGCCCCAGTCTTCCACGGGACGGTTGGAGGTCAGCAGCGTGCTGGCTCGCTCGTAGCGGCGCATGACGATTTCCAGCAGATCCTCGGCGGCGGTGTGCGGCAACTTGCGCATGCCGAAGTCGTCGATGATGAGCAGCGGCACGGTGGCGACCGATTCCATATATTCTTTGCGCGTGCCGTCTGCCACGGCGTCGGCGAGTTCGTCCAGCAACACATGCGTTTCGCGGTACAGCACACGATAGCCCTGCCGGATCGCGGCCTGCCCGATGGCTTGCGCCAGGTGGCTTTTCCCGGTGCCTCCAGGGCCGAGGAACAAAGCATCTTCGCGCCTGCCGATGAACGCACCGGTGGCCAGATCGAAAATCAGACTGCGATTCATCTTGGGATTGAATGTGAAGTCGAAGTTGTCGAGCGTGCGGTGGGCATCGCGGAAGCCGGCCTGCTTGCGGCGCCGCTCCAGCAAACGATCGGAGCGGCGCGTGAGTTCATCGGAAACCAGACACGAGATCAGATCGATGGGTGGCATCGATTCGGCTTGTGCCTGGCGTAAGCGAGTTTCGAGCACCGCCGCAATGCCGCCGAGGCGGAGTTGCGCGAGCGCGCGTTGGAGTTCAATCAGGTTCATGGAGATTCTCCTGGTTTACAGCGGGTGAGTTCAAAGTGGTTGAGTCTTGCTGAGCACGGGCTTGAATGAGATCGCGGTACAGGGTGAGCTGGCGGATGAGCGGATCGACCTGGGTGAGATTCAGCGGCAGTTGCGGACTGCGCTCCAGGTAGCGGCGTACGAAGTGGTATTCACTCGCGCCTGTTTCCAGGGCTACGGCGCAGGCGTCCTCCGCACACGCGACGCCATACTTTTTGGCCAGCGAGAGCAGGCCCAGGATGCGGCGTGCCGCGATCTCTCCGTGGATGCGATGCAGGTTCCGGCAGAACACGCCGATGTGCTGGCCCGCCCTTTCGCAACGGGCGAGGAGTAGGCGCGTGGACAAAGGGGTCTTGGAAGGACGGTCTTCGTCTTTGATCCGGTGACGGCCGCGCTGTTGACGCAAGTGCTCGCGCAGCAGATTTCCGGTTAAGGGATCGAGGATCCGCACGTGGGAAGCATCCCACTGCACCTGCACCTGACGGCCGATCCAGCCGGGAGGTGCGCCATAGTAAGCGGCTTCCACTTCCACGCAACCGTCCAAGTGCACCGTGCGCTCGCCGTATTGGTAATAGCGGAAGGGTTCAACGGGAAGCGTAAGCAACGCCGGCTTTTCTTCCGCGAACATCGCGGCCACTTGCCGTTTGGTGGTGCCGTGGATGCGCGTGTCGGCCCAGCGCTCTTCCCAGCGGTCCAGATACGCTTGCGCTTCTTCCGGACTCTCGAAACGCAAACCCTTGAGCGGCGTTTTCTGCGCGTGGCCGACACCCGACTCCACCTTGCCCTTTCGATCCGGATCGTTCACGCGGCACGGAAGCCCGACCGCCCCGTAGTGTTTCAGCACGTCGCGATACAGCGGATTCAACGCAGGATCGTAGAGATCGGGCGTGAGCACGCCTTCGCGCAGATTATCGAGAACCACTACGCGCGTCGCGCCGCCCAATCGGCGGAAAGCTTTCTCGTGCAGCTCGGCCCAGGTTTGCGTGCTGGAGCGGAACACCAGCAGGCGAACCGATTTCCGGCTGTGCCCCAGCGTCATCACGAACATCCGCATGCGGCGGTACTTGCCGGTGTGGGGATCGCGCACCATCGGACCTTCGCCGTAGTCCACCTGCGCTTCTTCGCCGGGAGCGGTTTCAATCACCACGCGAGCTTCCGGCGTGGTGACTCCGCGCTGCTTGCGAACGAACCGCTTGACGCTGTTGTATCGCCCGGTGAAGCCGTGGTCGTCCACCAGATCCTGCCAGATAGCCATCGCGTTGCGGCCCCGCGACAGCCCCACTTCGATGACTTCCCGGTAGGGTTCGCACGCGCTGGAAGTCGGGCTGCGGCCAGGCCGCCGTTCCGTCTTCGGCGCAACAAGACTGGGCGGCTCTCCGGTCTGTGGGTCGGTGGCCACCTCTATGGCCGGTTTTGCCGCGGTGGCCGGATTCCGCCCCCAACCGCCCGGCGCACGGATCGGAATCCCCGCCGCCTTCAAGTAACCGGCCGCCGTTTCCCGCCGGATGCGGGTCGCCTGTTGAATCCGCCGCAGCGACCAGCCGAGCCGGCCCAGGGCTATCACTTGCTGTTTCTTTTCTTCGCTCAAGACATTGCTCACGCGACGGAGCGTAATCCCCCGTCAGGGTCAATGTCCTGGTGTCAGCTTTCTATTGGCCGGTTTTCACGTGGCCACCTATGGCCGGTTTTGGGTGGCCACCGAGGTTACGTCCCTTTCCGACAAGCGTGATTTGCTTTGGCGGCGCGCAGCTTGTCTTGCTCACCGCAAGACCTGTCGAGCCGCCGGGTGCCCTGCCGTGTCATAGGCCGAGCCACCCGAAAGGAATCCGCCGGTGGCGGATTATCTTGGCGAGTGCCTTGATACGGCAGGGTGGCGGCTACAATGTGAAGGCCGTGAGCAAGACAAGTCCAGTGTGATCTCCTCGGATGTGGCAGCAGGTGCAGTGGCGGTGGTGGGGTAGCAGGCCGAAGGAGAGTTTGCAGCCAGTTGCCTTGCGGCTCCTCACAGCCCGTTTCGGGCTGGCTGAAAAAACGCGGTCGCGATTGGCGACCGTCGAGCTAGTTCATATAGGTTGCCCGCCGATGGCGGGCTGTTTTGTTTTTGCCAGTTCCCGCCGCCGAAGCGAAGCGCAGGCTACCGTGCTGACGGGGTCGGAGCGCGGCTACGCGCGGAGACCCTGGAGCGGCCCCCGACATTGTCGGGAGTGAGGACGCGTTCAGCGGACGAAAGCGCAACCGCCAACGATAGTGGACTCGCGAAAGTTTGCGCGAGTGGCGGCGGTAGCACGGTAGCCTGCGGTGAGCAGGCGGCGGGAACTAGTTGATTTTATGCGGCATTCGCCGCTCTCACCAGTGGATTCCTAAATCCACTGGTGAATCCACCGCTCAGGTGGTAATTTCCGCCGAACTTTCGGCGGAGACAGTTAGTAAAAGGGGTCTGCGAAACAGCGGGTTTGATGTTTCGCAGACCGTCTGGTGTGATACTGGGTCGGGTCGCATGGACATTCTCAAGATGCTGTCGGATCTGCGCGCTGAGCGGTAGCAGATCGAGGAAGCGATCATGACCATCGAGCGGCTTGCCGTCGGCACTCGCGGCAAGCGCCGAGGCAGACGGCCGAAGTGGATGTCGGCGCTGGATAAGCAAGCCGTAAAACCTGCCACCGTCAGCACTAAACGGAAGATAAGCGCAGCGAGCCGAAAGCGCATGGCTGAGGCGCAGAAAAAACGCTGGGCCGCAAAGAAGGCCCAAGCGAGTCAGGCAGGATCAAAGGCGTAGCCGTCCCGAACGCGGTTGCGGCGATTCGGCCAGGGGCCTGTTAAACGCAAAAAACGGCCTCGCTTGAGGCCGAAAACGTCACTGCTTGGGATCTGGATGGCCCAAGAGTTGGCGCATGCGGAAAAAAGAGGTCGTCTCCCTGAACTCCAGCATGTCGTCAATGCTAATATCCTGTTCGTCCTTCGTCAGCCGCGGATCACGAAGGCGGCGGTACTTTGAACGCTGCAACCGGTCAAGATATGCGGCGATTTCATCGTCGGTAAAGATACGGCGGAGACGGATCAAAAACTTCGGCAACTCCGGCGCAAATTCAGGGTCGCTGTCTGCTCTCCCCACCCAGCCCAGCAGCTTCTCTCCGATCAGGTACTCCAAAGCGTTTTGAAAGCCAAACGCGGCGCGGATGTCTTCTGCCGCCCGACACTGCTCGATCCAAAGTTTATGGGATTCGGGGAAAAGTTCATTCATGAACGTATTTTTTTAGAGATTTGTCCGGGCCGTGGCTTCGGCTAAGAAGGCCGTAGGGCGCAAAAAACGGCCCTGCCGTGGCTAGGAATGGCTGAGACGATGCAAACCTCGTCTCCAATTTTGTCGTGCCTTATAGGGGCAAATTTTGCGCCGAGCGGGGTGACTGGCAAAGGGCGGTCAGCCAGGGTTGGACTAACACCAGTTCCATGGGTTCGGTTTCCAGTTCGCGGATGACGCGGGCGCGGACAGTTTGTTCGTGGATTTTGCTTCCGTCTTTCCAATTCCGGGCCAGAAATGAGTGCTCCTGAAACAGGGTGGTCTTGGCCCGCTCGAATCGGCCGCGGTATTGCTCCTCGGTGAGGCCGGCCAAACGGGTCTCTCCCCTCTTCCAAGTCTTCTTTTCTTCCTGCCGTGGTCGGGCTGCCTCTGTTGGTGCGGGGCTGGCTTGGCGGCGGCTGAGCGTCGATAGTGCGCGGTGGGTGTAGGACAGGACGGCGCCGAAATGTTGGATGGCAAAATTGGTCTTGGTGGCTTCGGCGCGGGCAAATTCGATAACGGCTTTGGCGGATTCCAATCCGTGCTGGGAAATCAGGGCGAGGGCCTGGCCGGTTTCCTTGGACAGCGGCACGTGAGAATCCACGCCATGGAAGACCTTGTGGAAATATCGCACCAGGTCTTCAGCCTGCAACGTAACCGGATCTTTTTGCTTCGAATAGTCGTTGATGACCACGGCAGAGGCTACCAGCTCTTCGAGCGTTTCTTCCACAACAGCTTCTATGCGCGGGAGCGCAACCTTTGAGAACACAATCTTGTAATCTTTCCCGTCCTTGGTCTTTTCAACTGTGGCGGATCTGAGAACACCACTGCTGAGGCGGATGCCGGCAAGTTCTTTGACTGCTTTCTCCAGGGCGCGCTTCCGTTCGTACATGTGGTTGTACTCCGGGTTCTTCAGCCCGAGGTCGTCAAACAATTCCCTGCTGCGGCGTTCGTACTTTGCCTTGTCCGCCAAAATCAAATCCACGTGGGAGTAAACGAGCTGGGCAATCTCGCTTTTCAGTTTGAAGAATTCTTCTATGCAAACTGGCTTGGTGAAGTTGCGCTGCAAATTCCTGACGATGTGATCGTCAAATCTAAAGTAGCCTTGGGAACTGTTCACCGCTCCGTCCTGGTGGCGCTCCACTACTCGGAGGTCGCCGAGGATCGTGAACGGGCGGCGATCCACGATCACTGCGCCATCCTTGGTCTGGTCAAAGTATGAGTTAACCCATTCGATCGGAATGGTCCGGAGCTTTCGTAGCGATTTGGTGATCGCGTGGATGACGTTCGTGCCCCAACCTTTTTTCTTGAGCATGCGCGCAAGCGAGCGCGTTGAAAAAAACACCTGCACATCCGGCTTGCCGTTTTCCTCCCATAACTTGATGAGTACGTATAACAACTTTTGCTCTTCCGTCGTCAGGGTCCCGAGCTGGGTGTAACCTACTTCGACTCTGGAGATGATCTTGCTACTGTCCTCGCCGATCAACTCACGTTGCATCGTTCGGAGGGCGGGTTTGTTTTTCGACTTGGCGGGCTGCCAGATGGCCGGCCACTTCTCGATATTCAGCTCGGATCGAATCTTTTCAACTACCCCAGCGCGCACAACGGCCTTGGCCGCGGCGGTGTCGCTGAGTGGGTTCGCCTGGGGCGACAAATCTTTGGTTTTTTCGATAATACTCATGCTTGTGAGTCTTAAGAATTTAACCCACACACTCCCCTGCTCGGTGTGTGGGTATCTAAGAATGTATTTAAGACAGTATTCCGTTCGGGCGAACTTGAATTCGGTTTGCGAATTTGGCCTGTTTATGGGCTGTTTGCAACGTTGCGACGTTTCATCAGCACCAGCGGGAACGTATCTCCAGCACCAGCAGAACGTTTCATCAGCACCAGCGCAACGTATCTCCAGCACCAGCAGAACGTTTCATCAGCACCAGCGCAACGTATCTCCAGCACCAGGCAGATTTAAAGGTAGGGAAGTGATGGACGGGTGACCAGCACCAACACGAAACGACTACAACCGACCGGCTTCGATATCGTTGCGGACCATGTGGGCTAGAATCCGCTCCGCTTCAAACTTGGCCAGCTCGGTGAAGATGCCTGGCTGGGGGGCGGGGGAGAACATCACGGTGCCGTCGATGATGTGGCCACCAACAATGGCACTGAGCTGAAATGTTTTTTGAGTTGGTTTCTTGTTCATACGCGTCGAGCGTGAGGGTATGTCTGTAGCGTAGCAAGAATTTCAAATTTTGACGAGGGGATAACTTGCCGGCCCCCGGATGAGATCCTCGTGGCAAAACGAGCAACAGAGGGAAAGCTCCTCCAGCCTCCTGATCGCCTTATCCACGGTGCTCGGTGGAGTTATCACCGCAGTCCTCCCTCTGTGAAAGAGCCGCGGCTGGCGATAGGGAAGAGTCACCGGGGACCAGCCTTGTAATTGTACCAGTGACCTGTCGTTCATCTTGTTGAAAAACCATGTGTTATATATACTTCACCCACCAACTTTCAAGGAGGTGGTGATGCAAGACAACTGGGTCGATTTCAAAGCGGTCAAGGCGGCGGTCAGCATGGAGCAAATCCTCGACCGCTACCAAGTCAACTGGCTACGGAAAAAAGATGAGGAGTTACGGGGCCGTTGTCCTATCCATCAGGGGGAAGGGCAGAGTTCATTCCACGTTAACCTAGCCAAGAATGCCTTCCACTGTTTTTCCTGCAAGGCGCACGGCAACGTCCTGGACTTCGTAGCCGCCATGGAGAAGTGCAGCGTGCGTGATGCAGCGCTGAAGCTGGCGGAATGGTTCACGATCAGACAGCAGGAGTCACCGGCGCCGGAAACGGCAAAGCCGGAGAGTGCCAAGTCCGAAAGCAAAGCAGGGGAGAGTACAGCGGCGGCCGTAAACAAGCCGCTCAATTTCCAACTCAAGGGAGTGGAGTGCGCCCATCCTTATTTGGCGAGTCGGGGAATCAGCAAAGAGACGGCGGAGGCGTTCGGCGTCGGCTACTTTTCCGGCCGCGGTTCCATGAGCGGGCGAGTGGTCACTCCGATTCACAATGGGCACGGTGAGCTGGTGGCATACGCCGGGCGCGCTGTCGATGACAGTGAGCCGCGGTATAAGCTACCGGCGGGATTTCACAAATCGGCGGAGCTGTTTAACCTCCATCGGGCGATAGGGGAGAGCAACACTTCCGGCCGCGTGATCGTGGTGGAAGGATTTTTCGACTGCATGAAGGTCAGCCAGGCTGGTCTTCCGTGCGTGGCTCTCATGGGCAGTTCGCTGTCAGAGGCGCAAGAGGAACTGCTGGCGAAGCATTTCAAGAGCGTCTGCCTGTTGCTGGACGGGGATGAAGCAGGGGAGCGGGCAACGGATGCATGCCTTGTGCGGCTCGGCCGGCGGATGTGGGTTTGGGCGGCGGTGCTACCGGATGGTCAGCAGCCGGACCAGCTTGAGACGGAAGACCTGCTGCGGAGACTAAGTTAGCCAGTTTGGGCAAAGCAAAAGCGGATGAACCCGTAAAGGGAACATCCGCTCTTCTTATTTCCGCGCTTGACTGCTACTTACCTTACCCAGTAGCAACCGCTCCGCAGTAAAGACTTGCCGGATCTCGCGTGCAAAGTCCGCCTTCTCCGAGGCATTGAGGGTGACGTTTGGGAACTTTTCTCCTGTCAGGTACTCCAATCCGTCAGCGAAGCCGTGTTCGAGCCTTGCAGGATCGTCAGCCGGTGAGGATTTGATCTCAAGACGGCCAGTCTTCCGGGAACCGCTGGTCTCGCAAATCATCCCCGGTCAATTGGCTGAATGCAAGATACTTCGCCTGCTGCCAAGTTAGCCCTGCCCGAAAACTACCCCCATCGGCCAACGTGACGCTTACCAAGACGTCGCCGGGGTGCGGGTGGTGTTCGATGTTGCCGTCTGGAAAGCGCTCTTTGAGCACCTTCAGAGCTTGTTCAAAAGTCTTGCCGGGGTACGGATCATTCATTGGTTCTATTCATCTGAGCATTTTCGTCCTTCAAACGCTTTCAGGTAAAGCTGGACAGTCTTTGACGGTTCTGACCACTGGCTCTCTGGGCTGCCGTTTTTGAATTCTGTAAAATGCCCGTTCATCCAATCAAGTAGCGTTGCTTTCTGTGCTTTTGTGATGGCAAGCCAAGTTGCTTTGCCGTGCTCATCGGGACGGTTCAAGTCAATCAACCCCGCTACAACAATCAGGGTTGGTTGGTCAAGGTCAGCCCATCGTTGGCTACGCTCAACCTGAAGCGTGGAAATGTTATCCATCAGTTCGCCTTGCTTGGTTGTATCCATCGTCTTAACGAGCTCCACCAAACGCCCATCAATGTTTATGTGAGCATCATAGATGACAGCTAGGAATTGGGCAGCGATCTTGGAATTCCCATCTTTCAAAGCTGCGAACGGGAGGATAGCACGTTTGGCACAAATGAAATCGTTGGTCCCGCTTTTCGTGATCCGCATAACTGCCGTCAGGAAGGAAAACATATTGTCTGTTGTGTTAACGGCTTGAGTAATTTCGTTACCACGCTCCGCACCGTTTCGTGCGTACCACAGGGATACGAGCGTCGATTTGGCAAACTCGTAAGGACTCAGTTTTGCAGGCGGTCGAACTTCAGGACAGACTACAATGGCCTCTTCCTTTGCGGTGGGCACTTGCACCCGGTTCTGAGCGGCACAGGGCAGTACGAGTAGGAGGCTTGCCAGCGTTTTCATGTTTGTTATGAGAGTGTACGCTCCGGCAAAGCCAGTGTCAAACGGTTGCTATGCTTCCGGCGTAAGGTTGGGTTAGCATTGAAGGCATGAGCACGAAGAAAATCATTTGCGGAGTTCTCGTTAGTTCTCTCGGCGCGTCTTTTTTTGCTTGGGAACCTAAGTCTCAGTGCAACGGGTTGCCGTGCGCTGGCAATGGGGTGCAGTTGCCGTATGACCTACCGCACAGCGAGACGCAGGACTATTCCGATAGTGTGGCTAGGATGTGGAGCGGGAACAACAATAACGTTCAAGACCTGATGATTGGGACCAACTCGCACCGGAGGACTATGCTTTAGCGAGTGTGTTAGAGTTCGGGCATGAGGACAAGACTTACCATTTACGTTCATCCAAATCGAACCGAGCAAAGTCCGAAACACGAAACGGCAGAACCGATTGAGTGCCAGTTAGGGAATTGCACGGAAGCGGAAGCCAAAGAATTCTTTGCCGAGCACCCTAAAGACTCATTGTGGTCGCTGCCGTCTCTCGGCGGCACTTTCAGGATTGTGGACGTTTCGCCGGGCGGGTTCAGGATGAAGCTAGAAACGACCAAAGCGTCAGAGTTCATAGCAACGCATGGCGTGAAGATTGCGGATTTGGCGGAGCTTCAGATCCGAGCTATGCAGCAACCCAACGCGAACGTTTGGAAGTTTGAAGACGATTCGGAGCTTGAGGCAATCTGGAGCGTAGGCACGAACAACCCATCCGGCTACCTGCTTCAGCTACCCAAATGAAAAGGGCGCGTCAGCCGATGTTCATCAGGGCTGCTATGGGAACGGTCGGCTATCCGGTTTTTTAACGTCATCTACCGGGGGTTGAGATCAATCTCAATATCGAAAGGGTAACCGACTTAGTCACTCAGGAGGCCGCTTGATTGAGTTTTCTGCGTCAGTGACGGAATGGAGCATTAGATCGGGCAAGGCCCATAGTTTGTCGAGCACCATGCTGGGGCGATTAAGATAGCTGGGGGGCGGTTTGCTTCCGCTGATCTCGAAGGGTGCTGTGAACAGGGGAGAGATGGCAAACCAAAACAGGGCGGACCGTTTGCCCTCGCCGATTACGGCGGCTTGCCCTGCCAAGTCCATCAGCTTACGCGCCCGCGGCTCGTCCGTGGTCTCAATGAGCACGGCGCGGATGGGATGTACACCAAAGGCGTCTTTGTGCTTTTGCTGCCGCTTGATGAAGTGGTGGTAGGCTCGGAGTTTCTTGAGCATATCAGCCATGGGCATGGTGCCTCGGTCAGCTTCGTAAGAAAAATGGGATTGCCGGCCATCTGCGAAGGAGAGAGTGAACAAGGCGTCCGGCTCTACGGGAAGCCTCTGCATTTTGTTGTCGTGCTCCTCCCAGACGTACTCGTTGCTCCCTTCAATTCGCCGCGATCGGATCTCGGGCACATCTACCTTGTGGCCGCGAAGTTCGGCTCCTTGTCGCCATGCATCGAGCGTGGCCCCATTGCCAGCATCGCGGCTGGACATCTCCAGCATGAAGTGCATCCGGGAAATCATCAGGCTGTGTTGGAGGAAACCAAGCTTCATGTGCTGGCCACGGACGACGGCTTCCGCGTAGTCCGCCTCACGGTTCAGCCTGATTTCTTCTTCCATGTCCGGATGGATTTCCGCGGCGCGGCCGTGCTGTAGCAGCAGGTCCAGAGTTTTGGTGGTGTCGAGGTAGTAGATAAACTCGCTGTGGTTGCGGATGCCCGGGAAGGCAAAGCGGTTGATGTGGCCCCACTCCCACAGTTGGCGCAAGCGGCGCAGCGTGACGTTACTGTTGCCGCCTACCAAGCGGATGAGTTCCGAGGCAGGGGAGAAGCGGTAACGCAAAACCGCCTCAATGATGTCGAGGTCGCGATCGGTGATGACGCCTTTGCGCGGCGTTTCTGGACGGGCGAATTTTGAAAACAGTCCTGTAGACATAGCGTATAAGAATGGACAAGCCTCGGGTGAGGAGCGGTGATGCTCTGCGACGGGCTTCAAAAGTTTGGAACAATAGCGGAACATCGAAGGGCCTAAATCAGCCCAAATGTTCCCACGACAGCCTAGGGGAGCGTCTTTGCAACCTCCTCTAGGACAACGACTTGCGCTGATTCTAGGCTACTTAAACTTGTCGGTAAGCTGCCCTGAAAAGGCTGGCGTCGGCGGTTCGATTCCGTCCCTGGCCACCATTTTCAATAACTTACAGACCACGTTTTTCCAAAATGGTTGCAATTGGTTGCACTTCGACCGATTCTAAACGACTTGTTGGGCTCAATTGCAACCATTCCCGACCGCCGGACGGCCCGCTTCGGCATACGCCGTGAGCGCCCGGACAGCCCTCTGCTGCGACTCCGGCACAAGCTGCTGGTAGACATCCTGTGTCGTGCTCGCCCTGCTGTGACGCATGATTCCCTGGGCATCCTTTACATCCACACCGGCCTGCTGCAGCCAAGTTGCGCAAGACCGCCGAAGCACCTGCCAGTTCACCCAGCCAATGTTCAGCTTTCTTGCCGCCGGTTTGATGTGACGGGTAAGGATGTTGTTGTCCCGCATCGGCGCTCCTGTAAACACCGACTGGAACACTAGGTCCTCCGGCTTGTCGCCCTCGACCGCTTTGTAACGGCGTGTGCCACGACCGGCGCGGAAAACCACTTCCAGAGACTTGAGCCGTTCGATTCTCTCGATGACATGTTGATCGACCGAGATGGTCGCCCTGCTGGATGCTGACTTGGGCTGATCCCAGTCGCCGCGGCTATACCGTTCCTCGACGGTAATCGAGCTGGTATGAATGTTCCGCCACCGAAGGCCAACCAGTTCGCTGGGCCTCAGGGCAGTGAACACTGCCACGTAAATCATGCTTGCGTACGGCTCCGCGATCGCGTCCAACAATCCGTAAAACTGAGGGATCTTCAGAAAAGGCTTCGGGCCTCGGGGCTTGCGCCTCTTGAGCCGAATCTTCTCCGCCGGATTGTTGAGCAGCCGGCCGTAGTCCACTGCGGTGCGAAGCACGGTCGACAGTACATCCCGGATCTTGTCGATGCTCTCAAACGACAGCTTGCCCTGCTGCAACCGGGCGAAGTAGCCCTGCAACGGCTCAAGCGTGATCTCTCTCAACATCAGCTCTCCAAACTCCGGGACCAGATAGTTCTTCAGCACGCTGACACTTCGATCTCTGCTGGTGCTGGCCAACATGGGAAGAACATCGCGTTTATAGGTTTGGACAAACTCGCGAAACAGGCAGGCCCCTCCGATGCCGACGTTTGGATGGTTGATGGCTGCGAGGTATTCATCCCGCATGCGCTCGGCATCCGCCCGGCAAACGCTAATCGGCCCCAGAGGGACTCGTTTGAGTTTTCGCTTTCTTCGTCCATTGATGACCACGTCCTCTCGAACGAGGATGCTCCACTGTTTCCCGCGCTTTTTCGGCACGGGCTTCTGATACCTTCTACGAGCCATTTGTTCAAAGCCGCCTCCCCGCGGCAATGACTCGTTTCGGATTTGCTCGATTCGCAGCGTAGCATAGTCCGCGGCGAAGTCGAAGCACTGCTGGATGGGTTCAGGCTGGACGCCAGGGGCCTGCGGGTTGGGGAGGTTCTTCGGCAAGGCGGCGCATCCTGTGGGGCAATCGCGTTAACCCTTGCTCGCGGCACGATTCCAGATGCTCTTCTGTGCCGTCTTGCGCTCGATGGGCGTAACCTTGGCCGCTTCTTCGGACTCCACGACGATGGCGTTCCTCGCTTCCAAGAGGAGCGTCTCTTCCATCCCGTTCAGCTCCGCCTCTGCCTGCTGCGGCGACTTATAGCACCCGGCGGCTTCGATGCAGCTCTGGCGGAACTCCTCACACTGAACATCTTTCACGGGCAGCTCGCGGAGCGTGGCCACCTTGATGAGCTGTACGTTCTCTCCGGGGATAAGCACAGCCGCGTGCTGGTTGGGCTGGCGCTTGAGTTGGGCCTTCTTCAGATAGAGCTGTTCTTCGAGCGATCGGAACGTGCGTGAGGTCAATTCCCGGTACTCGTGGAATTCGTAGAAGGGGACTGTGGTCTCCGTTGAGCCAGAAGACGATGAGCTCTGGTGCCCGCTGCTGCGGGAGGTGCTGCTGCCGGAAGTCCGGCTGGTGCTGGACAACGTGGGAAGCGACCAAAGGTCGGAACCGGGAATCCAGACACGACCACTGGCTAAAGAAGAATGGCTAACGTCGCCCGAGGATTCGCCGCTGCTCTCCGAGGATGAATAGGCGCGGACTGTGCGCGTGGACTCGACGGGCTCAAACCCGCGGTGCCAGATTTCGTCCTTGATTTCTTCCGGGTTCAACTCGCCCGTTTCCAACTGCCGCAAATGGATTCCGCCCGAATCCGCATACGCGAGATATTTTCCGTCCGGCGAAATCGCCGTCTGAAACACCGGCTGCTCGATCGGATTGAAGGTAAGCTGGCGAGCCATCGGCTCCGGCGCAGCCGCCGGTCCAAACCATCCCTGCCGGTATCCGAGCCATCCCGTCGCGCCCAGCGCCGCCATCCCCGCCGAGAACGCTACCATCGGCCATCGCCGCCCGGGCTGCGCCTGAGCCGAGTACAGGGACGTAGACTTAGCCGCCATCGCCGCGCGGTTCTGATCGGATTCGATGTCGCGCTTCAGCCGCTTCAGGTCTGCACGAATCCCTGCGCGCTCTCCACACCCTGATTGAACTTCAGCGCTGGCGTCGGCAGCAGCGCGACCGAATTCTACAGGACCGTTCACTCACGTCGCAGGAGCAGAGTGAGTATCTGCAGTTCGTCGATGGTCTCTACGAGCAGAAGCGCGCGGAACTCAAGGTGGACACGCGAATTTTCGAGGACCATGATGCCTGAGAATTGGGACAACCTTTCCTCCGCGCCCTGGCAGCAGTCTCCCTCGCCGGCCGATCACTGGAAGCGTCGGCTGCAACGGGCTCGCCAGATTCCCCACGCAGGTCTTCTCTTGGGAACGAACCTCGCGAACTCTCTGCCAGTTTTTCTCACGCCGAAACTTTTGAGCACTAGCCTAGAAGTGATCGGTGCCACCGGCTCAGGCAAAAGTTTTGTAATGGAGGCCATCCTAAAAAGCCTTATTTTACACGGATGTGGCGTAACTCTCTTAGACCCCCACGGCGATCTTTATGAACGGATGTTGGCCTTTTGCGCTTGGCTCGCTGTGCGCAAGCCAGAACTGAAACTTCACCGCAGGATTGTGCCGCTGGATTTCGCCGACACGCGCCACGTAATGGGATTTAACCCCATCGCTCGGAACGCCCGTGTCATGACCTATCAGGTTGTGGCGCTCATGGAAGCGATTCGAAAGTGTTTCGGCCAGTCCAGCTTTCAAGAGACCCCGCGCCTAGCGCGTTGGCTGTTCAACGTCGCTTATGCGCTTGTATCTGGCAACCTTACTTTCATTCAGGCACAACATTTGGTCAATCCTGCCCCCAATCCTTCAAGATCTGCGATCACCGCGCGCATCAGCAACCCCCGTATTCGAGCAGGGTGGGAGTTCTTTGAAACGATGAAGCTCGACCGGCGGGAGGAAAAGATCGAATCTACACTCAACCGCATCAAGCCTTTTGTTGAGCACGAAGTAATCCGCCCGATGCTTGGGCAGTACACCAACACGTTAGATTTTTCTGCCGTTCTGGCAGAGAGAAGGATTCTGCTTGTAAACCTGGCCCGGCAGAACGTGATTTCCGAGGACAACCAAAATCTTCTCGGCACGCTCATCGTCAACGAAATCCTGACGGCGGCGTTTTCTCGGCCACCACAGGAACGCGTGCCCCATTACCTTGCGATCGATGAGTTCAGCAGATTCACGAACAAGGATGCATGTGAGATACTTGATGGAGGCCGTAAGTATAAGATACACTTAATCTTAGCCCACCAAAATCTGAATCAGTTGAGG
>Ga0207008_10080_pt1 | contig 30120 bp, 31 predicted proteins | sample Alteio_BWMinCont_83_FD_153489 | JGI IMG/M metagenome (GOLD analysis project Ga0207008, IMG submission 153489) | Enriched cells from forest soil in Barre Woods Harvard Forest LTER site, Petersham, Massachusetts, United States -... | ecosystem: Environmental > Terrestrial > Soil > Temperate forest >... | reverse complement strand
ATAACAGAGACAGAATTATCATTTGAATTGGCCACATAAAGCCAGTGAAAGAACAATATATAGCGAGCATGTTTCGTGGAATTTTAAGTATTATTCCTGAACCTGATCCCAAACGGTTAAGCATTTATTCGCAGGTCGTATATCATAATACGCCCTATACCAAAGATTCTGAGCTGATTGCCAAAGGTAGTGCAGGCAATCCCATCCCATCTGTGGTAGGCGCTGCTTCCCCGATCAAATATGTGTTTTATATTATCAAAGAAAACAGGACTTATGATCAGGTCCTCGGGGATATCCCCGGAGGCAATGGAGATACAGGCCTGGTTTTGTTTGGGAATAAAATAACGCCCAACCTGCACGCACTGGCAAAAGAATTTGTGCTGCTCGATAACTTTTATTGCGATGGGGAAGTAAGTGCCGATGGACACAACTGGAGTATGGGCGCTTACGCTGATGACTATCTGGAGAAGACGTGGCCAACGATCTATGGCGGCAGGGGAGGGACTTACAGTGCTGAAGGCGGATTGAAAATCGCGAATAATAGGGCTGGATTTTTATGGGATATCTGTCAGAAAAAAGGAGTGAGTTACCGGAGTTATGGCGAGTTTATTGAAGACCATAAGGCAAGCATCCCGGCCCTTCAAAAGCATTTTTGCTACGGCTTTACTAGCTGGGATCAGTCTGTATATGATACCACGCGATTCGGGCAATGGAAAAAGGATTTTGACTCGCTTCTTGCAGTAAATGCTTTGCCTCAATTTAATTCTCTTCATTTCATTAACGATCATACTATGGGAGTGCGAACCGGTAAACCTACACCTTTTGCACAGGTTGCAGATAACGACCTTGCGGTCGGAATGTTTGTGGAGCACCTTAGTCACAGTGCGATATGGAATCAGAGTGTGGTATTTATTGTGGAAGATGATGCTCAGAATGGCCCCGACCATGTGGATGCACACCGTACAACAGCCTATGTCGCAGGAGGTTTTGTCAAAAGCAGTTATGTAGATCATACGATGTATTCTACCTCATCGATGCTTCGGACAATGGAGCTGATCCTCGGCCTCCCACCGATGAGCCAGTATGATGCTGCAGCCACGCCGATGTGGAGATGTTTTTCGGAATCTGCCACACACAAACCTTTTGCTGCGAGGGAAGAAAAAGTAAACCTCAAAGAGCTGAGCATGGTCAAAAGCAAATGGAGTAATATGAGTGATCAGTTTGATTTTACAGCGGAAGACCGGGCTCCTGATCAGCAACTTAACCAGGTGATATGGATTTCGGTAAAAGGTGAAAAGATACCCATGCCTGCTCCAAAACACGCTGCCTTTATTTCTGCATTAGCGGCGAAGGACGGAGATGATTGAAAAGAAGTGGCTTTCTCAGCCGACAATGCCCTCAATCCAAACCCAATCTCTTCCTTAATCCGACTTCGCCGTCTTTCATAACGATATCGTGGTTGAATTTGAAAAGCGGTTTCAGAATGGGGGCCATGAAGTTCATCCAGGGTTTGGTGGTGCTTACATCCCAATGATATGTGGCCGTTGTAAGGCCATCATGTTCTTCAAAAGTCCAGAGGCCTGTTCCTTCCAGCTCGCCCCATGCTTCCCCTTTCAGTCGCTTGCCATATTCATTTTCTATCAATCTGGAATGGAAGTGGATGGTGTAGAAGAATTTGGTACTCCACTCGAATATTTTCACGGTGCCAATTTCCTGGGCATCACCCTTTTCTACAGTAGTCACTTTCTCTACATATTTCCACCATTCCGGCCATTGGTCTGAATCAAAAATGGCATCCCATACTGCGGGTAAAGGCGCCTTAAAAGTCCATTTGCTTACGAAATGATACATATCCATACTGCCGAATATACGATGTTTCGAAATGAATGGGATTTGCAGGAAGGGATTTTTTGTTTTAGGGCGCGGTGCAAGGGACTTTTAGTGGTCGGTTATCAGGCTTCGACAAGCTCACTTGTCCCGACTTCTTCAGGAGCCACAGCGTTTCGTCAATTGCAGTCAAAACAAAAAAGGCGGAATCAAATTCCGCCTGTCTTTACTCATGAGATTTCTTAAGCCCCGATTATTTTTTAGGCATAATTCTTTTTTTATCCGCCTTGTCTGCCTGGCTTCTGGCATGCGACGCATAAGCACGTGCGAGTTGCGAATGGTCAGCCGCCTGGGCTGTGTTTCCATTCATATGGGCCTTATGTGCTTCGGTGTGGTGACGTGCAGCTTCCATGTGATGTTTGGCAGCTTCTTCGTGATGGTTGTGCAGTGTAAATATTTCTATGATCGTTTCAAAAAAAGATACCGACTCTTTAGGCTTTGAGGCAGACCTTGAGGCAGATATCGTTTTGCGATTTGCTTTAGAAGGCTTTGCAGCTTTCGAAGTTGTTACAGTTTTTGATTTTGATTTTGCAGTAGCAATGGCATTGGATTTAGATGAATTTTTTCGACCGGAAGATGCCGATTTTGTTTTAGCTTTCTTAGTGGTAGCCATAGTATTATAATTTTTATTTATAGTAAAAACGGGTGTGTGGTTAAATTGTTCAGTGTTTTTAAAATATACTTATAGACACTTTTTTAGAAAGGTTAAAAAAACGCAAAGAAGCGCGGTTCATCAGCTTGCTGATGGTAGTTAAAAGAAGCATTGTTTTCGACCAGGTTTGTACAATATCTACAGCTACTTACACGACTTCAATCTCTGGATTTCTCAGCTTCAAAGCCGCTACGAATGCATCAAAATCACCCGGAGATATGGATATGTCGTCATAGGCATTGTACGAGATAATGGATTTTGTAAAAGACAATCCAAAAGACATATAGGATTGATTCAGGAATATTTTCTTTGGTTTGGAAACAGAACGGATGGCTGAAATTGGAATTTTTCTAAAAAAAGGCCCGCTGCGGCAGATCAATGTGTCGTTGTCGATTTCATAATAGGTTCCATACCATAATGATGCCATCAGAAGAAATGTGGCCATAGTAATAATGCCAAAGATTGATTGCCCGATAATTGGGGTTGGCTTGGTATGAGGAAGATAGGGCAGACCAAAGAAGGCTATTAAAAGGAAAAGTATCAATATGACGAAAAAAAATCCCATACCCGGGTCTTTTTTGGAATAAAAGCGCTGTTTCATCTTCTAAATTGATTTGCAGCAAATTTAAAAAGTTCAGAAGATTGTGAAGGCAGTTCGTAAATTTGTTCCAAAATGAAACGAACCATACACCGCAAACAATTTCTACCCTACCCTACTGCACAGGTCTGGGAGGCACTTACCGATCACAATATGCTTGGCAAATGGTTTATGGAAAATGATATCCAGCCGGTTGTTGGACATGAATTTACTTTCAGAATGGAGCCACAGAAAGGCTGGGATGGTATTACATACTGCACCATTACAGATATTGATGAAAACAAAAAGATCGCATACACTTACCAGGGCTATGCAAGTGGCGAAAAGACACTTGCCTGTGCCGGCATCCATTCAGAACTTGCGGACTCGGCTGCGAAAGGAATTTTTGCCGAACTCGACACGTTGCTTGAATTCAGTCTGGAACCAACCTGTGGCGGCACCATATTGAAAATGGAGCAATCCGGATACAAAGGCCTTAAAATGGTTATCGTGAGCTTTGTAATGGGCATGGGTTGGAAAAAACAACTGGGCAGAAAACTCCCTTCCGTCCTTGAAAAGATGGTGTAGTGGATTAATCGCCGCTGAAAAGAGCGGTCCCTGAGCTTGTCGAAGGGTGATGAATGACGAACAATGTTCCATGTGGCTTCGACAAGCTCAGCCACCGCTTTAATTGAATCTACTTATCCTGTAAAACCGACATAACATTCCCAGCCGGATCCTTGAACCAGGCAATTTTCGGCCCCATCTTCGGGTCATCTATAATGCCTTTTGCATTTGTGCCGAAAGACGGATACTGCTCAAATTTTACTCCTTTTGCTGTAAGTTCATCCACAGTCTTTTCTACATCAGAAACCGGAAAATTCAACACTGTAAAACTGGCTGGTGTATGATCCGGTTTTGGATAAACCATTATGGAATTGCCACCATTGACATTGAGACGCATCATCCCATTATCTTCAGTAACTTTCAACCCGAGTTTATTTTCGTAAAACTCTTTTGCTTTTTGCAAATCATTTACTGAAAAACTGCTGGTTGCTTTTGAATCGTTTAACATAAAATTGGTATTTAAATGGTTATGAAATTATTTCAGACTGAAAATTTAAGACAAATTACAGGAATTAATGTTTAGCAGGGAAGATTATCTTATCGTTAATTCATTAAGATTCAGTAATAGTTGCTCATTATCGTCAAAAATACAGGTCTTTTGCCGACTCCTTAATTTTCAATAAGTTTGACGGCAGGAAATCAATCTAAAAAACCGTAAATGAACCGTGTTATTAATTTTTTATTCGGCAAACCCCCTTTGGATATAAGCCTTGCCAAAACAGAAACACTCGAAAACTGCACCAATTGTGGTGCAACGCTAACAGGTTCTTATTGTAGCAATTGCGGGCAGAAAAAAGTAGACAAAGAGGATTTTAAAGTGTCGCATTTCCTTGGGGAAGCTTTTCATGCTTTCACACATCTCGATGCCAAATTCTTTTTGACGATCAGGAATCTTTTGCAAAAACCTGGATTTCTGACCCTGGAATTTATAAAAGGCCATCGTAAAAAATACATGCCGCCGATTCAGCTATTCCTGGTTTGCAATATTGTTTATTTTCTTTTTGCGACTGCTGATACATTCACAACGCCTCTTTCGATCCAGCTTTCAGATCGTTTTATGTCTTTAAAAGGGAGAATGGTGAGTGAAAAACTTAAGGGAACGGAAAATCTTTATAAGCAATATGAGGAGCAATTTGATACACTTGAAAGCGAAAATGCTAAAACGCTCGTCATCATTATGGTCCCCCTTTTTGCTTTATTTTTCAGCCTAATGTTTTTAGGCCAAAAAAGGTTTTTTATAGAGCACCTGATATTCTGCTTCCATTTTTACTGTTTTATGCTTTTGTATGAGACTATTGGATTAACACTAACCTGGCTCATAATTCTATTGCTTTCATTGCCGTTTTTTGCATTTTCAGATCATTTTCCAGATCATTTTGTAGAATTTTCTAAATTATTAACTGGCGATGAAATAAGCACAATAATAGTATCAGTTGTATTTTTTACTTTTCTTTTTATTGCAATTAAAAGAGTTTATTTTCAATCCAATTTCGAAGCTTTCGTTAAAGCTTTTATTTCAGTTATCCTGTTTTGGGAAATCGTATTCGGATATAGGGATATCTTATTCTTCACCACCTTTTATGGTATGAAAATATCATTACACTAGCTTAATAATAAACAACCCCACTGCCGGGGAAATCATTCCTCCGGACAGCAGGGCTGCCTGTTGAGATTTAGGGAATTAATCAATGTTCATCTGCACTTGGCCCATATGAGCCCGGGATCGGAATATCCAATAATCTCAGGAATACGCCGAGTTGCGCACGGTGATGCACTGTCTGACTTAAGGACATACGTATAACATCTCCTTTTGGCGCCTCGTACCATAACTGATCACCATTTGGACCACCTAGCATTTGCCAATTTTGTTTCAACAGTTCTTCATCTGCTTTTTCGAGCTGCTCTCTACCCATAATATATGCCTTTTCATGCATTTCAAGCAATTCGACCTTGCTGTTTGCCAGTACTGGTTTAAAATCACTTTCCATAAAATTCAAGGCCTCAGTAGTAAGTGCCATATGAACCCAGCCTGGCAATTCGGCTACATGCGAAGCCAATCTTTGCATGGTCATGCTTCTGGGGTGGGGCTGCCAGCTGAATTGTTCTTCAGGGACGCGTTCCAGCATTTTTCTGGTGGTTTGAGCTTCCTGCTCCATTTCTTTCAATAACATTGGGATGATTTCCATAATTGTGTTTTTAATGATTATGGAGCAAAGAAACTGCCGCCTACTGACAACCCTATGTCAGTGCTTTTTGAGAAAATTAAAAATTTTCAGGATTTTTTTTCATGTAGTCATTCAGAGATAAATGATCCGTTTTCCGGAAAGGCATCCCGGTATTGCGTAGGTTTACGATCCTCGATACCCTGAAATCCCTGTAATCGTTCCGCACGTGGCACCAGGCCATTATGTGCCAGTTGAATGCATAAAATACAAGCCCTATGGGTTCAACCTGTCTGCGGCGTGTTTCTTCTTTATTATTTTTATAATCCATATCCAGAACCCATTTCTGTGATATGGCTTCTTGTATTGTTGACAAAAACTCAAAATCATTCCGGATAAATTCAGGCAAATGCATTCTAATATTTTCATTGAGCTCTTCAAGTTTTTCTTTCTGCGAATTTCGCAGGCCGGCCTTTATCTTATTTAAGGCGCTTGAATAATGTGTCAGAATCGATTTATCGGCAAAACCATAAATCATGGTTTCCATTAATAAAAGTGCATTGGCCTCAGCAGAGGTAAAAGAAACCGGCGGCAAATAAAATCCATCCACCACGCCATAACCCTTATTGGGCTCAAAACCAACCGGAATTCCCTGTTCGCAAAGCGCTTTGATATCACGATATACCGTTCTGACACTGATATTGAATTTCTCGGCAATTCGTTCAGCCGTCATGTTCTTTTTTGACTGGAGCAGAACGAGTATCCCGAATAGTCTGTCAATACGGTTCATAGGTCATTTTTAGCAATACAAATGGTTCATTTGAAACTTCAAATATAATCTGTCCATAGAGATTTTTGTTATCTTGCCTGCAATATGAATAAAAGCAGGTTGGAAGCTTTCAGTGATGGGGTTTTTGCCATAGTAATTACCCTTCTTGTTCTGGATATACGCATTCCCAGGGTAGATTATGATCATTTGCCGGATGCTCTCATTGCCCTGCTACCAAAAATTCTTTCTTATGTTTACAGCTTTATCATCATCGGGGTATACTGGATATCCCATCATAACGTCACACGGCTTGTAAATAAAATTGACAGTGTAGTGCTCTGGGGAAATATTCTTTTTCTACTGTCAGTTTGCTTTATACCATTTCCCACCTCATTAATGGGTGATTATCCATTTAAACTGATACCGGTACTGTTATATGGCAGTTCTTTGCTGGTAGCCAATATGATCGGATTCCTGATCTGGGCTTATGTATCTTATTGCCATCGTCTTATTGACCCGGAAACGCCTAAAGCCCAGATACGTGAAATAAACAAATCTTTTCTTTATGTAAATGCCTTATATTTAGTTGCTATGGGGCTGATGTTCTGGAATGTATATGCGTCTTATACCATATTTTTCAGTGTGTTGGTATATATTATTTTATTCAGAAACAGGGTGATCCCAAGTAAAACATGAAATTGCCCTGTTGGATACCACTTAGCAGGACTAAACATCTTTTTTAACAGCTTCGAGGCTGCCATTTTTGCTTTGTATTCGTCTTGTTGTAGATATTGGTTCAATATTTGCGGAACCCGTGTGGAATGAAAACATTAAGAATGAAAGGAAATTTGTCATATATCATTAAGTATTATTTATTTATAATACTGATAGTACTGTCGATATCATTAAGGACCCATGGACAGTATGAAGAAATCCGTTTCCCTCAAAAGGCAGATGAAATCGCTTTATTCAAGAAAAACAAAATCATGGGAGAAACCCAGATTGGAATAGATAGCGGTAAAAGGGTCCCTTATTTATCAAGGGCATTTGATACTGAAGGCCGGCTGGTTATCGCGCAGGATTATAATCATATCAGGTATTATAAATATGATGAAAAAGGAAATGTAATTGACTTTCTGGATTCAGCGAGAATTTCCGGAAACAGCTATAATGTAACTGAATACAAATTTACGTATGATGAAAACGGGATGCTGAAAAGTCTTGTAGCTCCTGATTTTAAATCGAATTTTGTTTACAATCCTACAAAAAGATTACTAACGGAAACGCTTGTTAAAAATGATACCACAAGAAAGAACCGCTATTATTACGATGCTGCCGGAAAAATGAAAGAATCCATATTCTATTCGCCTCAAAATTACCGTATTGCCCATACAATTCATAACTACAGCAGCACCGGGAGGATCAATAATGAAGTTTATGTTCAAATGACCAGTACTTCAAAAGATTCAACGCTTCAGATCTATGAATACAATAGCAAAAATCAGCTTGAAAAAAAGCAGCTTTTCAGGTTCATTGAATTTAAATACAGTGATAATGGATCAGGTTCACCCAACCGATCTGCCTCTCATTACGGTGTTGCCACCTATGACTATGAACTGGATAGTGAAGGAAGACCTTTAGGAGAAGAATATAGTGTAAAAGATGATAAGCTGAACTATAGTTATAGTACCTGGGCCTATGATAAAAATGGCCTCGTTACCAAAGACACATATCTGTATGCGCATGGCGAGCCCAAAACAACCCAGCATATTTACTATTATTTCGACAAATAAGGTTTGAGGTTTTATCTGAGCAGCATGATCTTTCCCGTTATCTGATGATCATAAAGTATAGTTCCTGAATATTCCCGGTAAATCAATCTATAAGCATAGAGATCTTCAGGGCAAAGCCTGCCAAAGAAACTCCCATCCCAGCCCGAATCCAGGGCATCACCATTATATACAATTTCCCCCCAGCGGTTTGTAATAATCATTTCGGCACGGGCGATGTCGGTGCCCTTTATCTGAAATATGTCGTTTTTATGATCTCCATTCGGCGAGAATATAGAAGGAATAAAAACCTGTGCCGGGCAATGCAAAATATTAATTGTATCAAAAACGACACAGGCGCCAGAGGTCAGTTTAAGCCAGTATGTTCCTGCGATATGGACTCCTATTTTCTGAACACTGTCACCTGTTGACCAGAGATATTTCATACCCTGATAACCTGCATCAAGACTGTCAATGTTTCCCTCACATAAAATTGAATCGTGCGCAATATTTAACAAAGGGGGCGTAACGAAAGATACCAGAATGCTGTCCTGTATTGTACAGGTTCCCAGGTTAATATGCACGATATATGTCCCACTCTGGGAAACGGTAATAACAGAATCTGTCTGCCCGGTTGACCATACATAATCAGATCCCCTCATACCCGGTTTCAATGTGAGACTTTTCAGAGCACATACAGAAGTATCGGATTTTAGTTTAAAATTTCCTTTGAGTTTATAGGTAATATTTACCGAATCTGTACTGCTGCAACTACCATCTCTGCTTGTGACCCTTACTTTATACAAACCGGAAGTATCGGTGGTTATTTTTTCTGTTGTATCGCGTGTATTCCAGGAATAGATATACCCCGGATTCCCGGCATCAAGTGTCATTGCGGTATCCACACAGGTTATACGGTCAGGACCCAGATTTATAACGGGTGTTTTATTAATTACTATTGAATTTGTAATTGTATCATTGATGCCGTTAATATTGATCACAAGTTTCACAACATAAACTCCAGGTGAAGTAAAATAATGAATGGGAGCGGCAACAGAATCCGTATTGTTTTTTGTACTAACGGGATCGCCGAAATCCCAATGCCAGGAACTGAGTGTCAGGTTAGTCTGCACTGTGAAATGAGTTCCTTCGCCAAAGCATATATTATAGGCAACAAAATTGGTTGTATCCACAAAAAAACTTTGTACAAAAGTGGGAAGTCCTGAATAACAAAGCTTTCCACTTAAATCAAAACCTTTGTCCACATAGCTGCAAGCCTTACCTGATTGATTCGGTTTATTGATCACGCCCATCTGTCCCTGTGCATCGCGGGCCACATATATTTTGCCGTCAGGAGCTTGCTGAATGGCCCCCAGAGCGCTGTTGGATGTATAGATTACGACCTTCGAACTAACGATATTGCTGATATTCGCTGATGAAAGATCAAACTGGAATAATTGCTGATCGAAATAATCTGTGGCATACAGTTTTGAATTGTCAGGTGAAAATTCAACACCATAGGCCGTATTTACATTCGGAATAATCTGCAGATCAGATACCTTTCCGGTTTTATTATCAAAATTACCTATCTCAACCAGGTTAAGAAATTTGACGGCACCTGCAAGTCGGTTACCACCTGATGATAGCTTTAAATACCCGATGGCATTATAAATGCTGCTGCTTACATTTACGCCCCCGCCCGAAACTACAGGAATTGTGCGCACCCCGCTGTCACTGACAAGATAAGAGAGGTAATTTGTACTTGAGTCATGCGCAATGACCCAGAAATTCAAACGATTACTTGTTTGTACCGCTGTTAGTTTTTCGCAGACATGCGCTTTGATTTTGATATTTTTAGTGACAACATCTCCCAATCCCCCGTTTTTTGTGATGTCTACAATAGAATACTCAAGCCCATTATCACCCATTTCATAATCTACCGTAAAAATATAATAGAGTGTTGTGCTGAGTGGTTTGGGAATAATGATCGCAGACTGTGTGCTTGTTAATCCACCAGCGAGATTGATACCATGGGGCATCACCTGGTGCGTTTTATCGTAAACCGTAATGCCGTCAGTATAGAACAACAAATCACCAAGTGCATCACTAATGGTAGCGCAACCATTAAATGTAGACATGGCTCCATCTGTCAGTGCAAATGGCGTTCCTGTATTAAAGTCAATTCCGGCTTTGCGTCCAAAATACCAGATATTTCCCTGTCGCTGTGCCTGCGCAACCTGAAAAATAAATATCAATTGGATTATGAGCAGGAAACGCTTCACTTTGAATAATATGAGTACCTTCTTTCAAAGTTACTAAAAACAGCCGGAATGCGGGTCTGATTACCTCAATTCTGGCTAATGGTTACATGTTCCTGTCTTATTTCTCTCTTTCTGTTTTTCTCTTTCTATTTTTCTGCTGTCCACCTGGTAACTTTATGGTTGACTGGTTTAAATGTTTTCAGGTAGATGTAAATAGCTCCGAGGTCTGAAGTTGTCATTTTACAATAGGCGAGCCATGGCATCATGGTCTGATAACCTTTTTGTTGCCACGGAATTTTTTCTGCAGCACGATTATCATAAGATTTAAAAGCATTGATGAACATCTGTTTGGTCCAGCCTCCCATACCTGTAACAGGATCTGGCGTAAGATTGGAAGACCGTACTTTGCCCATGCCTCTCAAAGTAAACACTTGTCCTCCTGCCATAGCAGAATCCTGCAATTGCAAATCTCCTTTGCTTCCTCTTGGAGTATGGCATTCCTGGCAGGCACCAAGTGTAAAAAGGTATTTGCCATAAGCAAGTGTATCAGAAGGCGAAGGCCGTTTCATGGGGTTGGCAGGATGGGGACTCGTTCTATAAAAAAGATTTACAGGAAAATCCACATCATGATCCAATTGAGGTGTATGAATAGGCTTTAAAGTTCTGATATAAGTAATAATAGCCTTAACATCCTCAGGATCGGCCTGGGCCATATATGGGTAAATCATAACAGGGAAAAGAACGGAACCATCAGGATTCACTCCTGTAGTAACCGTGTGATACACCTGGGCATCTGTCCATGTACCAATTCCATCAGGCGTAATATTTTTTGAATAGAAATTGCCCGGAAAGCCAAGATCATGTGTGAAAGGCAATCCTCCAGCCCCCATACTGTCTTCTTTTAGCGGAAGGCCAAAATACTGAAAATTCCTCGGACTATGACAGTCAATACAACCGCAAAGCGAATTGGCAAGGTATTTCCCGCGGGCCATTAAAACTGTATCATTTTTATTGATTTTTACTTCCAGAACAGGCCCGTCTTTCGGGTATGCCGTTTTGAGATAAATAACGCCGACGCCAATGAATATCACGAGTATAACCACAAGCCCCATCAGCCATTTAAGTAATTTTTTCATCGTTTTTAAGTTTTTTTAGACGGCTAAATTATAAAAAACGATAAAAAAGCAAAAAAAATAATTATTGAATGTGATGATTCAGCATTGTGCTTCATTCACCACCCTTCGAAAAGCTCAGGGATCATTCTTTTCAACAACAGCCGAGCCCTACTTCACCACACCCAGTTCCTTGCCAACTTTCGTAAAAGCTTCAATCGCTTTATCAATATGAGCCCTGGTATGCCCGGCAGAAAGTTGAACACGAATGCGAGCCTGCCCTTTAGGGACAACCGGGAAAAAGAACCCGATAACATAGATTCCTTCGCCGAGAAGTTTTTGTGCCATTTGCTGGGCAAGAGGTGCTTCATATAACATAAGTGGAACAATAGGATGCGTACCCGGTTTGATATCAAATCCCCTGGCAGTCATTTCTTTGCGGAAATAAAGGGCATTTTGTTCGAGGCGGTCACGAAGTTCTGTGGTTTCGGAAATAAGATTCAATACTTCTATAGATGCGCCAACTACTGATGGCGCCAATGAATTTGAAAACAAATAAGGTCTCGATTTCTGACGCAGCATTTCGATGATCTCTTTTCGGCCTGTTGTATAACCACCCATTGCGCCACCAAGTGCTTTACCCAATGTGCCGGTCACAATATCGACCCTTCCAATCACATTGCAATGCTCAATCGTGCCGCGACCGGTTTTGCCCATAAAGCCTACAGCGTGGCTGTCATCCACCATCACCATCGCATTGTATTTTTCTGCGAGATCACATATTTTATCTAATTGTGCGATAATGCCATCCATGGAAAACACACCGTCAGTTACAATGATCCGGCTGCGGCATTTCTGAGAATCAATAAGTTGCTTTTCAAGATCCTCCATATTATTGTTCTCATAACGATAGCGTTGTGCTTTGCAAAGGCGAACACCGTCGATTATGGATGCGTGGTTCAATGCATCAGAAATAATGGCATCTTCTTCACCAAACAATGGCTCAAATACACCACCATTGGCATCGAAACAGGCAGCATATAATATGGTGTCTTCCGTACCGCTCATCGCGGCTATTTTATGTTCCAGTTCTTTATGTATATCCTCCGTTCCGCAGATAAAACGTACGGATGACATACCATATCCGTGTGCTTCGATAGCTTTTTTGGATGCCTCTATCACACGGGGATGGGAAGACAATCCAAGGTAATTGTTAGCGCAGAAATTTAAAACCGTAGATCCGTCGGCAAGGGTTATTTCAGCACCCTGTGGGCTTGTAATGATTCTTTCGGATTTAAATAAACCCGCATTTTTTATCTCTTCGAGGTCTGTGGTAAGTCTTTGTTGAATGGTGTACATTATCTTTGCGCTTTAAAGGTTAGAAACTCAATTTATCCGGGACAAAATTAGACTAACTATTTTAATTTATAAACCTATAAGGTTTATAAAACCTTATAGGTTTGAAGTATTAATGACTAACAACTAACAACTAATTTGTGGGAAGAAAAAAAAGAGAGCACGTACTGGAATTGTATTCCATGCCCAATGTATTTTTATCACCGGAAGGGATAAAAGGAAACTGGCATGAAAGATATTTTAAAAACAACAACCCTATCATCGTGGAAGTAGGCTGCGGACGGGGAGAATATACGGTGAACCTGGGACGCAGACACCCGGATCAGAATTTTGTGGGCATTGATGCCAAAGGACCCCGATTGTGGCGCGGCGCCAAAACATTTATGGATGAAGAAATGGGCAACGGGGCTTTTATCTGTGGGTTGGTTGAGATCATTACTGACTATTTTGCACCCGGTGAAGTGGATGAAATTTGGGTCACGTTTCCGGATCCTCAACATAAACCCAGCAGGGAACAACAGCGCCTTGTATCTGAAAGATTTTTGAAACTATACCGACAGGTATTGAAGCCTGACGGCTTGATCCACCTCAAAACAGACAATACAGTATTCTATGAATGGGCTATTCAGAGTTTTGAACAAAATCAGGGGGTGAGTGTTTTAAGACATACTGATGATGTTGATAAGGCAGAAGATTTGAAGGATATTATGTCGATCAGAACTAAATATGAAATGCTATTCAGAGAGAAGGGAGAAACGATCAAATATGCCCGGATTGCATTGGTCTGACTGACTTCATATTATGTTTTAATATTTTGATAATGAATATTTTATATTTCAATGTTAAATTAATGTTAAGTTTTTGATAACAGATTGCATTTCACCCAAAACCCTTCTACCTTAGCACCCGCATTCCAAAAACCCATTATATGGAAAATCTTAGCAAATTAACCCTTGTGAAGCGGCATCTTGAAAAAATCAAAGCCAGGAGTTTGAAGCTTTCCGGTTTTGCAGGCCATCTTTCGAGCAAATACAGCCTGGATACCTTATTAGAAAAGGATCCGAACCGTACATCCCAGCCAAAAATTTCAACCGGACGCATGCAGGCAAGCTGATCAGAGTTTCCATCAGGTCTTTCATACATTATATTTATTTTAATATCAGGAGGAGACTGAACATACACGGTCTTTATTTGTAGTATACCTGTTTGTATGCATAGATAATTTCTTATTTTTGCCTCTGCAATTATTCATTTTACCAATCTTAAAATATTAATAATATGGCTTTTAAATTAGCTGATCTCCCTTATTCTTTCAATGCGCTTGAACCACATATCGATGCCAAAACCATGGAAATACACCATGACAGGCATCATAAAGCTTATACTGATAACCTGAACAAGGCTATTGAAGGTACGCCGCAGGAAAATATGTCGATTGAAGATATCCTGAAAAATGTTTCTAAACTTTCACCGGCTGTTCGCAACAATGGCGGCGGATATTACAACCACAATATGTTCTGGGAAATTATGTCACCAAAAGGTGGCGATATGCCCATGGGCAAGCTGGGTGATGCGATCATGGATACTTTTGGCACCTTTACTACTTTTAAAGAACAATTTACCGCAGCGGCTACAACCCGTTTCGGTTCAGGCTGGGCATGGTTGTATAAAGATAAAGATGGCGCCCTGAAAATCGGTTCTACACCAAACCAGGACAATCCGTTGATGGATGTTTGCGAATTTAAAGGCACTCCACTCCTTTGCCTGGATGTATGGGAACATGCTTATTACCTCCACTACCAGAACAAAAGACCTGATTATATTGGTGCCTGGTGGAATGTGGTAAACTGGCAGGAAGTAGCTCGCAGATACGCGCTGTAATCTGACTTATTATTGTTGTCGGAATTTCCTTTCATGCGACATTCCGACAACTTTATAAATACCTCTTGATTATGTCACCCCCGTCGGAATGTTCCGCCGGGGGTGATAGTTTTATTGCCATTGATTTTTTTATCTTTGTGAAGCACAGGACTGACTCCTGATACCTGTCTCCTGACTCCTGAAAATCCATGCAAGACAACGTAAAACATGCTTCGGACATCCTCCACTTAGACCTGGACTCGTTCTTTGTGTCGGTGGAGCGCCTGCGCAACCCGAAACTTTTGGGCAAGCCTGTGATTGTAGGCGGTACCGGGAGTCGCGGCGTGGTGGCTGCCTGTTCTTATGAAGCGCGGGCATACGGATTGCATTCGGCCATGCCGATCGTTACCGCACGAAAGCTTTGTCCGGATGGCATTTATCTCTCCGGGGATATGGATTCGTACAGTAAATATTCAGCGCTGGTCACAGATATCATCGCGGAAAAATCTCCCGTTTTCGAGAAGGCTTCTATCGATGAATTCTATATCGATATCAGTGGCATGGACCGTTTTTTCGGTACAGTAAAATGGGCCTGGGAACTGTATGAACACATCAAAAAAGAAACAGGACTGCCGATGTCTGTTGGTTTATCAGTGAATAAAACCGTCTCCAAAATTGCGACCAACGAAGCCAAGCCCAATGGCAAGATTCATATCCCTGAAGCGGAAGTAAAATCGTTCCTGCATCCTCTTGACATCCGCAAAATGCCCATGGTGGGTGAAGTAACCCACCGCTTTATGCTCGATATGGGCATTGATACCATTGGCAAGCTCATGGAGTTCCCGGTGGAAGTGATCCAGCAGGTCCTTGGCAAAAACGGGCTCAGCCTCTGGCGCCGCGCCAATGGCATAGACAATTCCCTTATTGTGCCTTATGAAGAGGCCAAATCCATCTCCACCGAAAGCACTTTCGGCACCGATACCACAGATATGAAAATGCTGCATGCCACCCTGCTTGGCATGACCGAGAAACTGGCCTATAGAATGCGGACGGATAACCGCATGACGAGTTGCATCGCCGTGAAGATCCGCTATTCCAATTTTGACACCAAAACCCAGCAGGTAAGCATCCCCTATACCTGTCGTGATGATGTGCTCATTAAAACCGTGATGGCCCTGTTTGAAAAATGCTATAACCAGCGCTTACTTATACGGTTGGTGGGGGTACGCTTTACCAACCTGGTACATGCCAACTACCAGCTTACGCTATTCGACCAGGCCGAAAAACAAACCAAACTCATGTTTGCCATGGACTACCTGCGCAAGCGTTATGGCATCGATTCCATCAGCCGTGCGAACGGCATTTTCAACCAGCAGCACCGCAATGAAGAAACAACGAGTTTGTATGGGACGAAGGGTGGGAAGAAGTAGTTGGGAAGTGCGTCAGAGACGCAAAGTTGGCATGCAGGCAGAGGAGAAGAGTGCGCGCTGGAATAAACTTTAATTATAATATGAAATATTTTATCCTTGTCATAACCATAAGCATTTCAGCCGTTTATTGCAACAGAAAAGTTGAATCCAAAAACTCTTTGGCGGAAATATTCAAAAGCAAGGAATACAACTGTATTGAAAATATACATGATCTAAAAACAGAAAAAGATACAATTCTTTATAATATTATCATGTTAAAAAAGGGAGAATTTACCAAATTAAAACCATATCTTCCTCAACTCGATAGCTTTAGGTTTGTCGATAATCCTAAAATTGAAAGTAATGTTGTTAAATCGAAAAGGAAATTAACAAGCTTAGATAGCTTTCCATATGGTAGTTTTACGCCTCTTCAACTTTATTATGCGGGTTATTATTATTCGCTAAAAAATGATCTTGGAGAGGGAGGTATTTTATCTTTTTTTGTGATGGAGTCCTTAAGAAGAGATTCAAATAACGTTTTTGCCTTGTATGATATATCTCGTTTATATTTACACGCATATGATGTTGGTAAAGCTCTTTATTTTTCTGAAGCAGTGTTAAAAATAGATCCAAATTGGCAACTTGCAAAGCTAATGTATGATTATCTTGAAAATGAGAAAAAAAGCGGAATGGTAGTTACCGATTTTAAAACTATGAAGGAAAATTTAAGTGATACTGTTTCAATAGTCCCTTTGGATCCAAATTTTACAAAATATTGAATATGGAAGCTCCCAACTATCGCAATCGTCCGCTTGTGACTTTCCCAATTTGAAGCATCCGCTTCACTGAATACTACTCTTAGTTTTTAAATTTAAAGCTTTAAAAATATTTTGCATTTTAAACATATAAGTTTAAGTCCCCCCACTGGCGCAAGCGTCCGCTTGTGACTTTGCCAATTGAAGCGTCCGCTTCAACTCACCTCAAACAAAACCAATAGGTCCAGCCGATAAGAACCAGTTGGATGGGGATGCGCTGCCAGAGATAGTTCAGTCCTGGGCCGGTATAATCTCCTTTACTGAGATTTACTTTTTTGCGGGCGCCCTCAATATTAGAAGGAAGTATAAGAACAAGAAAAATAATGAGCAAAATCGCTGTGATTCTTGTGGTTACCGGAATAAGCAAACCCGGCGCAACCAGTATCTCGAGAATACCTGTGATGTAAACCAGCATTTTTTTAGCAGGTAAAAAGGCAGGCATCATTAGTATCATACCTTTGGTCCAGATGAAATGAAACAACCCGGTCGTAGCCATTGTTCCTGCCAGGGCTATTTTGCCTGACAATTCAAAGTCAACAAAACCAAAAATAATCCATGTAGCACCGCAACTGATACCGAAAAAAGAGGCAAGAAGGTAGATCAGGATCATAACGTGACTTTTAGAAGCCAAAGATCAAAAAAATATTTAAAGATGAGGCTATGAAAATAATATGGGGAAATCAGAATTTATCTTCTGCAATCTACCAGCTAATAAGCTGACAGGGTTGCTAAATAGTCATTATTTTTTAATTGCACCACCTCGCCATGGTTCGACATAAACAATGGCTTTGTTATGCATAATTCCTATTTTCGTTTTTAATCCTCAGAAAATTGTGATGGAAATCGAATTTATTTCACATGCTTGTTTTATTGTCAGGACAAATGGAAAAATAATTGTCTGTGACCCGTGGCTTATAGGAAAGGCATTTAACAACAGTTGGGCGTTGCTATCAAAGCCTGGCAGGGTAGATTGGGATGAGGTCGATTATATTTTTATTTCGCATGAACATCCAGACCATTTCAGTTTGCCTACTCTTAAAAGCATTGATCTTGAAACCCGTAGAAATATAACAATTCTGTACCAGAAACATGCATCTAAAAGAATGCTCAAGGCGTTTCTGAACCTTGGCTTTATTAATATTATTGAACTACCGCTCTATAAATGGAAATCCATGGATGGGTTTAAATTATATTGCGGATCAGCAGGGTCAATGGACTCGTTCCTGGCCATTAGAGATGGGCAGCATACTGTTCTAAACCTAAACGACTGTATCTTTAACGAAAAGCAATACAAGTACATAAAAAGGGAAATCGGGCCAATAAACTTTTTGTTTACTCAATTTTCCTTTGCAAACTGGGTTGGCAACCAAAGGGACGAATATAACGAAGGCCTGAAAAAAATTGAAGACATAAAAAGCCAGATAGAAATATTTATGCCGAGCTATACCATACCCTTTGCCAGCTTTATTTATTTCTGCAATTTGGAAAACAGCCGGATGAACGATTGGATAAATACGCCTCTCAAAATATCAGAATGCAATTTACCCACTATTCAATTTATGTACCCAAATGAAGCGATTGATGCAACGAATCCTCAGTTCGATTCAGGAACAGCAGTCAAGAAATATATGGATGATTTCAAACATCTCATTATTGATCCAAAACCGGATATGCTGCCTTTTGAAGATGTTGCAATAGCTATAAAAGACAACATGCAGAATTTCAGGAAGCAGATTGGTTTTATGTTAAGGTTACTGGTAAAGCCCTTTGGCATATATATTCATGATCTTGACAAGGCTGTCTGGTTGGATTTCAGGAAGGGGAAATATGAAGAAACGACAAAAGAACGATGTAAATACCAGATGTGCAGCCAGGTTTGTCATTTTACTTTCAAATATGCCTGGGGGGCCGGCACCTTAAATGTGAGCGGCATGTATATTGATTTAAAAATAACAGAAATGTCTTCAAAATACTTTTTCTTCCAAAATATGCTTTCAACGGATTATGCCTCCTTCCGCTCTGTATCCCAAACAATAAGAACATTTCGTTTTTTTTGGCAAAAGAAATGGGAACTATATTATAAATATATATCTAAGTAGCAGAAAATCTACATGTACCCAGATCACTAGCAATGTTCATTCAACAGGTTCACAGCAATTTGACTCAGTATTTGATTTGTGAAATTCGATGAGCACATTATGCCTTTTAGAGGCAAGGCATTCCTTTTCTCTACGAAGTGCAAGATCCCGCTCTTCTAATATTCCCATTAACAAAAAGTTCGTCACGTCCGTTTTGAGGTTATATTGCAAAATGCATTCTTTCACTCATGTTTAAAACCATAACATCCTTTTTGATTTTAATGACATGTTTGGCCGTCACACCTGGAGGCAAAACATGGGAATTGCAATCGAATAAAAACGGGATAGCTGTATATACCCGATCGGTTGATGGATACTCAGTGAGTGCCGTTAAATCTGTATGTGTCATGAATAGTTCTTTGTCAGGCCTGGTGGCTCTCGTTTTCGATGTCCCTTCTTACAAAAAATGGATTTACCATTGTGACCATGCTAAGATTTTGAAATTGATAAGCCCCACGGAATTACTATATTACCAGGAAACCAGCGTCCCCTGGCCAGCCGATAATCGCGATTTTATCGGAAGGCTGAAAATATCTCAGGATAAGATGACCGGGGTTATAACTGTCACAGTTGAGAACGAACCCAATTTCCTGCCCGAAGTATCCGGCAGGGTGCGCCTGAAAAGGTTTAATGAAACAATAATCATCGCTCCTGAAGGGAAGAACAAAGTAGAACTGAGTTACGAAATGCAGATGGATGTTGGGGGCAATATACCGGGATGGATGGTAAACCTGGCCATCACTTCCGGCCCCTACGAATCCCTGTTTGCAATGAAGAACCTGGTGAATACAGGTGCATATAACAATACCCGATTGGGATTTATTAAGGAAATGTATTGAAGGGAGCAAGTAACGCGAACTGGCTCCGTAGCAGATCACATTTAATAAATTTAAAAAGAGCTTCTGCCTCGCCTCAATCATTCCCATTCTTTCCTGATAATGAAGAAATAAAGGTGGCCCAATCGAGGAGAAATGCGTTCGAGAACACAACGCTGATTCCATCTTATACTACATTTCCATCTTTTTCGTTAATTTGTCTAAATTCCTGTAAAATTCAAATTATGAGGCGGATTATTTTTACTCTATCATTTATTTTCATATTCTTTTCTGTATTCACTTCAAAGGCACAGAATGATATTCAAATGAAGGACACCATTATTCATACCAAAAAGCCGCTGATGCTGACCTTCGGGCTGGATTTAAATATCAAGACTTTTAGTGTGGATTACCTGCATAATTATACCGGGGAATATAATTTAAACGGCACAGGACCAAATGGATGGGAATGGGCAACACATAAAGCCGATTACAGCAATATTCTCCCTTACGGACCCTTTACCAATATCAAGCTTGATGTAATGATTGCCAACAGCAAGATATTCCAGGCGGGGTTGAGTTATAATTTCGGGATTGCCACCATTCCTGAAACAGACTTTGATGCCAGCGGCAACGCGACAACAAACGCCGGTAACCCACAAAGTGTTGATTATGTGGGTATATGCCTGACCACGGAATACAATTATTATTTTAATAAAAAGAAATACCTGGGTCCATTTGTTTATGGCGGGCTTGACCTGGGTTTCTATTCCGGTTCTGATAATGTTTTTGGGACAGGTACACCTCTCTATCTGCAAGGAAGACTCGGATTTGGCTTTGATTTTAAACATGACCTGATGCTGAAAGCATTTATCTCATCAGATCATCTCATATACTGGGAACGCGAAACAAGTGAGGTTTTTCAACGTCCGCAAACGCTTGATATCAACCTCGATGCCTTATATTTCGGGCTGGGCATCTCCAAGACTTTTACACTATATCCTGACTGATTATTTGGTGATTATAACCTTGAAAAAGGGAGATTGGGAGATGGCCCCGAACAAACCCAGGCCACCATTAATATTGCCTTCTACAATAACCGGTTCCGAAAAAGGATTGTTCGCATTCTGGTTCTGGATATTGGCATTACTCAAAAAATCAGATGTTTCTTTATTTGCATTATTAACCTGAACATCAACAGTGATCGGATAATTTGGAGCCAGGCTTAAATCCTCGATGATTTCGAGTTGTTTACCTGCCAGGCCAACATCTGATATAAAATTTGCATTATCTACTGAAAAATAGTTAGGACCACCCGGTAAATCGTTGAAATATACATGAAATTCATAATTCGGCCCCCCATAAAAAGTCGTATCTAATTTTAAATAGTCAACATGATCAATCTTTGGGGGCATCGGTACTGTTGTCTGTGCTGTGAGAATCTTTCCATTATAATTGACATGGAGGAAATAGGTGTGTCCTGTGGCAATAAATTTTTTTCCAAAATAAATTTTGTTTTGAGAAAATGTATCCTCTTGAAAAGTGTCTGTCGTGCCGGCGGTCAAATCCGTAATATATACCTTGGCATTGGTAATAAAATGGTTATTTAAAGTGGTATCCGTATCAGCATAGCTGTAATATGACTGGCTGAGACTCAGGGACAGCTGGGCACGCTGATTCGGCAGTAAAACGCAAAAAACCACTACTTTACTATCGTATTTGGGAATATCCAAAGTGATGTTTTTTTCACAGCTGCCAAGTAGAAGTGAGAAAAGTATGAGGGTAAAAAAACTTGCTTTTTTCATACCTTAAAATTTAAAATTATAGCTAAAGGTAGGGATGATGGGGAATATGGAAATCTGCACAGCGGCAGGCCTGCTGATATTGGCATTGGGATCCATATAGTTCGGGTCAATGAATACAAAATAAGGGTTCTGGCGGCTATAGGCATTGTAGATATCAAACCGCCATTCGTCCTCGTACTTTTTATGTTGCCTGGTATATTTTATGCCAATATCAAGCCGGTTGTATGCAGGCAGCTTATAGAAATTCATCGAACCATAATCCAGCAACTGTACCATCCCGTTCTGCCCCGGGCCGGGAACGACATAAGTGCCGAGTGGGACCGTAAGCGATGAGCCTGTTTCATATATAAATACACCGGAAAAAGACCAGTTTTTATTGAAATTATAAATGCCTGTCAATGAAAAATCGTGTCGCCGGTCATATGTGGCAGGGAAGGCAGCGCCATTGTTCAATTGGGCAAACTGGAGATTGGCCCACGATAAAGTATAGCCCAACCAACCGGTAAACTTTCCTACATTTTTCTTGATAAATAATTCCAGCCCATAAGACCATCCCTGCCCGAAATACAAGGCGTTATCTATATTCGGGTTAAAGAATATATCTGTGCCGGGCTGGTATTCAATCACGTTATTGCTTTTCTTGTAATAAACCTCGGCACTGGTTTCAAAAGCATTGTCCATAAAATTCTTAAAGATCCCAGCCGAAACCTGCTGGCTTTGTTCCGGTTTTACAATATTGCTGCTCGGTATCCATATATCTGTCGGTAGGGAAATGGAAGAATTGCTGAGCAAGTGAATGTTCTGGTACATCATTACATAACTTGCTTTGAGCGAGGTTGTTTTGTCTAAAGAATATTTGGCAGTAAAGCGGGGTTCCACATCGAAATAGTCGGTTTGTTTGTAACCAAAATAGGGCGCCCGGAGACCGATATTGAAAGACCATTTTTCAGAAAATGTATATTCATCATTAATATACACCGCCGCATTGTGTACATATTTGGTTTGTTCATTGGTAAAGCCAACGCTCCCGATCTGTCCTTCAACGAGACTCGGAATAAATTCAGAATAGGTATATATCCCCCCGAATTTCACATGGTTCAGAGGCGAAGGAAACCAGTCAAAATCAATTTTGCCGCCTACATCATTGATGCCCGATGTTATCTTGGCCTGGAGGGCATTCATCTGTTCATTGATCGTGAAATTATAATCGTCATAAATGAATGTGGTATTCGCGAACAACTTTGGCGAAAAGACATGGTTCCATCTAGCGGTTGCACTTTTATTTCCCCATGATACGCCCACGCCAGTGGTATCTCCCGGGTTAACAAGCGAGGTTGAAAGCACATCAGCACCCATATATCCGCTGAGGTAAACCCGGTCTTTGTCAGATATGATATAATTCACTTTGGCATTGATGTCATAAAAATAATAGGCAGCTTCAGTTCCTTTGGGCAGGAAAGGCTTAATAAGAAGATCGAGATAGGTGCGTCTCGCTGAAACCATAAACGATGCTTTGTTTTTCACGATAGGACCTTCCAACATCAGCCGTGAAGAAATAAGGCCTATACCACCCTCACCGTGAAAACTTTCCATATTGCCGTCTTTCATGGATATATCAATAATGGATGAAAGCCTGCCGCCGTATTGGGCCGGAAAGCCACCCTTGTACAGGTCAACAGACTTGATGGCATCGCCATTGAAAATACTGAAAAAACCTGCCATGTGAAAGGGATTATAAATGACGGCTTCATCCAGTAAAATCAGGTTTTCGTCCGCGCCGCCACCTCGCACGTAAAACCCTGCACTGCCCTCAGCGCCAGCCTGTACGCCCGGCAATAACTGCAATACTTTGAACAGGTCTTTTTCACCAAAAATGGCAGGCAATTCTTTTACCGAAGCTATGGGGACATCAATGACACCCATCTGGGGTTTTTCTACATTTTCACTTGCTTTGGAACCGACAATAACTACCTCACCCAGTTCAAGGGTCTGCAGGTTTACATTCAGTTCGATATTTTTCCTCAGATCTATTTTTTTGTATACTGCCTTGTATCCCATAGACCTTATTACGAGGCCGATACTGTCTGCATTTAAAGTAAGTGAATAAAATCCATAAGCGTTGGTAACGGCGCCTGTTTTGAGTTTAGGTACATATAAGGATGCCCCGATAAGTACTTCACCTGTTGCAGCATCCTTTACATATCCGCTAATGGTGTATTTCTTTGCAGAAACGACACCTGTAATAACAAAAAAGACAAAAAGAGTTAATAACAACTGTTTCATCCATGGATTTTTAGATGAAACGAATTTATGGTTTAATTAATATAATGATTCAAAAATAAAATATATCTCAATGCTAAGACTTCCGCCCTTGTTTGGTGTTGTCACCAATAAGTCTACACCTAAGCAAATTCAGAGTTTGAAGAGCTTGTTGGTGACAAGACCAACAAGGGCAGGAATGATGCTATAACATAAAAATGTACCTCTTGAAATGTAAATCAATGATTCCGAGCAATTGACACTACATCACATGTTTCTCCGTCCATTTCCACATCACCTCCAGTGCGGCAGGAGAGAAGGTTTCTTCCAGTTCCTGGTATTCAGGTACAGTACATTTTTTACAGTCCTGGAATAAGTGATTTAATCCTGGTAATTCTTTGGTTTCAAAAGAAGGAGATTTACTTTTGCTCAGGGCATCGTGAATGGCTTTAAGATTCATATCCGCATTTACCTGCAGGTCTTTTTCTCCATTCAGCGCCAATACTTTACACTTAAATTTCTCAATGAAAGGCTGGGGATCTGTTTTGATAAAATAATTGGTCCATGGAGAGGAAAATCCCTCCATAAAATCATGAATTATTTTATTTTCTCCATTGCTGTCTGTATTTATTTTTAGAGCTGTGAGCGTTTCTTTGGATTGCTGCCTGCTCCATGCATCATAATCAGCAAATACTTTTTTGTGTACCATCGCACTATCGTCACTTGCCATAAAATCTTCCAGTATTTTTTTGAATATCACACAGTAGGCATTTACAGCCTCCACGGGTACACCGTCTGAAATATAAATATCATGTGTTTGTTTGATAATTATTTCAGAGCCCTTTACCCCTGGCCCGGCAAGCATGATTACAAAATCAATATCCGGATTCCTTGCAGCAACAATCGATGCGATCAATCCGCCTTCACTGTGCCCGATCATACCCATCTTTTTTTGATCTACTTCTTTGCGTGTCTTCAGGTATTTCAGCCCCACTTCAACATCATCTGCAAAGTCGGCACTGGTAGCATGTACCACATCTCCGGTAGATTTCCCGATGCCACGATCATCAACGCGAAGCACCGCTATACCTCTATTAGACAGGTAATCTGCGATCACCGCAAAAGATTTATGCCCGAATATGGTTTCGTCGCGGTCCTGTTGTCCGCTGCCAGTAATCAGGATGGCTGTAGGGAAAGGTCCTTTCCCTTTGGGATAAGTAAAAGTAGCCCCAAAATGAACCGACTTATCAGCGTTATCATATTCTACGTCTTCGCTGTTGTATTTAAAAGGGGGCTTTGGTGTCTGAGGACGGCTTGGAATTTGAGGGGCTTGCTTCACCTTATTCACAACAAATGGAAGCATCTTTCCACCCTGGTTCCAGCTGCCAGAAATCGTGGTGTCATTTATCAACCTGCCTGTCATACCAATGCCTGGTTTTACTTCAATGTCAACGCTGTCATTTGTAATGATTACATGATCGCAATCAACGCCTAAAACGCCCTGGTCGGGACTGTCCATTTTGCCGGAATAAGTTTTATCACTTTGCTGGTCAATATGAAAAGCAAGCGTTAAGTGAAAACTACCAGTTGCCAGTTTCCCTGACCAGATGCCTGAAATATTGTGCGCTGATGTTGAAAGTTTTGGGAGCTCGGTTTTAGGTAATCCATTGCGCTTATGAAGATTCATGGGCAGCGCTTTATTGCCTTGTTTCCAGTTGCCATTTAGGGTAGAATCATTTATTATTACACCTGTATAACCTCCGTTTATTTTGAATATCTGTGCAATAACAGTGTCGCCATGAATGTCTACGCGGTCGCATGTTATCCCATAAGCGCCCTGGTCAGGACTATCCATTGTTCCGGAAAGAGATCCGTCGCTTTTTTGTTCAAAATGAAATACAATTTTTAAGCTCCCGCCTCCAAAAGCAAGACTGCCTTCCCATTGCCCCGATATTTTTTTCTGAGCATGTAATGCTGAAAGGGAAAGACACATAAATAATAAGATTGATAGTTTTTTCATGGTTTGTTTGTTCAAATAGACTGCAAAAGTATAAACTAAACTTTAATAAAATTTAGTTTAGGTTAAATATTATTAAATAATAATGTAGTTTTGTGAACTCTTATAAATGTAATGTTAAATAAACTCCCTCATTTATGCCCTTCGTGCTCGGCACCACTTCATGTAAAAAGCCTGAGCTGTAGTCATTGCCAAACGGAAGTCACCGGCGCTTTTGAATTGCCTCCATTGGCAAGGCTTGAGCCTGATGACCGTGTATTTATTACTGAATTTGTAAAAAGCAGCGGCAGCCTGAAACTAATGGCTGAAAAAATGAAACTGAGTTATCCTACTGTGCGTAATATGCTGGATGATATTATTGGACGACTTACGGACCTGGAAAAACCTGTAAAGAATGCAAAATGAAAACCTGGTTATTCAACCCATTCAAATTTATTGCCGGTAACAAGGCCCTTTTGTCAGGCATTGTTGCCATGCTGGTTACAGCGGTTTTATGTCTTTTTACTACAACCCATCTCGATGGTGTTATTGATCTGCACCGCGGGCGGACAACAGTCTCATATTTGTATTTTATTGAACCTCTCATCGACTGGCTTTGCCTTGTATTGCCTTTGTTTATTTTTGGCAGAAGTTTTTCATCTTCTTCCATTCGGTTTATAGATGTGACAGGTACAAGTGCCCTGGCCAGGTATCCCATGTTTTTTGCAGTGTTGGTAAGTTTATTATCGCCGGAACATATTGACAATCCAAATAGCTTTCTGCAAATGCAAACAGACCCTCAATTGATAACGAGACTTATTATAATGTCATTGTTGCTCATCCCTTTTGTCGTATGGACTGTTGCCTTGATGTACAATGCATATTCAATATCAGCGAACCTGAAAGGTCCGAAAGCAGTTTGGAGTTTTATTGCTTCATTGCTCATTGCGGAGGTTATGTCAAAAGTTTGCCTTCATTTCTTTTATTAGTTCCTACCTGGGATAGAAGATAGAATTCTTTTGATAAAACCGGCCCAATGCATGTTATAACACGCATTTACTATATTATTCTCATAGCCTGCCCACTAACTCAAAACTTCTGACGTAATCCTATTTAAAAACTGGCATAAATCAGTTTTATTGAAAAAGGGTCGGGGTAATTTTGAACAATTTATTTGAATGATGAAAAAGAGAAAAGTAAAAACTTTTGTCGTGCTCATATTGAGCGCAGTTTTGTGGATTTCCTGCAGTCATACACCGCTAATACCGGTTACACCTGCTGTGAGTTTTTCAAAAGACGTACAGCCACTGATTATTGCAAATTGTGCCATGAGCGGATGTCACAATTCGACCGGTGGAGAATTATTTCCGCTGATGACCTATAATGATATCGCAAGCAGTGATCTGGTAACCCCCGGAAATGCCAAATCAAGCAGGTTGTATACTGCAATAAACGGCACTGGTGGTGACAATTCCATGCCACCTGCAGGACAGCTTGGCAATGATGATGTACTTATGATTTATTTGTGGATAGAACAAGGGGCAAAAAATAACTAATCCGGGATACATGAAAAAGAAATTATTGATAACGTTAATAGCAGGTATGGCTATTACATTTACGCTGAATAGCTGTTATTATGATCAGTTTCAGGAACTGCATCCGAGTTTAAATACGGCATGCGATAGCTCCGCGGCCACATACAGTGGAGATGTGAATAAAATTGTAAACGCTTATTGCATTGGTTGTCATGGCTCAAGCGGGAGTGGTGGTGTATCGCTCAACAGTTTTGATAATGTAAAAGCCGCTGCAGCAAATAATAAACTAATGAATGCATTAACAGGAAATGGTGTGCCGTCCATGCCTCCTAACACGCACCTGGATGATTGCAAAATCGGATCGATAAGACACTGGATTCAAAGCGGGATGCCAAATAATTAAAGACCCCATGATTAAAAAAATAATTATAACCATAATACCCGTTATTTGCTTTTTGTTCAATGCAAATGCGCAGAAGGACAGTATGTTGGATGCACTGGATCGCCAAACACCGCCTGTTTCAGAATATGTGGATGCGACATTCAAATCATCCAGGCTGGTTAATTTCCAAACGGTGGAAACGACTGGTAAACGCACGCTGGACTTCAGGATTTCTCACCGTTTTGGATTGCTGAATGGTGGCATTAATACTTTATATGGATTGGATGGCCCCGCCAATTTGAGACTCGGACTTGAGTATAGTTATGATGGTAGATTACAGGTTGGTATCGGCCGTACCGCTTATCAGAAAATGTACGATGGGTTTCTGAAATACAAATGGCTCAGGCAGACTACGGACAATAGCATGCCGGTTACTGTTACTTTATTATCATGTATGTATATTACAGCTGATAAAGACCCATCAGCTGCATTTACAGGATTTTATCATTATCAGTATTTTACGAGCAGGATGTCATACAATTACCAGCTGCTTATTGCCCGCAAATTCAGTGATCATTTATCGCTGCAGTTAGCACCTACGATGCTGCATTATAACCTTGTAGAAAATATTACAGACCAGAATGATATGTACTCAATGGTGGGTATGGCAAGGTATAAAATAAACAAGAGAATGGCCCTGACCGGAGAATATGCCTGGCGGATTTCAAAGTACAGCCAGACCATGAGCCAGTATCATAATAGCGCAGCAATTTGTCTTGAAATAGAAACAGGCGGACATGTATTCCAGATCGTTCTTACGAATTCATACGGTATCCTTGAAAATCAGACCATTGCCTATACACAAAATGATTGGCTCAAAGGTCAGATAATGCTTGGGTTTAATATCGGGAGGTTTTTTACTTTATAACTGATTCCTTTTCCTTTTTTAAGGGTTAATCAGATGAAGTAATATCTGGAAAACAAAGCACTTATGGCATTTGTTGTCTTTTTGGCCAATAAGGGTTTTTGCTTAAATTTCAGGCTTGATTCGTCATGCCATATTTGGCAATATCTTTGCTTTGTTTATTTTAATGAATAATATGCTGAGAATCACTTTTGCATGTTTTTTTCTAACAGTGTTTCATGTTATGGCACAGGATAGTGTACCACAACCTTATTGTGGTTTCGGTAAAATGAAAACTATGATCGGCAGAAACAGTTATCCTTCTTATAAATCCATCAATAGCGCTACCGATGTCGGGCAGTATTTTATTGTTCCGGTAGTTGTGCATGTGATATACAATAATAGCACGAACAATATATCGGATGCCATAGTGCAAAGCCAGATAACGGTATTAAACGAAGACTATGGGCATTATGGCAGAGGATATAATACCAGCCCGTTAGGGTCTGTGGCTAAAATAATATTTTCATTGGCAAAAACCGACCCGAATGGTAATCCCACAACAGGAATAGAACATATAAAATCTCAATATACCAATCTTATCAGCGACAGCGAAATGCTTACCAAAGACCTGAGTGTTTGGAACCCTAAAAGATACCTGAATATCTGGGTCGTGAGTTCCATTGATAAGGGGATGGGTAGCGGTACGGAAGCGGGGTATGCCTACCTGGCAAGTGATGTATCCAATCTGGCGGATCCAAACGCAGATGGGATTGTTGTGGATTATATATTTTTTGGAAGAAATACCCCATATGGTATTGCCAATTATAATTATGGTCGCACTACTACGCATGAAACAGGTCATTATTTTAACCTGCTTCATACATGGGGGCTGGATGGTCCGGGACTTGATGGATGTACGGACGGCAATGATGATGTAGATGATACACCACCCTGTGATGGGGCTTATTATTCAAAATATCAAGGGAAAATAGCCGACTCGTGTGATGACCCAATTCAATGTGGAAAC
>Ga0207008_10071_pt1 | contig 30141 bp, 23 predicted proteins | sample Alteio_BWMinCont_83_FD_153489 | JGI IMG/M metagenome (GOLD analysis project Ga0207008, IMG submission 153489) | Enriched cells from forest soil in Barre Woods Harvard Forest LTER site, Petersham, Massachusetts, United States -... | ecosystem: Environmental > Terrestrial > Soil > Temperate forest >... | reverse complement strand
GGCACTGGGCATGAAAAAGTCGGATGTGGCTGAAAGCGCGGTAGCTAGCCGCTGGCTGGCGGCGGGCCGGGACCAGATGCTGCGATGAAATTCGAAACCGTGATCGCCGGACGAGCCGGCTCGCTGGTACTCGAGGGCGCGAGGTTCCACTACCAGCGCGAGGATGGGGCGGTGGCTGAAGGCGATTTTTCCATCCAGATGCTTGAGGCGGGCTGCGCATCCTTAATGATCGCGGGCCGCAGTTATCGGGTGACCAGCGGCGCGGCGGGAGAGATGATGGTGAACGGAGCGCCCCTGGCCGTCGAACTATACGACCCTCGCAGCCTGCGCGGGCGGTCGAGCGGCGGGTTGAGCCATGGGCGGCAAAATATCTGCGCGCCGATGCCCGGAAAAATCGTGCGCGTGCTGGCGGCGGTGGGCGATGCCGTCGAAGCCGGGCAGGGCCTGGTTGTGGTGGAGGCCATGAAGATGCAGAATGAGATGAAGTCGCCCAAAACAGGCCGCGTCGTCGAAGTCCGGACCCAGCAAGATGCAGCCGTCTCCCCCGGCGAGATTCTCATGGTGGTGGAATGACGGAACTCACTTGTCCGATTTGCGATGGAACCGGGTGGAAGATCGTGGAGCGCGCCGGGCTCTCGGGCGCGGAGCCGTGCGTCTGCGCGGCGGTCACGCGGGGGCGCGCGATCAAGGAATCCTCGGGCATTCCCCCTAATTACGAAGGCGCCTCGCTGTCCGAGGATAGTTTCCGGATGCCGCAGGATAACCCCACGGCGCGAAACGGCCTCGGCACGGTGCTGATGCAGGTGCGCAGCTTCGTGCGCGAATTCCCGGCGGCCGATCACGCGGGTCTGCTGCTGGTGGGCGATACCGGCACCGGCAAGACGCATTTGGCGGTGGCCGCGCTCAAGGCTTTGATCGACAAGGGGCACCAGGGCGTGTTCTTCGATTACCAGAATTTGCTCGACCGCATTCGCTCGAGCTACGACAGCGCGTCGGGGGCGAGCGATCGGGAGGCGTATCGCTCGGCGCTCGATGCGGAGGTACTGCTGCTGGACGATCTCGGCTCGCACCGCGTCACCGAATGGGTGGAGGATACGGTGACCTCCATCATTACTTACAGGTGCAATCACAAGAAGCCGCTGATTGCTACTACGAATCTTTCGGACGACGAGCCGGGTGCGCGCACGACAGATTACAAGCGGAAGACGCTTTCCGAGGTGATCGGATTGAGGGCGCGGTCGCGACTGCATGAGATGTGCCGGGTGGTGAGGATGCCGGCGGTGGAGGATTACCGGCTGAAGCGGGGGCGATGAACGCTATCGCGCTGAGCGGAGGGACTCGGCGGAAGGAAGATCCGTGGCGGCATTCCAGCCTCCGCCGAGCGCCTTCACCAGATCCACGCTGGCGGTCATGCGGCGCGTTTGGAGCTCGACTACGGCGCGCTGATTCGTCAGCGCGGTGCTTTGCGCGGTGACCACTTCCAGATACGTGGTGATGCCGCCCTGGTAACGATTGTTGGCGAGCTCCAGCGCGCGCCCGGCTCCCGCGGCGGCGCGGCCTTGCTCCTGCGATTCGCGGTCGAGCAAACGCAGCGTCGAAACGTCGTCCTCCACTTCCTGAAACGCGCTGAGGACGGTCTGGCGATAATTCGCCGCGGACGCTTCATAAGCGGCTTGGGCTTCGTCGCTGATGGCGCGTCTGCGGCCGCCTTCCCACAGCGTGCTGGCGAGCGCGGGGCCGATCGACCAGAAGCGGCTGGGCCATGCCAGCAGATTCACCAAACTGGAGCTTTCAAATCCGAACGCGGCGGCGAGCGTCACAGTGGGATAGAACGCGGCGCGCGCCACGCCGATCTGGGCGTTGGCGGCAGCTACACGGCGTTCCGCCGCAGCGATGTCGGGGCGGCGTTCGAGCAGCTCCGACGCCAGGCCCGGCGGCATCGGCGGAGGCTCCCGCATCAACGGCGCAGCGGGGATGGTGAGCTCCGCCGGAGCCTTGCCGGTGAGCATCGCGATGCCGTGCTCATATTGCGCGCGCAGTACCTCGGTGTCGGTCGATTGCGCCCGCGCGGCGTCGAGCTGGGTTTCGGCTTGCGCGACGTCCACGGCGGAAACCAAGCCCTCCCGATAGCGGTTGGTGGTGAGATCGAGCGCGCGCTGGTAGGCCGCGATGTTCGAGTCCAACAATTGCTTCTCCGCGTCGAGCCCCCGGATCTCGAAATAGTAGGTGGCAAGCTGGCCGCGGACCGACAGCAGGGCGTTTTCGAGATCGGCGGCGTTGGCCTGCGCTCCGGCGACGTTGGCTTCGATGGTGTTGCGAATGCGGCCCCACACGTCCGCTTCCCAGGAGGCGCTCGCGGAAGGCAGGATGTCGGCGAAGGGGCCGGGGCTGATGAAGTTGCCGCCGAAGCGGTTCTGGGATTGCTGCACGCCGCTGAGAGCGCCGCCGCCCATGATAGTGGGCAGCAGCGAGGCGCGCGCGGCCCGCACGGCCGCCTCCGCCGAGCGATAATTCGCGGCGGCCGCGTGAATGGTCTGGTTGTTCACCAGCACCTGTTCCTCAAGCGCGTTCAACTGCGGGTCGGCGTAAATCTCCCACCAGTTACCGCGATGCGCGTCGTCGCGCGGCTGGCTTACTTTCCAGCCCTCTTCCGGAGGAGGCGGCTCCTTGAAAGGGGGCGCTGGGATATCGGGCCGGACGTATTTCGGGCCGACCGGAGTGAAGGTGCAGGCGGCGCAGGCCAGGATCGAGATCCCCAGCGCCGCGCGAACAAAGAGATTCATGCCGCGCCCGCCCGCGTGGTCTCCTTCGCCAGCCACGGCTCTATGTACTCAGGGCAGTTGAGGAGCTCCACGTTTTCGCGCATTTGCGCGGCCAAGAACGCCAGACTGTAGCGGTCGAGAAGAGTCACTTCGCCTAAATCGATGGTAACCCGCTTGCGGAGGCGCTGCGCTCGCCCGATTTCGCGGCGAATCTCGCCCAGTCCGGCGCCGTTCAACGGGCCCGTCAGAGCCAGCGTCACCGATTCCGCTCCCTCCTGCTTGACCGTGATCCTCATGCCCGACCCATTCTGCGGCATTTCTGTCCTATCCAGACGAGTCCAAGGGTCAGCAGTATCTATGCCGATCGGCAGAGCAACGAAACTTTGATGTTGGTGTTGAGGGCGCACACGCAGGCGGAAGCGCCTGCGCCACCGGTGGGGCAGGCGGTTTCGCCTGCCAGCGAATTTTTCGGCACCCTGTTAGCGCTGCTTCATCCGCTTGTCGATTTCCTTGTCGCGCTGCTTCATGCGCGTTTCTTTCTTCGCGATACGATCCTTGGCATCGGAATTGTTCGCCGGAGGCGGGGGCTTGGGCGCCTGCTTCGGCACGGGAACCGGCGCTGAGCTTTGCGACGGGCTTTGCTCCGGGCTTTGCTCAAACGAGCGCACCGGCGCGGCGGTCCACAGCATTCCAGCCAGAACCGCGAGAGGAACTACGGACCTTGCGATATGCATGATCGGTTACCTCTATCTCATCGGATGAAACCGGCTTAGCTTTTGTTTCAGGATTCACCGGGGGCCGCTACAATAGGTTGTATGCGCCCGTTGGTCCTGATTCTCTGTGCATCCACTTTGTTTGCGCAGAAACAACCCTTCACGGCGGAGACGATGCTCAGGCTGGCGCGCCTCGGCGAGCCGGCGCTTTCGCCTAGCGGCCGGCTGGTCGCTTTCTCGGTGCAAACTCCGGATCTCGAAAAGAATACGAAGCCGCAGCAGATCTACGTGGTGGCGGCGGACGGCGCGGGGAATCCCAGGCCGCTCACCAGCGAGGGCACCCAGAATTCGCGTCCGCGCTGGTCGCCGGATTCGCGGCAGATTTATTTTCTTTCCAACCGGAGCGGCTCACAGCAAATCTGGGTGATGGACGCCGATGGCTTGCGCGCGCGCCAGATTACGCGGCTCGCGACGGAGGCCGGCGGCCTGCTGTTGGCGCCCAATGGCAAGAAGCTGGTATTCACTTCCAGCGTGTATCCGGATTGCGGCGCGGACAACGCGTGCAACCAGCGCAACCTCGACGAAGAGGCGCAGAACAAGGTCAAGGCGCGCATTTATACCTTGCTGCTGTATCGCCATTGGACCGAATGGCAGAGCAAGCGCCGCCAGCATCTGCTGGTGGTGAATACGGACGGCACCGATCTTGCGGATCTGACTCCGGGGGAGCGCGACGTGCCGCCTTTTTCGCTGGGCGGGCCGGACGATTACGATATTGCCCCGGATTCCACCGAGCTGGCGTTCACGATGAACGCGGATGCGGAGCCGGCCAACAGCACCAATTCCGACATTTACACGGTGCCGCTGGAGGGCGGCGAGCCCAAGCGGATCATCGCGGGTCTGGGCGCGGACGCGACGCCGCGCTATTCGCCGGACGGAAAATATCTGGCGTACCGCACCCAGTTGCGCGCCGGCTATGAGAGCGACCGCTGGCGGCTGGCGGTGCTCGACCGTTCCACGGGACGGTCCGCCAATCTCACGGAGGGGCTGGATCGCTGGGTGGAAAGCCTTACCTGGCTTTCGGATTCCTCGCGGATCGCGTTCACCATCGAGGATCGCGGGCGCACCAGTTTGCAATTGATTCCGGCCAAGGGAGGCGGCTCGCAAAGCATCATCGCCGGACCGGCCACTCTCGACGACGTGCAGTTCACCGCCGACGGCCGCACGCTGATCTATACCGAGCAGAGCGGCTCGCGGCCGACCGAGATTTATCGGGCGACCTCGGGCGGCGGCACGGGCGTCGCGCTGACGCACATGAATGACGCGCTGCTTTCCGGTGTCGCGCTCACGCCGCTTGAAGAGACTTACGTGGAGGCACCGGACCGCACCCGCGTGCACGCGTTCGTGGTGAAGCCGCCCGGCTTCACGGCCACTCAAAAATATCCAGTGCTGATCCTGATTCACGGCGGACCGGAAGGGGCGTGGGGCGAATCCTGGAGTTATCGCTGGAACGCGCAAGTGTTCGCGGGCGCGGGGTATCTGGTGGTGATGCCGAATCCGCGCGGGTCCGTCGGGTACGGACAGAAGTTCATCGACGACATCAACGGCGACTGGGGCGGCAAACCTTACGACGACATCATGGCGGTGGTGGATTATGCCGCGGGGCTCAAGTACGCCGACCCGGATCGCATCTCCGCCGCGGGCGCTTCCTACGGCGGTTACATGATCGATTGGATGCTGGGGCACACTACCCGGTTCAAAGCGTTCGTCTCGCACGACGGAGTTTTCGATCTGCGCAGCGAGGCCGGATCCACAGAGGAGTTGTGGTTCCCCTCCTGGGAGTTCAGAGGCTTCCCCTGGGATAACCCGGACATGTACGCGCGCTGGTCCCCCAGCTATTTCGTGAAGGATTTCAAGACTCCGACGCTGGTGATTCACGGCGAGCTGGATTATCGCGTGCCGATCGATCAAGGTCTGCAACTGTTCACGGCGCTGCAAATCCAAAAAGTCCCGTCCAAGCTACTGGTGTTTCCGGACGAGGGACATTGGGTGTTGAAGCCGAAGAATAGTTTGTTGTGGTATGGGCAGGTGCTGGATTGGATCGACGAGTGGTCCAGAAAGTAGTCTGGCTGCTGGCCGTTTCGATGCTCGCGGGATGCGCACGTCGGCCGGAAAAGGGCTTGCGGGTGCTGCTGGCCAAGCAGAAAACAGGGGTCATCCATTTGCCGGCGGGCGTGATCACGATTTCCACGGAACTGGTGCTGGCCCCCGGAGCGCATGACCTGGAGATCGTCGGGTCCGGGACCTTGCTCAAGGCGGCGGACGGATTTCATGGACGCGCGCTGCTGGTGGTGGACGGCGCGCGCAACCTCCGCTTGCGCGAATTCTCCGTGGACGGCGGCCGCGATACGAATTTCGGCGCGCCGCTTGAAATGGCTCCGCCGGAGAATGCGTTCCGCGTGTGGTATGCCGACAACGGGCTCCTGTTCGACCACGTGGAAGGCTTAGAGATCGTCGATATGCGTTTCGCCAACGTGAAGAATTTCCCCATTCTGGTGAGCCGCTCTTCAGGCGTTAAGATTACCGGCGCGACAGTGGAGGATTCGGGCTCGCTGAACGCCCGCAGGCGCAATAATCTCAGCGGCGGCATTCTGATCGAGGAAGGCTCCACGCGGTTCGAGGTACGCGACAGCGTGTTCCGGCGCATCGCGGGGAATGCTCTGTGGACGCACTCACTGTTCACCTCGCCGCGGCTTCAGGACGGGGTGTTTGCCGGGAACCGCTTCGACACCATCGGGCGCGACGCGATTCAGGTGGGCCACGCCACGCGCGTGCGGGTGGAAGACAATGTGGGCACGCGCGTCGGATTTCCGGTGGATCTGATCGACGCCGAAAATGGCGGAACGCCGGTGGCCATCGACACCGCGGGCAATGTGGATGCGAGCGTGTACCAGCGCAATCGCTTCGACGAAGTCAACGGGAAATGTTTCGACCTGGACGGCTTCCACGACGGCGCCGTGCGCCGCAATGAATGCGTGAACCGGAAGCGTCCCGAGGATTATCCGTTCGGACACTTCGGCATCGTCATGAACAACACCAACCCTTCCGCGCATTCGCAGAATATCGAGATTTCAGAGAACCTGATCGATGGGATGAAGTACGGCGGCCTGTTCCTGATGGGCAGCGGACACCGCGTAATCGGCAACCGGTTCGTGCATCTGAACACGGCCGGCTGCCATGAGAACGCGGCGAAGTTCACGTGCATTTACAAGCGCGATGAACCGAAGATGCTGGAATCCGGCATCTACCTGGGCCGCGGTGTGGCGCGGACGGAACAGACTCGCGGCAACGTGATTCGCGATAACGTGATCGGCGGACACAAGATGGGACAGCGGTGCATCGCGGCCGGACCCGGAGTGTCGCTCGAGGCCAACGAGGTTGGGCCGAACGACTGCTCCGACTTCGACGCCGCCCGGTGACGTAGACTGATTTGTGATGCCGATCGAGTTCCGCAATGTGAAACTGGCGCCCCTGACGGGCTTCCGCGCCATGGCCCCCTCCGGCGTGATCATCGGAGTGCTGGGAGAAAAGGGGTCGGGCGTGACGGAGCTGTTGAAGCTGGCCGCGGGCGCGGCGCAGCCGGAGGAGGGCGAAGTGGCGGCCGGTCCGCAACGCCGCTACGTCGCGCTGGGAGAGGCGCTCAACCTGGCGCCCGCCGACGTCATTTCGATCGACCAAGCTTTGGCCACGCAGGACGCGGTGGTGCGGGCGCGCACGCTCACGGGTCTGGACCGCTTGCGGCGATCCGGAACCACGGTGTTCTTGGCGTCGCACGAAGTCGGGCTGTTGGAGGCTCTGTGCGACGAGCTGTGGTGGATCGACGCCGGCCAGCTCGCCGCCAAGGGCGATCCCCGGGAGACCATAGCGCAGTACCGGCGGCATGTCGCCGACAAGGTACGGAGCTGGGGCGAAAGCATCCCGCCGCGGTTGGCGCCGTCTTTCCGGCGGGGCGATGGGCGCGCTGAAATTATCTCGCTCGAAACGCTGGGCGCCGACCAGAAACCCACCATCGTGTGGAAGAGCGGCGAGATGGTGAGCGTGCGCGCGGAGGTCCGCTATCACGAACCGGTGACCGATCCCGTGCTGGGGCTGCTGATCCGCACGCAGATCGGCTTTGAAGTGTACGGCACCAACACGGACCTGGAGCGCGTGAAGATCGGGCAGCGCAAAGCCGGCGAGACCGCGGTGGTGACGTTTTCCTTCCTCTGCGATTTGTGCCCCAATGCGTACACCTTGACGCTGGCCTCGCACGACCCCGACGGCACCGCGCATGACTGGCTGGACGATGCCATCGCGATTACCGTGACCGACGAGCGGTCCACCGCCGGCGTGGCGAATCTGCGCGCCAAGGTGACGGTAGAGCATCCGCAGCCCAGCGAGGCCAAGCTTTAGAGTAGTTCTTACCGCTCGAAACCCGGAATTTTTGTCCGAGTAAGACGGCCTCCTTATTTACGCTCAGCAACATAGCGAAGCGGCACGAGGCTTGCATCGCCCAGTGCTATGAGATGCATGCTGTTCACCTCGACTCTTCTCGGGGGAGCGTGTCTGCTATCCGCGCAGGGCCAGAAACCGGCGCAGGAGCAGCAAGGCAGGGCACCCATTTATCACGTGACGGTGATCGAGCGCACGGCCAAAGCGGTGAATTATTTCTATCGCTCCGGACCGACGAAAATCGATTTCCGCGGCACCGTGCTGCTGCCGGAGGGCAAGGGCAACGCCACGGTGGAGTCGCGCCAGGGCCGCACGGAGATCGACGCAAGCTTCGACCATTTGAAAGCGTCGCAGCGCTTCGGCCGCGAATATCTCACCTATGTGCTGTGGGCCATCACGCCGGAGGGGCGTCCTCACAACATCGGCGAAATTATTCCCGACCATTCCGATAACGGCCATCTGCACGTGAGCACGGATTTGCAGGCGTTCGCGCTGATCGTGACGGCGGAGCCGTATTCCGCCGTGCGCCAGCCGAGCGACGTGGTGGTGCTCGAAAATGAGCTGCGCCCGGACACCGCCGGCAGCACCGAAACCGTGAACGCCCGTTATGAGCTGCTTCCGCGCGGACAATACACGTGGAACGTGACTGGCCAACTGACCGAGGAGCTAGCCAACGCCCCGAAAGTCTCCCAGCGCGAGTACGAAGCTCTGAGTGAGCTGTACCAGGCCGAGAACGCGGTGGGAGTGGCGGCTGCCGCGAAGGCTCAGGAGCTCGCTCCCGATACCTTCGCGAAATCCCAGCAGCTCCTGCGTGAAGCGCAGCAGATGCAGTACGCCAAAAAGGATTCCGCGCGCGTGGTGGAAATCGCGCGCCAGGCGGCGCAGACCGCCGAGGACGCACGGATGATCGCCGTTGCCCGCGTGCAGGAGCAAAGCCTGAAGACCGCTCATGACGAAGCCTCGCAGGCGCGCGAGCAACAAGCCGCCGCGGAGCGCGCTCTGGCGAAGGCCGAAGCTGATGCAAGTCAAGCGCGGGCCGACGCCGACGCCGCGCAACAGCGTGCACAGCTCGCCCAGCAGCAAGTGGAATCCGAGCGCGCCGCCCGCAGCCGCGCCGAGGCGCAGGCCGCGCAATCCGCCGTGGAAGCCAGCCAGGCTCGCGAATCGGCGGCGGCAGTCACGGCAGCGGCAGCGCGAAACCCGCGCCCTGATCCCGCCGCGGACGTGTCCGCGCAGCGCATCCGGTTACTGGAAGACTTGAACGCCGTGCTCCCCGTGCGCGACACTCCGCGCGGCCTGGTGGTGACTATTCCGGACGCGGACTTCAGTGGCGAGCTCCTGCGCACGGCAAACTCGCAACAGGTGGCGCACGTAGCCGCCGTGGTGGCGCGGTGGCCCGGATTGAACATCGCGGTCGAAGGTCACTGCTCCAGCGCCGGCGAGGAAGCTCTCGCGCGGCGCCGCGCGGAGGAAGTGCGCGCGTCGCTGACCGACAACGGTGTCGCGGCGTCCGCGGTATCCTCGCAAGGATTCGGAAATTCGCGCCCGCTGACTTCTAACGCCACAGCGCAGGGGCGCGCAGAGAATTCGCGGGTGGAGATCGTGATCTCGGGCAGTTCCTTGGGCACGGTTCCCTTCTGGGACCGCACCTATTCGCTGTCGCGATAACTCTACTCCGCGTGCAGCGCGAGGAGTCGCTCGAACAGCCAAGGCCCCAGCGAGAGCGCGTGGCGGGCGCGCTCTCCCATTTCCGGCCAGCGATCCATAGCTAGCAGCAGATCGGCCACGATGCGGCGGCGGCGCATGATGCGGCGATGAGCGCTCTGATACTCCGTCAGGCAATCGTGCTGCAACGCGTCCGCCAGCGCCAAGGCTTGCTGAAAAGCCAGGCCTACGCCGGCGCCGGTCACCGCGTCCACGGATCCCGAGGCATCTCCCACTAGCGCGATCGAGCCGCGAAACACTGCCCGCAACTTCCGCGTGGCCGTCACGGCGCCGCGCTCGGTCGAAGCAATCTCGGTTCCCGCTAACCGGTCTCGCAATTCGGGAAACTGCTCCAGCGCATCGTCGACGCGCACATGCGGATCGCTGGCGAGCGAGGTCACGCACACCTGATCCGCCGCCTCAGGACCAACGTAAATTTGCAGCCCCGCGCCCCAATAAACTTCGACGTAATCGCACCACGGCGCGACCCGATGGTGGCGCCGGAAGCCATACCGGACGCGCCTCGGCGTGGAAGCCTCCAACCCGCTCCACGCCCGCACGCGGGACCGCTCGCCATCCGCGCCCACCGTCCAACGCGCGCGAATCTGATCGAGCGCCGTCACCGGAGTCCCCCACAACAGTTTCACTCCAGTCTGCTCTGCCTGCTCCACCAACGCGCGATGCAGCACCGTGCGCCGCACCGCCAGCCCCGGGCCCGACCGGAAATCCGCCGAGGCGCTCACGCCTGTTCCGATGAACCGGATGCCTCGGAAGGACGCGGATGCGTCAGCCGGAATCGTCACCCCAAGTTGAGCCGCCGCCGAAACCGCGTCCGGTAGCAGACCCTCGCCGCAAGCCTTGTCGATAGGAGGACGCGACCCGTCCGCCACCGTCACCGCAAAACCCTTGCGGCGCGCGGCGATCGCGGCGGCCAAGCCGGCCGGTCCTCCGCCGCAGATGAAGACGTCGGTATCGAACATCCTGTGTCTAATTATGACGTGCGTGGGGAAGAAACTATCATGATCGCAACCGTGTCCTATCCTATCGACATGACAAGACGGCTGACCGGCTTGATGTTTGTGGGATTGCTGGCGTCGTGCGCGCCGACGTTCAGTCCCCGGATAGGCGCGGGGCCGCTCGAGGTTACCGAGCTCGTGAGGCGGTCCGACGCTATCGTATTAGGAACCATAGCCTCGCTCGTGGTCGCTCGCGAACCGCGCAATGGGGAATGCTTTGCGCTCATCCGCGTAAGGGTGTCCGTGGAAAATGTTCTGCGCGGCGTCCCGCCAAGTGGAACGCTGGATTACTACAGCTTCAGCCCCTGGTGCGGATTCGTCGGTCCCGTCGAGGTTCCGCACTCCGGCGAGCGGAACGTATTCTTTTTACGCAAGGACTCTGGCCGCTGGAGGACCATTGAGGACTACTGGAGAAGTCAGGTGCGAGTGTTTAGCGGAAGACATCCGAGCAGCTTGATCGAAAACGAACCCATCGGAGAGGCCATTGCGCGAATTCTGCTCACACCGGGAGACGGCTATTCGAGCGAAGGTCTCGCCGTCGGCGTGATGCAAGGAACCGGTATCGCATCGATGCTTGTCGGCGATGGAGTGCAGCCCCTTCTGGAACCGCTCCTCGCGCATTCTGATTTCAGCGTCCGCGTGGCGAGCTGTGCCGAGCTGAACTCGATCAGGCAGCTCGAAGGAATTTGGCCGTGCGCCAACGCCATCGTGCCGGAATTCCTGGATCAATTCAGTCGAGAGAAGCTCCCGTGGAGCACATCGCAGGTTCCCCCCTTACTTGAAATGCTCGCGGGCCATGCTGATCCGCCGACTTGCGCCCGCGCGGAAGAATTATTTCCGGCACTCAGAGCCTTTCTTGCTCGACCGGGTCCACCGGAGCTCAAACTGCCTCGCGGACTCAGGTAACCGCCGCCACCTCTTTACTCCGGCAGCGCGAAGCTGTACAGCGTATTCCCCGCCGAGATCGCCACGAACTGTTTCCCGTCCACAGCGTAGCTCATCGGCGAGGACGCAATCGCGCCGCCGGTGGAAAAATGCCACAGCGCAGCACCGGTCCGCGCATCGAGCGCGATCACATTTCCCTCGCCTGTCGCCGCGAACACCACGCCGCCCGCCGTGGCGAGCACTCCCGCCGCCAGCGAGCTGCGCGCGATCCTGTACTCCCACTTCGTCGCGCCAGTTTCCGGATCAATCGCTTTGATGCCGGCGTTGATCGGCTCGCCCAGCCCCGTGCCGCGCCCGCCCTGATATTGTTTGCCTTGCTCGAAAGCTTGCGTCGTGCGCGTGAAGCGCTGGCCGGATTCCTGGGTCTCGATGTACATCCAGCCGGTCTCCGGACTGTACGAAGGCGACTGCCAATTGGTGCCGCCGCCGAGCGATGGATACACCGCAATGCTGCCCTCCGGCCGCGAATCCCACCCCGGCACGAATTTCGGACGCCCGTTTTCGTCGAACCCCGTGTTCCAAGTTTGCCGCACAAACGGCGTCGCGGCCAGAAACTTTCCGTTGCTGCGGTCCAGCACGTAGAACATCCCGTTGCGATCCGCATGCAGCAGCAACTTGCGCTGCTGGCCGTGGAACATGCGATCCACCAGGATCACGTCTTCGGTGGAGTCCCAATCATGGCTGTCGCCCGGCGTGAACTGATAATGCCACTTGCGCCGGCCTGTGGCCGGATCGAGCGCCAGCACCGAACAACTGAACAGATTGTCTCCGCTGCGAACGTCGGCGTCGATATCCGGACCCGGATTCCCGACGGTCCAGAACAGCGTGTCCGACTCGGCATCGTAACTGCCGGTAAGCCACGTGGGGCTGCCGCCATGCTGCCAGCTATCGCCCTTCCAGGTCTCATGCCCGAATTCGCCCGGCCCTGGCACCGTATCAAAACGCCACAAGCGCTTGCCGCTAGCCGGGTCGTAAGCCTCGACGAAGCCTCGCGAGCCGAACTCGCCGCCGCCCGCGCCCACGATGATGCGATCGCGCAGCGCTAGCGGCTGAGACGTGATGCTGTAGCCCTGTCGCGAATCGGCCACCTGCACCTCCCATAGCGGCTGCCCCGTGCGCGCATCCAGCGCGACCAGCGCGGCGTCCAGCGTGCCCACGAACAAACGATTTCCCAGCATCGCCACGCCGCGGCTGTAGCGATTGATCTCGCCCGTGGGAACAATCTTTTGCGCGCGCTGATATCGCCAGATCTGCAATCCGGTTCTCGCGTCCAGCGCGAACACTTGCCCCGCCATGCCGGACGTATACATCACGCCATCCACCACCAGCGGAGTCGATTCGAGAATCGAATTGCCGGGCATCGGCACGGCCCAGCGCGCCTGAAGCTGGCCCACGTTCGCCGCGCCGATTTGTTTCAGCCCGGAATAGTGCTGCCCCGCGTAGTCGCCCCAGTAAGTGAGCCAGTTCTGCGGCTCGGCCGTCGCGCCGCGCAGGCGCTCATAGGCGAGCCCTCCGGGGATGTCCGCCTTGCTCGCGTCACGGCCATTCAGAGTCTGAAGATAGGCGACCAGACTGTCGATTTCAGCCGGCGACAGGCGCTGCGCATAGTCGGCGGGCATCAGCGACGTAGGCTCCGTGCGCTGATCCGCCAGCGCGCGCTTATCGATGCTGCGCAGAGTCCCCGAAGAATCCACCAGCAGCAGGGAGAAGCTGTCCTCGCTGCGCCGCACGCCGCGGATTTCTTTGCCGTCCCTGGTGCGGACCACCACTGAGCTCGGCCCGCCGCGTCCGCCTGCGTCGGGCGGCGAATTGGGATCCACGATCTTCCGCCGCAGCCCTTCGGCGGACGTTCGTCCAGCATCCGAAAGATCCGGCCCGGTGATGCCGCCGCGCGCGTTCACCTGATGGCAGGCGCCGCAAGCCCCTTTTCCAAAGAAGAGCGTTTCCCCGTTCTGCGCCGCGGGCGCCTGCGCCCATAGCAGTCCAGTGACGCCCGCGATCACGGAGCCCACACCCGCGCAGTGCCGCAGAGTAAGTTGCATCGTCGTCACAGCGTATCATTTACAGACCGCTCCCTGACGGTCGCGGCTCCGTTACGATTCCGAGCCGCGACCGTCAGGGAGCGGTCAGTGGACACTTCTCGCCGACGACTGTATCCCGCCGCACTGCGACCCGACCGCCTGCCAGCGAGTTTTTCAGCACCCTATCTAGTTCTCCGAAGCCTTCTCCACCCGATCGATCACCAGATATTGGATTGGACCTCTCTGCGCTTCCAGTTTGAGCCCGGCCTGCTCCTGCAAAGCGTTCATCATCGCGCCCTCATCCAGACGAGGCGGCGGAACAGGGTTGCCTGGCGCCGGTTCGTGGAAGCCCTCGGGAATCCAACTGACGTCGACGTCGTAATCTCCCGTCAGGCCCGTCTTATCCATCAGGTGACGATCCTCCATGATCCTGGCGAGTCCGCTCACGAACACTCCCATCGGCATGTTTATGATCCCGATGTTGAAGGCGCTGAACCCCAACTTGGCGCAATGCTCGTTGCGTTTGATCGGTTCCGCGCAAGGGCCGTCCTCCGGCCGTTTGAGTTTCGGCCCACCTTTCGCGATCACTAGCGCGAGCACGTTCCCTTCTCTCGCTTCAATGTGATACTTCAACTGAAACCGCTCCGCCAGCAGGGACCGCAGCATTTCCCATACCGTCGGATTCCCCACCGTCGGATCGGGGCCTTTCGCAGCGATGGTATAGCGCGCGTCCTCCAGCCAGGCCGGCCCGATCACGGTCGAGTCCTGCGTGCGGAACGCGGATGCAATAATCTTCTTCAACTGCATATTTTGAATCGTGATGCCGCCGCGCGTGGGAACGCCGAGGTTCCAGCCATCATCCCCTGGGGGTCCCGGCTTGACCGAGGCCACTTCAAACTTCTTCTCCGCAACCGTCGTCAGTCCAAGAGTGTACTGCGAAGTGTTCGTCTGGCCGAAGATGCGGGGAGCGTTCAGCAGTCCGATCGCGACGGGCCCTGCCACCGCGGCGATCCCGGCCACGGCCAGCAGAGCTTTTTTTGCAAAATCCAGTTTTCGGGAAACACGTCGTGCCATGATCGCCTCGATTCGTTGCTTGAGATTTGCGCCGGTGACTCCGGCAACACACACGGTTGGCGACTCCAGGTAGAACTCGCACACCTTGAGAATGCCTTCCGCATAAGCGCGCGGCTCGCTGCCCAGCCGCACCACCTCTTCATCGCACGCGCGCTCGCGCTCTTCCACCAGCCGCGTCCGCAACCACCACACCAAAGGATGGAACCAGTACACGGCCTCGATGAACATGTGAACCGCGGCCGTCAGGTTGTCGCGGCGTCGAACGTGACACAGTTCATGCGCCACGATCGCTTCCAATTGGGCGGGCGTCAAGCGCTCGGCAATGCCTTCCGGCAAGAGTAACTGTGGATGTCGAATGCCGAAGATGCTTGGCTCTACCAGACCAGGCGCGGAGATCACTCGGATCGCGGCATTCAACTCCATGCGAGAGCCCGCGCGGACGGAACTGCGTATTCGCTTCCAGCGAACCCACCACGCGCACGTTATCCCGGCGAAACCGCACGCCCACACGCTCAGCAGCATCGTTGGAAGCAAGCGAGCGGCAGGCCGCGCGGGAACCTGACTCGATGTCGGAGGCTCCGGAACGCTGAACGGTTGGCTGATCTGGTTCATCACCACCGCCAATCCGGGTTGTGCGGTCACCCGAACCGTTCGCCATCCCAGAAGGCTGCCGGCCGCAATGAGTAATGAAAACGGAACCAGAAACTTGCAGGAGGCCGCCAGCCAAATCGAATACCGCACTCGCGAGTGATTCTTGCGCAGCGCCAGCGTCAGTATCCACGCGACTGCGGCGAATAGTGTCGATTGCCATAAGTGATCCGCAAACGGGTTCATTTCGATTTCTCCTCTCCCGCCATTTTGAGCAGCGCTTTTTCCGCCTCCCGCACATGCGCCAGCGTGAGCGAGCCGGATTCCACCAGGTGCGCCATGATGGGCCGGCTCCGCCCGCCGAACAAGCTCAACAGGTCGTCGATGAGTCTGCGTTCGGCGGCCTCGCGCGATACAACCGCCTCGAAAATGAGAGCCGTGCTGATCTTCTTGATCCGCCGCAGGGCTTTCTTTTCTTCCAGGCGATAAACGGTGGTTTGCACCGTGGTGTACGCCGGCCTCTTCTTCGCCGGGAACGTCTCCAGAATCTCCCGGACGGAGCACGGCCCCCGGCTCCACAACGCCTCCATGATCTGAAGCTCCAGCTTGGTTAATTTAGGAAGTGCCACGATAGAGAACTACTCCCGTTCGTTAATCTACTACGAACGTGGTTCTCTTGCAAGAACTTTTTTTCGGAAGTTATCGGACGGCCCGCTGCCGCGTTGCCAGAATCACCGCCAGCGCGCACAGATACAGCGCCCCGCCGATCAGCAGCGTGGCCCGCAGTCCCAGATAAATCGCGAAAAAGATCGCGCCCGCCGACCCCAGCACGCTCGCCGCCGCGTTCAAGGACCAGGCCCAGCGCACCGAAGGCGCGTGCCGTTGTTCCAGCCGGCGCAAGCCGCTGGGGAAGGGCATCCCCATCAGGAACGCCGCCGGCGCAATGGAGAGCGCGGTGATCAACACCTTCGCCTGGATCGGCCAGGTTGCCGCCGCCGTCACCAGCGGCCGCGAGACGACCGCCAGGGCCGCCACCAGCGCCGCGATCCCCGCCAGCACCCACACCAGTCTCCCGTCCTCGCCCGCGACAATCTTCCGGCTGAAGAAGCTTCCCACGCCGCTCGAAACCAGCATCGAGAAAACGATCACCGTCAGCGCGTACTCAGGGTGCCCCAGCAGTAGGATAAACTTCTGGATCAGCGCCACCTGGATCAGAATGTATCCGGCGCCCAGGCACAGGAAATACCACAGAAACGCAATCACGCCGCGTTGTTTCGGCAGCCGCGCGCCTAGCAGCCAGCGCGGCAGCACCAGAACCAGGATAGTGGCACCGATGCTGATCGCCATCAGCCCGTACAGCAGCGGCACCGCCCGGTTCACCTTGTAGTCCGCGCTTCCGGTGCTGGCGTGGAGGAAATAATTCCACAGATCGCGCGGCTGCACCGTGTAAAAGAAGAACGGCCGGTCATCCCCCACCGGCGACACATCGTAAGGATAGCCGCGCAGAAACGCCTGCGGATCGGCGGCGGTCAGCAATTGTCCGAACGCATTCGACGGCGGATCGCCGGGCGTGTAAATCTTCTCCATGTGGGACTCGGCCACTTTCTTCTCCACCAGCGCGATGTCCGCCGGCGTAAAGTCGCGCCGCGAAATCAGCACCGTGTCGAGCGCGCCCCAGCCGCGCAGCGCCTCCGTATTCGCCCGCACCGCGATCACATGCCGCGCCGGATCGGTCTCGCCCACCCGCGCCAGCGCGTCCATTGCCAGCGACACCAGCCGCAGCGATTCGCGCGGCGGATCGAATCCCCACCGCGTGAACGACAGCATCCCGTCATCGGTCAGGTGCGAAAGATAATCGTAAAACGCATCCGACGTATACAGATTATTTTCCGAAAGCGCGAAAGCGCCCGCGGCCGTGGATGCCCAGGTATCCACCAGCGTCGCCTGGATCACCTGATATTTTTCCTGGCTGCTGCGCACGAAGCTTCGCCCGTCCTCCACCTGCACGCGCACTTCCGGCCGTGTGTAGATATGATGGCTGTCCTCGGCGAGCTTCCCGCGCATCAGGTCGGTCGCGATGATCGGATTAATCTCCACCGCCATCACGTCGTGGCTGCCTCCGGCCAGCGCTCGCGCCACGTCATAGCCGCCGCCCGCGCCGATCACCAGCGCCTTCGCGCCCGGGCGCATTGCGTATGGAAATCCTTGCCCTTCGCCCAGCAGCTTCTCGCGCTGCGCCGGCGTGATGCCGCGGTCCCAATCGTACATGGAGACGCCCGTGGTCGCGTCGCCGTCGATCACGATGGTCCAGTACGCGCCGGTCTCGAGCGTGCCCGGCGTCCCATTGACTCCGATGCGCGAAAAGCTGTTCCACGCCTTGAAGCGCTCCGATGGAATGCGTTGTCCCTTGGCCGTCCGGACGTCAATCCATCCGGCCTTGTAATTCACCACGATCAGCATCACCAGCAGCAGCGCAACCAGCACCGCGCTCGCGCGCCGCTTCACCGATCCCGCCTGGTGGAACCAAATCGCCGACGCGACTCCGTAGAACACCGCGGCCGCGATCATCGTATTCGGTCCGCCAAACAGGTTCAGGAACGGGATCAGCAACAGGCACCCCGCGGCCGCGCCGGCCAGATCCCAGAAGTAGGCGCGATCCACCCGCTCCACCGCTTCGGAAATCGCAATCGATACCACTGTACCGGCGAAGAAGAACGGCAGCGCGCTGGCAAAGTACACCAGAGCCAGCGTGACACTGCCGAGGTCGCCCGGCCGCGTCAGGATGAACACCAGGGACGCCACCACGCACAGGCTGTCCGCCAGCGCAAACGCGCCTAGCTTGGCGTACAGCCTCCCCGGCCGCGCCGCCAGGACGTAGGAGAATACGCCGCCCGCTCCCAAGCCGAACAGCGCGATCGAAATCGCCAGAAACGCGAAGTGATAATAGAATACGACCGAGAAGATGCGGGTGAGCGACAACTCCAGAATCAGTGTCGCCAGCGTCGTGAACGCCAACCCCAAATAGAGCTGCGTCCATACAATTTCCCGACCGTTGGAAGTGGCAGAGCTGACCCGAGACAATGTACTACTTTAGCAGTGAGCCAGGTTCTGCCGGAACCTCGCCCCCACTCCCGCCTCGCCCGCTCCAGCGCGCGCCTCGTGCGCGCCCCGCCCTCAAGCCTTCGCTGCCGAGGACTTGCTCGCACTCTTGGCTGCCGTGATGGTCAACAGCCCATTGTCCAGCTTCGCCGTCACCGCGCCCGCATCGATGCTCGCAGGCAGATCGAATCGCCGCAGCAGCGGCTTCGAATTCTCTCCCCTGTTCGACCCGGCGTCGCCGCGCACCACGATCCTGTTCCCTTGCGCGGTCACATCCAGGTCTTTCGAATCGAATCCCGCCACCGCCACCTCGATCCGGTACTCCCGGTCGCTCTCGGAAAGCTCCGACGAAGGAATCGAGAACAGTTCGCGCTCCGCTTGCAGCCAATCGTCGAGTTCGCCGCCGCTCGCGCCCGGATCGCCGCCGCCGCGACTCTGGAATAACTGAAACGCACGATCGCGAATCGAATCTGAGATGCCGTTCAGGCTCTCCAAAATGGATTGCGACGCTCTACTGTTCCCTTCAGCCTTGCGCACGCTTACTTGTGACATGTCGGTGGACCTCGCTATTTAAGTGCAGAATCCCCGGTAATTCTCTGTCGAAGAGTCACAGTAATTCCGTTAATTATGTTATTTATTCAGCCAAAGCGCGTCACGAGCCTGGGCTAAGCGAAAGACCGTAACACGTCGGCGCAGGCTGATCTCCGCCGCCGGCCGGAGATAGCCACCGGCATTGGCTCCGTTCATGCTTGTGACGCTGCGTAAGCCAGCCCTCCGTAATCTCCCCCTGGAGCTTCCCGCCCCAACATAGTAAACTGTTTGCGACCCTCTATTTGGCGCGATTCTCGCTCGTCGCCGGTTGAGTCAAGGAGAAGTCTTTAAGCATGCGTCACCCGCCCGTGGCACTCCCGTTCACGTTCGCGATCCTGCTCTCCGCAAGCCCGCTCCCCGCCCAGCAGGCCGCCGCGACCGCTCCGTCCAGCGCCGCCGCCGGCCGAGCGCTCCTCGACAAATACTGCGTCACCTGCCACAACCAGCGCGCCAAAACCGCCGGCCTCATGTTCGACACAATGGACCTCTCCCACGTCGCTCAAGACGCTCCCATCTGGGAAAAGGCCGTCCGTAAACTCCGCGGCGGAATGATGCCGCCCCCCGGAGCCACCGCCCGCCCCGACGCCGCCTCCGTCGATAATTTCGTCTCCTGGCTGGAAGTCTCGCTCGATCAATCCGCGCTCGCCAACCCCAACCCCGGCAGCGTGCCGCTCCACCGCCTGAATCGCGCCGAGTACACCAACGCCATCAAGGACCTCTTCGCCATCGACGTCGACGCCGCCGCGCTGCTCCCCACCGACGACATCAGCGGCAGCTTCGACAACATCGCCAACGTCCTAAAAGTTTCCCCGTCGTTCCTGGATCAATACATCACGGCCGCTCGAGCCGTAACCAGGCAGGCCATAGGCGATCCGCTCCCCTCCGGCCCCGTCACCGCCACCCTTCGCGGAGGCACCGCCGACGCAACGCTCCCCCTGGGTACGCGCGGCACCGTAGTAGAACACCTCTTCAACTCCGATGGCGACTATGAATTCCGCATGGGCGGCGCAGCCGGCGGCGGAGGCCGAGGCGGCCGCGGCGGTGCAGGTGCTGGCGGCGCGGCGCCACGCGCCGCGGGCCGAGGAGCCCCCGCCCCCTCCGACGACACCGTAGTCACCCTCGACGGCGTAAAAATCCCCACCATCGGCCGAGTCCCCGTCAAAGCCGGCTTCCACAAAGTAGGCGTCAGCACCCCGATGCACAGCTTCGTAGAATCCGAATCTCTCCTCGAATCCTTCATCCCCGGCCAAGCCGCACCCGGCGGAGGCCGAGGCGCCGCCGCCGCGCCAGCCGTCAGTGTAACCGGCCCCTACAACCCAACCGGCCCTGTAATCGACACCCCCAACCGCACCAAAGTCTTCCTCTGCCACCCCGCCGAGGCAGCCGACGAACTCCCCTGCGCCCAGAAAATTTTCTCGAACATCGCGCACCGGGCGTTTCGACGTCCCGTAACAGAAAAAGACCTAGCCGCCCCCATGTCCTTCTTCAAGGAATCCCGAGCCGCCGGCGATTTCGAAGCCGCCATTCAAGGCGGACTCATCGCCATCATCGCCAGCCCCAAATTCCTCTATCGCGCCGAGCCTCCTCCGCCCAACCTCAAGCCCGGCACAACCTATCATCTTTCCGACCTCGAGCTAGCCTCGCGTCTCAGCTTCTTCCTCTGGAGCAGCATCCCCGACGAGCCGCTCCAAACCCTGGCCGAGCAAGGTAAGCTCCAGGACCCCAAAACTTTCGAGCAGCAAGTCCGCCGCATGCTGGCCGACCCGAAATCGAAAACGCTGGTCACCAACTTCGGCTTCGAGTGGCTCCGCATCCGTGAAGTCGATAATCTCGATCCCGACCTCATCATCTATCCCAACTTCGACGCAGCCCTCCGCACCGCCTTCAAGCGCGAAATGGAATTGTGGCTCGACAGCATCTTCCGCGGAGATCGCAGCGCCCTCGATCTGCTCACCGCCAACTACACTTTCGCGAATGAGCGCCTGGCAGCCCATTACGGAATCCCCGACGTCCGCGGAGACCAGTTCCGCCGCATCACTCTTCCCGACTCCCGCCGCTACGGTCTTTTAGGTAAAGGCGCAATCCTGATGGTCACGGCATATCCCAACCGCACCTCCCCGGTCCTCCGCGGTGCGTACATCTTGGAAAGCTTGATGGGCACTCCGCCGAGCCCGCCCCCGCCCAACGTCGAAGCCTTCAAGGAAAACAAGGAAGGCGAGAAGGCCAAAACCGTCCGCGAGATCATGGAGCAGCACCGCGCCAACCCGAGCTGCAACGCCTGCCACGGCGTAATGGACCCGCTCGGTTTCTCTCTCGAAAATTTCGACACCGTAGCAGCCTGGAGAGCGAAAGATAAATTCGCCGGCACGGTAATCGATTCCTCCGGCAAGCTGGTAGACGGTACCCCCGTCAACGGCCCCGACGATCTGAGAGCGGCGCTCCTGAAGCGCCCCGCCCAATTCGTCCAAACCATGACGGAAAAACTAATGACCTACTCTCTCGGTCGCAGCCTGGAGCCCTTCGACCTCCCCGAAATCCGCAAAATCGTCCACGATGCAGCGAAGGACGACTATCGCTTTTCATCTCTAGTAATGGGCATAGTAACCAGCCCCGAATTCCAGTTAAGCCGCACCCCCGAATGACCAACCGCGAAAAACCGAGCGAAAAACGGGGACACTCTTGCGTGTCCCCGCCCGCCAGCCGTCGACCCCCCGGCCGGGGACATGCAAGCGTGTCCCCGCTTTTCGCGGTCCTCGCGGCCCTCTCCCTAACCTCGCCAGCCGCTCAGCGCCCCGTCGACCCCTCACCGTCCACCATCAAAGTAGGCACCCGCTTGGTCCAAATCGACGTGATAGTCCGCGACAAGAATGGCCCCATCTCCACTCTGACCCGTGACGACTTCACCATCCTCGACCAAGGGCGCCCCCAACAAATCGCCGTCTTCTCCAGCTCCGCCGCGCAAGCGGCAGCGTCCTCCAAGTCCACCCCGCTCCCCCCCCGGCGTAATCTCGAACCGCCAATCCCCCTCCGGCCGACCCATCCCCGGAGCCACCGCCATCCTCTTAGACCTGGTCAACACCCAGTTCGACCATCAAGCCTACGCCCGCACCCAGCTCTTAAAATATCTAGCCGCCCCCCGCAGCCACGACCAGACCGCCGTCTACGCACTCGGCAAGTCCCTCCGCGTAGTTCAGGACTTCACCGACGATCCCGATAAACTCATCCAGGCCGTCCGCCGCTTCGACCCCAAGCTGAACGAGCTCATCATCCCCAGCCTCGAACACATGGACGACGTCGACCTCAAGATGTACGCGATGAGTGAAGGCTACTACGCCGAAAACCGCGCGTACGTCACCGAGCAAGCCATTGCCCTCATCGCCCGCCACCTCGCCGGTATGTCCGGACGCAAGAGCCTCATCTGGCTCTCCGACACTCCCGGCTTCAACGGAGTCGGCTCCCTCGCCGCCGCCAACATCAATCTCTATCCCGTGCAAGTCCGCACCGTCGGCGCTGTACGCATCAATCCCTGGACCCCCGCCACCGCCTCCCTCTTCGATGGGAAAAATATCGTCGGCCAGTCCGGAGCCAACGAGCTCGACCTCATCCACCGCAACCAGATGATCGCTGCCTCCCGGGGAGGCGTAGCCTTCGCCGACGCCCGCGACATCGGCCGCGCCGTCGACCAAGCCGAGGAAGACGCCACCCACACCTACACTCTCGGCTTCTACCCCAGTGAAGAATCCCTCGACGGAAAATTCCACACCCTAACCGTCAGCGTCCTTCCTAAAATCAAATCCCTGGACCTCCGCTATCGTCCCGGCTACTTCGCCACTCTCAAACAGCCGATTCCGATCTCCTCCGTCCACGCCGCCTTCGACAGTCCGCTCAACTCCACCGCCATCGGCCTCACCGCGAAATCCGCTCCCGACGGCCCCGGCGCCTCCCGCGTCGACCTCACCATCGACCTCCACGATCTCCAAGTGGGGCAGGGCCAAGCCCTGCCACTCCGCTATGAGGCTCAAATCGAAATCAACTATCTCCTCGAAGGCTCCCCCACTCTGCGCACCGAAACCGCAAAAATCGTCCTAACCGAAGCCCAACTTCCGCAAGCCCTGAAAGACGGCATCCTAATCCGCAACACCTTCGAGTCCGCGGCGCCCGACTCCACCCTCCGCATCGTAGTCCGCGACCCCTCCACCGGAGCCCTAGGCTCCCTCCGAGTCCCCCTGGTGGTCAAATGACCAAGTGGAGCAGTCCTCCGGCCTGCTTGCTTCTATTGCCGCTGTTGAGCCACGCCGCCCAACGCGACCCCTCTCCCACCCTCACCGTCGGCACCCGCCTGGTCCAAATCGACGTGCTCGTCCGCGACAAGAACGGCCCCGTAACCAACCTCACTCGCGACGACTTCACCATCCTCGACCAAGGCCGTCCCCAACAAATCTCCGTCTTCTCCACCTCCGCCGCGCTCGCATCCGTGACGTCCGCCACCCCGCTCTCTCCCGGCGCCATCTCAAACCGCCAGGACCCCGCCGGCCGTCCCCTCCCCGGAGCCACCATCATCCTGTTCGATCTCCTCAACACCCAGTTCGATCTCCAGGGCTACATGCGTCATCAGATGCAGAAGTATCTCGAATCGCTGCGCGGCACCGAGCAGGTCGCCATCTACGCCCTCGGCAAGAACCTGACCGTCTTGCAGGATTTTACCGACGATCCCCAAAAACTCATCCAAGCCATCCGCAACTTCAACCCCAAGCTGAACGAGCTCATCACGCTCAACACCGAGAACATGGACGCCATCGACCGCCAGATGTATGGCGACATGGCGCCGTTTTACGTGCAGATCCGCGCCGATATCACTTCGCAAGCCGTCGCCAGGATCGCCCAGCACATGTCGGGCATGCCCGGCAGGAAGAGCCTCATCTGGCTCTCCGGCTCTCCCGGCATCAACGCCACTCCCGTGCTGCGCGCCGCGAATATCAATCTTTATCCGGTCCTCGCGCGAAGCGTCGGCACCTCCGGCGTGGTCGGTTGGCTGCGAGATGCGCGCGAGAACGGTCTAGCCAATCCCCTCCCCATCCCCGCGGGCAATGAAATCGCGATCCAAAGAGCGAACGCGGCCCTTGCGGCATCCATGGGAGGCGCCGGTTTTAACGACGTCAAGGATCTGGCCCGCGCCGTTCAACAGGCCGCAGAGGACGCGACCCATACCTACACCCTCGGCTTTTATCCCGCCGAGGAAACCCTCGACCGCAAGTTCCACGTCCTCACGGTGAACGTCGCCAGAAAAACCAGGCCTCCGCTCGAAATCCGGTACCGCCCCGGCTATCTCGCGCTCCCCACCGGAGTCGCCCTCAACCCAGCCGCCGCCAAGGCCGCCTCCATCGCTTCCCTCTTCGAAAGCCCTCTGACCGTCACCGCTATCGGACTCACCGCCCGATCCACCCCCGCCGGCCCCGCCAAATACAACGTCGATCTCAAGGTGGACCTGCACGATCTCCATTTCGAGATCCAAGGCGCGCGCCACCTGGCCGAGCTTGAAACCGCTTTCCAGATCGAAGGCTCCGCCGCTCTGGTCGTGCGCGACTCCCTCAAGATTCAATTGACCGATGATCAACTTCGCCAAGCCCTCGACAACGGCCTGCTGATCCAAAAATCCTTCGACACCGAAGGACCCAACCGAGCTGTCCGCATCGTAGTGCGCGACCTCTCCACCGGATCCCTCGGCTCCCTCCGAGTGCCCCTCGGCAACCCACAAAAATGAAGACGATTACGATCCTCGCCCTCGCCGCCTTTCACGCTTCGGCGCAAACGCCCGCCCTTCCGCGATTCGAAGTCGCCGCGATCAGGCCAGTCGCCCCCGGCCCCACCGGACCGCCCACGCTTAATGGCGCGGTCTTATTCAAGTTGCCGCCGGTGTTTGCCCAGAGCGGCCTGCTGACCGTTCGGAACACCACCATCAGGCAGTTGTTGAGGCTTGCCTACAAAGAGATCATCGGTCCCGATTACCTGACCGGAAAGCCAGACCTGTTCGATATGGATCACTTCGATCTGGTAGCGAAAGCGCCACCCAACACCCTCGGTGACACGCAACGCCGGATGATCCAGGCCGTGCTTGCGGAGCGGTTCCATCTCCAGGTGCATCGCGAGCAAAAACCCATGCCGGTCTGGGCGCTGGTGGGGGGAAAGAACGACTCGAAGCTCCATCCCTCCGCGATCGCGAGCGGCGACCCAGGCGCCTGTCCCCGCTCCCAGATGTCTCCCGAGGGACTGATCCATAAGGTCTGCGAAAACGTGACCATGCCGATTCTGGCGGATCAATTACCAGTCATGGCGCCGAACTATGTCGACCATCCCGTCGTGGATTTGACCGGCCTCACCGGAGCCTATGACTTTCAGTTCGATTGGACGGCGCGGCCCGCGGACGGCGTGGCCTCCGGTCCCACCATCTTCGATGCGCTCGACAAGCAACTGGGCCTGAAGCTGGAGGAACGCAAGCTCCCGATGCCCATCATCTTCGTCGATCGCGTCGACCGCGCACCTACGGAGAACTGAGATTCGATACTATTAGTCACAAGGAGCGCCGATCATGTTCATCACCAAGAAGCACCTTCCCCGCCGCAAATTCCTCCGCGGCATCGGCACCGCGATGGCTCTCCCGTTGCTCGACGCGATGATTCCCGCCCGCACCGCGCTCGCTCAAACCGCCGCGAACCCAACGCCCCACCTGGGCTTCATCTATTTCCCCCACGGCGCGATCATGAATCAGTGGACCCCCGCCACCACCGGCGCCAACTTCGAAATCTCCCCCATCTTGAAACCGCTGACGCCCTTCAAGAAAATGCTGACCGTAGTGAGCGGCCTGGAAAACAAGCCCGCCATCAGCCCCGCCGTCCACGCCATCACGCCCGGCACCTGGCTGAGCTGCGTCCATCCGCGCGCCACCCAAGATCCTTTCGGCGGCCCGACCGTCGATCAAATCGCCGCGAAATACATCGGCCAGGACACGCCGCTTCCCTCCATCGAAGTAGCTATCGAAGGCCGCGGCGGCGGCGGCTCCTGCGATCGCGATTTCGGTTGCAGCTACGCCGGCACCATCTCCTTCCGCACCCCCAATACGCCTCTGCCGATGGAAACCGATCCGCGCAAACTCTTCCAGCGCCTCTTCGGCCAGGGCGACACTCCGGAAGAGCGCAAGCGCCTCACCAAGCAATATTCCAGCGTGCTCGACTTAGTCAGCCAGGAAGCCGCCGACCTCCAGAAAACTCTCGGCGCCTCCGACCAAGCCATGCTCAGCGACTACCTCGACACCGTCCGCGAAATCGAGCGCCGCGTCGAGAAGATGGAAGCCCACGATCTCTCTCACGTCAAGGTCCCCGATGCCCCCGCCGGTCCCCCCGGAGCCTTCGAGCAGCACATCAACCTGATGTTCGACTTGGTCGCGCTCTCCTATCAAGCCAACATGACGCGAGTCTTCAGCTTCATGATGGCCGCCGAAGTCAGCGGACTGACTTACCCGCAAATCGGAGTCCCCGACGCCTTCCACCCGATCAGCCATCACAACAACGAGCAAGTCAAGATGGACAAACTGGTAAAAATCCAGACCTATCACACCGACATCTTCTCGAAGTTCCTGGCCAAGCTCCAAGCCATGCCCGACGGCGACGGCACTATGCTGGATCACTCGATGATCCTCTACGGCAGCAACATGAGCAACAGCAACGCCCACAACCATTACCCGCTGCCCACCGCCCTGGTCGGCGGCTGGAACAAACTAAAAGGCGACCAGCATTTGAAATACCCCGACCAGACTCCCCTAGCCAACATGCTGTTAACCGTCCTAGACCGCGCCGGCGTCCCCGTAGACGCCATCGGCGACAGCACCGCCAAATTCGCCGAGGTCTAAAACCTTGCCCTACTCACACCAGCTCAGCTCAACCCAGCACCAGCCTCAGCTCAACCCAGCCCACCTTTCAACCCCTTGTGGGGCGGCCTTTCAGGCTGCAGCCGAGCTTCCGCTCGGCTCCCGATGGCCAACCAATCCCGACCAGAGGTAAAACCCAAATGACCCGCACCCCCATCCTCCTCCTCCCCTTTCTAGCCATCTCCCTCTGGGCCGCCGCCCCTCTCGCCGACGCCATAAAATCCGGCGACCGCCAAACCGCCCTATCCCTCATCGAAAAGCAGGCAAACGTCAACGCCCCCGAGTCCGACGGCACCACCCCGCTCCACTGGGCCGCCCACTTCGCCGACACCGACATAGTGGACCTCCTCCTAAAAGCCGGAGCCGACGCGAAAGCCCGCAACCAATTCGGCTCCACCCCGCTCTCCGAAGCCGCCCAAGCCAACAGCACCCAAATCATCGACGCCCTCCTCAAAGCCGGAGCCGATCCCGATTCCCCCGCCTCTGACGGCATGACCGCGCTGATGATCGTAGCCCGCGGCACCAACGTAGCCGCCGCCAAGCTCCTCTTAGATCACGGCGCCCACGTAAACGCGAAGGAGTCGCAGAAAGACCAGACCGCACTGATGTGGGCCGCGGCGCAACACCAAGGCGCAATGGTCAAGGAACTGATAGCCCACGGAGCCGACGTAAACGCCCGCACTCAGGTCACCGACAACATCGCTCAAGTCAGCGCCGAGCCGCGCGCCGGATATCGCTCTTACGGAGGCCTCACCGCGCTGCTCTACGCCGCCCGCGAAGGCTGCATCGAATGCGTCAAAGCCCTCAAAGAAGGCGGAGCCAACCTCAACATGCCCGACCCGGAAGGTGTCACCCCGCTGATCATCTCCATCTGGAACGCCCACTTCGACACCGCGTCGTACCTCATCAAGGCGGGCGCGAACGTCAACAAGTGGGATTGGTGGGGCCGCAGTCCCCTGTACCTCGCCGTCGATTACAACACCATCCCCCACGGCGGCCGCCCCGACGGCCCCTCGCTCGATGAAACGTCTCCGCTCCAGATAATCGACCAGCTCCTCAACGCCGGAGCAAATCCAAATCTGCAACTGAAGCTGCTCCCGCCCTTCCGCAACGTAGGCGCGGACCGAGGAGTAGACAACCTGTTAAGCATCGGAACCACGCCGCTCCTCCGCGCCGCGAAAGCCCAGGACGCCCCCGCCATCGCATTGTTGCTCAAACACGGAGCGTTGCCCAACCTCCCCAACGCCCAAGGCGTCACCCCCACCATGGCCGCCGCCGGACTCGGTTCGGTGGACGCCGACACGCGCGGCTGGTACACCACCGACGACATCCAGCAGCGCAGCATCGCTTCTCTCGAACTCCTACTAGCCGCGGGCGGAGAAATCAACGCCGCCGGCGGCCGCAGCGACCAGACCCCGCTCCACGCCGCGTCCTTCTGGGGTTGGAATGAAGTAGTAAAATTCCTGGTCTCCAAGGGAGCCGACGTACGCGCCAAGGACAGCCGCGGCCTGAACGCCATCGACGCCGCCCTAGGCCGAGCCGGCGGCAACAGCCGAGGCGGCCAGCGCGTCGACGTCCACCAGGACACCGCCGACTTGCTCATCAAGCTCGGCGTCCCACCCCCGGTAGTCGCTGCGAAGTAGATTCTTTACTCACTCCTCCGAGCGCTTTACTGCCAAGAGCCGGGAGCCCGTTTGAATGCCGTAAGGCGTCGCGTGCCAAACCGTGCCACCAATGATAGTGGGGTGCTGGCGAGCCTCGATGAGGCCCAAGGCCACCATTTGGTTCATGACCTTCCCGTAGTCGCTGCGAGAAAGGATAGCGTGCCCCCACTTCATGGATATGTCGTCCTTGATTCCCGTCAAGGCGGCTTTTTGGTGGACCAAACTCCCGATCGCAGCCGCAACCGCTTCGGGCGGGACCCCGCCGCCAAAAGTTTGTGGCAGCACGGCCCGCATCAGAGTGTCCCATCGGACGATGTCGGTAAAGGGCGTCTCCTGGTACTCGAAGTCTACAGTGATAGTTGTGGAATCTGATCCCTGGGCGAGGTCCTCAATGCCCTCGGGGATTGCTCGACTCTTGGCGGCTGTTAGTTCTTTGTTCAAAGCATCGATTTCGTGGCGCAGCCGAAGTAGTTCGTCCTTTACGCCCTCACCAGCTAACTCCGAGCCTCGCACCCAGCCGACGCCTGGGCGGCTCCGCTTTAAGTGCGAAATGCCGGTGAAAACAGCCGACGTAAGCTCTGCACTGCTTGCCCACGTCCGGCAGTTCTTTCTCTTGAGCACTTCCCGAAACTCGTCGAGACGTTTCTTGCCGTCGTCTGAGGGCTCGGTCTTGTCGGCCGCAAGAGACCCTGGCTTGGAATGCAGCAATGCGATCGTTGGCTTTCCTGCATCGACTGCGTACTCATACTCAAGGTGGGTGAAACTTCTTGTGTCGCCGGGCGGGTACGAGCCGTATCGTCCGGCAAGTACGATGAGATAGTAGTCCGAATCATCGATAACCTTCTTGATTAAGGTCAGTGAATCCTCGTCTGCGGCCGGAAACAGCTCCATTCCGGCCGGAAAACAATCCATCTCAAGCAATGCATTGATGACCACCGCACGTTCTTCGCGGAGGTCATCAAACGTCGAGCTCACAAATACCTGGTAGCGCCGGTCCATGCCTGCAATAATACAGGTAAGGTGTCCAGTCCGTCTGAATGCCTCCCAAGGCGCTCACCCGCTCCCCGGAAACCTCCGAGCCCCATGCAAAAACGCCAGCACCACGATTTCCAGCTCTCGGATCTCATAAATAAGCCGGTAACTCTTCACAAAGATCTCGCGGATCGTTTCGTCGCCAATCTCCGGCACCATGCGTCCGCGGCGGGGGAACTTGCGGAGGGATCGGGCCGCTGATCTTGCCTCATCCGTCAGAGTCGCCGCATAACGTGGAGACACGCGGGCGATGAAGCTCGCGGCGTCATCCAGTTCCTGCCAGGCTGAATCCGTCCAGACAATGCGAGGAATTACTCGTTGAGCCACCGCTTCATTCGGTCCTCAACCTCATCCTGATCGATGAGTTTGCCTTCGGCCGCTTCAAGCCGGCCACGTTCCACGCGCTCCCGGACGTAAATCGAATACTGGATATCTTCCCAAGTCACGTCGTCCGGCAGGGTGTCGAGCATCTTACGAAGTTCTTCCTTGGTGTTCGCCATCTGCTCGATCCTCTGCCAACAGT
>Ga0207008_10075_pt1 | contig 30782 bp, 21 predicted proteins | sample Alteio_BWMinCont_83_FD_153489 | JGI IMG/M metagenome (GOLD analysis project Ga0207008, IMG submission 153489) | Enriched cells from forest soil in Barre Woods Harvard Forest LTER site, Petersham, Massachusetts, United States -... | ecosystem: Environmental > Terrestrial > Soil > Temperate forest >... | reverse complement strand
CATTCGCTGGATGTCGAGGTAGAGTTCCAGAAACTGCAATTCTTGTTCGAGAGACGACTCCGGATGATCCTGGCCGGCTAAGCTCATCCGAAGCAAGTCGCCGAGCGAGCAAATCATTCTTTGTGCGGCACGAGGGTCGGTATTCACGAGAGCAGCAACGGAGTGCAGCGCATTAAAGAGAAAATGAGGTTGCAGTTGTGTTCTCAAGACTTGCAATTCCGCTCGAACCAAATTGTTTTCCAGTTCTGCTCGATGCCACTCCTGGCTCCTCAACTCGCTGTAATAGGCCACAACGTAGCTCAAGACCGCCACTACCAGGTAGATCTGGATGTCGGGTTCGGCTTGCGAGAAGAAGACTCTCTTGAATTGAGGGATGAACGGAAGTTCGTGCATGGTCGTGAAGACTCTCGTGCCCCACAGAGCCTTGATCAATACGTCGAAGCAAACGATCGCGGATAGGGACGTTACGTGAGCGGCGACAAAGACTGGCCACTGCTTCCTCGCCAGCGGCATTTTGGCGCAGGTAAACAATACGGCGGGTGTGAGAAGCATCCCCCAAATGCCGTACCAGACAACGTTCATGCGGATGGATTGAGCCCATGTAATTGGATTGCCACGGGCGGCCATAAGTCCGTAGTTAAACCACGTACCCAGGGCGGCAAAGATTGTCCACAAGATTAGAAGTCCGGCCCACACTCGCCACCAGTTTGGACTGGCGGCCTCCCGGAATCGCGCCCCGTTCTGCATCCGTAGCAGTTCAGACTCGCGAACCCAGAAAAAGTGAGCATGAATTGCCTTACGATTTGTCCGTACGGCGAGGCTTACTCATCCCGCAAAGAGACAATCGGATCAATCTGCGCAGCACGGTGAGCCGGGATATAGCTGGCCAGCAACGTAATGAGAGTGAGCAAGAGTGGAATGAGAATGAATGTGTACGGATCGGATGGGGTCACGCCGAACAGAAGACTTCGCATGAAACGAGCGACCGCGATGGCCCCCACCGAGCCGATGGCGACTCCGCAAAGTCCCAAAGCCAAACCCTTCCAGACAATCAGGCGCACAATGGCGCGATGCGTTGCACCCAGCGCAATCCGGATTCCGATCTCACGAGTGCCCTGATTCACCAGGTAGGCCATGACCCCGTAGGTTCCGATCGCCGCCAAAGCAAGAGCCACACCAGCGAAAAGCGCCAAAAGTAGCATCGCGAAGCGGCGCTGCGAGAGCGACTCTTCCAGTCGCTGGTTCATGGTGCGCACGTTGTACAGCGGCAGATCACTATCGAGTTCATGGATCTGTTGCTTGACAGCGGCGGTCAAGGCGGTGGGATCGCCCTGGCTCCGCAGCACTACATTCATGGCGCGCGTGGGGTATTGGCTTTGAGGAAGGTAGAGTGCGATGCGCGAGTCAGAATCGAGGGTGTACTGCTTAACGCGTCCGATGACACCGATCACGGTTTCCCACGGATTCTTGTCGTTGATGCCTCCAAAATGAATGCGTCGACCGATAGGGTCCTGATTCGGCCAGAGTTGTTGAGCCATGTACTCGTCAATGACGACGACTTTGGGGCTGGTGTAGGTGTCTAGCTCATTGAAAAGCCGGCCCGATCGCAGGGGAATCTGCATGGCTTCGAAGTAGTGGCCGCCGACGACGCGCTGATCCGCATTGATAAAATTTTCTCCAGGAAGAGGGACGCGACCTTCGACCGTAATCGGCCCCCAAGCGAACATTTGACTCAGAGGGAGCGCAGTGACCGCGCCGGAAGCAGTAACACCGGGCAGTCCCTCAAGCCGATTCCAAAGCTGGCGATAGGTGGCAAACCCAACCTGCGGATCCTTGTACTTGGGGCCACTCATGGTTAGTTCGAGGGTAAGGATGTTACTCGGGTTGAATCCAGGCGAAACATTTTGGAGGCGAACGAAGCTGCGGATCAGCAATCCAGCACCGATGAGCAGCATCACGCACAAAGCGAGTTCGGAAATCACGAGCATCCTGCGAAGATTGTGGCCCCGTCCCCAGACAGCGCTACCGCCGGCTGTCCCCCGGTTCTCATCTTTGAGAGTGGTGTGCAAATCCAACCGTGACACCCGTATCGCCGGCACCAGGCCGAACAAAGCTCCGGACAAAAGAGACAGAACAAATGTAAAAAGGAGCGCAATCCGGTCGATGCCGATGTCATTGATCCGTGGAACGCTCTTCGGTCCGAAAACATGGATCCAGTGCAGACTCCAAAAGGCGAGGAGTATCCCACAAGCGCCTCCGGCGAGGGACAGCAAAACGCTTTCGGTTAGCACCTGGCGTACAATCCGCAGCCGGCTCGCGCCTAGGGCAGTGCGAATGGCGATCTCCTTCTGCCGGGCAACCGCCCTGGCCAGCAAGAGATTGGCCACATTCGCACAGGCAATGATCAGCACAAACCCGACGGCGCCCAGCAATACAAATAGAGTAGGTCGCACGTTCCCTACGACTTGTTCAAGAAGAGGGACAATGCCAAAGGTCAAGCCGCCGTTCGGTGGATAGGTCTGCGGGTAATCTTGGCGCAATCGCGCCGTGATGTTATCCATCTCGGCCTGAGCTTGGCCGACAGATATACCGGGCTTGAGCTTGCCCATGATGTTGTAGTCTTCGTGGTCGCGGTTTTGCGCCGCGTCGAGAGGCATCGGTAGGGGAAGGAGGATGTCGGCCTGCTCGGCTCCGTCGAGGGTAGGAAGGACTTCTCTGGGCAAGGAAAAAGCGCGGGGCATGATCCCCACCACTTCGTAAGGAACACCATTCAGTGTGACTGACTTCCCGATCATCCCCGGATCGGCGCCGAAGTGCCGAAGCCACATCCCGTAGCTAAGAATGGCAGTGGCAGACTTGCCCGGCAAATCCTCGTCAGAAGTAAAGACCCGGCCTAAAGCCGCTCTCTGGCCAAGCATGGGCAAGAGACTCGAGGAAACACGAATGGTGCCCACTCGTTCTGGCTCGCCTTGGCTGGTCAGGTTGTAGTTTCCTCCGATCGCGATCGCGACCTGCTCAAAACCATGGTGTCCATTCTTGATGTCGAAATACTGCGCGGTCGAGAACCAATCCTCGGTAATGTTCAGCCCGGGCGAACGATTCCATAGAATCACCAGGCGATCCGCGTCCTGATACGGCAGAGGCCGGAACAAAAGTGCATTGATGATGCTAAAGATAGATGTATTCGCGCCAATGCCGATGGCAAGCGATAGGATTGCGGCCAAGGTGAAACCGGGACTCTTGAGCAGCATCCGAACTGCGTGCCCCAAATCTCTTGCGAAGGTATTCATGAGCTTGCCGACTGAAGGCTCTTTTTGGGGAAGACTAACGCAACCATGAAGAATGCAGCAAGCATGAGTGCAAAATCAACCACGCTGCCCTCAGGACCGATGGTTCCACCCGAGAGCCAACGTGGCCCATGCAAACTCGAATTGAGAAGATGTGTGCTGGCCAGCATCCCGCTGTCAGGCACCGAGTAGATGAAGGTCTCGGCGTAGTCAGTGGCGGCGTGAAATCCGATCGCGAACCACAATGAACCGGTGCGCTGCAGGGTAAACGATGCGAAAATGCCGAACATCATGACCGACAGGGCGCCGACCCAGCCCTCGCCCGGGTTCCCCAAATGGACCGCCCCAAAAAGCACTGAAAGCAAGACGGCGGATGGCCAAAAACCGATACCATCACTCAAAGTGAATTGCGCGTAACCGCGAAACAGGAACTCCTCGAAGATTCCCACCATGACGAAACCGAATGCCCACAGCAGCGCGGATTTCACAAGAGCCGCACCCACCAGCGACAGGGTTCCAAAAGAAAATCCGCCCATCGCGGAAATCACCAGCATCTCGGAGGACTCAAAGATCAACCCAATGATGACTCCGAGCCAGAACGTACGGCCGAATGCTCCTCGAAGGGGAATACCATAGCCCCCGAATTCTCGCTTTTCAATTTTCGACATGACCCAGGCAGCAACGAAGGTGGATACAATCCCGACGCCTTCGATGAGAAATTCGGCACCGGGGCTCATCACGCCGTGGTTGGCAAGGTGAATGGTAGCGGCAAAAATCGGAATCGCAAGCGTAACCCTTTGGAGTAACAGACCAATCACGGCGACCATTGCGACGTAAATGACCAGGCGCCATCCTGACCGGATGCTATCGGGACCGCAAAAGATCCAATGCCAGACACTGGCTTGCGCTGGGACAGCAGAGGAAGTGACTGACGTCGCGTCCTCGGCCGACGCAGTGCTATTCGTGGCGTTCACGATGCTCTGTTCAGTGTGGGAGTCTTCGTGATTCATCAGTCCTCAATGTTCAAAAGGTGGAATCGTCCCCGCGCCCGACAAGTCGCACCGCGTCCAGCGACTGTTAGTCTGCCTGAGTTTTTACCATACGCGGCAAGCATTGGCTCGAACCATCGGCTGCCCAGCCTTGCAGCCGAATGCCTTTTGGAACTGGTCGAAGTTGCTGACAGCGCCGTTCACCCGAAATTCAGACGGCGAATGAGGATTGGTCTGCACCTGCAGTCGCCAGGCCTGGTCGGTTGCATTGGTACACCATATCTGACCATATCCCAGAAAGAAGCGTTGTTCCGGGGTGAAGCCATCCACCGGATTCCGGGCACCTTCAGGCTGAGAAGCAAGGGAGTTCATCAGTGCCGCGAAAGCGATACGCAAGCCGCCATTGTCAGCAGTATTTTCTCCGAGTGTCAGCTTGCCATTGACGTGCTCACCACCAGCAACGGTGAAGCTGTCGTACTCCTGTACTTCGCAATTCGTGCGTTCTTTGAATGCTCTTTCGTCATCCGCTGCCCACCAGTCGCGGAGGTTTCCCTCGGCGTCGTACTGGCGGCCTTGATCATCGAAGCCGTGAGTCAATTCGTGCCCAATTACCACCCCAATGGCGCCAAAGTTTACAGCGTCATCCAAACTGCTCTCATAGAAAGGGGGCTGCAAAATGCCAGCCATGAAGTTGATGTTGTTCTGCGGAGGGTAGTAATAGGCGTTGACAGTCGGTGGGCTGTAGAGCCACTCGCCAGGGTCGACGGGCTTTCCAATTTTCGCCAGTTGGCGCTTGCTTTCAAATTCGTTACTACGGAGCGAATTGCCGATCGCGTCGCCCCGAACGATGCTGAGCGTGCTGTAGTCGCGCCACTTGTCTGGATATCCGATTTTGTTGGTGATCTTGTGCAGTTTGATGAGAGCCTGGCGCTTGGTGGCTTCCGTCATCCAAGGGAGATCAACGATTTCTGCTTCGAGCGACTTCTCAAGCGCATTGACCATTGCCAGGGTGCGTTCTTTGCTCGCGGCTCCGAAGGCGCGCTCGACGAAGGCCTGCCCAACGCGTCGCCAAGGTCCCCATCGACCGCATTGACGCAACGCCTCCAGCGAGGCTGCTGTTCCTTTTGCCCATTGAGGGTTCTGTTGTAGAAATCAAAAGACTCGTCGTCAATTTCCCTGGGCAGGTATTGAGGCTGCGCGCTCATCAACCGCCATCGCAAGTAGACCTTCACGTCGTTCAGGCTGCTCTTCGTGATGAGTTCCTGCATTTCCTGAATGTAGCCCGGTTCCGCAACATTCAAGCTTGATACTTGTCCCAGACCAATCTCCTGCATGAATTGCGACCAATGAAAAGAAGGACTCAAAGCCTGCAGTTCCTTCAATCCCATCCTGTGGTACACCTTGTTGGGATCCCGTCGCGAAACGTTGTCGAGAGATCCTTTGGCGAGCGCGGTCTCCATCCGCATGATGGTTTGCGCATGGATGGCAGCATCTTCTGGCTTTTCCCCAAACAACTGAAACATTTTTTGTGCGTGCTGCACATATTGCCGTCGAATCTCCGCGGACTTTGCGTCCTCCCGGAAATAGAAGTCGCGATCCGGCAAACCCAGACCCCCCTGGCCCACGGCCGCAATCTGTTGCGTGGAGTCTTTAGCATCCTGCTGCACTCCGACTCCGAAAAATGCGTTGACACTCTCCAGAGAAAAGTGACCAAGCAGTGGTGCCAAATCGTTAGTACTCTTGATCGCAGAAATTCGATCGAATTCCGGGGCCAATGGCCCAATGCCTTTCTTCTGGATTGCTTCTTCATCCATGCAGGAGGCATAGTAATCGCCGATCTTCTGCTCATTGGCACTCCGACTCTCGCCCGCAGTCGAGCTTTTGTCGAGAATGTCTCGCAGCATCGCCTGGTTTCGTTCAATGAGTTCCGTAGATCGTCCGTAGACTGCCCGATCCGAAGGAACAGGGTTCTGTTTGAGCCACGTGCCGCAAGCGTAGTGGTAGAAGTCAGCACAAGGATCGACGTCTTTATCCAACGCGTTGATATCGAAGCCGGGCTTCAAGTTCGGCGAGCCGTCAGTGGTCTGCGCCGACGACAGATAGGCATCATCCACAACGAAGGTTGCAACCATTGCCACCACGAGAATCTTTACGATGCGCACTCGCTTTCCTCCCGAATGAAATGACCTCGATCGCTTTTCAGTGGCTTCCGAGCGACGATCGACTCGCCGATCCCGACACACGAAGCCCGAGCCTCATCTTTGACGCACCAGCGAGGCTCTTACCCACAGATTGGGCCGAAGTGCGAGGTTACGATGCGAGGATGCTAGTTTGACGGGCTGAGCGGGTAAAGCTCAAGGCACCTGGAAAGGACGATCCAGTCTCTAAAACGCGAGACAGCGGAAAAGGCGCAGCCGTTATTGTCTGTGTTCCCGTGACTCGGGAGAGTCAAGACGAAACATATGAGGTTCGGAAGAAACAGCGCGATGAAGCAGCCGTCCTCGAAACACAATCATCAATGCCATGATGTCTTTGTTGTGACGAAATGACGGGACACGGTCACGTGAGTTCATCCTCAAACTTCAGCCACTTGTCGCTGTTCATCCACTATCTGTCCCGCATTGCTGTCGATTTCTCGCCCAACTCTGTCTAACTCCATAGAACAGCGCGAGTACCAAGGGTTTGTTATTTGTTTTGTTCACGAGGCGCTCAGCACAGGGGGGACAACACTATGGAGTCCGAGATGCAATATGGCATGCAAAACGTGAATGGGAGTGACGAGGCAACCTCAGCGGAACGGTTGGTGCAGCGATTACACTCCGACCTTAATCAACTGCTTCAGCAACGCGCGGAGGTGATGCGAAACATCGCAACCACTCGGAAAACGATTGTGGGTCTGGCTTCTTTGTTTGGCAACAACGTGCTAAGCGAGAACCTGCAGGATCTGCTGGGCATGGGTGCCGGCAAACTTGGTCTCACCAAGGCTTGCCGTTACATTTTGATTCATGCAGAAAGCCCCGTGACTGCTATGGATGTTGTCGAGCAACTCCAGAGTCAGAGCCCGGCTCTTCTGGCCGGCCACAAGAATGCTAAAGCTTCGGTGACGACCATACTCAACCGCCTGGTTGACTACAATGAAGCGCAACGGGTTCTGTTGGACAACGGAAGACGTGCATGGAAGTGGAACGTCGAGGAAGCGGTAGTTCGATGAGCACTGACAGAGCTGTCGGCTTTCCTCTAAAAACATTGATTCGGCGGACGGGATTACAAGCTTCCATCGATAAGCTTTTGTAACTGCGCCCGGCAACCCCGGCTGCAGGAAAGCTCTTTACCGTCTTTCAATACGGCAATGTATTCTCCGCTGTCGCAAGGCTGCAATTCGCGAATCCTGCTTGTGTTCACGATGAACGAGCGGTGAATGCGTACGAAACGATCGGAGTCGAGCTTCGCTTCCAGGCGACCGATGCCCTCGCGCAGCAGGAATGAATCTTTCCCCGCGTGCAATTTAACGTAGTTGGCAGCTGCTTCAATCCAGTCAATCTCTTGCATATCCAGAAAAACGACACGGCCCGCCGTACGAATTACCAACCGGTTCAGAGGTTTTGCGTTGGGCCTGGTCCCGCGCAGCAGATCCAGCAACCGAGCCTTCACACTCTCCTCATGCGACTTGACGAGTTCAGTCTTCGCGCGCTCCAGCGCGCGGTGAAGCCGCTCCTGGTTGAATGGCTTCAGCAAGTAATCGAGCGCCTGTGATTCAAATGCGCGAATGGCGTATTGATCGTAGGCTGTGGTGAATACGACGAGCGGTAGCTGCTCCGCGGGGATTTGATCAAGCAACTGGAACCCATCCATATCCGGCAGCTGGATATCGAGCAGAAGCAAATCTGGCCGGTGGGCCAGGACAGATTGCAACGTTTGCTTGCCACTGTCACACTCAGCGACTACATGTACGCCGGCCTCAGCACTGAGCAGGACTCGCAATTTCTTGCGCGCCAGCGCCTCGTCATCCGCAATAATGGTGCGCAGGATCGGAACGATCATATTGCTCACTAGTGTCCTCCTCATATGTAGCTTTCGGCGGCGGCTTCGAATCTGGCTGAAACCGGTGCAACAGAAAAGGGGATCCGCAGATGGACTTCAGCCCCGCCTTCGGGTCGGTTGTGGATCTCAAACGCCTGGTCGCTGCCATATAAGGCAAAAAGCCTGTCTCGCGTAATTTTCAAGCCGAGACCGTGGCTTGGAACCGCGGGGAGGGGAAGGCTCAGCCCGGGACCGGTATCGCGAATCCAGATTTCCAAATGGCGCCCTTGATGTTTGGCAACGACGCTGACTTCTCCAGGGTCTGATCGTCTGGAAATCCCATGCCTTACCGCATTCTCGACCAGCGGCTGAAGCAGCAAGTGGGGTACTTGCGCATCGAGACAGTTGGGCGCTATATCCATCAGCACGTGCAGCTTGTCCTCGAAACGGATTCTCTCGATCTCCAGGTAAAGCGAAAGGAACTCCGTTTCCCGTGCAAGAGTCGTGATTTGATTTTCATTTTCTTTCAGACTCATGCGCAATAGGTCGCCCAACGAGATCATCATGCGATCTGCTGCCGCTACGTCGGTCAACATCAAGGCAGAGATCGAATTCAGAGTGTTGAAGAGAAAATGCGGTTGTAGTTGGCTTTTCAGCGTTTGGAGGTGGGCCTTTGCGAGTTGTCCCTCCAGTTGTGTGGCACGAAGTTCCCGCTCTCTGAACCGTGAGTAGTACGCGACGACGTGAGCGATCAGCGCAATTGGAATGTAGGCTGCGCTAAAATCGTCCACCACATCGGCCAGAAACATACTCTTCGCAATCATCCATGAAATTCGCAAGGCATGAGTGTGCGGGTCCCAGATTGCGGAGGTCCACTCGCGATAGACAGGATCCCAGTAGCCGTACGGAGTAAAGGCTTTGAGCGTAACGTGACCAAAGGAAAACACGATCGCGGCGCCGAAGTGCGCCAGAGATCGCGACAGCCAGTTTTCCCGCTGGACGGGGTACCGGGCGGCCAAAGCAAAGACAAAAGGCGTAAGAGGAGCATAGGTCAGAATCTCGCTGAACTCCATACCGGCTATTCTGCCGAGCCCCATGCGCCCGTTTGTCATGTGGTACATCGCGTAAATCGTTGCAGTCGCGGCGAGCGAGATAAGAGTCCAGACAGCGAAACTCAAGGTCCACAACAGGCCCGGATGGATTCTGGCAGGTGGAGGAGGCTCAACGGCTTCTGAGGAGTTTACGGCCTTGGCTCGCCGTGGGCGGAGTACCAACTCCCCTCCACAATAGGGGCACACATTGTTCAGGCTGGAGATGCACCCAGGGCAAAAAGTACATTCAAATGAACAGATATATGCCCGGTCGTCTGAAGCAAGCGCATCACCGCATTTTTGACACTGCCCCTTCATCTGCAGACGCATAGCTTTATCAAGCCGCCGAAGGCTGACCCGAACGAAGGCAGTTTGCAGTTTGACGGCAGGGGCAGTGTTTTGTCACCCACATCCGTCCCTCGCTGGACGCATTTCATATACGTAAAGCCGCATTTGGTAGGCGATTCCTTGCCATAGACACGACTGTCTTGGAGTCTATGCAAAACAGTGCTAAACAAAGCGGGTTGGTAACGGTTCTGGAATATGCCAATTGTCGATTGAGGCCGACGGAAACGCAGGGGTTTAGATCACGCTTGGCTACAAGCGCAGTATTGCCGTTTCTTAGACGATATTTGGATTTCGAGGACGACAGATACTGGCACTTCCTACAGTCCCTTTTTTCGCTTGGCCCTTTTAGCCTGCTCCTAAAGGAAAGCTGTGGGCTCCTGATTTCTTAACAGGCTCTATGGGTGCGACGAGTGAAAAGCCTGCATGGTTCGTGCTGACTCGACATTGGCTGAGTCTGCTTGGCATGGCCCTGCTCGCGACTGCGGTGATTTCGTGGCTTTTTGTGCTGCCGCAACAGGTTCGCGGTCATGTCGACAATCCTTACGTCGGCATCCTGGTGTTTCTAGTTCTTCCAGTACTTTTCTTCACTGGATTGGCACTGGTTCCGATCGGTGTCTACCTAAGCAAGCGCCAGATTCGGCGAGGGCTATCCGAAGAAGGCTTCGATCGCCAGACGGCGCTGCGGCGCATCGGCTGGTTTTTCGGCGCCACAACGCTCCTGAACATCCTGATCGGAACCCAAGTGTCCTACCGAGCCGTTAAGTATATGGAGACGCCACAGTTCTGCGGAGCGACATGTCACACGATGAAGCCCGAACTTTCCGCCTATCAGAATTCGCCGCACTCCCGGGTGGAATGTGTTGAGTGTCATGTGGCGCCGGGTGCAGCCGGTTGGATCAACAGCAAGGCCAGTGGACTTCGTCAGCTGATTGAAACCGTGCTAAAGACCGCTCCGAAGCCGATTCCCTCCGCCCTGGAAAGCAATCGTCTCGTGCCAGCCAGAGAGACCTGCGAGAACTGTCACTGGCCGCAGGAGTTCAGCGGTGCACGTCTGCGCTTGTTAAGCAAGTACGCCGACGACGAAACGAATACACGATCGGAAACTGTACTGCTGATGTTGGTGGGAGGTAACCGAATCTCCGGAATTCATGGTGCGCACTTTGGTCCTGGCGTTCACATCCGTTTTGCGGCAGCCGACGCCAAGCGGCAGACCATTCCGTGGATCGAATACAGGAACACAGAGAAGAATCAAGTCTGGCATTTCGTCACTTCGGAATCAGCACCGGACTCGGCGACGGCCCTTCCGCAATTCGAGATGCAATGCGTGGACTGTCATAACCGACCGACGCATACCTTTGACTTGCCCGAACGAGCCGTGGATAAAGCGCTTGCCCTTGGCGACATTGCTGCAGGCCTCCCCTACATCAAGAAGAAAAGTGTGGAGTTGCTGAAGGCCAACTACGCTACCAGCGCGGAAGCGGCTGCGAAATTACCCTCGGCCCTCACTGCTTTCTATCAGCAGAGCTACCCAGACGTTTACGCTGCGCGTTCACCGGACATCCACCAGGCCGGTGAGGCCGTTCTCGCGATTTACAACCGCAACGTTTTTCCGGACCTGAAAGTAACTTGGGGTACTTACCCGAACAATCTGGGCCACACGGACTTTCCAGGATGCTTTCGGTGTCACGACGGCTCGCACACGACAGCAGATGGAAAAACGATCACGCAGGATTGCAACACCTGTCACGAGCCACTAGCTGTGGAAGAGGCGTCTCCGGAAATTCTGAGAACTCTGGGACTCGCCGATCGGATCTCGAAAGTGCAGAAACAATGATCCAGCAATGTGCAACAAGCATGAAAAATCTACAAGTCAATCTGATTTAGGAGTGACCTATGAATCGCAATTTTGTGGTTAGTTTGGCAGCGACATTACTCATTGTGTCGTTGGCTTCCTGGGCCGCGGATGATGGAGCAGCCCTTTACAAGAAAAAATGTGCAGGTTGCCATGGCGCTAATGGGGAAGGCAAGCCTGCCATAAAGGCCCCGGTGCTGAAGGGAACAAGCCTCGAAGCGAATCAAATCGCGGAGCACATAACCAAAGGCGAGTCTGGAAGTAAGGCGCCGCACAACAAGGGCATTGCCGGGCTGAATGATGAGCAAGCCAAGACGATTGCTGAGTGGGTCAAGACTCTCAAGTAGGTAGAACTTGGTCCGGATGGAAACCGGCTTGCGCTGTTGCGGTATCCAGTGTTGCTAAACAGGATACCGCGCCGCTTGTCGCGACACGAGGAGTGCGACCGTGAAGACAGGCAGAACGTACTTACAACTCTCGGGGTTGGTAACGATAGCGATCCTGCTGTTCGGCATGTCTCGGATCGCCCACGCCGCTCCGCAGGAAAAGAGCGCCACCACCTCCCAGCAGCAGACAGCGCAATATGTCGGAGTCGACACGTGCAAGACCTGTCATGAAGAGCTCTATAAAAAGAACTTTGAAAACACACCGCATTTCAAGACTACGCTGCACGACGGACACGGTTGTGAGTCCTGTCACGGTCCCGGATCCGCGCACGTGGAAGGCGGCGGGGATGTAACCAAAATTATTAGCTTCAAGTCGATGTCCAAGCAAGACGCCAATGCCCGTTGCTTGAGCTGCCATGGCGCAAAACATGAACAGCGACACTTCTCCGCGTCAGCGCACGCGAGCAGCGATGTTGGATGCCTGGATTGCCACTCGCCGCATAACGCCAAAGAATCCGAGCATCTCCTGGTTCGAGCACAACCCAGCCTTTGCTATGGATGTCATGCAACTGCGAAGGCCGACTTCGCAAAGCCGTATCACCATCGAGTAGACGAAGGCCTGATCCAATGCAGCGATTGCCATAACGTCCACGGCACCACCACCCTCCGCCAGGTGCGGGCCATGCCCAGTGGGGATGCGATCTGTGTCAAATGCCACGCCGACAAGCAAGGCCCATTCGTCTATGAGCATGTACCGGTGAAGACTGAGGGCTGCAGCAGTTGTCACACACCCCACGGTTCAACCAATCCGCGTTATTTGCGGGTGAGTCAGGTGAATCTGCTGTGCCTGCAGTGTCACACATTTCCCGTGCAGGGACCCGCGGGACCTTCCCATAACCAGTCCACCAAATATCAGGCGTGCACGATGTGCCACGCAGCGATCCATGGATCCAATGCGAGCAACGTATTTTTCAGATGAAGAGGTTCGGCATGCTTTCATACTGGCTGCGGATGCAACAGATTGCTCTTATCGGTTTGCTGTGGAACATCACGGCAATAGCTCAGACTGCCGCGAGCAACGCCGGCCCAAATCAATCTCAGCCGGAAGGCTGGGAAACTAACGGCTATGTAGTTCACCAGTCCATCGAGATCGGCTATCGCGCATCGGACATAACTGGCAGCGAGCAGATGTACAACACACTCGTAGATCTGCGCACCGGACCCCGCTTCCTGGAGCAGAGCCTCTCCATGCAATCCCAAACCCACGACGGCCTGCTCTTCGACAACCTGTTCGTCAATAGTTATGGCTGGGGAGGCGACCCAAATAACGGGATCCGCACGCGAATCGACAAGAACAAGTGGTACGACTTCCGGGCAAACTTCCGGCGCGACCAGCAGGATTTCGACTATAACCTTTTGACCAATCCCCTCAATCCCTCGACATCGAACCCAAACTTCCCCGTTACTTTTTCGCCCCATAACTTCAACACACGCCGGCGGATGAGCGACTATGACCTGACGCTCTTGCCAGAGTCGGTAATCAGTTTTCGATTGGGGTATTCACACAACAACATGACGGGCCCGTCATATTCCAGCGTCCACGAAGGTACGGATGCGTTGCTATTCCAGGACTGGAACACCACCCTCAACTCCTATCGCTTTGGGGCAGACGTGAAGCTCCTGCCGCGGACGGTCCTCAGCTATGACCAGTTCCTCGATTACTACAAGGGAGATACCACTTGGCAGTTAGCCCCGTTTGCCCAGGCACTCTTGCCAGGAACGCCGGGTACCGTGGAACTTGGCCTTCCCATCGACACCACGAACAAAACCCCATGCGCCGTTACTCCACCGGCAACCAGTTTGATTAACACTACAGGAACCCTGACCAACACTGCCTGCAATGCGTACTTTGATTACAATCGCACGAATCGCACCCGGACATCCCAGCCAACCGAGCGCCTGAGCCTGCACAGCAGTTACTTCCAACGACTGGAGTTGACCGCATCGTACGCCTACAGTTCGGCCGACATGAATGCCCCTCTGAATGAATTTTTCAACGGACTCATCCAGCGCTCAAGCATCCGGCAGGAAACAGTCACGGGTCCCGGCCAGGCGACCCGCATCTCAAATGTGGCCGATTTCAGCGTCACCTTGCACCTGTCAGAGCATTTCCGACTCGTGGATACTTTTCGCTACTGGGCTTACCGGATTCCCGAGAGCTTTAGTTCCATCGAAACCGACTGGACCTGCATTAATACTTCAACCTGTTCGTTGCTCACTCCAATCAGTGGGACCACGCCGAGCGCAACCAATACTTCTGACCAAATGTCATTCAACCAGAGTTGGAAGAGGAACCAGATCGATTTCGTGTGGGATGCCTCGAAGCACTTTGGCGGCCGCATCGGGTTCAGATACGGCGACAAAGTGTTTCATCACATCCTCGACTTCACGACTGGAGATGAGGACCGTGTGGTCATCCACGAATACACCCCGCTGGTCGCATTCTGGGCAAAGCCGATGACGAATTTGCGTTTCAACTTCGACTGGGAACACACCAACAACGACGATGCACTTGTGCGCATCGGACCGCGTAAAGAAGCCCGCTACCGCATCCTGGGCAACTACACTCCAAAACCCTGGGCAGTGCTGGGTGCCTCCATGAATCTCTGGGGAGCGTCGAACGGCGATGCTTTGACCGATTATCATGCACACAATCGCAACTATGGATTCACGGCAAACCTTATGCCCCGCGAGCGTTTCGGGTTTGACTTCGCTTACAACTATAACGATTCCCAGCAGAATGCCCTCATTTGCTTTAATGACTCCAACACTTCACTCACAGTAGTAGCGAACGCGGGCAATTGCACCGTAAATGGTTTCAACGACAGCAAGAACCCGTTGCTCACCGATGGCTACTACACAAGTAATACGCACTACGGCATGGGATCCGTAATGTTCAAGCCGCACGCTCGCATTATGACGCAAGTGGGCTACAGCATCACCAGCGTTGGCGGACAGACACCACAGTTCAATGCTCTGCAGCCTTTCGGTTCGCTCCAATACAACTACCATCAGCCGCTGGCCAATGTGAGTGTCGACATTGGCCATAATCTGACGGCACGGATGGCTTGGAACTACTACCAGTACGGCGAGAAATCATTTGTGGGGCCGACTGATCCCCGCTATTTTCATGCGAACAATGCGACATTCTCCCTCCGCTGGGCTTTCTGAACGGGAGGACTGTGAAAAAACCGGAATCCAGTTGCAGATGCGGCGCGATGATGTGAGGGTTATGAGGCGACCGGAAGCGTTACCCGTCACACCGCCGTCGTGCTTTGCGGTGCTGCACAGGAAGACTCGTTTCCTTTACCTACTCGAAGCGGTTCCGCAGATGCCAGTCTTTCGCTAGGCTGCCGCTGGAATTCAAGGTCAACCATGGCCACTGCTAATCCCATACAGCACGAAGCCCACGGCAAGGCCCTGTCTTTGAACCTGGATTCGTCCATCTATGGCACGCTAGCGGAAATCGGCGCGGGCCAGGAGGTCGCTCGCTGGTTCCTTGCCGTCGGCGGGGCGTCAGGCACGGTTGCGAAGACGATTTCCGCATATGACAAGACAGTCAGCGATGACATCTATGGCGCGGGCACGCGGTATGTCTCGAAAGAGCGCCTTCTGGACATGCTCGACCATGAGTATAAGCTTCTGCTCGACAGGCTAAATCCGGCTCGTGGGAAGGACACGCGCTTCTTCGTCTTTGCCGACACTGTTGCAGCCCGCAACTACCAAGGCAATAATGAGCAGCACGGATGGCTCGGCATCTGTTTCCAGACGGAGCCCGGCTCCCAACCGAACCAGATATTCCTGCACATCAACCTTTGCGATTCGACTGCTCAACTGCAGCAGCAGGCCATCGGAATTCTGGGGGTCAGCCTGATCTATGCGGCGTTTCATCAGAGATCGGCGATGGAGACTTTTCTCGAAGGGTTATTCGAAGAACTTTCTATCGCGCGCATCGAGATCGACGTCATCGACTTCGACGGCCCCGCCTTCGTGGACAAGAACTCCCGCGGCTGGTGTTTGGAACTGCTGCGCCGCGGGATGGCTCATGCCGTCGTCTTCGATGCCCGGGGAAAGATCGTGGAACCGTCGAGCGTGTTGCGCAAGCGAGCGCTCCTTGTCATGCGAGGCAGCTTCAGCCATCCCGAACTGTTTGATCCTACCTTGTTTCAAGCTGCGCGACGTCAACTGCTTGCGGAAGGGATGTCGTTTGAACGCGAACCAGCGACACTGCTGGAAATGACAATTCATCATGCGAGCCTTGTCGAGAACCTTGCTGCTCCCGACATGCTGGCACATATCCAGGAGTTGGTATCTTTTGGTTGTGTGATCGTCACTGACTATCCGGAAACGTACCTGTTGAGCCGTTACTTGCGGCGTCATTCAACCGAGCCGGTGCGTTTCATCCTCGGGGTTGCAGCGGCGGCGAAGATCATGCACGAAGTGTTTTACCGGTCCTTGCCGGGAACCCTGCTTGAGGGCATCGGCAAGTTGCTCGCCACAAATGTGAAGCTTTATGTTGCACCCATGCCAAGACAAGCTTTCCTCGCCGCTCTGACCGGTTTGTCAGGGTCGATCGCCCCAAAAGAATCAGGCGACAGCATCGTGACACTCAACGACCTGACGCCTTCCGTTCCCACACTCCATCTGTTCGAGTACCTGCGGGCTTCTGGCCGGATCGTTGCCCTTGAGCCGTGCGACACTTTTGCACTGAACTCAAAGTTGATCTGAACACCGGTACCAACTCAAGAGCAGGTCAAGATTCAAGCACTTTATCTGCCGTCGGTTGTCGACCCGCAACTAGAACCCCAGCCGGAGTGCGAACTGCACTTGGCGTGCAGTTCCAGTTCCGATCGGACCGATGTTGATGGTAGAAGCAATCTGGCCAAAACCCTCAGCTGAAACGTCGGCGTTCGGTGGTCCATACTGAGGGTGGTTAAAGATGTTGAAGATGTCGGTTCGAAACTGCAAATGTACACGCTCGGTAAGAACGAACCGCTTGGAAATGCCGGCATCGAATTGCCACGCTCCGGGCGCGCGCAGAAGGTTGCGCGGTGCATTTCCCCAAGTTCCAGGGGCAGGAGTGGCGAATGCGGCTGGATTAATCCACGCCCCAATTGACTGGCCTCCTGATGGCGTCAAAGAAACTCCCGGAACCAGGTCTGGACGCTGGTTGTTCGTATCGCCGTCGGGCGTATCTGAGGAATCCCGGTCAATCGTGACGTTCACAGGGAAGCCCGTTCGAGCATTTACGAGAGAACTGACTTCCCAGGATCCGAAAATCGTGCGCAATGTTCCGGGGCGGCTCAAATAGTTCTTGCCTGCACCAAAGGGAAGTTCGTAGATTGCGTTGAAATTTAAAACGTGGCGCGCGTCGAAGGCGCCGCTCGCACGCTCGCACGGCATGCAGGAGACATTCTGCGCAACCAGCGAATCTCCATCGCCGCTGCCGTTCGAGCCGTCGTCGATTTCGTGAGACCACATGTAGTTGGCCGCAAATAAAAGTCCATGCGAAAAAGAGCGCTTGACCGCAACCGAGAGTCCCTGATAACTGCTGTTATTCTCAGTGCCCCGCCAATCGACCTGACCAAAAGCCGGATAGGGACGCGTCCCAGTCACAGGATCAATAACGTTCACCTCGGAAAGGGTCAACAGATGCGTGCCCTTGCTACCCACATAGGAAATCGTCGACACGATTTCGCCTGCGAGAGCCTGCTGCAAAGAGAAACCCCATTGCGAGACATAAGTATCTTTCCGCCTGCGATCCTGAGCGCGTGGAGAAATGATTCCCGCGGTGTTCTCAAGAAACGGATCAATCGGAAAGGTCAAGTCGGGCTGTGACTTGCTCGACAGCGAATATCGGAGAATGATGTTGGAATTCGGTAGATTCTGGTCGTCGAGTTGACCGTCTTCATGGTATATGCCGAAGCCGCCGCGGATCACAGTCTTTGAGTCGAACCTTTTCGGAGCCTAGCGAAGGCGATGCGGGGATCGATATCAGCATAGTTCGGCTTTCCAAAGCTGGCGCCGACGCCACAAAATCCCTGTGGTCCGCAGGTAGCAAAGTCAAACGGATTCGAGCGTCCGTCGGCTTCGTGAAAAATGCCGAAGAAGGTGTATCGTGCACCCAGGTTCAATGTCAGATTCGAGCGCAGCTTGAACTCGTCCTGAATATAGCCGTAAACCTGAGTCTTGCGGAGACCTAAGATCGGTTGGGTACTCGTTAGGCTGGCGCTACTGACCTGGTCGTTCACGAGTGCATCCACGGTGGGAAAAGAGACCTTCCCGTTCGCCGAGCTACCCTGGTTCATCTGAATGCGGCGCACTTCGGCGCCAGTTTTAATGACGTGCTTACCTTTCACCCAGGTCAGGTTGTCAAGCCAGGAAAAGGAGTTGCCAACACCAGTGCTGACGCGGTTGTTGTTCAAGGTCGTAAATGGTGAAGAAATCGCATAAACCAACCCCGTTGTGTTCACGCCGGTGCTATCGGCCGTGCTGCGGTTGAATCCAAACTTGACTTCATTGATCAATGCCGCCGAGAAAACATGCAGCAGTTCAATAACGCTGTTCACCGGCGAGGAAGTACTCTGAGTCTGGTCGTTAAGGTAGTAGGTGTTGTTGGTGCCTAAGGGAACATTGCTCACAGCTTCATCAATATTGGCGCGGACGAACGCAGTCGTCTTTTCGGAAAACCGATGATCGATCCGGAACATCCCAGAATCTTCATTCACAATTTGGTTGCCCTCAGCCACAAACGTGTCGGTATTGGCGTCGTACGGTGTTTGCCCATGCGGAAAGCCATTTACGATTGGGGCAAGCGCGGGAGATCTGGCAAGAATCTCGGCTCGAAGTGCATCGTCCGGTACAAAGCCTGGCAGCGTCTGGCCTAGTTTTTGCCGATATCCTTCGTAAGACATATAGAAGAAGGTTCTATCCCGAAAAATCGGACCACCAATAGCTCCACCGAATTGGTTGAGGTGAAACGGCGGCTGCTCCGGATTCAAATTGTCGATTGGTTGCCTGGCGTCCACAGCATTGTTGCGCAGGAACTCAAATACGCTGCCGTGAAAAGCATTTGTTCCGGAGCTTGAAGTGACTGCCAGTTGGCCGCCCGCCGTGCCTCCCTCCTCAGCGGTTGCAAGCAATGGATCGACGCGAAATTCCTCGATCGTACCCAACGGAATTGCCAGGCGCACATAGGCCTGCTGTGCCTGATTGATGATGTTTGTTGCATCAACGCCGTCGTAGGTGAAATTGTTGTCGTCGCGGCCGCGTCCGGCGAATCGCACAGAGCGTTGGTCGCTTCCTCCGGTGTCGATCGCCGCAGGAACAAGGGTCGTCAAGTTCGCCCAGTTCCTTCCGTTCAGAGGAAGTTCCTGCGCCTGTTCACGCTCGATCGCGGCGCCGAGTGAGTTGGTTGTCTGGTCCAAGAGAGGCTCCTGCAACGGTACTTCCACGCGTTCGTTTGGGCCACCGACCTTAAGAGACACATTCACCGTCCGAGTCTTTGCCAGTTCCTGAACCACATCCGCAAAAGTCTGCGGCCGAAAGCCGTCACGACTGAAAGTAACCGTGTAAAGGCCCACCGGTAATTCCGCAATCTCGTAGGTGCCCCTCTTAGACGTAACAGTCGTACGCCGAAGTCCGGTGGAATCCTGGACAGCAACGACTCCGACATCGGGCAGCGCGAGCCCCGCGGAGTCCGTGACGGTGCCGTTCAACGCGCTGCGATCGACTTGTGCAAGACCGATGCCAGCAAGTGTAATGAGTAGAAAGAATCCAGTCAGAATTCCGCAACCGCTCGAGAATAATCGAATGCGCACTTTTGCTGGGTTGCCCTCGTTCCGACGCATACACACTCCTGATTGATGTGCCCAAGTCATGGATCGGCCGCTGGGCTCAACCAGTTACTGCGCTTAGCTCGCAGCGCGACCGAATCTCTGTGGGACTGAAGAAAACGGAAGCGTACGGAAGTTTTGTTAACCGGATGTGACCATTTCATTAAACTATTAGAAAAAAGTTAAGACAGTATAAATACTATTAGAGATACTACTAGCGCCAATACTATTAGGGCCGATAGTTGAGCCCTTTGGGATCGCGACTTTCCGACCTTGTTGAATATTCTGTTAAATCTGCGTCGCGAGGGTTGACCGATGACCTCGTCAGCCATAAATTTGGTGGGCCGCAGAGAAACGGCTGCGCTTGATTCACGTCATGGAAGAACTTCTCTCTTTTTCCGATGCCTCTCTCGGGGCACAGCTCGGCCCCCTCGAACAAAAGGTGCTCGATGTTGTTTGCTCGTTGGGAACAGCGACAGTGCGTGAAGTCGTGCGCGACGGAAAGCTTTGGCAAACCTATCCCACGATCATGACGACTATGGACCGTCTCTTCAAGAAAGGACTCCTGACTCGATCCGCGGATGGGCGCGCGTTTCGTTACTCCCCACGATACAGCCCCGAAGAACTGGAACGCGCCGAGGCAATTGGGGGAATTCGACGTTTGTTGGGTTCACAGAACCCATCGTTGCACCTTTCCTATCTGGTGCAGGCGGTCAGCGCTCAGGATGCGCGATTGCTCGACGAACTGCACTCTCTAGTGGAGCGGCAAAGAGCTGCGCTCAGAAAGGAGAAGCCATGATCTTTGCTTTACGTGCACTCATGGTTTCCCTTGCGTTTTTTGCGCTCGTGTACAGCTTCCTGTCTCTGTTGCTCGTGCTGGCGTGGCAGGGCCTGCGTTTGTTTCACTTCCATAAACACATTGGCGCCCCGGCCATCTTTACGCTGCGTGTGATGCCTTTTGGGATATCAGCGGTAGTCACTCTCTTTCTGACTTTGCCGTCGTTTCTTCTGCTCGAGAGGCGCTCTCTGGATGAGGACTTTGGCACGTTCGTGCTCAGTGCGTGTGCAATGCTGATCTTTGGCACGGGCATCTATCGGGTGTTGGCCGCTGAAGCGCGGACTCGTCGCGTTGTGTCCGCCTGCTTGAAGAGTGCGATCGGTCTAGAAGATAGTGCGGTCACTCCCGCGATCATTTTGGCCCAGAGCATTACTCCGCTGATGCTGATTGGCGTGCGGGCGCCGCGGATTCTGATTTCCGAGTCAGCCTGCAAAATCCTGAACGATGGGGAACTCCGGGCAGCCGTGCGTCATGAAACGGCGCACTCTCGGTCCCGCGACAATTTAAAAAAGGCAATTCTCAACTGTCTTCCTTTCCCAGGCATGGCAGGCCTGGAAGAAACATGGCAAGAAGCATCCGAATTTGCGGCTGATGATGGTGCGGTTTCCAGCCGGGATGAGGCGGTGGACCTCGCGGCGGCGTTGATCAAGCTGGCCCGCCATTTTCCATGTCAGGCCGTGCCCGACTTGGCGACGGGGCTTGTGAGTGCCGTTGGTTCGGTGACTACTCGAGTCGAGCGGCTTATGGCGTGGAGGGAGTCATCTGTTGCGAGACCATATCGCTGGCGCTACGTCATCGTTGTGGGATTGATCGCGTTCGTCGGCTTAGCAGTGAAGCTTGGGCCCGCGCTGATCTTGGCCCACTCCCTTACTGAACGCCTTGTGCCCTGAGCACGGTGCGATTACGCGCTACACTTTGTCAGCCCGGGACTGTCATCGCCAGACAAGGGACATTGCCGACCGGCTGTTGTAGCACCGCCTCCTAGTAAGTTGCCGTGGCCGGGTAGCCGCGCTACACCTTCTACTCTAGATCCGCTCCATGTCCCAGTTTCCAAACCCGGCCGCATCACAACAGATGGCGCCTCTGCTTGCATTGGCCACTAAATTACTCAGGGCTGGGCGACCAGCCGATGCGATCGCGCCGTTGCGCGACGCAGCGCTGCTTGACCCGTTCAATTCGACTATCCAGCACGATCTCGGCCTCGCCTGCCTCGAGGTTGGCCGCGTGCCGGATGCGATCGCTGCATTGCAGCGGGCCGTCGCCAGCAATCCGCATTACGCCGATGCTCATTTCCGTCTGGGAATCGCATTGGAAAAGCTGGGCAACTTTGGCGCGGCCATCGCTGCGTACGACCGTGCCACTCGGCTGCTTCCATCCCTGACCGAGGCCTGGTTCCGCGCTGGCGACCTGGTGTACACACTGGGCCATCGCAACGAAGCGATCGGTTGCTTTCGCCGTGCGGCGGCAAGCGGAGGCAGGACCGGCTTCGGCCGCCTTGGTCGGGCGCGAGCGCTGCTGATCGAAGACCGCAACCAGGAAGCCGAACAGGTATTACGAGAGACGCTAGTGGCCGAGCCAAGGAACGCCATGGCCTATGATTTGCTCGGCAATCTCCTTTCTGACTTCGGCCGTTTCGACGAGGCCCGTGCCTGCTTCGAACGCGCCATCGCGATCACGCCGCTGCTGGCGGGAAGCTACTACGATCTAGTTCGCTGCGGACCGGTCACGAGCGATAACGATGGTCTGCTGCAACGGATGGAAGCCGCCTTGGCCACGCCGGGCCTCGAAGCGTCGCAATCCCAGCGGCTTCACCTTGCGATCGGCAAGGCGGCGGAAGATCTTGGCAACTACGCCTTGGCCATGCAGCATTTCGATGCCGCAGACGCCGTGCGCCGGAGTTCTGCATCGTTCGACTCCGCCGCGTTCTCCACCGAGATCGATCGCCTGATCGCCCGGTGTACTCCCGAATTGATCGCGCGGGCGCCCGAACTTGGCAACTGCAATGCGACTCCGGTACTGATCATCGGCATGCCGCGGTCCGGCACAACTCTCGTCGAGCAGATCGTCTCCAATCATCCCGAGGTCGGAGCTGGTGGTGAGTTGAATTTCTGGAACGAGCGCGGCGCCGCATGGCACCGCTCCGGCCCGGCGGCGAACGACAAACCGTTCCTCGCCAAGGCGGCGGCCGACTATCTCGGCGTACTGCGCGCGGTCGCCCCGACAGCAGCGCGAGTAACCGACAAGATGCCATTCAACTTCCTCTGGGCCGGGTTGATCCACCTGGCATTTCCGCGCGCAATCATCGTCCATTGCCGCCGCGCGGCAGTCGACACCGCGCTGTCGATCCATCAGACTCATTTCCATCCGAGCCTGGCGTTCCCGACCGGAGGTGCCGAATTGGTCGCGTATTTCCGCAGCTACCACCGGATCATCGACCATTGGCGGAGCGTGCTGCCCGCGGATCGCTTCATCGAGGTCGATTACGAGGACCTGACCCGCGCACCTGAACCAATCATCCGGCGGATGATCGCGGCATTCGGTCTGGCGTGGCACGATGCCTGCCTGAGCCCCGAATCGAATCCGCGAGCGGTGAAGACTCCCAGCAAGTGGCAGACCCGGCAGCCGATTTATCGAACCTCCGTCGCTCGCTGGCGACGCTACGAACCGTGGCTCGGGATCCTGCGCGCGCTCGTCGACGACGGGTCGTAATACCACGGGCGTATCGCCCGATCATGACTGGCTCAAGCAGCCTACTTCACCAGAACAACCCGAACACAAATTTCCACAAAACGGATTCTGCTTAAGGTGGAGTTGCTCTCGTCACCACCCGCGAGGAAAAGTTCATCCTCTGTAACGGAAATTTCACATCATCTTCATATAGCCGTCACAAGTCGTCTGTTAAGGTTCGACCACTATGATCGCTGATCATAGTTCCGCCCGATGTGCCACCGCCGATCCCGTTTACGTTAGGAAACACTCCAAAGGAGGAGAACGTACATGTCCCGAAAAGCGTCACGAAATAAATTTCGAACCCGCAGAAAGCATCTGCGCCCGCTTGCCAGCCTGCTGGCAGCGGGACTGAGCCTTCCTGGGCTCGCGGCTGCTCAATCCAAGGAGTATCCAACGTACTTCACCGGCCCGCAGCCGAACGGTTCGTGGGTCGTCAGCAATGGTCAGATCATCAATCCGGCCGGCATTCAAGTCAGCCTCGGCAACCAGGTCCGCGCGAAAGCCATCGCACTGAACCCCAATCTCAAGACTCACACTGCCGCGGTGCTCACTTTGGGCGCATCGGAAGCCGTCGAGGTGTTCGATACCAGCACCGGCGTTGTACTGCAGGACTACATTACGCTCGGCCACGATTCAAGCGGCAGCTATAGCGGCATAGCCTATTCGGCGGACGGCAAGCACCTGGTGTTCAGCCAGGACAGCAGCAATGTCACCATCGCCGATGTCACCCCCGAGGGCTTATTGGAAGACGATGCGCAGATTAGCGTTCCGCCAAACAATTCTTTCATCACCTGCTTTCCGAACAGCCCTCCGGGCGCTTATGCAGTACCCTGCGGCACCTTCTATAGCCCGAGCACTTCTTATCCCGGCGGCGTCGCGCTGACAAGAGATGGCAAGAGCGCGTATGCTCTGCTGAACCAAAACGACACGTTGACCCAGATCAACCTGACTACGAAGCAGCAGGGTACGCAGATCCGGGTCGGTAACGCGCCTCACAGCATCGTAATCAACAACAACGGCACAACCGCCTACGTCAGCAATGAGGGTGGCCGGGCCGCTACGGAAGCGGACTTCCAGATTTGGTCCGCCGGCACTGAAATCGTTGCCGACCCAGTTGTTGGCGCCGCTATCACGGGTACCGTTTCTGTGGTTGATCTGGGCTCGATGACGGTCATCGCCAACATCTCCACCGGTCTGCACCCGACCGGGATGGCGTTGTTCGGACGGTATCTGTTGGTTGCCAATACCTATAGCGACACCATTTCGGTTATCGACACGACTACCAACGTGGTGGTGCGTACGATCAACCTGGCACTGCCGATCGGAGTGCCCGGGCAAGGCCAACCAGCCTACGGCGCTGCGCCGAACTCGATCGCGGTCGACGCCAAGAATGGCATCGCCTACGTCGCTCTTTACAATGCTAACGCGATCGGTGTGGTCAACCTCAGCAACGGCGTTAAGAACCCCGTCATGGGCTTGATCCCGGTCGCCTATGCACCGAGTTCAGTCGTGCTTGACGAGGCGAACAATACGGTGATCGTTGCCAATGACAAGGGCATCGGCACGCGTTATTCGTTCGAGTGTGACTACGGCGTTTGCGATTACAACACTCATCAGGACAATGGTACCGTCAGCATCGTCGCCGTGCCGAATAGCGGGACTTTGGCGGAGATGACGCAGCAGGTTTTCCAGAATAATCACTGGGATCTGAAACAAAACATCGAGTCGGCGGGCGGTGGCAATCCGCACACCAAACCGGTCGTAATCCCGGCTAAGATCGGCGATCCGTCGCTGATCAAGCATGTGTTCCTGATCATCCGTGAAAACCGCACCTATGATCAGATCCTTGGTGATGTAACCGCCGGCAACGGCGACGCCTCGCTGGCTGTATTCGGCGGGCCAGACACGCCGAACGCGCACGCTCTGTTAACACGCTTCCCCCTCTTGGATAACTTCTACGACCCAAGCCGCCAGTCGGCTGACGGTCACCAGTGGATCAGCGAGGCGATGGCGCCCTACGCTGACGACATCCAGTCGCCTGACTGGGTACGCAGCTATCCGGGCGGAAATGCCGGCGATGCACTCGCCTATCAGAAAAAAGGTTTCCTGTTCTCGGAAGCGGCGGCTGTCGGTCTGCCGGTGAAGCTCTACGGGGAATACGTCGAGAACGATACCTTCCTGCAGCCCAACGGATCGACCCAGGAGCCGAGTTGGACCGACTTCTACAACGATTCGCAAAACTACGAGAATGGGCTTGAGAAAACCCTGTACTACCAGAATACGGTCCAGGCGGAATCCTCTCTCCCGGCCGTGTACAACCACCTGATCAAGAACTTCCCGCAGTTCGATCTGGGAATCCCCGACCAGTTCCGCGTCGATCTGTGGGTGCAGGACTTCAACAATGACGTCACGGCGGGTACGGTTCCCGCATTGAGTATCTTGTGGATCATGTGTGATCACACCGGCGGGCCGCCGACTGTGGACGCGGAACAGGCCGATAACGACCTGGCCGTGGGGCGCATTATCGACTACATCAGCCATAGCAACGTCTGGTCTTCGTCTGCGATCTTCATCGAAGAAGACGACGCGCAGAACGGCGTCGATCACATCGACGGTCACCGCAGCCCAGGGTATATCGTGAGCCCGTACGCCGTGCAGTACGGGCCCACCGACCACACCTACTACACTCAGGTCAACATGACTCGGACGATCGAGCAAATCCTCGGTCTGCCGCCCATGAATCAGTTCGACCTCGTGGCGTCGCCGATGAGAACGGACTTCACCAACAACCCGCCGCAGCAGAACTTCCAGCCGTGGACGCACGTGCCGGCCCAAGTCTCGCTGTGCGAGGGTGTTTCAGGGTGCACAACCCCGGCGGTGGGTGCAAACGACAGCCCCGCGGTCAAAAAGTTGAGGGCGGCATGGCTCAAGAAGAAGACGCAGATCTTCGCTGGCAAACTGACCAAGCCCGACTCCGAAGATCCGGATACCGTCAACCATCTGAACTGGTACATGTCGACCGGGTTTACGCGGCCCTATCCGGGCGAGAAGACGGTTCGCCCTCCGACCGACTTCAAGAAACCAGCACCAACTACCTCTGACTCGGACGACTAAAGCACGTTCCGACTGCAACGGCCCTCTCCCCAATAAGCGGGGAGAGGGTTTTTTCGTTCACAATTCAGACACGAACGGTCGCTACCTGAACCTGCATCAGCAGCTGATAGAAAGGACCGGGGGCCGGCGAAAAACAATCAAGTCGGGACGACAAATCCCACCGGATGCCTCCAGACGCGCAAATCGCAGGAAGGGCCCCACAATCGTGTCGATTGAGAGAGTTTCGTCTGAATCATGCTTAAACCCTTTCCGCGACATGAGCAGTCGGAGATCTTCGACTCTCGAAGTTCGAGGGTGGGCCTAAGGCACGGAGATTTCCCTCGCGTCTGGCAACACGAGGAGATAGGTGTTCTCCGGAGTCCTAAGCTCAGACGTGCTGGTAATTCGAATTCTGAATAGCAATATTCAATTGCTTACTGACCCCGTCGATAACCAGATTAGAGATGTGGTTCGTTCCATCCGGTAGACGCTCGAACGTCACCGTCAAGTTCATCGCATCCTTGGGGTCGTCCATATAGGAAGCAATCTTGACCTGCAGGAGTGCCTTCTGTGTTTTGTCAAAGACCAAGGTCATCGAGTCCTGAGGCTTTAGATAGTTGTGAATAACCAATTGGATTTCGTTTGGAGCGCCCGCGGGCGGACCCAGTGTGATGTTCCCTTGCGCATAAGCTTTCTGCAGTAGGTCCTTGTCCGGGGGCACATACTGCTGCGCCAGAGCTTTCATCTGGTCCGCGTAATCCTTGTATTCCTCCTTTTTCTTCGCAACCACGCGCTGCTTCACTCGGCCTCCGCTCGGGGCAGCTGCTTCGGCAGGCGGATCCAACGAAGTCTTTTGTGGCTTCGAGTCCGGTCCGAGGCGCACCTGGAAGTGCTCCTGTTTCTTTTGCTCGCCTTTCAAGCTGATTGTGACCGTTTCGGTCCAGGAATACGATGCAAGAGCCTGCTTGTTTTTCGCGGTTGCCTCTTTGATCTCCGCGACGCGTTGTTGCAATTCGGGGTTCTGCGCAACCACTAGGCCGGTGAAGTATCCAGTTGTAAACAGCACAAGCAAGAACAGCAACGTGGTACAGGAGTCTCTTCGGAGCGTAGTTTTCATATTTGTCACCAATGGCCGGCTCACGGCATGTAAGTGTTACTTGAGATTGATCGTCAGGCCCAGCAGGAGTCCGCTTGTCGCTGTGTTATAGACAAAGGAACTACTGCTCCGATAGTTCACGTCGAGATAGCGATAACCCGCTTGCAGAACGCATTTCTTGCTGATTTTGTAGCCGAGCAGGCCCGCTACTTGATAGTCAGAGTTAGCGCCACCACCCCCGGCGTCACCTCCAACGGTTATCATCGCTTTCTGGGACAACGGAATGTGTATTCTGGCGCCGCCTAGGGCGTCGACCCAATTTTGCGATGCCGACACGCCTCCCACCAGTGAGGGAGTGAACTCCAAGCTTTCGCCTAGATGCCAATACCGGAAACCCACAATGGCATCAATCTTGAGTTTTTCCTTATCTAGGACTCGATAACCGACTCCTGGAGTGAGGAGAAACTGTTTTGCCTTTGCGTTTACAGACTGAATGCCCACGTCATTGAGCGGAATCCCCTTTTCGTCAGAAAGTCTCATCCACATGACGTCAGTGACCAGCAAGACTCGTTTCTTGCGTGCTTCCACTTCTCCCATCAGGCCAATGTTCAAATACGAAAATATGTCTCCGAATGACGCGTGCACGCCGATTTCGTGACCCAAGGCCCCGGTGTTGCCGTGCACTCCCGCAAACCAGATGTAGGGCGTAACTCCGACGTGCCAATCGTCATCCGGGGATGCTGTGCTTGCCGGGGAAGGTGCAGCTCCAGTGGATTGAGAAGTCTCCTCTAGCGTTGACATTTGCGCGGTGGCCGAAGTCACCAGGGAAAAGATCAAGGTCGGGAGACAAAGGAACAGCCTCCGCACAACCATATCGAATTTCATCCTTCTCTCTCCTTGATGGTGCTTGCCGAGGCAGCAACCGTTAAGGGCGGCTGCGGTCCGGAGTGTTGAGTCAGAGTGTGCTTTCAGTTCGGTTACTTATCACTGCCGGTCGCGCTAGACGCGAAACATGTCCATCAGCTGATCGAGGTTCATACTTCCGCTTTTCTGGTGCCGGTCGGCGTGACGTGGCAAGTTACTTACCAGCACCAGAGGCCCCATTCTGGACGGCTTCGAGGAACTGGGTGACGGTTAATCCCCCGCTCTTCTGGCTAGGTGGAAATGCCTCGAATGTCTGCAGGAACTGGCTCACAATCACGGTCGCTGGCACCATGGTCCACAACTTGTCACCCCACCATTTGCCATAGTTCATCGACTCGTCCTGGTAGCGTTCCCACGGATCCATTCGCAAGTTGGTGACGATAGGAGCCTGAGTGCTTGATGGCGAGCCAGTGAACAGGTTGCCCTTAATGGTTTTGAAGCTGATCTTCCACTCGTCGTAGCGCACCGCCATGAGGTCCGCAGTGTTGCCGAAGTAGAAAAATTCGTGACGTGGCCCAGCGGCGACTTCGCCCTTGAAGAAAGGCATGAAGTTGTAACCGTCGAGGTGGGTTTTGAACGTCTTATCGCCCACCTTCAAGCCTTTCAGGAGCTTGTCTTTTGTATCGGGGTCTCCGGCAGCAGCAACCAGAGTCGGCAACCAGTCCTCCATCGCCATGATGTCGTTGATGATGATGCCGGGCTTGATGACACCGGGCCACTTCACCAACATGGGGACGCGGAATCCACCCTCGTAAGTGACGCCCTTCTCTCCACGGAAAGGATGGTTGCCACCATCCGGCCAAGTGAATATCTCGGCGCCGTTGTCGCTGGTGAACAGCACAATGGTGTTATCAGCGATGCCGAGGTCGTCGATCTTCTTCAGCAACTCACCGACTTCCCAGTCCAGTTCCATCATGCCATCGGCGTAAAGACCAAAACCGCTTTTGTTCTCCCACTTTGGAGAGAGGTGGGTCCAGACATGCATGCGGGTGGAGTTGTGCCAGAGAAAGAACGGCTTGCCAGCCTTGACGGAGCGTTCCATGAAATCCGTGGAGCGCTGGACGAGTACCGGTTCGATATCCTCCATGTTAGTCGTGGCCTTCGGGTCCATATTGGGATGTGGCGGCAATGGACCTTCATCTACGATCTTCTGCTTGCCAACTCTGCCCCAGCGGGGATCCGTGGTCGGATCATCGACATTGGTAGCTGTCGTAGAGATAATGTCGCGGGGACCAAACTTTTCCCTGAAACTAGGCATCTTCGGGTAGTCATATTGGTACGGCTCCTCCATGGCGTTCAGGTGATATAGCATTCCGTAGAACTCGTCGAAACCATGGACCGTGGGCAGATATTCATTGCGGTCGCCAAGATGGTTCTTGCCGATCTGCGCCGTGGCATAACCGTAAGGTTTGAGCAGTTCCGCAATGGTCGGGTCCTTGTCCTGTAATCCCTGCTTGGCGCCAGGCAGACCAACCATCAAGAGACCTGTGCGAAATGGGGTTTGACCAAGAATGAACGCGGCGCGCCCTGCGGTGCACGATTGCTGAGCGTAGTAATCGGTGAAGAGCGCTCCTTCTTTGGCGATGCGGTCAATGTTTGGAGTGCGGCCGCCCATCATGCCGCGATGGTAGGCGCTGATATTCCAGATACCAACGTCGTCGCTCATGATGACGAGGATGTTAGGTTTCTTGTTCTGCGCCGCAACTGGAATCACTGCTCCGAAACTTGCGATAGCAATCAGCGCCAATATGGATGTAAGTCGCTTCATTATTCGGATCTCCTCACGCTTTGTTGTCCTACCAGCTGCGAGCCAGATTCGTTACGGTTGACGGCCGCACCCACCGAAAGCCGAGGTGATTTGGACCAATGTCAATTAGAGGCAACCCTCGCGAACCGACAGCGCGGTTGGACTCCGACTACTGCCGTCTTCGCCATGCCTTTCAATATTTCCGTCTGATCGCACCGGGTGATCGTCGGGGCTGAGAGACGTTACTTCGATCCTCCACTCTCCTTGAGCTTCTGCATTACTTCATCCATATTGAAACTGGCAGCCTTCTGTCGCTGCGGGTATTCCTTGAAGGTCATCAGGAATTGGCCCACATACGCCTGCGCGGGAACTAACAGGAAGGCGTGATCAATCAGCCAGTCATAGTATGTATTTGACGTGATATCCGCACGCTCATACGGGTCGGTACGGAGGTTGAAGATCTTCGGCACCCGCAAGCTGGTGAAT
>Ga0207008_10073_pt1 | contig 30892 bp, 21 predicted proteins | sample Alteio_BWMinCont_83_FD_153489 | JGI IMG/M metagenome (GOLD analysis project Ga0207008, IMG submission 153489) | Enriched cells from forest soil in Barre Woods Harvard Forest LTER site, Petersham, Massachusetts, United States -... | ecosystem: Environmental > Terrestrial > Soil > Temperate forest >... | reverse complement strand
GCGAGAATGTCGAGCTTGCCGGCGGTGGCGGCGATATCGGCGATACGATAGGTTTCCGGCGACCATTTCACGAGGCCGGCGAGGACTCCCGCACCGGTGGTTGCGAGAATGCCGATGAGCATCGCCGCGCGGACGCGCCAGGCCATGAGGGCGGAGGTCAGGATCAGGCCGAAGAGCGCGAGCGCGGTGTTCCTATCGCGCAGGTTTCCGAGCGTGACCAGCGTGGCGGGGCTGGCCGCGACGATGCCCGCGTTGCGCAGTCCGATGAGGGCGATGAAGAGTCCGATGCCGGCGGCGACGGCGGCGTAGAGCTCCGTCGGAATGGCTTCGACGATCAACTGGCGGACGCCGACGAGGGTCAGCAGCAGGAAGGCGACGCCGGAGAGGAACACGGCTCCGAGCGCGGTCTGCCAGGGGATGCCGAGTCCCTTAACGATGGTGTAGGCGAAGTAGGCGTTGAGTCCCATGCCGGGGGCGAGGGCGATGGGGTAGCGGGCGAAGGCTCCCATGAGGATGCTGCCGAAGGCGGCGCAGAAACACGTGGCGGCGACCACGGCCTGGAACGGCATGCCGGCATCGCGAAGGACGCTGGGATTGACGAAGATGATGTAGGCCATGGTGACGAAGGTGGTCGCGCCGGCCAGGATTTCAGTGCGCCAGGTGGCCTGGAGGCGAGGGAATTCAAAGTACAGCTCCAGGCGGCGGCGCATGGGGAATATTTTAGCGGGTCGTGCCTCTGCGCAAGTTTGGGGCGCGTCTTGTATCATCGTAGTTTGCTTGAGCTAAGCGCTTTTTTCATACGTGTGAGGTGATTCCATGATTTCCTTGAGGGCGCGGTGCGCACTATTAGTAGTTAGCTTGGCGGTGGTGTGCGCAGCGGCGTCGGCCCAGCAAATCCAGCGAGCGCTGCCGCGGACCGCGGAGGGCAAGCCGAACTTGCAGGGAATTTGGCAAGTCCGTAGCAGGGCGGCTTACGATGTGGAGGATCACTCGGCAAGGCAAGGAATGCCTGCGGGCAAGGGGGTTGTCGAGGGAGGCGAGATTCCCTATCAGCCTTGGGCAGCCGCGAAAAGGTTGGAGAATTTCACCAACCGGCAGACCGTCGATCCGCTGGGGAAGTGCTATTTGCCCGGGGTGCCGCGGATCATGTATCTGGAATTTCCGTTTCAAATTTTCCAAACCTCCGAGCATGTCGCGATCACCTTCGAGTGGTCCCAGGTTTACCGGCTGATCTACCTCAACGGGAAGCCGCCGCTGCATGAGGGAGTCGAGTCCTGGATGGGGGATTCGCGGGCGCGCTGGGAAGGCGACACGCTGGTGGTCCAGGTGACGGGCCAGAACGATAAGACGTGGTTCGACATGGCCGGGAATTTTCACAGCGATGCGCTAGGCGTGACCGAGCGATATACGATGCTCGACGCCGATACCATCCAGTACGACGTCACCATAAACGATCCAAAGGTATTCACGAAAACCTGGAAGATGAGCGTGGCGTTGTTGCGGCAAAAAAACATGGACCGGATCCTGGAATATCAGTGTCAGGCGGAAGCCGAGGAAGCGGACGGCTCCTTCGAGCGCGATCCCCGCACCTGGTATCCGCAGCTCGGGACGCCCGCTTCGCCCACGGCCGCGATGGCGCCAGGAGGCAGCCTGCCGGCCTTGAAAACGGGAGCAAATCTTCGCCACACCGCGGACGGGAAGGCGGACCTGACGGGTTATTACAGTCCCGGCGGCGGAGGCGCCAACTATGGCCTGGAACGCCACGGGCGGGATTTCCTCACGCCCTCCACTCGGGGCGTGGTCATCGATCCGGCGGATGGATCGCTTCCTTACCAGCCCTGGGCACGAGCGGAGCGGATTAACCGGGAACTGCCCTATCGCGGTTACGACGATCCCACCGCACATTGTTTCGTGGCCGGCGTTCCGAGGGGGATCTATACGCCCTCTCCGACGGAGATCATCCAAACGCCTGGATATGTGGTGCTGCTGTTCGAAAGAATGGCTTGGCGGATCATCCCGCTGGATGGGCGCGCGCACATCCCGGACAACATCCGGTTGTGGCAAGGCGATTCGGTGGGGCACTGGGAAGGCGACACCCTGGTGGTGGACACCACCAATCTGAACGGCAAGACCTGGCTGAACGAGGTGGGGGACGTGATGAGCCACGCCGCACACGTCGTGGAACGATTCGTTCCCGTCGACGCGGGAAAGATCACTTACCGGGCCACCGTCACGGATCCGATCGCGTACACCCGGCCTTGGACCATTGAGATCCCCATGAACCGGCAATCCGAGGAACTGCTCGAGGTTGCGTGTCATGAAGACAACGGAGATCTGCAAAATCTTAAAAATGTCCGGGATGAATTTCGGGCGCAGCAAAAGAAGGAGAAATAGCGCGATGCGAATTAGACACGCCGGTGCAATTCTCGTCATGGTCACGCTGATGGCGGGGAAGGTTCTTGCACACCACTCGTTCACGGCGGAGTTCGATGAGAAGAAACCGATCAAGCTGACGGGCAAAGTCACGGAGATGAAATTTTCCAACCCGCATTCCTGGATCTATATCGACGTCGAGACCAACGGCAAGATCGTGAACTGGGCGCTGGAGACGGGGGCCGCGAATTCGTTGATCCGGCGCGGATGGAAGAGGACCGACCTTCCCGCGGGCACGGTACTGCTGGTCGACGGCTGGCAGGCGCGCAACGGCTCGGCTACAGCAAACGTGTCAAGCATCACATTCACCGATGGACGGCGGCTCTTTGCCGGCTCGTCCAACGAAGCCGCGCCAACGAAATAGGCGCCCAGGGCGAGACCTCCCGAAAATACGGAAATCGGGAGGGCCTTAGTACCAAAATGATAGTCCGGGGCTAATACTTCTCGTAGGCTCCGCCGATGGACACCTGAAGTACTTAGTGTGGCTATCGACCTTAAACCAGACCCGCTGAGGATGCTGGCTCACTTTAACCGCGCCCCCCGCGCGCCTAATTGGGACAACATTCTTGAAGACGCGGTGCAGGCTCCCACGATCCTGATCGTGGATGAGATCGATCTGAACCGGCGGCTGCTGAGGGGCATGCTCAAGGCGGCGCCGTATCACATCCTGGAAGCCAAGCGGCCGTCGGAGGCGTTTGGCATCCTGGATCGTGAAAAAGTCGACCTGCTAATCGTCGACCAGGCCATGCCGGAGATGACCGGCACGGAGTTTTGCGGGTTGGTGAAGAATGACCGGCGCACGCAACTGATCCCGGTGCTGGTAACCACCAGCGTGCAGGGGGCGGACAACGAAGTGGCGGGCTTCGAATCCGGCGCGGATGAGTTTCTGATCAAGCCGCTGAATCCGGCGCTGGTGCGCACGCGCATCCGTTCGATGCTGAAGAACAAGGCGCTGGTGGATTCGCTGGAGGAAGCGGAAACCATCCTGTTCGCGCTGGCGCAGTCGGTGGAGCATCGCGATCTGCACACGGGGCTGCACTGCGAGCGCCTGGCGACATACGGAATCGTGCTGGCGCAGGCGCTAGGACTTTCGCGGCGAGAGCAACTGGCGCTGTACCGCGGCGGTTATCTGCACGATATCGGCAAGATCGTGATTCCCGACGCGATCCTGTTCAAGCGCGGGCTGCTGACCGACGAAGAGTGGCAGATCATGCGGCAGCACACCATCCGCGGCGAGGAGATCTGTCGCCCGATGAAGACGCTGGCTCCGGTGCTTCCGATCATCCGCAGCCATCATGAGCGCTGGGACGGCACCGGATATCCGGACCAACTCGCGGGCGAGGACATTCCGCTGCTGGCGCGCATCCTGCAAGTGGCTGATATTTACGACGCTTTGACCACCACACGTCCGTACAAGCCGGCGTTCACGCACCAGCACGCCATCGAGATGATGATGGAAGAGGCTCGGCGCGGATGGCGGGATCCGGAGCTGGTTCCTCTGTTCGCTCAGGTGTCGGAGCCGGGGGCAGCCGGCGACGCGTTCTGGACGGACCGCGAGGGAATGCACGAATCGCTGGCCAACATGCGGCGGGAGCTCTCAAAATAGAAGCAACGCTTATTAGCCACGAATGAACACGAATAAGGGCTGGCGTCCGGGCGGGTTTGGAACAGCGGTATAATCGCTACCAGACCATGGAAGAACTGAAGCGGAAGCTCCAGGAAGAGATCAACGCGCTCGAGAACGAGCTGCGCATCGATCTTCCCAGGGAGATCGCGAAAGCCCGGGCTCACGGCGATCTAAGCGAAAACGCTGAGTATCACGCCGCGAAGGAGCGCCAGTCCTACGTGCACGCGCGGGTGGGACAGTTGGCGAACCGGCTGCGCGATCTGTCCATGATCGACATGTCCAAGATCCCGCACGATCGGGTGGGCCTGGGTTCGTCCGTGGTGGTGCTGGACCTTGTAAAGGAAGTGAAGGTCCATTACAAACTGGTGACCAGCGAAGATGTGGACGTTTCAAAGGGCATGATTTCCACCAGTTCTCCGATCGGCCGGGGGCTGCTCGGCAAACAGGTGGGCGATACGGTTAAGATACAGATTCCGGATGGAAGCCGGGAGATGGAGATCATCGAGCTGATCACCATACATCATCAAGGATCAGATACACGGAAGTGACGTTTACCCGCGCTATCGGCGTTGCGTGCAACAAAGTGATCCTGTTGATTGTGCGCGGGCTCGCGTTATCGCGCATCCATCCCAACGTGCTTACGTTTCTCGGCCTGGTGATCAACATCGTGGCCGCGTGGATGCTGGCGATCGGACAGTTCCGCTGGGGCGGCGCGGTGGTGATCGGGGCAGGCTTGTTCGACATGGTGGACGGGCGAGTGGCTCGCGAGACCAATCGGGTGACGCGCTTCGGCGGGTTCTTCGACTCGGTGCTGGACCGCTATTCCGACCTGGGGCTGCTGATGGGGTTGCTGGTATGGTACGGGTCCATCAACCGGCCATTTTACGTGGTGCTGACGGCGCTGGCGATGACTGGGTGCGTGATGGTGAGCTACACGCGGGCGCGGGCGGAGAATTCCATTCCGCAGTGCAAGGTCGGATTCATGGAGCGGCCTGAGCGGGTAGTGCTCATGATTATCGGCCTGCTATTTGACCGCAAGGCGCCGGTGCTATGGGTGATCGCCGTGCTGGCGAATGTCACCGTGGTGCATCGTATGGTGTTCACGTGGCAGGAGGCCAAGCGCCTTGAAGAAGCCCAGCTTCGGCCGGCGGGGACGACTCGCGCCGCGGGAAAGTAAGGCAAGGCTCGACCGGGTATAATAGGCAAGTTCCCTCTCGGAAGGCTCCCTATGGTTGGTCGAACGGTCCATCACTATCAGCTCCTCGAAAAGTTGGGCTCGGGCGGAATGGGCGATATTTACAAGGCCCAGGACACGCGGCTCAATCGCTTTGTCGCCGTAAAGGTACTCACCAGCGCGGCCACCGGCGATCCGGAACGGCGCAGGCGCTTTGTGCAGGAGGCGCAGGCCGCCTCCGCCCTGAACCATCCCAACATCATCACCATTCACGACATCATCTCCGAAGGCGACACCGAGTTCATGGTGATGGAGTTCGTGGCCGGCAAGACCATGGTGGATCTGATTCCCAAGGGCGGGCTGCGCACGCCGCAAGTGCTGAAGTACAGCGTGCAAATGGCGGACGCGCTGCAAGCGGCCCACAACGCGGGCATCGTGCATCGCGACCTGAAACCGGGAAATGTGATGGTGACCGAAGCCGGCCTGGTGAAGGTTCTGGATTTTGGCTTGGCCAAGCTGACGGACCGGGGTCCGATCAGCACGGTGAGCGGACCGGACGACGCGACGCAGACCATTGCGGCGGCGCCGCTGACGGTGGAAGGCTCCATCATCGGCACGGTGAGCTACATGTCGCCGGAGCAGGCGCAGGGAAAAAAGGTGGACACGCGCAGCGATATTTTTTCGTTTGGCGTGGTGCTGTACGAGATGGTGACGGGAGTGCGGGCGTTCTCAGGCGAATCCGCGCTGAGCACGCTCTCGGCGATTCTGCGCGACGACGTGCGCCCCATCGCGGAGACGTCGCCGGATGTGCCGCCGCAACTGGAGCTGGTGATCGGCCGCTGCTTGAAGAAATTGCCGGACGACCGGTGGCAGACCATGAAGGACGTGCAGATGGCGCTGGCGGCGCTGAAGCACGAGTCCGATTCAGGGGTGCTGTACCGCGCGCGGATGTCGGAAATCCAGGCGCTCGCGCCCGCGCCTCCGGCCGCCGCTGTCGCCACGGCCAAGCCCGCTGTAACCGCTGCGCCGGCGGCTAAGGGTGGAAGCGCGGTATCGGCTCCGGTTCTGGCGAGCGTGATCGGAGGGGTATTGTTTCTGGCCGCGATCGCGGGCGGCGGGGTGTGGTGGGCCAAGCATCGCAAGCAGGCGGAAGTTGCGCCGGTTGCTGTCGTGGCTCCGCCTGCTGAGGCTGCCCCGGCTCCGGCACCGGTTGCGCCCGAGCCGGCAGTGGATGCCACGGCGCAGACTCCGCCGGCACCTGCTCCGGATGCCACGCTGACCAACGACAACATCATCGAAATGGTGCAGGCCAAAGTGTCGCCGAACGTGATCATGAGCCAGATCCGGGCGTCGAAAACCAATTTCACGCTGACCCCGGCGGAGTTGATCCGGCTGACCAAGGCGGGCGTGACGGAGAACGTCATTGAGCAGATGCGGAATCCGAAGCGCACGATCGCGGCGGCTCCGCCGTCCACTCCGAATCCGGCGGCCAAGGGGCAGGCCGCTCCGCAGATTTCCCCACAGCCGGCTCCCCAGCAAACCTCTCCGCAGCAGCCCGCTCCGCAGCAAACTACGCAGACTCCTCAGGCGCAGCCGGCTCCGCAGCAGACTTCGCAAACGCCGGTGCAGTCCGCTTCCAAAGCGGGGGCGATGACAGCGACCCTGAAGGATGGGACTCCGTTCAGCATCGTCCTCTCTGAAGCGGTTCCGGACAAGACCGAAGAGGGGCATCCGCTGCGCTTCACGGTGGGTCAGGATTTGAAGGTTGGAGATACCGTGGTGATCGCCAAGGGAGCGGCGGTGACCGGAGCAATCGTTGACTTGCCGGGCAAGAAGATCCTGGGCATCGGCGGCGGGAAGATGACGCTGAAGCTGATTCAGGCGGACGCGGTGGACGGCCACAAAATCAATGTGCGCGCGCTCCAGGCGCGCCGCGCGGAGGGAACGGTCCGGCAGGTGGAACCGCAGGGGAAGGCAAAAGTGAAGGACCTTACGGCTCCGGCGGGCACCGAGTATATCGCTTACATCGACGGCGACCAGACGGTCGCGGCGCGGCAGTGAGCGCGCATCTTTTCGATCCGCTGACGATTCGCGGGATCACGTTTCCGAACCGAGTGGCGGTGTCCCCGATGTGCGAGTATTCGTCGGTAGACGGCTACGCGACCGACTGGCACCTGGTGCATCTGGGCTGCCGCGCGGTGGGCGGGGCGGCCCTGGTATTCACGGAAGCCACGGCTGTAACGGCGGAAGGGCGCATCAGCCCCGTGGATCTGGGGATCTGGAAAGACGGCCACATCGAGATGCTGGCGCGCATCACGCGATTCATGGCGAGTCAGGGCAGCGTTGCGGGAATCCAATTGGCGCACGCGGGACGCAAGGCCAGCACGGCGGCTCCGTGGGACGGCATGGGTCCGGTGGCCCCCGCGCAGGGCGGCTGGAGTCCGATGGGGCCGAGCCCGATTCCTTTTACGGAGAAGCATCCGGTTCCACGGGAGATGAGCGAGGCGGATATTTGCGCGGTGGTCCAGTCGTTCGCCGCGGCGGCTCAGCGGTCGCTCCAAGCCGGGTTCCAGGTGGCCGAGATTCACGCGGCGCACGGATATCTCTTGCAGGAATTTCTTTCGCCTTTGAGCAATCGCCGCGAGGATCGCTACGGCGGAACGTTCGAGAATCGCATCCGCATCCTGCTGGACGTGTCGGCGGAGGTCCGCAAGGTGTGGCCGGAGCGGCTGCCTCTGTTCGTGCGGATTTCGGCGACGGATTGGGACGATCGCGGGTGGACGGTTGACGAATCGGTGGAGCTGGCGCGAAGGCTCGCTCCGCTGGGTGTGGATTTGATCGATTGCTCGTCGGGCGGGAACGTTCCGAATCCGAAGATTCCGTTCGGGTCGGGGTATCAGACGGCGATGGCGGATCGGGTGCGGCGCGAATCCGGCGTGATGACGGGAGCGGTGGGATCGATCACCTCGGCGGCGCAGGCTGAACATATTGTTTTCACGGGGCAGGCGGATATGGTGCTGGTGGCTCGCGAGATGCTGCGCGATCCGTATTTCCCGCTGCGCGCGGCTAGGGAATTAGAGCAGAAGATGGCTTGGCCGAAGCAGTATATGCGGTCGGCGCCGAAGGATGCGGCCAGGCGGGAGCCACTGGAGTAGACACACAGTCTCCACTGATCCCCGAAAGCCGGGCTTGGCCTGGAGGCGCTGCCACAGCAGCTGCTCCCCCGGCGATCAACACGGCTGCGGCAACCGCACCCGCGATCCAATACTTCCGCCTGGGCCGCTCAACGGGCTGCGGGGCTTGCAGCCCCTTCAAATCCCGGAGCAGTTCTACGCCGTGTCTTACTTGGGCCTGGCTCGCGGAGCCGCGCTCGCGGGCGGCACGGCGCGGGCGCGGAAAGCGTACCAGGACTTGCTCGTGCTCTGGAAGGACGCCTGCGGATATCCCGATTCTGATCGAGGCTCGCAAGGAATACGCTGCGCTTAATTGAGGAGGGTCAGACCCCGCCCGTGAGGGAGCGGTGTTTACACGATCCTTCTTTGATCGCCTTCGCGGCGGGTCACGTGTTCGCGGTCCAGGTATTCGAGCAGCGGGATGGCATACTTTCGGGAGACGCCGGTCCAATTTTTGAACTCGGTCACGGTGAAGCGGGAGCCTCGGCGGGCGGCCAGCAGGGTTCGTAGCGACTCGATGGCGGATGCGTGAAGCACCAGATCCTCGCTCACGCGAACCAGCTTCCGATTGCGCACCAGCATCTGAAAGACTGCTCTGCCGCGCGGTGCGCTCATGCCGGATTTCGAAAGGGCCTCGGCGACGGCTGGGACGGCGAGGCCGGCTTCGGCGAAAATCCGTTCCAGCGCGGAGGTCTCGTCGAGATCCGGCGTCACGCGGTGCCCGGCCAGCCGCACCGTCTCTCCTTCCGAAACAATTTCAGCGGACTGTGCCAGCAGAGCGTCCATCAATTCCGCCGGTGCGCCTGGAAATTCGCGGCTGCGCAGATCCTCTTTCGAGCAGCCGGGCTGGAGCGGATTCTCGTGGTGAAACTCTTCGAGGCGCTCGCGTAGATGCGCGAGCTTGCTCGCCGCCCAGGCGCGGGTCACGATCCAATTCTCGACTCGGAGAAGATCGGGGGCGGTCGCGATGTCAGGGAGGCCGGTGCGCGCCGTCAGCTCCGCGACGCTCATGCCGTGTCTCGATTCGGAGACTAACAGCGCGACCCTCTCCGAGGGTCCGGCGTGCTCCAGGCGGTCCAGGCGTGCGGCAGGCGGCGCATGGCGCCGCACCACTGCGGGAGCTTCCACGTCGATCACTACGCCGCCGCCGATGGTTGTCACCGGCGAGAACATGCGCAGGATGAAGCGGTCGCCTGGCAGCAGCAGCACGGGTTCGCTCAACAGGAAGCGCGCGTACTGGCCCAATAGCCGCACCCGCGCTTCCACCGCCGCCGTGCCCGCGTGAAAGTGGACCGGAGCGCGATCCTTCAACGGCTTCGCGCGCGCCAGCAATTCTACGGAGCAATCTATCTGCGTCGTCGCCCGAAGACCCGGCGGAGCCAGCGTCATGCCGCGATGCACGGAACTGGCGTCAATGCCGGCGAGGTTCACAGCGGTGCGCTCGCCCGCGTGAGCCCGCGCTACCGGCGCGCCGTGAACCTGCAATCCGCGCATGCGCATGCGCCGGCCGGTGGGATACAGCTCAAGCTCATCTCCGACGGCGATGCTTCCGGAAATCAGCGTGCCGGTCACCACGGTTCCGTGGCCGCGCATCGAAAAGCTGCGATCGATGGGCAGCCTCGGCGGACGGGAGGTGTCCTTCGCGACAACCGCGCGAGCAGCGCGTTCGAGCGCGGCCCGCAACGCGTCGAGGCCCGAGCCGCTGACCGAGCTCACCGGCACGATCGCGGCGTCCGCGAGAAAGGATCCGGCCACGAACTCGTCGATTTCCATGCGGACCAGCTCTTGCACATCGACCTCGACAAGATCGGACTTGGTCATTGCGATCACGCCGCCGCGGATTCCCAGCAGACGGCAGATATCGAAATGCTCACGGGTTTGCGGCTTGATGCCTTCGTCGGCGGCCACCACCAGCAGCACCAGATCGATGCCGGAGGCCCCGGCCAGCATGTTGCGGATGAAACGCTCATGCCCGGGCACGTCCACCAGACCCAGGCGCAGCCCGGCGAAGTCTCCACCCAAGCTTAGATGCGCGAAGCCCAGGTCGATGGAAATTCCGCGGCGCTTCTCTTCTTCCAGGCGATCCGTATCGATGCCCGTGAGCGCCTTGACCAGCGCGGTCTTGCCGTGGTCGATGTGGCCGGCCGTGCCGGCAATAACGTGAAAGGACACTCTGGCTTCAACAATACCGCGGGGTCCCCACTTTTTTCCCGATCTGGGATAATACAGGCGTGTCACGCACCAAGGAACTTGAATCGCAGCTTGAAGACACGGAGCGACAGCTCCGCCTGCTTCAGAAAATCAGCCGCTTGATGGCGCGGGAGGTGAATCTCGCCGCCTCGCTCCAGGGAGTGGTTTCACTGGTGGTGGAGTTCATGGCATGCGATTCCTGCCTGCTGTATTTGCTGGAGGACCAGCAACTGGTGCTGTGCGCTTCGAATAACCCGCAGCCGGATACGCTGGGGCGAGTGCGCTTGAAACTGGGGGAAGGCTTGACCGGCTGGGTGGCGCGCGAGCGCCGGCTGCTTTCCATTTCACGCGAGGCGTATCTGGACTCGCGTTTCAAACTTTTCACGGATCTGCCGGAGGACAGCTACGAAGCGTTTCTCTCCGCTCCCATCGTGGTGCGCAACCGGGTGGCGGGAGTCATCAACGTGCAGCATCGCGACACGCATTTTCATAGCGGCGGCGAAATGGAATTGCTGACCACGGTGGGCGAGCAGGTGGGCTCGCTGGTGGCGCTGTCGACGCTGGATCCGGCGGCGCTGGGGCTGGCGGCCACGCTCGACCTGGTGATGGCTCCGGTGCGGCGGGCGTAAATATGCGGACGCTGGTTCTCCTCGCATTGCTGGCGCCCGGTCTTCACGCCGCCGAGCACTGGAGCGTTCAATATTACTACGATGAAGACCGCACCACCATGCAGTTGGTGGATCTGGCGTTCCCTTCCTGGACCCGCGGCGTCGCCGTGGGATGGATCTCGGACGCGAATCCGTCGAAGAAGCCCCGCCCCACCGCGCTGACCACCAGCGATGGCGGAGCCCACTGGACGCTCGATCCGCTGAAGGACGAGCCGCGGTCGCTGTTCTTCCTGAACGATTCGCTGGGCTGGCTGGTGACCGAGAACGGGCTGTGGCTGACGGAGGAATCCGGACACACCTGGCGTAAGATTTTCGATCAACCCAAGCCCGACAAGAAGCTTGGTCCGGCGTCTCCGGGCGGATTGATTTTGCGGGTGTGGTTCCTGGATGAGAAGCACGGCTTCGCGGTGGGGTATCAGAAGACGGTGCTCGAAACGCACGACGGCGGGCACACTTGGATGCCGGTGGCGGAAGCCGCCAAGCCCACCGGGAATCCGGTGTTCACGGCGTATACGCGCATCACCTTTGACGGGAAGCTGGGATTGATTGTGGGCGCGGCGGTTCCTCCGCGGCGCGATCTGGGGCCGTTCCCGTCATGGATGAATCCGGAAGGAGCCTCGAAGGCCCGGCAGCAACCGAATCTTACGCTGGTGCTGCAAACGGACGACTCGGGGACGACCTGGAAAGCCTCCACCGCGCCGCTGCTGGGTCTGGTGTCGGCGCTGCGGATGTCGGGAGACGTGGGGATGAGCGTATTCGGTTTTTCGGAATCGTTTGACTGGCCGTCGGAGGTATATAAAATCGATCTCGAAAGCGGCATGAGCGCTCGCGTGTTCCGGGAGAAGGACCGGCGCGTCACCGATGCCGCTCTGTTTTCGGGCCGGTCGTTCTTAGCGGCGGTGGAACCGCCGGGGCGGCTGAACAGTCTGCCCATTCCAGGAAAAGTGCGGATGCTCGCGAGCGCCGGCGCCAACTTGGACCAGTGGCAGGAGATCGATGTCGATTACCGCGCCATCGCGGGATCGGTGGTGCTGGCGGGTCCGGACCCGGATCACATGTGGGCCGCCACGGACACGGGCATGATTCTGCGGCTGGTGAAGTGAGCTTGGTGAAGCGAGCTTGGCGAATCGCCTCCTGATTAAAGCCGAAGGACGGAACGTCCGATGGACGTTCATCCATGAGTTTCCTCTCTTTCGGGATCGTCGCCGGCCTGTTCCTGTTCGTCTTTCTCCTCTACATGGCGCAGCTCCTGCGAATCGGAGGGAAAACCAGGCGCGGCGCGAAGGCGATGGAGCGCGGCGATCTGGATGCCGCGGAACGTTATTTCCGGAAGGCGCTCCGGATCGCGCGCCGGCTTCCGAACGGATTTGACAGCGAAGTCCTGGCGTGGCTGAACCTGTCGCTTCTCGCCGAGCGCCGCAAGATGCCGGAAGAAGCCATGCGCCACGCCGCCCGCGCCATCAAGGCGATGGATGGAGTGAAGGATGGGGACAACCGCTTCCAACTGGTCTTCAACCACGTTGCGGAAATGCTGGAGGCCAATGGCGAGTTCGCCGACGCGGTGCAGTTCCGGCAGTATGCGAACTCGGCGGTGGAATCGGCGCGCGGAAAGCAGGCGCCGGAGCTCACCCTGTCCCTGATCAATCTGGCCCGCGCGCTGAAACAGGCGGGCCGGCCCGAGGAAGCCTCGTCTGTGTTCGAAAAGGCGTCGAAGATCTACATCCCTAAGACCACGCCCGAAAGTGTCAATATAGGCGCGGCCACCATGGAAATGGCGATGATGTTGAACCGCTGCGGAAAGCAGGATGAGGCCGAACAAAAATATCGGGAGGCGATCGCCATTTTCAAGCAAGCCGAGGGCGAGGAAGGGATCAATGTTTCGATAGCGTGGACCAATCTCGGCGTCCTGTACTCGGATCGCGAGCGCTACGAGCAGGCCCTGGAGGCTTACGAAAACTCCTTGCTGATTCGCTGCAAGCGCTTCGGAAACGGGCATCCGGATGTCGCATGGGTGCAGAACAACCGGGCAGAGTGTCTGCGGAAAATGGGCCGCGCCGGCGACGCCGAGAAGGTGGTGAAACAGGCTGTCGACGCCTTGCGCGCGGCACACCACGCCAAGCTGCCGAGCGCTCTGGATACGCTGGGCTCGACGTATCTCGATCGCGGACAGTACAGCGAAGCGGAGGCAGCTTTCGCCGAAGCGTGCTCGCATCTCAAGGCTCAGCCGGATCACGATCCAAAGCGGCTGTGCAGGTACGCTGACCGGCACGCGCAGGCGCTGATTCACCTGGGGCGCGATGCCGAAGCGGAGCGAATCAAAGACGAGGCTGCGCGGAATGCCGGAAAAACCAACCGGCGCCTCGCCGCGATTCTCCAGGAACGGGCCGATGCTGGGGCGGGCGATGAAGACGTGCGCTCGCGGAGATCCCCAACCACTGCGTCCGCCGAGGAATCTCTGGGCGAGGGTCCTTCGCTGGCGGCCAGAGCGATGCTCGCGGTGGCTCTCACCATCGGATTTTATGCGCTGGCTTTCCTATGCGGGGGCGCTTGCGGATGGATTGCATGGCGGATGTTCGAGGCGCATGCCTATCGAGCGGCGTTTTCCTTCGCCGCCGCCGCCGCCGCGATCCTGATCGCGATTCTCCCCAGACCCGATCGCTTCCAGGCCCCCGGGCCGCAGCTTCTGGAGACGGAGCAACCGGAGCTGTTCCGGATGATTGAAGGCATCGCTCAAGCCGCCGGGGAAGCCATGCCCGCGGCGGTCTACCTGGCGGCGGAGCAGAACGCATACGTGGCCGAACGCGGCGGCGTGTGGGGGTTCGGCGCGCGCCGCATCATGGGACTTGGCCTGCCGGTGATCCAGAGTCTCACGGTTGACGAGCTTCGCTCGGTGATCGCGCACGAGTTCGGGCATTATGCTTCGGGCGACACGACGTTTTCCTCTTGGATTTACACGGCGCGAGCCGCGGTGGTGCGTTCGGTGGCAACCCTGCACGCGGTGAACTCGCTGGTTCATCTCCCCTTTAAATGGTACGCGCAATTCTTCATGCGCCTGACTCTCCGCATCGCGCGGCGCCAGGAATTCGCGGCCGACGCTTTGGCCGCGCGCCTGACCAGCGCAGCGGCGGCTGCCAGCGCGCTTCGCACCATTTGTTCGAGCCGGTACGACACCTTTTGGTCTCAGGAGTTGGCGCCGGTGTTGAGATGCGGCCTTCTGCCGCCCATCACGGCAGGCTTTGAAATCTTCCAACGGGAGCGGTGCGAGGATTTGGAGATTCAGGAGGAGCGCGGCAGCGCTTACGACACGCATCCGCCCCTGGCGCTGCGCCTCGGAGCACTATCGAATCTACCCGCGAATGCGCGCTTCGACGTTGACGCCAGGTCCGCGGTAGCGTTGCTGCGGGACCTCGCGAAAATAGAAAGACGAATGGTGGAGGGGCAGGCCGGGCCGCCGGCGGGCGGCTGGAAGCTGGTGGATTGGCGGGACTGCGCCGCGGCGGTTTTTGTTCCTTACTGGGAGACGGAGGTGGACAAGTTCGCCGACATTTTCTCCTTCGTCCAGTTCAAAGACGTGCCGTCGATCGTACCGGATCGTGTGGCGTCCCGCGTCGGAAGCGAATATCAAGCGCTGGCGCCCGAAGCCGATCGCGCCTACGCGCAAGTTCTGGTGGGCCGCGCGGCCGGCTTGGCGCTGGCGCGCGATGGATGGGCGGGAATCGGAACGCCCGGCGATCCGGTTTGGTTTTCGAAAGGATCGCGGCGCATGAACCCGTCGGCGCTGGTCAAGGACCTGTGGGCAGGGAAACTCGGTGATGCGGACTGGCGGAAGATGGCTTCAGAGGCAGGCGTGTCCAATCTGCCGTTGACGGCAGCGCAGTCCGGAGCTCTCACGGACCACCGGAATTTTCTTCCGGCACCTCGGTAGAAGATTCCGTGGCATAATTTGCGCCCGCAGGAGAATCAACATGGTGGAAGTGGTCCCTTGCATGCTCCGTCAGCGGTTCCATGTGGGGAAAAACTAGCGAGTCCAATCTCAAGCCGGCATCCTTGACACCGTTTTCGGCGAGCCCGGAGCAGGAGCGTAAGGCTCCGACGCCGGCGCAGGCTGCTCCAGCCGCGCGGGCCGGAGCGGCGAGCATCGGGAAGACCATGCGGCTGCGCGGCGAACTATATAGCGACGAGGAACTGTACCTCGACGGCGAGGTGGAGGGCACCGTTGAGGTGCGTCACCGGCTGACGGTGGGGCCCAACGGGAAAGTAAAGGCATCGGTGAAGGCGAAGGAACTGGTGGTCAGCGGATCCATTCACGGGAACGTGGAGGCCACCGACCGCATTTCCATCATGACCGGCGCCAGCATCGTGGGCGACGTGAAGACGGCGGGAATCGTGATTGAAGACGGCGCGTATTTCAAAGGCGGCATCGACATCCTGCGTCCGGAAGCCCCGAAGAAGCCGGAACCCGTTGCAGCTATGCTTCCGAAGGCGCACAGCGCGGGGATGCTCTGATCGCGAATGGTCAGTTGTTGACCACGAAATAAGCGGGCGGGCTCGGCACGCCGCCCACTTTCACCACCACTTGCTGAACGCCCAGCGGGGCGGTGCTGGGAACGGTGAAGTTGAGCTGTGTCACGCCCACATTGCCGCTGGGGATTCCGCGGAACACGATAGGCGCGTTCACTCCTCCAATGGTCATGGTGACCGGTAAGACCGGCGCGGGCAATTGCGAGACGGGAGTGCCGGCGGGCGGAGTGGCTCCGCTGGCGAGCGGCGGAGAAACAGCGCCGTCTCCGGTGATGAACAACGTCAGAGTCTTGCCGCGACTGCCGTTGCCAAAAGGAACCGTCAGACCCAGCTGAGGATCGGAAAAAATTCCGGGGGCCACCGGCCCCACGCCCAGCGAGAACAGATTGGTCTGGCCGTTGCTGGTGACGCGCATCAGCGAAGTGCCGAGCGGCGTGTTGTAAGGCACCTGAAGATTCACCTGCGAAGGCGATACGAAAAACAACGGGGCGGGGATTCCGTTGATGGTGACCGAGACTCCGGCGAGGGCCGCCGGCAGCGGGAGCGATTGGGCGGGCTGGCCGCTGGGGGGCACGCCGCTCGCCACATTTTGGCCGAACACGCTCAGCAACATTCCCGGCGCCGCCGCGAGTTGACCGGAGGCGGCGTTGCCAGCGAAGGTGATAAAGCTGGTGAACTGCGGTCCCAGGAAGATGACGGGGATCTGCTGGGTCCACTGGAATCCGCCGGCGTCGGTTCCGCTGAAGCCGAGGATGCGGGTGTAGGGAAGCGTGATGCCGCTAGCGCTTTGCGAGGCGGTGAGCGTGCCCGAGGCGGGGATCGCGGCGCTGCCGAACAGGTTCAGGATTTGGGATTTGAAACTGACTCCATCGACGGTGAAATCGGTGAGAGTGGCCGGCACTTTGGTGGCGTTGATCAGCGTTATGGTGTAGTTCCACGAATTGCCGGAGGCGTCCGGCGTGTGCTGATACACGGGATTCGGGTTGACCGACGGAATCACCGCGGAGGTGGTGACCGGAACGCCGACCGTGATCGACAGCGTGCCGGAGGAGATGGCGAAGTTTGCGTTGCCGCTGTAAACCGCGATCACCGAGTTCGGTCCGGGCGTGAACTGGGAGCCGTACACGGTGATGGCAGCGGTCTGCGCACCAGCCACGGGCAACACCGGCGCGCTGCCGAGCAGCTTGGCGCCCAGGTAAAACGTCACGGTTCCAGTGGGCACGCCCGATCCTTTGGCGACGAGGGTGGCGGTGAGTTGCGCGGAGTCACTCAGAGTGAAAGTGGACGGGTTCACGCTGGGAATGACGAAGACGGCGGGGCGCGCGGCGATGGTGTTCCACGCGGCGATCAGATTGAAGGCGTCGACGGAACCGAGTCCGGAGGCCTGATCGTATCCGGCGGCGGCGGGGAAGCCGAGCTTGCCTTGCACACAATTCGGCGTGGCGGCCGCGCAGGAGATGGCGTTGGTTCCGGTGGTGATGTCGTGAAAGACGTTGGGCGCCGCGCCGGCCAGGAGATAAAGCTGGGGATTGATATTGCCCGCGCCGGAGCCGGGCGGGATGAATCCGTTAAAGGTGAGGTAATGGTTGAGCAGCACCACCACTCCGGCGAAAGCCTGCGTGGCGAGCGAGGTGCCGTACGCGCCGCTGCCGCAATTTCCGAACACGCACACGCTGTAGCTATCGTGATAGGCCGCGGGGAAAACCACGTCGGGAAGATCGCGCGCGTTGTCGGCGGGCACGCCGGCTCCGGTTTGCCAGAAAGGTTTTTGGTAGAGGACGCTGGCGCCTCCGCCGGACGCCACGGGCGAGCCGAAGAGCGCGGACTCATTCCAAACGGTCTCCGGAATGTAGCTGAGCGCGGAGGCGCCGTTGGGGCCGTTCGAGGCGTTCCAAAACGTGCCGCTGCCTTCGTTGAACTGCGCTCCGCCCACGGCGGTGATTTCCGGTAGGCTGGCCGGGAAGCTGACGGCGGTTCCCTTGACGGCGAGCGGCTCGTCGATGTCACAGGCGGCGGCACCGATGTCGCCGGCGGCGGCCACCCAAGTGATTCCCTGTGCATTGGCCTGCTGCGCCAGGGCCTGGAAAAAAGTGGCCAAGCCGGAGGGAGACTGCTGCTCGCAATAGCCGTAGCTGAAGCTGATGACGGGCGCGAGATTGTTGGCGATGGCATTGGCGGCGGAAAAAGTCACCGACTGCGAGTTAACGTAAATCAGGGTGGCGTTGCGGGCCACGGCTCCGGCCCATTCGAGGTCGAAGTAAGTTTCGATCGACGATCCGGTGACGCCGGGGTCGGGGCCATACAGCACTACTTTGGGATCGTGGGGAGCGAGGTTGTATTTGCTCCGGAAATTGCGGATTTGGGTGACGTCGAAATCGGATTGTCCGATCACGGCGAGGGTCTGGCCGGTGCCGTCGAGGCCGGCGCCGTAGAGACGATTGAGGCTGTAGATGGTGGCGAGGTCGTCGGGCGCGAGCGAGTGGGTTCCATCGGGGGCAGTGGCTTCGGGGTTGATTTTTCCGAGGGGCTGGAGGCGGAAATCGTCGAGGCCCTGGATGCCGAGAATCAGCGGCGCGAGGGCGGCGGGGACGGAGGGATCGGTTGCATTGGCGATGTGAATTTCGCCGTTGACGCGGTAGCGGTGAAGCTCCGTGCGGAAGGCGCCGGCGATGTGCGCGGCGGCTCCGCTGAAGGTGACGAATCCGCGGCCGCGCGCGACGTCGTTCACGGTGAGGCCTTCCGATTCGAGCCATTGGACTACGCTGGCGACGTCGCTGGGGCTGGGCCCGAAGCGGTCGGCGAATTGTTCAGGAGTGAGCCAGCGATGAAAGTTCGGCGAGCCGGAGGTTTGCTGCTCGAGCAGCAGGGTGTCGAGAGCGGTCTGCTGGGCGGGCGATTTCTGGAAGGCGAGCGAGGCGTAGGCGATGTTGAGGGTGGGCTCGACGGGGCCCAAGTCAAACTCGGCGCGGGCTTGGGGGTGAAGATTGCCTCGAAGGGTGATGCGATCCTGCGCGGAGAGGGTGGCGGCGATCAATAAAAATAGGGGCGCAAGAAGGGGGAAGTGTCGCATATTGAGGGGGTTTCGCCATCATATCATGCGGGGGTTGAAGGCTTGCGCGAGCAGACACACTACAGCCTTGAAGGATCGTTACGCGGTGGGCGGGATCTTGCAAAATCCCGCCCACCGGGGTGGAAGAACAAGGTCAACGAATGCTCGGAATCCAGTCTTGGAGAGCAGCTCGGCTTTAACAGGCTTTGCTGTCCGACGGGGCCGGATTCACCACAATCTCCTTATCTTCAATTAAACTCGCGCGAATTTCTCCATGGCCGCTCCCTCCGTGTCGACGGCAGCGGCTGAGGCCGCCCCCTTAACGGGGGGCGACCTCGGAGTCACCAGAACAACGATCTACCTGGCCAGGTAACGTTAACGTCCTTTGATTACACGATAGAGGGTGGATTGTGAAATGGGAGGGGGGAGGTTCGCGAAGTGGTTGAGGGGATTGGGGAAAAAAATTTGGGTTGTGTGTGACGGCTCCAGACCGTGGTCGAATTCCTCCATATCCACGACGAACCGGAAATGATCGCTGCGATTCGACTCGACTGCGAGGTCTCGCAAGGAGCTATCGAGACGCGATCGACGCGATCAGCGAGGCGGGTCCGCACTAACCCGATTGAATCGCGATTCCCATCGAACCACGGTCCGGTCCCGGCAAAGGGCATCGCTGCGCTGATTCGATCTCAGCCTTAGCTTCATTTGCCGTGCTCATCTCTCCCCTCCAGCTTGCCAGTTGCTTCACCCTTACGCTGCTCGATAATTTCCGACGCCGGCGTAGGCTGCCGGTCGATGCCCCTCGCCTCGCCAATTGCAGCGGCAGACCCGTTCTTGTCTATGTCGCGAGACGCCTTCTCGCGAATTTTAGTGGGAGACAGGTCCAAAGGCGATGGCTCCGCGGTCCTGGCGGGAGCGGGAGCGATTTGCTCCTTCAATACTTGGTCCTTCAATAACTGTACGTCGGTTTCGAGCTGCCGCATCCGCTTATTGCCGGCTTGCTCGATTCGTTGGCTTTCCTGTTTTTGCAGGCGGCCCTGGTACCAAACCGCGAAGCTAAGAGTCACGCCGATCAGCGATACGATCGCGGAGCAAAGGGCAAGATCGATAAAACCGCCGGAGCGACGGCGAGAATTTCTGGGTTGCATTTCAGTCCTCCTACTGTTCGAAGCACTGTCATCATTATAGGAACTGCTCACGCAATAGGAACTGTTCACGCGCCCCATCGCCTCCGATCCAATTCGCGGGACTGCTGGTGTATCCTTTAGAAGGCGTGGTGTGCATGCGGAAAACTGTTTTGTTTACGGCTCTGGGGCTGGTGGCGGTGCTGCCGGCGGGGCGGGCTTTTCAGCAGCCCACTGCTACTGCTCCGCAGCGCGCGATGCTCGACGAGTATTGCGTGGTTTGCCACAACCAGCAGGCTAAGACTGCCGGGTTGATGCTCGACAAGATGGACCTGGATCATGTCGCCGAGGGGGCGGAGACTTGGGAGAAGGTCGTCAAGAAATTGCGCGGGGGGATGATGCCGCCACTGGGGAATCCGCGGCCGGAGAAAGGCGACGTCGATAAGCTGGTTGCTTATTTGGAGACTTCGCTCAATGCGGCGGCTAAGGCTGCGCCGAATCCGGGGCGGGCTCCGCTGCATCGGTTGAACCGGTCGGAGTATGCCAACGCGGTGAGGGATTTGATTGGGTTGGATGTCGATGTGACCGCGCTGCTGCCGGCGGATGATGAGGCCAACGGGTTCGACAATATCGCGGACGTGCTGAAGGTTTCTCCGTCACTGCTGGAGCAGTACCTGGTGGCTTCGCGGAAGCTGAGCTCGCTGGCGGTGGGCGATCCGGCGATCACTCCGGTGAGCGATGTGTATCCGGTGCCTCCGGATCTGGCGCAGGACGAGCATATCGAAGGGCTGCCGCTGGGGACGCGCGGCGGGATTCTGATCCATCACAATTTTCCGCTGGACGCGGATTACGAGTTCAGCGTCGGGCTGCTGCAAAACATTGTCGGGTACGTTACGGGGCTTGAATATCCGCATCAACTGGAAATTAGTATCGACGGCGAGAGGGTGTTTCTGGCTCCGGTGGGCGGCGCGGAGGACAACAAGATGTCGGACGCGAACCTGGGGATCGCGAAAGACACGCTGGATGCGAGGTTGAAGACGCGGCTGCATGTGAAGGCGGGTCCGCGGGCGGTGGCGGTGACGTTTTTGCGGAAGAATTCGGCGGAATCGGATGAGCCGCTCGAACCGTTCACGCGGGATTTGGATTTGCAGAACATGAACGGGATACCGCTGATTGAGCGGGTGCAGATTACGGGGCCGTTCGAGGCGAAAGGTCCGGGGGATACGCCGAGTCGACGGAAGATTTTTTCGTGCACGCCGGGGAAGGCGGCGGATGAGCTGCCTTGCGCGAAGACGATTCTGACGGCGATCGCGCGGCGGGCGTACCGAAGGCCGGTGAACGATAAGGACTTGGAGACGCTGCTGAGTTTTTATCAGGACGGGCGGAATAAGGGCGGGTTCGATAAAGGCATCGAGAATGCGCTGCGGTATATTCTGGCGAGTCCGAAATTTTTGTTCCGCGTTGAGGGCGATCCGGCGGGGGCGGCGGCGGGGAAGAGTTACCGGGTGAACGATCTGGATCTGGCTTCGCGGCTGTCGTTCTTCTTGTGGTCGAGTTTGCCGGATGACGAGTTGATTAACGCGGCGGCGCAGGGGAAATTGAAAGATCCGGCGGGGCTGGAGGCGCAGGTGAAGCGGATGCTGGCGGACAAGAGGTCCGCCGCGCTGGTGAATAATTTCGCGGATCAGTGGTTGTTTGTGAGGAATTTGCAGAGCTCGATTCCGGATCGCGAGGAGTTTCCGAATTTCGACGATAATTTGCGGCAGGCGTTCCGGCGGGAGACGGAGTTGTTCTTCGAGAGCATCATGCGGGAAGATCGCAGCGTGCTGGATTTGTTGAGCGCGGATTATACGTTCGTGAATGAGCGGCTGGCGATGCATTACGGGATTCCGGGTATTTATGGGTCGCAGTTCCGAAGGGTGAAGCTGACGGATGAGAATCGGCGGGGGTTGCTGGGGCAGGGGAGCATTTTGACGGTGACTTCTTATCCGAATCGGACGTCGCCGGTGCTGCGCGGGAAATTTATTTTGGAGAATTTATTGGGGACTCCGCCGCCGCCGCCGCCGCCGAATGTGCCTACGCTGAAAGATAATGGCGAGGGTGGGAAAGAGCAGTCGGTGCGCGAGCGGCTGGAACTGCATCGCGCGAATTCGGCTTGCGCGACGTGCCATGCGGTGATGGATCCGCTGGGGTTTTCTTTGGAGAATTTCGATGCGGTGGGTCGTTGGAGAACGAGGGAGCCGGGGGGGAAGATTGATTCCACGGGGAAGCTGGCGGATGGGACTCCGGTGGATGGGCCGGTGGCTTTGAGGAAGGCGCTGCTGAGCCATCCGGAACAGTTCGCGGGCGTGATGGCGGAGAAGATGCTCACTTACGGGTTGGGACGCGGGTTGGAGTATTACGACATGCCGGCGGTCAGGAAAGTGGCGGAGGACGCGGCTCGGGGTGGGTATAAGTTTTCGGCGCTGGTGATGGGGATTGTGAATAGTGAGCCGTTTCAGATGAAGAGGGCGGCAGAGAAAAAACTTTTAGCCACGAATTAACACGAATGAACGCGGATAAAACCAATTACTTATTGGGGATTAGTTCTACGTAATCTAGGGCGGCGGGTTCGCGGGCGTCGGGAGAGCCTTCTATGCGGATGCGGTCGCCGGGCTTGAGGGCGATTCCAAGAATCGATAGGCGGGTGGAGGTTGTGCTGTCCAGTTTGGCGCTGGGGAGGCGGTCTAGCGCGGTCCAATCGGCCAGCGGCTGGTTGTTTAAGAACGCGCGGAAATGGGACGCTCCCGTGTTTTGGTCGAAGTACTGGATGCGGATGGTATAGACTCCGGCGGGAGCGGTGATTGACGCGGCCGCGGAACATTTCTGCACCGGGCAGGTGATGGCTTTGCCACCCGAAGCGTCTTCGGGGGGCGTCACTGCTACCGGTGTGTAGCCTTCCAGCTCCATCGACTCGGCTTCCATGCGGTGGAGGTCGGGACGGGCCGCGGCGTCCTTGATTCCAGAGGCGGATTGGAACCAGGTGTTGACCGCGTCGCGCCAGACATCGGCTTGGACTGCCTGATAATCGAGTTGCTCCAGCACGGCCAGAAAACGCTGGTCATCCATGTAGCCGTGCAGTAGAGTCCAGTCGCGGATGTATTGCTCTACCTGCTCGGCACCCTGGTAGTGGAGATCGTAGATTTGCTGGATAACGGTCTTGCCATTGTGCAAAACGTGCGTGTAGGGGACGTGGTGGAAGAAGAGCAGGAGATCGTCGGGGGTGGTCTCGGCCGATTCGTACATGCGCGCGATGGGCGGCGCGTATTGGCCGGTGTAGCCGGTGCCGGTGGCGACGGTGCGGTCCATGCCTACGCCTTGCGAATCGGCGCGGTGCCACTGGCCCCAGCCGTTGCGCTCGGAGGCTTCGACGTTGACTCCGTAGTGATTGCCGGTGATGTCGGTTAGCGTTTGCAGACCGAGCGGGCCGGTGTAGTTTTCGTAGGTTCGCCAGGAGGTGAGCTGGATCTGCGCGATGGTGTTCACTACTCGCGCGTCATCGCCGAAGGTTTGCTTGGTCCACTCTTCGACGATCTGGCTCGCGGTTAGATCGGGATTCCAGGCGAGGCGTCCGTAGCCGTAGAGATTGGCTTGCGAGAGATGATTGCCGGTCCAGTTGTCGTCGAGGCCGATGTTGGCTACGCCCGCGAAGGCGGCTAGCGGGGACTTGATGGCGTCGAGGGTTTCTTTCCACATGGGGACCAGGAAGACGGTGTGTCTCGACTGGCCGAAGTATTCCTGCGTGACTTGGAGCTCGATGGCTTCGTTGGTTTTGGGGAGCGCGCCGAATAACGGGGAGACGGGTTCGCGGACTTGGAAGTCGATGGGTCCGTTCTTGATTTGGATGATTACGTTGTCGTCGAATTTGCCGTCGAGCGGTTTGAAGTTGTCGTAGGCGGCGCGGGCGCGGTCATTTTTCGGATTGTTCCAATCCATGTGGTGGTCGTAGACGAAGCCTCGGTAGAAGATGGTTCCGTGGTGGGGCTTGAGTGCGCGCGCGACTACATTGGCGGCGTCGGCGTGGGTGCGGCCGTAGGTGGAGGGGCCGACGCGGCCCTCGGAATCGGCTTTGAGGACGAAGCCGGCGAGGTCGGGGATGGCTCGGTAGAGCTCGTCGACTTTCGAATTCCACCAGGCGATGACGCGGGGGTCGAGAGGATCGAAGGTGTCGAGTCCGCCGACGGATTGGGGGCTGCCGAAATCGATGGAGAGCGCGACTTGAACGCCCCAGGGACGGAAGGCGTCGGCGATGCGGGCGGCTTGCGCGATCAATTCGGGCGTCAGGAGTTTTGGATTGGCGTTGACGTTGTTGATGGAGCAGCCGTTGATGCCGAGCGACGCGAGCAGGCGGCCGTAATCGCTGACGCGGTGCAGATCGTCGCGGGCGCGCAGGTTGTCCCAGAAGATGGAGCGTCCGCCGTAGCCGCGCTCGATGGTGCCGTCGAGGTTGTCCCACTGGTTCACCCAGCGAAGGGGAGAGCGCGGGGTTTGACGGTCGTCGAGGTTATCGAGAGATTCGCCGAGTTGGATTTTGCGGAGGAGGGCGAAGGTTCCGTAGAGGACTCCGCGGTCGTTTTGCGCGGTGATTACTATGTTGCTGCCGACGGACTTGATCCAGTAGGCGTCGGTGGCGAGCGTCGCACTGAGGTTTAGTTGTTGGAGGTTGGCGAGCGTGCCTAGGATGATCGCGGGCTCGGCAGGGATGGACGATTCGATACGGAGGGTGCGGCCGGTGATGCCGCGAAGTCCGCGGACGAGCTCGGCGCGGGCGCTGTCGAGCACGGGGGAGTTGCCGATAGTTGCGATGGCGGCCGGGACGGTTGCGGCGCGGGGAGTGTAGCGCAGCCAGGCGTCGTAGCCGGTTTCGGCGCGACCCGCGGCGGCGGCGAAAAGCAGGATGGCGGCGATTCGCATTATGAATTTACACCGGAGGCGAGGAAGCCTCCGTCCACTACGATACATTGTCCGGTGAGGAAACTCGCGCCGTCGGAGGCGAGCAGGACGGCGGCGCCTACCAACTCCTCCGGTTTTCCGAAGCGGGCCATGGGGGTGCGCATGAGGAGCTCGGCTCCGCGGGGAGTGCCCATAACGATTTCGCGGGTCATCTCGGTGGGGAAAATTCCCGGGGCGATGGCGTTGACGCTGATGCCGTCGCGCGCCCATTCGCAGGCCAGGCTGCGGGTGAGCGAGAGGACGGCGCTCTTGGACGCGGCGTAGGCGGCGACTTCGTGGAAGGCGAGGTAGGAGCCGAGTGAGGCGATGTTGATGATGCGTCCGTGGGCGCTGGATTTTAGAGGCTCGTGAAAGCTTTGGCAGGCACGGAGGATTCCGTTCAGGTTGGTGTCGAAGAGGGCGGTCCATTTTTCTTCGGTGACGGAGGCGGTGGGCTGGCGGAAGGTGAAGCCGGCGGCGTTGACCAGGATGTCGATGCGGCCGAAGTGCGCGAGCGCGGCGTCGCGCAGCGCGTCGACGGAGGCGCGGTTCGTGACGTTCACAGTTTGGCGCAGGGTGCGGCGGCCTGCGGCTTCGATCTCGCCACACGCTGTTTCGACAGCGGACTTCCTGCGGCCCGCGGGCACGACGCCGGCGCCATGCTGCGCGAGGCCGATGGCGATGGCGCGTCCGATGCCGGAGGTCGCGCCGATGACTACGGCGACGCGATCGGTGAGGTCTAAGGGGCTGGCCATTTATTAGAAGGGGATTTGCGGAGCGCGGCCGTCGGTGGGATCGGCCCAGCGATCGTTGGGAACCAGCGGAGTCCAGCCGGGGCGCGCGGGGTCCTGATCGTAAGGATAGCTGCCGAGGCGTTTGTAGAGCTCGCTATACTCGCGGAGTTTGTCGCGATTGAGGCGGACGCCGAGGCCGGGGGCGGTGGGAACGGCGATGGAGCCGCCATCGTATTTCATGAGGCCGCCTTCGATGATGTCGTCGGTGAGGTGGTGATAATGCGCGTCGGCGGCGAAGTTCAGGTTGGGAAGAACCGCGCCGAGATGCAGCATGGTAGCGAGCTGGATGCCGAGCTCGCCGGAGGAGTGCACGGCCACGCCGAGCTGGAATGTTTCGCACACGGCGGCGGCTTTGACGCAGGCTCGGATGCCGCCCCAGAAGGTGGTGTCGAGCAGAATCACATCGACCGCGGTGTTCAGCGTGTTGGCGGCGAGCTGCTCGAAATTCACAACGACGGTGTTGGTGGCGAGAGGAATGCGGACCATCTCGCGGGTGCGGCGCATGCCGTTCAGGCCGAAGACGGGGTCCTCCAAATAATCGTTGCGGAGATTTTCGATGGCTTGGCCGAAGCGGATGGCCTGCTCGGTGGACCAGACTCCGTTGGGATCGAAACGGAGCGCGTCATCGGGGAAGGCGGCAGCGAGCGCGCGGTAGACTTCGAGCTCGTAATCGGGATGGAAGACGCCGCCTTTGAGTTTGTGGGTGGTGAAACCGTGGCGACGTTTAAGGGCGCAGGTGTGCTCGACCATCTGGTCGATGGTGCGAACTTCGTCGTGGCCAGTGCGCGGATTCGCGTAGCGGAAGAAACAATAGGCGGCGAAAGGAACGCGGTCGCGGAGGCGTCCGCCGAGGATTTCGCAGACCGGCACGCCCCACGCCTGGCCGAGCAGATCGAGACACGCAAATTCGAGGGCCGCCAAAACCTGGGTCCGATTGTTGTACAGTGATGCGGTTGGGTTGGCGATCTTGAAACGCATCTCTTCGAGGCGCGCGGGGTCGTGACCCACGAGATAAGATTTCATGGCACGGAACGTAGCCTCGGCGGATTCGCCGCCGCCGCCCATTTCGCCGAGTCCGATCAAGCCGTTGTCGGTTTCCACTTCGACAATGGTGCGGACGAAGCGGCCCCAGTGGCAGCCGTTGGCGTGGCGCAGAGGGGCTTCGAGCGGCACCGTGACCGTGGTGGCACGGATGTCGGAGATGCGCATAATTCGTTTCATCGTACAACAAGAGGCTCGGACGAGCGAAAAATGGGGACACCCTTGTGTGTCCCGTTCGAAGGTGGGCGCCCGCGCATGAATTCGGGACACATCGCAACGCTGAGCACGCTGGACATGGCGATCATCGCGATCTATTTCCTGGGCGTGCTGGGGATCGGATTCTACTTGAAGCGGTTCGCCAAGACCGGCGAGGATTTTTTCCTGGCGGGGCGCGAGATGACGGCGTGGGTGGCGGGGCTGGCGTTTTTGTCGGCCAACCTGGGATCTCTGGAACTGCTGGGCTGGGCGGGGTCCTCGTATCAGTACGGGATCCTGGCGGCGCACTGGTATTGGATCGGCGCAATTCCCGCGATGGTGCTGCTGGGCATCGTGATGATGCCGTTCTACTACATTTCGAAAACACATTCGGTGCCGGGGTATTTGCAGCTTCGCTACGGGCGCGCGGCGAGCGGGCTGAGCGCCATCAGCTTCGCCGCAATGACGGTGCTGATGTCCGGCGTGAATATGTACGCGATGGCGGTGGTGATGAAAGTGGTGCTGGGCTGGAATATTCACTTCAGCATCTGGGTGTCATCAGTGACCGTGGGGATTTATGTCGCGGCGGGCGGATTATATTCGGCGATTTTCAATGAAGTGCTGCAATTCTTTTTGATTTGGTTCGGGGCGCTGCTGATTCCGGTATTCGGATTGATCGAAACCGGAGGATGGAGCGGCATGGTGGCGCGCATCCAGAAGAATTTCCCGGGGCAGGATTACACGCATCTGTGGTCGACGCTGGGGCGGTTCCAGGACAACCCGATGGGCATGCACTGGACTGGAATTGTTTTCGGACTGGGCGCGATTCTTTCGATGGGTTACTGGACCACGGATTTTCTGGTGGTGCAGCGCGTGCTGGCGGCGAAGGATTTGAGGTCGGCGCGGATCGCTCCGATTATCGGATCGTTTTTCAAAATGGCGGTGCCGCTGATTGTAATTCTTCCGGGGTTGCTGGGTCTGGCGGTGCTGCCTGAACATTTATTTCCCGAGAGCGGATTACAAGCCGGCCAGCATAGCTATAACGAAGTGCTGCCGCTGATGCTGGCGCGCTATTTCGGGCCGGGATTGCTGGGGCTGGGAGTGACGGCGCTGGTGGCGGGATTCATGGCGGGGATGGCCGGCAACGTGAGTGCGTTCGCCACGGTGTGGACTTACGATATTTATCGTCCGTTCCTGCGCAAGAGGGCGCCGGATGCGCACTACGTTTCGATGGGCCGATGGTGCACGATGATCGGTCTGGTGATCAGCATCGGCACGGCTTATCTGGCCATGGGATTCGCCAGCATTATGGATTACGTGCAGGCGCTGTTTAGTTTTTTTATCGCGCCGCTGTTCGGAACGGTGCTGCTGGGGATGCTGTGGAAACGCATCACGCCCGCGGGAGGATTTTGGGGGTTGCTGGCGGGGACCGGGTCGTCCGTAGCGATGTTTATTGTGGTGAAAATCGACCCGAGCATGCTGTCGGTGATCGCGCTTTCGCCCAACGCCAAAGCGCTGGCGGAGGATATGTATCGCGCGCTGTGGTCGAGTTTGTTCGGCATCCTGGTGACGATCGCGGTCAGCATGGTGACCAAGCCGAAGACTCACGCGGAGCTGGAGGGTTTGGTTTACGACATCGTGCACTGGCCGCGCGAAAGGCATCCCACGCTGCTGGGCAAGCCGGTGTTCTGGGGCGTGGTGGCGCTGGGGATGCTTGTAATTTTGCAATGGATTTTCTGGTAACAATCATTTTCTGGTAAAAGTCATGAAACACGAAAAGCTTCTTCCGGTTTGGTTTTTCGTCGGGCTGCTGCTGGGGGTTTACGGCATTCTGATTTTCGTGAGCGGGCTGGCGGAATGGTCGAGCCCGCCCAACACGGTGCTGGCGGAGTTGCATGCGCCGGTGTGGTGGGGGGCGCTGCTGACGGTGATCGGAGTGATTTACACGGTCGCGTTCAGGCCGCGGGGGCGGTAGTTCTGTGATGCGAGCCTTCTGACCTGGTTGCCAAGCGGCAGAAGGTGAGTCGATCCGCACTGATCTGGCAAGCGCTGCAAGAGCATCTGAAGCCTCTGCATGTCTTGGAACTCGAGGAGCGGGACCGGCGGGGTTACAAGACTCGGCCGCAAAAAAGCAAAGAGGCGCGGGTTTGGGAGAGAGCGCGGCGATATGGCCGGAAGACTGAGTCGCGGCGAGGTCCGGCTGTACCGATTCGCGCCGCCGGACAGGCCGCGGCCGGTGCTGATTCTTACGCGCGAGAGTGCGGGCGGTCATTTATCGACGGTGACTGTTGCGCCGATTACTTCTACCATTCGCGGAGTGCCTTCGGAAGTGATCCTGGATGCCAGCGACGGAATGAAGGGGCCGTGTGCTGTGAATTTGCACGGCGCGGTTACGGTTTTCGCAGGATCGGCTTGGGCGGCGCGTTGCCAGCCTCGGTACGGGGCGGATGGGAGAGGTCTGGGCGGCTTTGCGATTTTCGCTGGGATGTTAGCGGATTACTGCGTCGCTGAAGGGCTGCAATCAGACGCAATTTACTGGCCCTCCTCGGAAGCCGAGCGGAAGCTCGGCTGCAGGCTGAAAGCCCGCCCCACAAGAAAAGACTGCTCCACTACTTTACTTGGGGGGTTTCGAGCACGGCGCCGAGGCCTTGCAGGAGCTCCGCGGTGGAGCGCTGGTAGTTGATGAAGGCCTGCTGGTAGCCTACGTAGGCGTTGAGCACGGCGCTTTGCGCGCTGGCCAGGCGGTTCTGAGAATCGAGCACTTCGAATGCGGTTATGGAGCCTAGCTCGTACTTTTGCTGCTCGGCATCGACATTTTTCTGGGCCAGGTCGCGGGCGCGGACGGCGGCTTCGATGGTCGCGTTGGCGAGTTCCAGCGAATTCAACGCCAGGCGCACGTCCTGGATGATTTGCTGCTGGATCTGGCGCTCGGTGTACTGGTCGCGGGTTTTATTGACGAGCGAATCCGCCAATTGCGCTTGCGCGGCCTTGCTGTGCAGCGGCAGCGAGATCTGCACGCCGGCGCCGTAGCTGGGAAAGTTGAAGCCCAGGGTTTGGGAGAGTGCGTCCGGCAGTCCGCCCGGCACCGGCGGCGGTCCGAGGAGATTTCCGCCGATGCCGGAGGCGGTTCCCTGCGCGGTCAGATCCACGCGAGGGAGCAGGAGATTGCGCGCGATGCGGGCGTTGAGATCGTCGACGGTGACACGGCGGTGAGCGGCGCTCAGCTCGGGGCGGACGCGGAGCGCGGCGGTGAGCGCTTCCTCGAAGGGAAGAACGGAGGCCTGCGAAGGGAGCATGGACGGATCGTCGCCGAGCTCGATTTCCGTGGCGCGGAGCTGCGGAGTGAGGTCGGCGCCGATCAGCCGACGGAGGCTGTCCAGGGCGGAGCGGTAGGCATACTGGGCGGCGATCAGATCGCGATTGCGCTCGGCTACTTGGGTCTCGGACTGGAAGATATCGAGCTCAGCCAGGGCGCCGAGGTCGAGGGCCTTCTTATCGCGCTCATAGGATTTCTGGGCGAGATCCAAGGTCTGCGCGAGCACGCCGATGTTATCGCGGGCGCGGACGGCGTCCCAGTATTGGCCCGCGGCGGCGGCTACGGTATCTTGAATCCGGCTTTCGCTTTGATCGGTGGTGATGAGGAGCTGGGTGCGCGCGATCTCGATGGGGCCGCGGCGCTGGATGTTGTTGCGGTTCTGGAGCAGCGGCTGCGTCACCGAGAAGTTCATGGTGCTCTGGATGTTGGGATTCAGAAAATTGAACGTGCTATTGGTCGAGCTCTTTGTGGCGTTGAATCCGCCGCTGGCGGTCTGGCCTCCGGGCAGGATTTGCTGGTAGTTGAGAAACGAATTTTGCGTCAAATTGCTGAGGGTGCTGGCGCCGGCGAGCTGGCTGGATTGCGGGGCGACGGAGCGGAAGGTGTTGAAGCCTAG
>Ga0207008_10070_pt1 | contig 31353 bp, 29 predicted proteins | sample Alteio_BWMinCont_83_FD_153489 | JGI IMG/M metagenome (GOLD analysis project Ga0207008, IMG submission 153489) | Enriched cells from forest soil in Barre Woods Harvard Forest LTER site, Petersham, Massachusetts, United States -... | ecosystem: Environmental > Terrestrial > Soil > Temperate forest >... | reverse complement strand
TGCTCGTAAGCAGTCTCGTGCCTTTGCCCCTGCAGTCGCGGGCGCTCTGCGCGATGGGCGCATTGACGAGGCTATCAAGGTTGCCGAGCGCAACAAGAAGAGCCATCTGGCCAAGGTTGTCACCGCCGGCCTGATGGAGTTCAAGGCTCACCAGGATAGCCCGGGCGCAATCCCTGGCGAAACCATCGAGGCCTCGAAGCGCGCTCTGGAGCGCACTGAAGCCATTGTCCACGCCGAATTGAAGCGTGGATTGGGCGGCCTCGCCACCATCGGTTCGACCGCTCCCTTCGTGGGACTGTTCGGCACGGTGATGGGCATTCTGAACGCCTTCATCGGCATCAACAACTCGAAGGCCACCGGTCTGGCTGCCGTCGCCGGCGGTATCGCGGAAGCGCTGGTCACGACTGCCATCGGGCTGCTCGTCGCCATCCCTGCCGTCATGATGTTCAACTACCTGACCGGCCGCGTGGAAGCGTTCGACGTCGAGATGGATAACTCGTCGAGCGAACTGATCGACTACTTCCTGAAGAAGCGCGGCGACGTTCGCCGGTAAGCCTCAAGTCTGGGCTTCCGCAGTGAGTTGCTTGTCCGGCGCTGGAGCGATCCAGCGCCGGCCTTCCCAACCTCGGCGTGAAGTGACGGACTGTGGCTGCGGCGAAAGGACGGGAGATATCAAGCTATGGCATTAGCCAAACGGAACGAAGGAGCCAAGGTCAGCTCAGAAATCAACGTCACGCCCATGGTGGACGTGATGCTGGTTCTGCTGATCATCTTCATGGTGGTCACGCCCATGTTGCAGAAGGGCATCAGCGTGGACATGGCCAAAGTAAATAACCCGGAGCAGATGCCGGACGCGGATAAAGAAGACGCATTGCTGGTCTCAATAACGCGTAACGGCGAGGTTTTCTTCGGCAGCGAGAAGATCGCAGTCGACAGTTTGACCACCAAGGTCAAAGACCGCCTTGCGAACAAGGCCGACAAGCGCGTGTATGTGAAAGCCGACATGCGCACTCGTTTCGGCGGAGTCGTGCAGGTTGTGGACGCAGTTCGCGCCGCCGGCGTGGACGATCTTGGTCTGCTAACTGATCAACGCAAAACATCTCCAACCACCCCACCGCCTCCAGGCACTACAGGGCAGGGGCAGGCAGGGCAATAGAGGAGAGCTATCATGGGAATGTCAGTTGGCCCGAGCGGAGGCCAGAGTGCAAATATCAACGTCACGCCGCTCATCGATGTGCTGCTGGTGCTGTTGATCATCTTCATGGTGATCTCGCCGGTCACTCCGAAAGGATTGGACGCGCTGGTACCGCAGCCGCCGCCGCCGAACGCACCCAAGAACAACACTCCTGACCGAACGATCGTCGTGCAGTTGATTGATCGCGGCGCAGGACAGGAGCCAGGCGTCAAGATCAACAACGAAGACGCGACTTGGGATAATCTGCAAGGTCGGCTTACCGACATCTACAAAGCACGCGCGGAGAAGGTGATGTTCGTGAAGGGAGACGATGCGATTCCTTTCGTCAACGTCGCTAACGTGATCGATATTGCCCATGCTTCCGGTGTGGACAAGGTCGGTCTGATTACCGCAAAAATTGAAGCGGGCGGCTAAACCGTCCGCCCCAGACGACCCCGGTGTCGTAAGACTCTTCATTCGACCCACGCACGGAAGCCTTTGGCTTCCGTGCTGCCAAGGGTCCGCTTGTCAAACCGATGTCTCTGGGCCTAGGATGCTGTGGCGAGGGAGACTAATACCGCAATGAATAAGACTCTTAAACTGCTGGCGCTGGCGGCAGTCGTGCTGGCGCTCTTCTCCTCTGTGGGATGCGACAAGCTGAAGGCACGCGACCAGCTCAACAAGGGCGTGAAAGCCTACAAAGACAATCACTACGAGCAGGCTATCGATCATTTCCAGTCGGCCGTTCAACTCGATCCGAGCCTGATCAACGCACGCATGTACCTGGCGACCGCCTACGTGTCGCAATACATTCCGGGTGTGGATTCGCCGGATAACCTTCGTACCGCTCAACAGGCCATCGAGGAATATCTAAAAGTAATCGATATGAATCCGTCGCGCGATCAGAAGGTCAACAGCGCGAAAGGCATCGCTTACCTGTATTTGAACGAGAAGAAGTGGGACGACGCCAAAAAGTATTACCGCATGGCATCCGATCTCGATCCCAACGATCCCGAACCGTACTATTCGGTGGGCGTCATCGACTGGACAGCCGCCTACCAGCCGCGCATGGAAAAGCGCGCCGTTCTGGGAATGAAGTCTGAAGAACATCTCAGCGCCAAGAACAAGGATCAGAAGAAGGTCTGCGAAGACCTCAAGACGCAAAACGGTCCCTCGATTCAGGAAGGCATCGACACCCTGAATAAGGCGATTCAACTTCGTCCCGACTATGACGACGCAATGGCTTACATGAACCTCATGTACCGCGAACGCGCCGACGTGGAATGCGACGATGAAGCAGCCCGGGCCGAGGACTTGAAGGCCGCAGATCACTGGGTCGATGAGACCATGCGCGTTAAAAAGGCCAAGGCTGAAAAGGCGGCGCAGAGTCAGACTGGCGGCATCACCGTGGATACTCCGAAATAGTTTCGTCTGGTCTTAAATTGAGCCTTCCGCGTTCGCGCGGAAGGCTTTTCTTTTTGAGTGGAAGTGTCGCTACTTCCTGCTGTAGAGGCGAATTTCAACTCTGGCCAACTGCCACCGCTGCATCTTCGGGAACATCTCTGGCAACACCTGCGTCAACATGATCGTGGTGGGATCGGGCTTCTCTAAGCTGCCATTATTCATGAGCACGATCCAGGCCCGGGCGTATTTCGGTAGCTGGCTGCGCAACAACTCGGCTGTAGGTTTGCCAGTGAAATCGCGGTAGTCGAGTCCCGGCCCATGACGCGGAAAGACGATTTCCGGCCCGAAGGCGGCGGTGAACTTAGGGTTCGCAGTATTCTGGCCAGTTCTCAGCGAACGCACGAACTCATACGGAATCCGCGTCTCGGCGATATGGAACACAACGGCATCGCCTGGCTGCGCGTGATCCAGCACAAAACTCGCCGCCGCGACAGAGGCATCGCGCTCGTCGTCAAAATCGTGAGAATAAACGAACGGTACGAATCGCGCCGAAAGAAGCAGTATTCCGCAGACCAGCAAAACTCTCAGCCACGCATCGCGCATATTCCCCAGCCCCGCAGCGGTGAGTAACACAAGAGCCGGAATGCAGAAGATCATGTATCGCGGCAGAAAAACCGGACGTGCAAACGACAGCAAGACGGTCAACACGATCGGGAACAACAGCCAAATGAAGAGAAACTGAACGCGCCATTTTTCCCAATTCCAGGTGCGCTCCAATAAATTCCTCCGGAGAGGAAGAAGGGTCACCAGGCAGGCGGCGAAATAAATGAGCGGTATCCCGTCGGCGAAGTAGATGCTGAACCTAACGAGATCAAGAAACCCAGGCCGCTGAATCCATCGGATCGGGCCCGCTCCGGTCTTTGCCACAAATGTGAGTAGTGGCAGTACCGCAACCCCAATCGACCACCATGCGCGCCGCATCTGGCGCGATAACAAGGCAGCAGATTCGTCCCCGACCTCAGCTTCACCTCTCCAACGAATTGCCAGCCAGTGGGCTGCAATCAACAGCAGAGCATAAAAGTGGGCGTACACCGCCAAGACGCCGAAGAGAACATAGGCGATCCGATGCCGGCGGGTAGGTTCCCGCAGAAGAACAATCAGAGATCCCGACGACAAGGTGGCGAGCAGGACAAAGAGCGAGTAGCTGCGCGCCTCTTGAGCGTAGCGGACGTCATAGGCATTCAATGTGAGCAGAGCCGCGGCGATCAGGGCGATACGCCGGTCGAAAAGCAGAGTCCCCAGCCAGTAAATAGCGGGGATGCTTGTCGCCGCGATAACCGCCGACAGGCTGCGGATGAAAAATGGGCTGTGTCCGAAATGCAGCCAGAGACGCAGCAGCACGTAATACAGTGACATATTTGCTTCGCGCCACCACAGCAGATGCAAGAAATTGCGCCAGTCCAGGCGTGCGACTTCAACACTGAAGGCCTCGTCGAACCAGAACGGCTTGCAAGCGATGCAGTAGAGGCGTGCCGCGAATCCAGTCGCAAAGAGCAGCAGTAAGGCCAACCTTTGGAAAAGGCCAAACGGCGAGGCTTTTGGGATGGGACCGGCTACAGTCTGATTGGCATCGCGGGATAGTTCCATGCCGAAGCGTTTAGGGACAGCTAGCACCAGATCATACTATGCCGATAGCGCTGACCTTTAGAATCGAACCGGCCAGCGCCGCGCTTGTCGGGCCAAATCGCATCCGCGGCCGTCGTGTCTCCAGTACAATATCGGGTCTGACCCGATCACTCGTCGTCTCACAGCCGCAAGCTTTATGTTCAAGAAGATTCTCATCGCGAACCGGGGAGAAATTGCTGTCCGCGTAATCCGCGCGTGCCACGAAATGGGCATTGCCGCTGTAGCTGTCTACTCCGATGTGGATCGTGCTTCCCTGCACGTTCGCAAGGCCGATGAAGCCTACCCGATCGGCGCACCGGCCGCGACTGAGTCTTACCTCAACATTCCCAAGATTCTCGACGTCGCGGCGCGTTCCGGAGCGGACGCGATCCATCCTGGCTACGGTTTCCTCTCTGAGAATGCGAAGTTCGCCAAGGCATGTGCCGAAGCACGGGTGAAATTCATTGGTCCCACCGCTGCCGCCATGGATGCAATGGGCTCGAAGACCCGCGCCCGCCAGGCCATGGAACGGGCCGGCGTGCCCTTCGTTCCCGGAACATCCCGAGGGCTTGATTCGTTTAAACAAGCCGAAGAGGTTGCGGCTCGCATCGGCTATCCCATCATGCTGAAGGCGGCCGCGGGCGGCGGCGGCAAGGGCATGCGCCTGGTACAGGCGTCCACGGAACTGAAGTCGGCTCTCGAAGGCGCGCGCAGCGAAGCGGAACGTTCCTTTGGCGACAGCGAGGTCTATATCGAGAAGGCGATCCTCAATCCCCGCCACATCGAGATGCAGGTGCTGGCCGACGAGCACGGCAACACCGTTTATCTCGGCGAGCGCGAGTGTTCGCTGCAACGTCGTCATCAGAAAGTCGTCGAGGAAGCCCCTTCTCCGATTGTCGATCCCGACATGCGGCGACAAATGGGTGAGGTTGCCGTCCGCGTCGCCCAGGCGGCCGGGTATACAAACGCCGGTACGGTGGAGTTCCTTGTTGATCAGCAGAAGAATTTCTACTTCCTCGAGATGAATACACGTCTACAGGTCGAGCATCCGGTGACGGAGCTGATTACGGGCCTTGATCTGGTCCACTTGCAGATTCACATCGCCAACGGCGAGAGGCTGCCCTTTACACAGGAAGAAGTGAAAATCCGCGGTCACGCCATCGAGTGCCGGATCTATGCCGAGGATCCCGACAATAACTACTTCCCTAGCCCTGGCAAGATCACCTTGCTCTTGCTTCCTTCAGGCCCGGGGATTCGCCGCGACAGCGGCATGTACGAAGGCTGGACTGTACCGATGGACTACGATCCGCTCCTGGCCAAGTTGATCGGCTACGGCACGGATCGCGATCAAGCCATCGGCCGCCTGACCCGTGCCCTAAACGAATATTTCGTGGGCGGGATCAAGACTAATATTTCCCTGTTCCGGCGGATCTTGAACCATCCTGATTTTCGCGCGGCGAAAATAGACACGGGATTCCTGGATCGCATGCTGAAGCAGAACGATGGGCTGGCCGGGTCGCCAGCGGACGCCGAGACAACCGAGGTAGCCGTCATCGCCGCCGGCATGTTCGCAGCTTTGGGCTCCGCAGCGGCCGGAGCCGGCGAGCGTGCGAATACCGACGGATCTCCGGCAAAGGTAGACGCAGTTTCGAGCTGGAAGACCGCGGGCCGCCGGGAGCAACTCCGGTGAAGGGCGGACTTTGCCGGCGGATACTTTTGACAATTTTCGATGCTTTGAAGGGTTGCTGGCCACTGACCCCTGGCCACTGTTTTTCATGACCTACGAGATCTCGATCGACGGGAAAGACTACCGGCTCGAACTGAATCAGGCCGAGGGGCGCTGGTCGTGTCGTCTCGACGGTCGCGAGATCGAAGTTGACGCCGTGCTGGCACGGCCCGACGTACTTTCCCTTCGCATCGGCAACAAGGCTTACGAGGTGAAGTGCGAGCGCGTGCCCAATGACGTACACATCTGGGTGGGTAGTCACCGGTTTGCGCCCGAAGTCCGCGATCCGCGGTCCCTGCGCAGTCGTACACGTACGGTAGACGAGCATGGTCCAAAGAAATTGACCGCCCCCATGCCCGGCAAGGTCGTTCGTATCTTGTTGGCTCAGGGAGCCGAGGTCGAAGCCGGTGCCGGAGTGATGGTGGTGGAGGCGATGAAGATGCAGAACGAGGTGAAATCGCCGAAGAAGGGAACGATCCAGAAAATACTCGTCTCCGAGGGCGCCGCCGTAAATGCCGGTGACGTGCTGGCGATTGTAGAGTAGCCAGCTTTCCGGCGGCGTCTGCACGAACAACGGAATTACTTCTCTACACCGTTCCTGTCGAGAATCTGTTTCGCGTAGTAGTTCTCAACCTTGGCTGAGTCCCGCAGAACCTCATAGTAGGCCGCCTTCAGCAACTGCTCGCGGCGGTCGTGAAGCTGCGAACGGATCGCCTGCTGCACCCGCGGGTCGGAAAATTCCCGTTGGCCTGCAGGCTCCTTCGCGACCAACTTTACGATGCGAAACCCGGCTGCCTGTTTCGTGTTTGGATTGATGACACTGATAATCGGGCTGTATTGGCCGGGTTTCAGCTTGAGTACAGACTCCCGGGTCGCGGGATCGGTTCCCCTCAGCCCGGACTCCTGCACGGTTCCCAAATCGCCTCCGTTGCCCGACGTTTCCGGATCTTCCGAGTACTTCATCGCCAGCGTAGCGAAGTCGTCGCCACTGTCAAGCCGGTTCGCGATCATCTGAATCTTCTTGCGCGCCTCAGCCTCGTTTTGCGCTTTTTCATTCTGGTTTTGCGCTTGAGGATTCGGTGCAGGCGTTACCATAATTTGCGCCAAATGATAGGTTGGCTCGATCAGATTGAACTCGGCCTTGTGCGTGCTGTAGTAGTCGGAGATGTCTTTGTCCGAGACTTCGATCTTCGACGAGACTTCTTTGTTTATCACTTTGTCGACGGTGATCGATCGCCGTATGTCGCGCTTAAAATCGGCCACGGTAATCTTCTTCTCCTGCAGACGCTTGTCGAACTCCTCCTGGCTGAAGGGAGACTTGTATTCGTTGTACTTCTTATCGACATCGTCGTCAGTGGCCAACAGGCCCAGCTTTTCCGCGCGGCGCATCAGAATCTCGTCATCGATCATCTGGTGCAGAATGTTCAAACGTAGCGCGGTTGCCTGCTCGCCCGAAGGAGCTTGCTGCGCCGAGGCGACGTTATTGTCGTAGTACTTGTCGACGTCCGACTTGAAAATCTTGCGCCCGTCGACCGTGGCCATCACGTCGCCGCCCGGCTGTGAGTTGCAACCAGACAAGATCGCAAGCACAAGCGCAACCACGAACCCGGCAGCCGCCTGCGAACAAAATCCGCTCTTTTTCAAGGATGTTTCTCCAGTTGCTTTTGCAACTACAAAACCCACTCAAAACTGAAGGTCAGGCTCGACATCGCCCAAGCCGCCTGCCCATTTTACTTGGATGCGGGGGAAGGCGCTGACGGAGGATGTACGGGCACAGCCTGCCCGGCATCTTTCAACGCTGCATCCAATGCCGCTCGAACTTCGCTGATGGGAACCGCGCCATCGATTTTCTGCCCGTTGATGAAGAGGGTGGGCGTCGCATTTACCCCAAGTCCATCGGCTTCTTTCATCGATGCCCTGACGGCGTCTTCATTCTGCGCCTTTACACAAGCCTGCAGTTTACCAGTGTCCAGATTGTGCTTTTGTCCTTGCAACATCGCCATCTTGTCGACGGCATCGAAGCGCGCGTTGAGCTCCTTTTCTTTATCTACGTCTTGCTTGTTGGCGTGGATGTAGTCGGCGAAGTCCCAATAGGCGTCAGGATTTTGGTCCGCCAGGCAGTTCGCATCGACAGCTGCATGGACCGCCCAGGGATGAATCTCCATCAGGGGATAGTCCTTGTAGATGAATGTCACCCGGTCGCCGTACTCCTTCAGGAGTCCGGGGAATAGGGTCTCGTGCATGCGCGAGCAAAACGGACACTCAAAATCGTCGAAATTCACCACCACGACCTTGGCGTCCTTTGCGCCGCGACTCGGGCGCCCCTTGACGTCGATTTTGCCCATGAGGTCGGCGTAGGGATCTTTGCTGAGATCGAACTTGGTTACGCGCAGCAGGGTATTGCGGTCTTTGGATAAAAGGAACGTGTAATCCTTGTGCTTGCCGTCGCCGTCCAACATGACGGGAACGGTGTCGTATCCAGGCATCTCGCTGCTGGGAGTGATCGCGCCAATGGTGACCTTCACTTCAGTGGGCAAATTGTAGTACGACCGCACCTGATGATCGATCTTGACCGCCAGGTCCGGAGGCGCCGACTGGGCCACGCAACCCAAGCAAATCAGCAGCAACATGAACAGGGAACGACGAAAGAGAGTCACGAAAACCCGCCTGAATAGCATTCTTTAACGTCTGATTATCTCACAGCAGAACTGCATAACCCCCGCGGGAGCGGGCGCTCCACCCAGCTTCAACCGGTGCGGCGAAGTTGATCGGCGGGTAACAGGGCATTCATGGAACCTGAGCGGAAGCCTTCCAGATCGAGGGTCACGAACTTGAATCCAAGCTGCTTGAAGATAGTGGTGAACTCCGCGGCCATCGCTCGATTCAGAGCGCGATCCAGTTCTTCGCGTGCAATCTCGATGCGAACAATGTCTCCGTGATGGCGAACGCGGAACTGGCGAAATCCCAGCGCGCGAATGGCATCCTCGCCCCGTTCTACAACCTCCAGAGCCTCGCGCGTGACCGGACGTCCGTATTCAATGCGGGACGAAAGACACGCCGATGCCGGCTTGTCCCAGATGCGCAATCCGGCCTCGCAAGCCAGTTCCCGAATATCCTGCTTGGTCAATCCAGCGGCTAACAAAGGCGTCGCGACATGGTGCAACTTGGCCGCCTGCTGCCCCGGCCGAAAATCTCCCTGGTCGTCAAGATTCACGCCATAGGCGATCGCGTCGAAACCTCGTGCCGCGCGAATCTTTTCCATGACCTCAAAAAGTTCGTCTTTGCACTGAAAACAGCGCTGGCCATCGTTGCGAACATAATCGGGCCGATCGAGTTCCGACGTTTGGATGACCTCAACCGGAAAACCCTGCTCTTCGGCGAAGGCAATCGCATCCGCCAGCTGAGTGCGAGCCAGGCTCGCAGAATCGGCGATGACCGCCAGCACCTTGTCACCTAGTTCGCAGTGTGCCGCCCACGCCAGATATGCAGAATCCACGCCGCCGGAATAGGCGATCAGCACGCGGCCCAATCGCCGTAGCTCGGCCTGAAGCTTAGACGCCTTATCCGGGAGTGTTCCAGAAGGCTGCATAGACTTATGGTATCAGCGAAGACCGCTTCGGCAAGCTCAGTAGAGTCTTTCCTGGCGCCGCAGGTTTCCGAATGACCCTATATTGGCCAGGCTGAACGTAAACCGGTACAGATTTTCATTGCGCACGTTGGCGATGGCGTACCGGCGATATTCCAGGGTAAGTCCACAGCAGTTCCAGTTATAGGTTGTCTGAGCGGTAGCGAACTGCAACTGGCCAGTCTCTACGTCAAAGCCAAAGCTGCTAGCCGCGCTGAGTCCTCGGTGTGTGAGCCCGCCATAGCCGAGCGCCACCCGAAACTGCTGGAACTTGCAGGTGATCTGGCTTGTGCCTTGGACCGGGCCACACTTCCCCTCGCTCAGGCCCGGAGTTGTCACGCTGGTCTGCGGAATCTCGAGGTATGCATGACCGCCGCCAAACGTAAGAGATCCCCAGTTGTAATTCACCAGCAACGTATCAGCGTTGACGCGCGACAGCTGGAAATCGTAGTCGAGGTCCCATTCGGTGTCCGCATGACTTCCCGTAGCGGCTCGCAAACGCGATACCAGCGGCGAAAGATTCCGCGGCTGCGTGAGGAAGGCGATACCGGTCAGATCTTCGGTGGTCGCAAACACATTGCGCTGCCCGGGTACCAGCGCTCCACCGAATTTCGGATCGAAGAAGTATTTCTGAGTGACTTGCCAAGTCAGCACCTCTCGCACGGTCGGGCCCACGGTGCATGGTTGAGCACCGAGACTATCGACGCGCCCCCACGGCAGGGTCTGTTCCGGCGCGGCGGCACCCACGGCAAGCCCCGTCATGGGTGTTTCGCACTCCTGCACCTGAGATGATGTCCGCTTCGCGTAAAGCCGCGTCACGAAGCCGTACTCGACCTCGTCCGTGTTACTCAAGATGTCGCGATCGTCAAATTGCACGATATTCGCGAAATCGTTGACACCACTTACGATCCGGTACTTGATTTGAGGTTCGATCACGTGCTTCCACTTTCGGCCCATGAATTCCTTGGAGAAAACCTTCTCCAAAACCGGCGGACGTAACTCGACCGAGGCGTCCAAGGCGTGCCGGTTCGTCGGGTCGACCGAGGTCTGTCCATTTTCGAATCGTTCGGAATAAAAAGTCTCGTGCAGTGCAAGTGCGGGGCGCAGCATCCATCCCTGGAACTTCAGAGGCATGGAGATTTCGGGAGTGAAATCAAAGCGCCCCAGCAGGCTACTGGTGTGAAAGCCGGGTTCGCTCCGCGACAGCCCCGAGACGGACGAGTCAAACGACCAGAACAAAGGCCAGTTCCGGAACTGTCGATCAACGCTGGATGCATCAACGCTGGGCGTGTGCAGGATGCGGATGGAATCGAATGTTGGAAGAGTTCCAGGCGGATTCGTCTGGAAGAAATTTTGATAGCGCTCAACGATCCCGCCGAACGAGAAGCCTTTGTAATCCTTGGAGAGGAAAAGCTGTGACTTCACCTCAGAGTTGATCGCCTGCGTGAACACGTCGTTGAATGCCAGTCGGAACAGGAAGGAACTCAGATAGTCCACGTTAGAAACGGCGCGGAAGCCATAGAAATTGCCAACTCCGGTCAGCCGTACCTCTTGGCCGCCTTCTCGCAGCACCTGTTGCCCCTTTTCCGTACCGACTTCGATTCCTCGGTCGACGACGCCAAAGTAATTCAGATCCACATAGGAGCTATCGCTGGGGCGCGCGCGGAATTCTCCGCGCTGCGACCAACCTCGCTTGGAGAAATATTCGCCACCGATCGTGGCATCGAGACTGCGATTGATCACCCAGTAGGCCGAGTCTCCGACAATATTGCCTTTCGTCGACGACCGCCCCGCAGTGGGTATAAGAAAGCCGGAGTGCCGAGCCTCGCGCGCTACCGGATGCGTGGCATACGGAAAGTAGAAGATGGGAAATCCATGCAGCAGGAAATCGCTGTGATAGATGCTCGCATTGCCACCAACATCTACTACGACCTTTCGCGCCTGAAACTTCCAGTTGGGACGCGGCAGTTCGCAGGTCGTAATACTGCCATGGTAGACAAGGTAGTGGTCCGAACTGGTCTTTTCCACCATCTTGCCGGTAAAGGCAAAAGGAGCGGTCGAGGTGAGGACCGCGCGGCTCGCCTCAAAGCGAAAACCAGTGGTCGCAACCACATCGTAGAACCGCCCGGTCTCGCTGGTCACGTTGTAGGTCCCGTGACTGGCTTTGAGATGATCCTCATTGGGGCCGCCATCAAGCGTGAAGTGACCAGTCGCTGTCACTTCTCCGGTATCGGAGTTGTACGTCATGTCATCGGCCCGGATCACGTAGTCGCGGTAGTGAATCTCCCCGTTTCCGTGAAGCTTGTATACGTCCCCATCTTTCTCCTGTTGCAGCGCGCAGATCGTCGCCGAATCGCTGGCCTGTGCCGCGGCCTGGGTGGCGCATGGTGTGCTGTTTTTGGTGTCTGAGGAAGTCTTCGGTTGTTCCTGTCCGGAGGTGTCTGAAGCCACTGTGGAATCTGCAAGCAACTGTCTGGTTACTAGTCCATGCGCGAGAAGCTGATGACAAAGGAACAGCGCCGTGATAAGGAATCTAGTGCGCAGAGTCATCGGAAGAAACTCGACGGAACAATATTTCCATCGAAAACTGCCTGCCTTTCGCGTGCTGGTCGTGGCATCGTGAACTTAGCATGCCACCGCCAGCGAGGCAAAGTGCCGACAAAGGCTAGGATTGCCGTTGGTTCCCTCCCGGTTGCATGTGAGTGGTTTGCCTTAGGAATTGTTTTCGGATGAACAACGAGATGTCTGACGAAGTTTGTGGTTGCCCTATGGAGCCCCCTCCCACCGAATTGCCGATTCCTGATACCGGTATTTCTGCGGAAGCGGCGAGCTTGTCGTCCTCGGGCTCTATGCCTGACGTTGCTGAGGAGGATGCTCCAGCCTGGCGCAACGAACTCGCCGCCAAGCTGAACCGTTATCGGGCGCGCCGAAAAGCGCCGCCGCCGCGCTATCCTTCTCTCAAGTTGCCGTTCGGTCCTCTCGAGTCGACAACTCGAACCGCCATTCCAGATACGCATGTGTTCGAGTCGGTCTCGAACCATGCGCTTGCTCTCGACGGAAGTCACGCCGAGCCCATGATGGAAGACCCGTCGGGGTCCGTCGCTTACACGGAGTCTGAGCCACAAGTTCGGCGTGAAATCGCGCACTCCGGCGCAAAGATTATTGAGTTTCCGCGCTTTGCCTGGGGACCGCCCCCACCACCGCCCGACCAACTAGCCGGGCCCGTTATGGAGCGCCCTCGCATTCTGGAAGTCCCCGAGGTTGCACCCCCGCCGCCAGCGCTAGGTGGAATCCTGATTGAGCCCGTTCCTGTCCGAGAGGCAGAAAAGCGCCTGGGCATCGACATTCCGCTGCAAAGCGCGCCGCTGGGCTTGCGGCTCGCCGCCTCGCTGATCGATGGAGTGATTGTTGCTGCCGCCTCTGCCCTCTTCGGATTCATCTTCTGGAAAGTCACCAGCTTTCGTCCGCCGCGTCTCCAGATCCTCTCTCTGGCAGGTGCAATTCCTTGTCTGCTGTGGGCCGCCTACCAATACTTGCTGATCGTTTATTCCGGCAGCACGCCGGGTTTGCGTGCCGCGCGCCTCGAATTAGCTCGGTTCGACGGCACTCTCGCTACCCGGTCTCTCCGCCGCTGGCGTGTTCTGGCGTCGTACCTTTCCGCGGGCTCGCTCGGCCTGGGATACGCCTGGCTTTTCCTGGACGAAGACGCGCTTTGCTGGCATGACCGCATCACCCACACGTATCTCGCCCCCAGAAAGCCCCGCGGCAAATAGCCCAGCTAGGCCGATCCATCAGCGCGCTCACAATGGTTTTCCACAGAGGTTTGCCTCTGGTACGCTACGGGCCATGCGTTCGAGCACAGTCCTCCTCCTTCTCGCTACCGCGGCTTTTGCCCAAGACGTCAAACCGATCGCTGACCGGCTCGCGGTCCAGAATGCTCTGTTCGACGAGTACTACGAAACTGATCTCCGCAACCGCCCAGAGATGGCGACTGCTTTCGGCGACTACCGGTATAACGATAAGCTGAGCGATTACTCGCTGCAGTCAATCGCGGCACGTGAAAAGACGAACGAAGAATTTCTCGCCCGTATCAAGGCCATCCCCACCGACGGATTCTCTGATCAGGATCAGCTCTCGCACGATTTGCTGATTCGGGTGCTTCAGCAGCGAGTCGCCGACTTCAACCTCAAAGAATACGAGATGCCAATCAACCAGCAGAATGGCATCCACACCAATCTCGCCGACCTGCCGCTCGAGGTCCCTCTCGACTCAGTCAAGCATTACGAAGACTATATTTCGCGCCTCCATCAGATTCCCCGTGCCTTTGATCAGGTCACCGAAGTACTTCGGGTGGGCATGAAAGACAAGCTGATGCCTGTGCGCTTCCTCGCAGAGAAGGTTCCGGGGCAATGCGACGGCGTGATCAAAGCCGATCCCTTTTTGCAGCCAACCAAAAAATATCCCGCGGGCATTTCCGCCGAGGACCAGACTCGCCTGACGCGCGAAATCACCGAAGCCGTCAATGCCGACGTCCTTCCGTCCTACAAGAAGTTTGCAGAATTTGTTCGCACCGAATACGCCCCGCAGGGCCGTATGACGCTCGCCGTTACCTCTCTGCCTGACGGCGAGAAGCGATACGAAAACGACATCTATGGCCGCACCACGACGCACATGACGGCCGAAGAGATCCACCAGCTTGGCCTGCGCGAGATCGATCGCATCCAGGCTGAGATGACCGCTATTGCGAAGAAGGAAGGTTTTGCCGACCTTGCCTCCTTCCGCGAGTCGTTGAAGACAAACCCGAAATATATCCCTACTTCATCCGAACAGATTCTGGACGACTTCCGGCACTACATCTCGCAGATGCAGGCAAAGTTGCCCGATCTCTTCACTCTGCTTCCGAAATCGCCGGTTACGGTCGAGGCCATTCCAGATTTCGATGCCGCCGCCGCGACTCACTACATGATCGGTACGCCCGACGGCAAGCGTCCGGGACGAGTCGTCGTCGCGACGTCTGATTTCGCCAAACGCTCTTTGATCAACGACGAAGCGATTGCTTATCACGAAGGCGTCCCCGGTCATCATTTGCAGCTTTCCGTGCAGCAGCAACTACAGGGTTTGCCCAAGTTTCGCCAGCACGGTCTCGGTTTCAACGCCTTCACCGAAGGATGGGCCCTCTACGCCGAGCAGCTTGGCAAGGATGTCGGCTTTTATCAAGATCCGGCCTCCGACTACGGGCGCCTATCATCGGAGCTGTTTCGCGCCGTGCGCCTGGTGGTCGATACCGGAATTCACGCCAAGGGCTGGAGCCGCGATCAGGTCGTCGACTTCTTTCGGAAATCCGGAGCGGTCGACGAGCCCACCATCCAATCCGAGACCGACCGCTACATCTCGTGGCCGGCGCAGGCGCTCAGCTACAAGCTTGGCCAGCTCAAATTTCGCGAACTGCGCGACCGCGCTCAGAAAGAGTTAGGGCCAAAGTTTGATATCCGCAAATTCCACGATGCAATGATTGACGGCGGCACTCTTCCCCTGGACCTGCTCGATGCCCGCACCAACAAATGGATTGCCGAGCAAAAGGCGAAGTAAAGTACCGCTGAGATTCCAGTGAACGCGCGGGCATGCCGCAAATCGGCAAGTTGGAGCGGGCGCTCTAGCACATGCAATTTCACCGCCTGTGCTATCTTCTAAGTTTGCCGAAATAACGTTTTGGCGCGGCATTTCTGAAGAATGGCAACATCCCCTCAAGGAATTAAACCAGCCGTAAAGGTCTTTGTCGCCACGACGGTGATGCTGACCTTTATCTCCTTCTGGCGCGCCGCCGCGATCGTTCTCTCCGACCTCGCCTCTTCTGCCTATTACGCCGGTGGCGACGCCGAAAACGTCATCGGCAAGAGCGCCCCCTGGTTCATCCTCGCGGTCATGCTGTTCAGCTACGCCGTCCGCGCGCTCTATATCGAATCCAGCAGCATGTTCGTCCGCGGCGGCGTTTATCGCGTCGTCAAAGAAGCCATGGGCGGCACGCTGGCCAAGTTCTCAGTCTCCGCCCTGCTCTTCGATTACGTCCTCACCGGGCCCATCAGCGCCGTCTCAGCTGGGCAGTATCTTGCGGGCTTTATCAAGGACATGGGCGTGTACATGCACCGCCCACTCGATTTCTCCGACAACCACTTCGCCGCTGGGCTGGCCGTGATCGTCGTGATTTATTTCTGGTGGAAAAATACGCAGGGGATGCACGAATCCAGCCAGAAAGCCCTGCAGATCATGGCGATCACTACCGTCATGGTGGTCATCTTGCTCATCTGGTGCACCATTACGGTTTTGCGTGCGCCCATCGTGCTGCCGCCCAATCCGTTTCACGCGGGCGTGGTTCCGCTGAACAAGGACTCTCTCGGCTGGCTCGACACGACATGGTTCAGGCATCTTCCGTTCAAAGCGCTCATTTCGATCATCGCCTTCGTCGGCTTCGGTCACTCAGTGCTCGCCATGAGCGGCGAAGAAACCCTGGCCCAGGTCAACCGCGAGATCGAACATCCCAAGCTGAAGAATTTGGAGAAGACCGGCGCCGTCATTTTCATCTACAGCTTGCTGTTCACTTCGTTGGTTTCATTCTTCGCCGTGATGATCATCCCGGACAGCGTCCGGCCTCACTTCTTCGCCAACCTGATTGGCGGCATTGCCATGTACCTGGCAGGGCCGGTCTATCTAAAACTCATCTTTCACGGTTTCGTCGTGCTGGTGGGCGTGCTGATTCTAGCCGGGGCGCAGAACACTTCTATCGTTGGCGCAAACGGCGTACTGAACCGCGTGGCGGAAGACGGCGTTCTCACCAGTTGGTTTCAGAAGCCCCACCACCGCTATGGCACCAGCTACCGGATCATCAATCTGATCGTGGGAATGCAGTTGCTCACCATCATTCTGAGCCGCGGCGATGTTTACCAATTGGCCGCACTCTACGCCTTCGGTGTGATCTGGAGCTTTGCCATGAAGTCCATCGCGGTGCTCGTGCTGCGCTTCACCGAGCCCGGAAATCGCGAATGGAAAGTACCCGGCAATATTCATTTTGGCAAGACCGAAATTCCCATCGGCCTGACCTTGATTTCCGCAGTGCTGCTCATCACCGCGGTCGTGAACTTGTTTACCAAGTATGACGCGACGATCGCCGGCGTGATTTTTAGCGCCGCCTTCTTCGCCATCTTCACGTTCTCTGAGCGCCATGTTGCCAGAGAGCGTCACGGCAAACCTGAGCAACTGGACCAGTTCCGCGTCTATGGCAATCAGGAACTGGGCAGCGGGGCCATGGGAGTTCGTCCGGGCAACATTCTGGTCGCCGTGCGCGATCCGCGAAATCTCTACTACCTGCGCCACATCCTCGGTCATACCAACACGGTGAAGCAAGACGTTGTCGTGATGAGCGCCCGGCTTTACCATCGCGAACACACATTCAGCGGCAGCACTGTGTTCGATGCCACGCAAGTCTTTGACCACTACGAGCAGGAACTCTTTACCGCCGCGGTGGCTGTCGCCGAGAAAGAAGGCAAGCCGATTTCTCTGCTGGTCGTCCCGGCGACCGAGGTTTTTGAGGCGATCATGGTCACCGCGCAGCGTCTCGATTCCAGTCGCGTCATCTGCGGTCTCTCCAACAAGCTCACCTCCGACGAGCAGGCCAAACTCACAGGAGATGCATGGGAGCGTCTCCCTGAGCCGCGGCCACGGCTCACTTTGGAAGTCTGTGCACCGGATGGTACCGTTCGCGAATATGCGCTGGGCCCACACACTCCCCGCATGCGCCCGCAGGATGTCGAACTCATGCACAAGCTTTGGCTCGACATCACTACCGATCCCAAGTTTGCCGGCGCCCATCACTATCACATCGTCGCTTTGGCGCTCGAGGAATTGAAGCGTGAGTTAACCACCGAGCAACGCGCGCAACTCCTGCAAAAGCTTCACGATGAAATGAATCCTTCCGACCAGCAGTGAATCCGAATTGGTAGGAGTCCTCTATGGCACGCATCGCAGGTGCGCCTCCCAGCCAGGGAGGTCCGCTCCGCCGTTTGTTTGTCGGGCTGGTTTACTACCTGACTCGCCGCCGTTTGGGCCGGGTCATCATGCCCATTCAGGTCACCGCCCATCACCCAAAGATCTTTTGGGGATATATCCAGATGGAGCAATCCCAGATGGGCAGCAAGCTCATCGATCACAAGCTGAAAGGCCTCGCCGAACTGCGTGTGGCTACGCTGGTCGGCTGTCCATTTTGAATCGATATCGGCTCTGCCGTTGGCAGAGAGGGCGGGATTACCTCCGAGCAGATCGCGAACCTGGGCAGCTACAGGACGGATTTCAACTTCTCCGACCTGGAACGTCTCGTGCTGGAATACGCGGATGCAATGACGCGCACGCCCGTCGAGGTCCCGGAGGGGATCTTTGCGAGATTACGCGAACGATTCACTGACGCGCATTTAGTCGAACTGACATCGGCGATCGCCTGGGAGAACTACCGAGCCCGCTTCGACCACGCATTCGGAATCGAAGGAGAGAATTTCAGCGAAGGCGCAGTCTGTGCGATGCCCGTGCGGACCGGTCCATGAATCGTTCGTAGAGACGTTGCTTGCAACGTCTTTGCCGAAGGTGCCCGTGCCCCCGAAGAATTAAAAGGCCCCAGCAGCTTTGCTGGGGCCAAGGTTTCAGAATAATAGCTACGCCGGCTTCTCGCTCTTGTTCGAGCCGCAGCATCCCTTACCGCATTCTTTTCCAGCCTTGCGGTCGCAGCAGGACGCGGTCTTGTCTTTTCCGCATCCATCCTTGCAGCAGGAAGCGGCGTTCTTCTCATCTTTCATGCACGACTTGGCATCCTTCCCACAGCAGGAGGCGGTCTTCTTACCATCACAGCACGAGGCCATCTCTTTACCGCCGCTCATCTTGCTATCGCGCATGCACGCCGCATGTCCATCTTTGGAGTCCGCCATCTTGTCGCAACATGCACACTTTGAATTCTCGGTGGTTGCGCCCTGGGACGGCGTCGAAGGGGTAGTTTGAGTAGCGGTTTGAGCCCACGAAACAACGGTCAGGGCCAGGATCAGTGCGAATAGCTTGTTTCTCATAAATAAAATCTCCTCATGAATTCGTCGGGGAACGAGCCCCGGTTAAGAAGCAGAAAGTCGAAGGCAAATCGCCTGTATGTAGGGGATTGCGCCTCTGGCGCAAGCGACAACTCAGATTCGCAAGACTGTGCTTCGTAGCAGAGAAGGCTCAGAAGAATTTCGTGGGGAGACCGCGACGGGCGCTGGTCGCGAAACGCTGAGACCCGGGCTGTCGATGCCGACTGCTAAGAATCTCGAATCCGGCCTCGAATCGTTCCTCAGCGCGGGAAGCGCCGGGGAATTCTCCGGGCCCTGCTGCACGCAACACGGATGCTGGTTGCCGCAAGGCATGGTCATGGGGGGAAGGGCTGCGAGGACGAATTGCGCCCACCGTGAATGGCTCCGCGGGCAGCAAGAATGTTGGTGTGCCTCAGAAATCGCAGTCGCTGCTCTCGCCAACCAAGACCGCATCGCCAAAGGAGAAGCCACGAGCGACGCCATGCTCCAGCAAAGCATTGACGCGAGAACTGCCGAGGCTAAGATCCTTCTCCTCATTCTGCAACCTAGGAGCAGTCTGTCAGGGAGGTCTAGCCGGGTCAGTGACGGAAATCACATTCGGAGGTGCGCGAAGCAGTCAGCTCTTCAGAAGGTGGTTGAGCGAAGAGCGTAATTCGCTGAATTGGAACGGATATCCGCTGCTCACGAGTTGTGCCGGTTGGACGCGCTGGCTTCCCAGCAGCACCGTTTCCCCCATTTCCCCGAACGCCAGTTTAACGGCGAATGCGGGTACCGGAAAAATCGCTGGCCTCGAGAGGACGCTGGCCAGGGTGCGCGTGAAGTCGGTATTCGTTACCGGTTTAGGCGCCACCATGTTGACGGGGCCACGCAGAAGATCGCTCCCCAGCATGTGGTGAATTGCGCCGACCATATCCTGCACATCAATCCAACTCATCCATTGCCGCCCGTCGCCGATCCGTCCGCCTACGCCCATTTTGAAAGGCGTGAGCATCTTTCCCAGGGCGCCGCCCTTCGGACTAAGCACGACTCCAGTCCGCATAAAGATCGTCCTGATGCCCGCGTCCGCTGCTACCTTCGCCGCCGCTTCCCACTCGAGACAAACTTCGGGAAGGAATCCGGAGCCGGGAGCACTCTGCTCGTTCAGCAGTTCGTCGCCGCGATCGCCATAGTAGCCAATCGCCGAGCTGCAAATCAGAACTTGCGGCTTGTCCTTCGCCTCTGCGAGCGCCCGCGCCAAGTGCCTGGTACCGTTCACTCGGCTATCGCGGATTTCTTTTTTCTTCGCCGGCGTCCAGCGTCCCACGATGCTCTCCCCGGCAAGATGAATCACGGCGTCGAAGCCGGAGACTGCGTCAGCCGCAATTGGCTCCGATGGAGTCCAGGGAATGTGTTGCTCATCCGGCGCTGAGTGCGTTGCTCCTATACGAGTAAGACGAAAGATGCGAGCGCCGCTGGACTTCAGAGAGGGGAGTAGCGCGGCTCCGATCGGCCCGGATGCCCCACTGATCAGAATTCGAGCCATACGCAACGTGACCACTAACCCAAACTCTACCAGAGCGCTCAACGATGCGCGTCTCTTGTGCAGCAAAGGTGGGGAGGTGGATTTCCTTGAGAGAAAAATTTCTCCGTGTATTTGACCAGCAGATCCTTCCAGATGGTAGGTGTCCAGACGCTGGTTAGAAAGTCGTTCAAATGAGGGTCTCGTGGCGCAAAAAGCTATAATGAAAGCAGCCCCCGCGCTTTTCATCCGGTCCCCCTCGAAGCTAGTCCCGGGCTGTTTGCGGGCTATAATCCTTCATGGCGAGCTTGCGCCAACAGATCGCTACCACTCACCTTACGCTCACCAAGTTCCGCGACTTGATGAAGCGCATGCAGGAGAGCCGTCCGCAAGACGATCTGACCATTGTTAAGAAAGCCTACGATTACTCCCTCAAGCACCACGACGGCCAGACTCGTGCCTCCGGAGAACCATATCTCGTTCATCCTCTCGAAGTGGCTCTCGTCCTCGCCGAAATGAAGATGGACCCGGTCGCCGTCGCCGCCGGGCTTCTGCACGATTCCGTCGAAGACACCTCGGTGACCATCGCCGACATCCGTAAGGAATTTGGAGAGCAGGTCGCCCACATCGTCGAGGGTGTGACCAAAATCAGCAAAATCGACTTTGCCACCCGCGAAGAGCAGCAAGCCGAAAATCTGCGCAAGATGATGTTGGCCATGGTCGACGACATCCGCGTCGTGCTCATCAAGCTCGCCGACCGTCTGCACAACATGCGCACGCTCGAACATCTTCAGCCGGATCGCCAGCACAAGATCGCCGAAGAGACCCTCGAAATCTACGCTCCCATTGCTCACCGCCTAGGGATGGGCAAAATCCGTGGTGAGCTCGAAGATCTCGGCTTCCGTTTTCTCGATCCGCTTTCCTACGAGCAAGTGGAGAAAGCGGTCAACGCTCGCCGCAAACAAGGAGAGGCCTTCCTCGCCAAAATGCAAGGCATTATCGGCGATAAGCTGAAGGAAGCCGGCATTCAGGCGCGCGTCGAGAGCCGCATCAAGCGTCTCTACAGCATTCACAAGAAGCTGCAGCGCCAGCGCATCTCCGTCGACCAGGTCTACGATCTCTGCGCCATGCGCGTCATCACACGTTCGCTGCAGGATTGCTATGCCGTTCTCGGCATCATCCACAATCTCTGGCGTCCCGTGCCCGGACGCATCAAGGATTTCATCGCCATGCCGCGGCCGAACTTCTACCAATCGCTGCACACCTCGGTCATCACCGAAGACGGCACGCCGTTCGAAATCCAGATCCGCACCGAAGAAATGCACAAGATGGCCGAGGAGGGCATCGCTGCTCACTGGAAGTACAAAGACGGCCCCGTCTCTGCGCAAGACGAGCAGCGTCTCGCCTGGCTCCGGCAAGTCGTCGAATGGCAGCGCGACGTCAGCGATCCCAACGAGTTTCTTTCCACCCTGAAAGTCGATCTCTATCCCGAAGAGGTCTATACGTTCACGCCGAAAGGCAAGGTTGTTGTCCTTCCACGCGATGCAACGCCAATCGATTTCGCCTACACAATTCATACGGAAGTTGGCCACACCTGCACCGGAGCCAAGGTCAACGGACGCATGGTGCCTCTCCGCTACAAGCTTCATTCGGGCGATATCGTCGAAATCCTCACGCAGCCTGGACACAAGCCCAGCCGCGATTGGCTCGGACTGGTCAAGTCTTCACGCTCGCGCAACAAGATTAAGCACTGGCTCAACGTCCATCAGCGCGAGCGCGCTATCGAAATCGGGCGCAAACTGATCGAAAAGGAAGCCCGCAAGTACCGCATCGCGCTGAAAGAAATCAAAGACGAAGAATTGTTGAAAGTCGCTTCCGGATACGGTCTGGGCAAAGCCGACGACCTAATGTCCGGCATCGGTTATGGAAAATATTCTGCGCGGCAGGTGCTGGCGCGCCTGCTCCCGGCGGGCGCCACTCATTCCATCGCCGGCGACATCGAATCCGAAGGGCTGACATCCCAGCCCGGCGGGATCGCCAGCGTCGTACGCCGCGTCTTCGGAGACCACAACGCCATCACCGTGCGCGGCCAGGGAGACATGCTGGTCTACCGTGCCCGCTGTTGTAACCCGATCCGTGGCGAAAGCATAGTTGGCTACATCACCCGTGGCAAAGGCGTCGCGGTACATTCGGTGAACTGTCCGAATGTCACGAACCTTCTCTACGAGCCGGAACGCAAGATCGACGTTGAATGGGCCCGCGACGACGCCACCCCAACGGCCTATCCCGTAAAGCTCACAGTTTTCTGCGACGACCGCTTCGGCATGTTGAAGAACATCACCGGGGTGATCGGCGACGCCAAGAGCAACATCCGCAACATTGCCGCCCACACGGCGAACAGCCAAGCCAGTGTGGAAGTCGTGCTCGACATCGCCGACCTGAAGCACTTGGAGCAGATCATCGTCGGCCTCAGAAAAATCCCCGGCGTTCACGAAGTGCAAAGACTGCAGAAGATCTGAAAGCAGTCATCGGTTCCCAGTAGTCAGTTCTCAGCAAAATTGAAACTACGGCTTCCCCTGTGTTCCCCCGTGCCCTCTGTGGTGTAGTCTTTCTGAGACCTGAGAGCTACCCATGCGCGAAATCATTTCTACCAAAGACGCCCCGCAAGCCATTGGCCCATATTCCCAGGCCATCAAAGCCAACGGATTCATCTTCACCTCCGGACAGATTGCTATCGACCCTGCGACTCAGCAGGTCGTCGCCGGAGACATCTCGGCGCAAACGGACCGAGTCCTGCGCAATCTGTCGGAAGTATTGGAAGCCGCCGGCAGCGGCCTCGGCAAAGTTGTTCGTTGCTGTGTGTTCCTGAAGAACATGAACGATTTCACCGCCATGAACGCGGTGTACGGCAAGTATTTCAGCTCCACTCCGCCGGCCCGCTCCACCGTGGAAGTCTCGCGCCTGCCAAAAGACGTGCTGGTGGAAATTGATGTCATCGCGCTGGAATAAATTTCGAACGCGAGACCCTGTGTTCCTCTGTGCCCTCTGTGGTTCATGATTTTGTTCTGCAGGAGCGAACTATGACCAAGAATCTGGCCATTGCGGCAATCGTCGTTCTTGTTCTTTCAGCGTCGCTCTCCGCGCAAACGGCGAGCCACAAACCTACTCTAGCCCGTAGGCCCAACACCGACGCCCCAACCAAAGTCACGGGCGATGGCGTGAAGACCGACTCAGGCCTGCAATATTGGGACATTAAAGTCGGCACCGGCGCGCTCGCCAACGATGGAGACCACGTCAAGGTCCACTACACGGGATGGTTCACCAACGGCAAGAAATTCGACAGCACCGTGGACGCTAACCAGCCCTACAGCTTCACGCTCGGCAAGGGCGACGTCATCAAGGGATGGGACGAGGGAATCGCAGGAATGAAAGTGGGAGGCAAGCGGCAGCTCCGTATCCCGCCCGAACTGGCCTATGGCGACGTAGGATTCAAGACCATTGTCCCGCCCAACGCCACCCTGATCTTCGACGTGCAGTTGCTAGCCGTGATGCCAGCCCCACCCGCGACGCCAAATTAGAAGGGAAGAGCCACGATTCGAGGAGAGATGGACGCCTTCGTCCGTCCCGGCAGGGCAAGCCGGCGGGACCGAATCGATGCGGTCGCCTAAGCGAACCAGCTGACACAAAAGAGAACGCAGTTCCGAAAGAAATGCGTACAGCAGGAAAAAGGTAGACGAGAAAGCGAGAGGCAAAGAAGTGGAGAGGTACGACGACGGGGAGAACGGGAAGGGCACGAGTTTACTCGTGCTGTCGAGCAGCGAAGAAACGCGCTTTAGCGCCTGAGGTTTGCAGTTACAGACACACAACCGCACCTGCCGCCTAAGAAGCCGGCCGTGAACGGAGTCCTCTGTGGATGAGTTCGTTACGCTTTAACGACTTTGCCGCTGCGCAGGCAGGACGTGCAGACGCGGATCCGCTTTCCCTGACCAGCCACTTTGGCGTGCACCGGACGCAAATTAATGTTCCAGCGCCGCTTGGTGACGTTATGCGCGTGGCTGATGCGGTTTCCCGCTTGCGGCTTCTTGCCGCAGATATCACATTGTTGTGCCATTGGACTGCTGCTCCCGAATCGTTCAGATCTTGTAGGGCAAACATAGATTTTACAGGACTTTCCCCATTTTCGGCAATCCTGCTTGCCACAGAGTCTCTCGGGCTGATCCCATTTTGAATCGTGAGAGGCCAGAAGTGATGCCTGTCACAGACGCCGACTGTGCTGTGCCGAAGAATTAAATCGCAACGATTCGACTACTGTCACTCAAGCCCGTAAAGGCATATGCCAAGCAGCCTTAGTGCCGAAGGCACGGAATGTGAAAGCCCGGCACGGAAGTGCCGGGTCGAAGTGGTTAAGGCGATTCGAGTCCCGTAGGGACGACACTCTCATGGCTCACACCTATCCGAACGTCTTGATTCATTGCGTCTTCAGTACAAAGAACCGGCGAGACTCAATTCCCGATGATCTCCGCGAAAAACTCTCAATGTACTTCGTCGTCGGAAAGGGCCACAATATTCCCGTCTTATGTGCTGGCGGAACCGCAAATCACGCTCACCTTCTGATCGCGCTACCCGCGTCGGTACCGCTGGCGAAAGCAATCCAGGTCTTGAAGGCGAATTCCTCGCGCTGGTTGGGCGAGCACGGATTCGATTTTTCATGGCAAGAAGGCTACGGCGCATTCAGCGTGAGCGCGTCAAATATCGAAGTCGTGCGTAACTATATCGAGCACCAACTCGAACATCACGCGAAGCACTCTTTTGAAGATGAATTCATTTCTCTGCTGAGAAAGTGCAATGTCGCATTCGATCCAGAATTTGTCTTCGGGTGACGCTGGGGCGTGCCGTCCCTGACGGGACTGGAACTTCATCACTGCCCGTCGACCCGGCACTGCCGTGCCGGGCTTTCACGTTCCGCCGCTCCGCGGCTGCCCCGTTCATTGTCGTTGGCTTTGGGCTTTCGCCGTACCTTCCTCACCGACTTCCCTCCGACCCTCCCTATGCGATACTTATCCCATGCAGTCCCCGCTTCAATCGCTCACCGCGGCCACTGATCCCAAGTCCGTAAAAGTGCATCTCACCACAGGGGCCGGTGTAGATATCGAGTGGGCGGATGGCCATGTATCGCACTACAACTTTGTCTATTTGCGCGACGCCTGTCCGTGCGCCATGTGCGAAGATGAACGCGGCAAAGCGGGCCGCCGCCCCGGAGATCCTGTCACCGCCGCGCCGGGCGCCTTGCTGATTTTCAAGCCCACCGCGAAACCTGTCTCGGCCGAAGGTGTTGGCAAGTATGCGATCAAGTTTTCCTGGAACGACAACCACGACCTGGGAATTTACTCGTGGAAGTTTCTGCGCGAAGTGTGCCCGTGTGAGGAATGCAGGAAATCCAGGGCCTGAGTCCTCGGACCATGATACGAGCGTAATTGGGACGACCTAGAGGTCCACGATAACTTTGTAGACTGAATGAAGTGCCGATAGAAGCGCACGATTGCCATTAGCCCCGTGGAAGATCGGCCCTTCAGGGGCCGCGTTATAGCGACAGACGTCCAGGCCTTCAGGCCCCGTGTAACGGTTTAGCGGTGTCAAAACACTTAACGGTTCGATGACTTCGTCGACTCCCAACCCGGCCATTCAGTCCGTCATCGCCGAGTTGTTGGCTGACCTCCACGCCAGGGCCGGATGTGACAAGATCGGCCTCCCTCGGGAATCTTTCGCAATAATTCTCACCGAAGTCGGCGCCAAGCACGCGGGCAGCGCCTCGCACGCCGAAGTCCGCACTTTTTTCCTTAGCCTCCGCATCGACGAACTGGCCCTAGCCCGCGCCTGCGCCGCCGGCCACGATCTCGCATGGGAGGTCTTCCTCACCCGCTACCGCGAGAAGCTTTATCTCTCGGCGCTGCGTATCGCCCGTGAAGATTCGTCCGCCCATGAACTCGCCGACACCCTCTACGCCGATCTCTACGGCACCACGACTCGCGACGGAAAGCGGGTCTCAAAGCTCGCCTCCTACACCGGCCGCGGCTCCCTTGAAGGCTGGTTGCGCACTGTCCTCGCGCAGGAATACGTCAACCGCTACCGCCGTACCAAGCGCCTGGTCAGCCTGGACGAGGAATCCGAAGAGGGCGTCCAGTTCAGCGCTCCTGAGCCCCAGCCTGTACCGGCGGCCGACACCCGGCTGGCCCGTGCGACCGACGAGGCCATCGCTGGTCTCCCAGGTGAAGACCGCCTCGTTCTGAGCGCGTATTATCTTGATGGACGCACCTTGGCTGAGATCGCCCGTATGCTGGGCGTGCACGAGTCCACAATCAGCCGTAAGCTCGATAAACTCGCCAAGTCGTTGCGCAAGCAGATCATGGCATCTTTGACCCGGGTAGGCATGTCACGCCGGCAAGCCGAAGAGGCCCTTGAAGTTGACGTACGTGACCTGCAGGTGGATATTCGCCGCAGTCTGACGCAAGAAACGCCGCCTCGTTCGTTCTCAGAGAAGAGAGTAGAAGCCAGGGTCCGCGAAGGCGAAAGTTGACGCAACGGATGCCAGAGAAGTGTGCGGAAAGGCTGCTAGCCAGAAGCTGGTAGCTGGAAGCTGAAATGGAAAGAGTTCCCCAAATCGTCAGCGAGCGCCTGAAGGCCGGAGCGCCGGTCGTCGACCATCCCGACGCCGACCTGCTGACCGCTTTCGCCGAACGTTCGCTCTCGAAGTCGGAGCGCGCCACGCTGGTGGAACATCTGGCGCGTTGCGGAGAGTGTCGCGAGATTGTTGCTCTCGCGCTTCCCGCCTCTGACGACCTGCAACCGACCGTGAGTCCCTCAGCCACTGGATGGCTGACTTGGCCCGTTCTTCGCTGGGGATTGATAGCTGCTGGGATTCTCGCGGTTGCCTCCTTTGGAGTCATGCAGTATCAGCGCCGCTCATCCACGATGGCCTTCCAGGCTTCCCATCCGGAGGCCGAGAACAAAGTAGCCAAGAACCTGCCCGTGGCGCCACCCTCCTCCAAACCTACTGAAGAACGTGATAAGGCCCAATCTCCAGCTGCGTTGGCCCCATCGGAGCGCAGAGAGCAGGCCGCCGCAAGCTCCGGTTCGGTGCCCGCCGCGCCGGCACCCCCTCCGTCCATCTCTAAGAAACTGCAGCCCAATGCTGGTCAGCTTAATGGAGCTGTAGCCCACGGTCCCCGTGTTCAATGGCAGCAGAACACAAATAATTTCCAGCAGCAGGCACCGGCGCAGGCACTCTCGGAACTGGATAAACAGCTGCGTTCCCCGCAATTGACTGCAAACGCGCCGGCTCCATCCAATTCGCAGGTGGCCGGCGCATCTTCCTCGCAGCTTGCCGCTGATGGCGAAGCGCCGGTTCTTGAGAGCCAGCGTCTTGACCAACAACCCCTGGCAGGCGGTCATGCCGATTCCAAGATTCAGAGAATCAAGCCCGCGGGCACCTCGATCATGTCTGCATCAAAGACCTTGGCTCGCGACGTTCCCGCTATTGGCGGTCCAGTTGGAGCCCCCCTTAAAGGATATTCTCCGGCCTTTGCAGGGTCGCCCGGAGTGCCGACTCGATGGACCATCAATTCCGTAGGCGGTCTGCAGCGCTCGCTAGATCAGGGAGGCACTTGGCAGGACGTCGACGTCAATAACTCGCCCCCGGCCGCCGGAGCCAGTTTTGCTTTGGAGAAGGCTCCTGCCCGTGCGAAGGCGGTTACAACCGACGACCTTGCCAAAAAGGACGCTGCCGTTCCCCTGGTCTTCCGCGCCATAGCCTCCAACGGGCCTGATGTCTGGGCTGGTGCCTCAGGCGGGCTGCTTTACCACTCGTCTGACGCCGGTAGCCACTGGACTCGCATTGTCCCTGCGGCGTCCGGCGTTTCACTCACGGGAGATATCGTTAGCCTGGAATTCATCGATCCTCAGCATGGCCGCGTCGTGACATCGACCCCCGAGGTCTGGACCACCTCTGACGCCGGCCAATCCTGGCAAAAGCAATAGCCGTCATTACCTTGGTTAGCTTTCTGCTAACGAAGTTACCAAGGTGACATTTACACCAAATGTGGTGCAATTCTAGTATCCAACTCGTGGTTTGGCAGTTCTGGGGGAGGGCTGCCGAGGCGTCCTGGACTGAAAGGTCCTAGGGCGCTTTTTCTTTTTTATCAATCAGTTGGGGATTGGCCTGCTCGTCCGTTCAACCGCAGGACCATATACTCCTCATCGATCCCACGGTCCCCGATCTTTAGCGCTCGCGGCTCGCGGCCAAAACTCACAAACCCCAAAGAGCGATATAGCCCGATTGCCGCAGTCTGCGTCTCTGTGACTGAGAGCATAATCTGCTCCAGCCCTTGGATCTTCCCAGCCCGATCCAGCAGTTGCCGCAGCAAACCCCGGCCCGTGCCATCGCCGCGTTTAGCCGGTGTCACGTAAACGCTCCAGATCCGCCCCTTATGCCGCGTCTTCGGTCCGGTCTCCCGATGAAACCCGGCCATTCCGATCAACCGGCCATCCTCCAATGCGCCTACGACGAACGAGTCCCGACCTGATCCGAGCCGGCCTTTCACTTCGTCAAGTGTGATTCGAGAGTGCTCTTCCGATGACGAACTGAACGCTTCGGGATCGCCCGCCAGGGCTTCCGCCCGCAACCTCCACCACTCGCCCGCATCATCGGAAGTCAGAAGACGGATCTCCATACCAGCCTTACTGTGCCGCGCGGCACGTCGCGCAATAGCCGCCAATCTCCAGTCGTGAAATCAGCACGCGAAACCGGCAATCCTTCTCCACCTGCTGTTTCAACTTCTCGAACTCATCGCTCAAAAACTCTGTAATCTTCCCGCAGCGCAAACACGCCATGTGGATGTGATCCCGCCCCAATCTCCGCTCGTAGTAGTGCCCCTCGCCGTTGATGTGCATCAAGTCCAGCTCATCGATCAGCCCATGCCGTTTCAATAGACGCAGCGTTCGGTACACCGTGCTACGGTCGACGCTCGCGTCCAGCTTCTGGGCTTTGCGAAGAATCTGGCTCGCGTCCAGATGCTTGCTCGCCGTCTCCATGACGCGCAGGATCGCCCGTCTCTGCTGCGTCATGCGGATGCCGCGCTCGGAAAAATGCGCCTGCAACCGCCCCGGCATCTCCGTCTGTGGAAGTGGCATAGAACTCGACTCGCCCGTGTTGCAACTGGTCGCATTCAGAATGCGACGAATTCTTCGCCGCAAACTGGACAGCCAACCACACCATCCGGCATTCTGAAATGGTAATCCTAGATGCGACTGAGTTGCAACTAGATCTCAGACTTATCTTCGCAAGGTTGATTGATGACTCTCGAATTTGCAGACGACTACAGGCGACGGCACTTCTCGACTCTCTCTTGCGCACTCACATTGCTTGCACTTTTCCTTGCCCTATTCCCGCTTTCGGCCCCAGCGCAAGAGAGCCCGTACATGGTTACGTACGATCACTACCTCGAAGAACCGGGCAGCCTCGAAGTGGAATACTTCTCCACCTTCGGCACCCAACGCGGAGGCCCCGACTTTCACGCCTACTGGGCCGAATTCGAGTATGGCGCCACCGCCTGGTGGACGACCGAACTCTACCTCGACGGACAGACCACTTTCGGGGACAGTACAGTGTTCACCGGTTTTCGCTGGGAAAATCGCATCCGCCTTCTCCAGCGCGAGCACTTCGTCAATCCAGTGCTGTACATCGAGTATGAGCAAACCAACGGGGCGGACAAGATCCTAAAAGAAGTCGAAGGCCACGACGTCGAGGCAGACTACGCTGTGCCGAACGCCATCGCCCGCCAGGAGCACGATCACGAAATGGAATTCAAACTCCTGGTCTCGAAAACCTTCAACGGATGGAACATTGCCGAGAACACCATCGCCACCAAGAACCTCACTGGGGGAAATCCATGGGAGTTTGGCTACGCGATTGGCGCCAGTCGCCCCTTGGCTTTGAAGGCCTCAGCGAAGCGCTGTAGTCATTGCCGTGAGAACTTCATCGCGGGAGTTGAAATGTATGGCGGACTCGGCGACCGCTACAGCTTCGGTTTGCACGACACCTCTCACTACCTGGCGCCGGTCGTCGCATGGAACCTTCCCTCCGATTGGACCCTCCGCTTCTCCCCCGGCTTCGGCCTCAACGACAATAGTCACCGCCTTCTAATCCGATGGGGAGTCTCTCGCGAGTTTTCTGGATTCGGCGCAACCGTAGCAAGGCTGCTTGGAGCACACTGATGACACAACCTGCGAGCACTCTTGCCGCTTTGACTCTGCTCCTTGCATCACTCCTATTGCCTGCAACATCTGCGGCGCAGACCGACCAACCGTCTCCACCAAATAACAACTCTGTCTATGCAGAGCTGGCAAAGTCTCCAAAGAAGGCCGCAACCCGCCGTAATCCGCTGGCGGACGATCCCGACGCAGTCGCCGCCGGATCGAAGCTCTTTGCTCAGCACTGTGCCGAATGTCACGGCGAGGCGGCCGATGGAGGCAAGAAGGGCCCGAGCCTGCGCGCTTCCGAAGTGCAAGAAGCGACTCCAGGAGCACTCTTCTGGTTACTGACGAACGGCGTAGTCCGCAAAGGGATGCCCGTGTGGTCAAAGCTTCCCGACGCGCAGCGCTGGCAACTGGTCACCTACATCAAATCGCTCGGAGGGACAGCAAATCAGTCCGGCTCAGCAGCATCCCCACAATGATTTCGCCATTTCTTCACTGCTGGGGGCGCCAGGCGCTCCCGGCCATCGAATTGCGACTTTTCCGCCTCCCCGGTCATCTAACTGCAGTGTTACGATGTTAAGTTCGGCTCCCTTACGGGGAAGCAATCATAAAGATCGCCATACCGGCAATGTCGGTAGCAGGATGTCAAGCGTCGGCCGAAACAGCGACGCTACAACGAGGAGAAGGAAAAATGGCTGGCAACGGAATCGTCGAAGTCACAGATGCGAACTTCGACCAGGATGTACTGAAATCGGATAAGCCCGTTCTCGTGGACTTCTGGGCAACTTGGTGCGGCCCCTGCCGCGCGATCGCCCCGATCGTCGAAGAATTGGCCACTGAATTTCAGGGCAAAATCAAAATCGGCAAAATGGACGTCGACTCCAACCAGGCGACCCCCATGCGCTACAAGGT